>Ga0335079_10011290_pt1 | contig 10179 bp, 5 predicted proteins | sample Lox_Sample_33_FD_206719 | JGI IMG/M metagenome (GOLD analysis project Ga0335079, IMG submission 206719) | Soil microbial communities from Loxahatchee National Wildlife Refuge, Florida, United States - Lox_Sample_3.3 | ecosystem: Environmental > Terrestrial > Soil > Wetlands | place: USA: Florida...
TGAAGATCATTTCGTGACATGGACATCACACCGACAGTGCCTGGGCTGGATCGAGCCGGCAGACGCGCTCGAAGATCGCCTGTTTGGCTTTCGCATCGGCCTGGATCTTCTTGCTGCTCTGCAATACGAATGCGAGGGCGCCTGCCACCATCTCCCGCTCCTCCCAGTCGTCGAGTTTGTGATATTCGATTTCGGCGGCGATGTCATCCAGGAGAGGCTGTGCGACTGCGTCCTTGCCAGCGGAGAGACACAGGCGGGCAAGCTGCAACTTGCGCCGAAACCGGCCCCTGCCGCTGGATTGACGCCCGATTTCGTGCTGCATGATCTGAATCGCGGCAAGCGCCTGGCCAGCATGGATCGCCTCGAGGGCACGCACGTGGGGGTCGATGAAATTCTTGCGCCAACCCGGAGATTGTGGGCTTTCCCTCTCCGGCGTCCACTGCTCATTCGACGCCAAGGACTGCTGAGCAGGTTCCCTTGTCAACTCCACAAGCCAGGTCCGCGTTTCCGTGTTGGCCGCTGGCGTATCGTCATTGAGGCTGGCGTCAATCAGTTGGGGTAAGTCGCGTAAGAGCGCGCGGAGTTCCGAGCGAATGGCGACTGCGATGTCGTTGTATTCTTCACCGAGTGCAACACATGCTTCAATGACAAACCGCTGCAAGTCAAGCCACGCACGACTGCAGGGCAGCGCCATGACGTTCTCGGCCAGGTCCAGCAGATCTCGCCACCGATTATCGAGGGCGAGGCGCTTGACCTGGCGACGCAGTTCTCCGGGAGGCGCCTCCAGGGCGCCAAGGTCGCGCGTGCCGCGAAGTTCACCCCACCGCAATCCTCGCAGGAGAAGGTAGGGTGCGGGATTCAGCGGATCCTGCCGGCGAAGAACCGCTGCAGCGCGCGTGATGGCAGCGATCGCTTCCTGCTGATCGACTGGCTCGGTAAGCGGCCGCGGAAACGTCACCTCCCCAGAAATAAGGCCCGGGCCAGCCACAACCGTAGCCGGCCAGATCGGCTGCGGCGCCTCCGGCTGCACCGGTACCGCCAGGGGTGGTTCGACGGGATCCGGCTCTACCTCTCGCTTTTTTTGCAGAAACTGGTGGGCCAGGCGCCGGACATCCTGCAAGGTCTCTCGCAACTTGGTAAACGAAGGGGCAGACTGGGCGCCGAACCTCGCCACGCATGTCTCATCCAGCATTTGTACGGCTTCCAAGACACCGTCCAACTGTTTTTCGAGGTCGGCGTAAAACGCTTTCGGCGTGTCAGCGAACGACTTGTCGAAAACCTCCGGGGCGAGCTTTCCGTCCCTGAGAGCCTTGTCGCGGGCGGTCTTTTGGTCCTTCGACTTGGCCGACTCTTCATATTCGACGGTTCTGGAGTCCGTGTACTGGAAGAAGTTGTAGCCTTCGCGGCTCAGGGGCACGCTCTTAATAGGAATGAGCAGTTTCGACGCAAGCCATTCGAGCGGGGCCAGCCGATCCTCCGGGTCGCCATCGTCAATCTCGGGATGGAGCGTATCCCAAAAGTGTTCCAGGAGGGACCGGCACAGACTTATCGCGCTCTCGAGGCCACGAAGCCCCTCGCTTTTCAGCGACGCCTCGCATAACCAGGCAGCCAGTTGCAGGTCCTTACTTTCAGTAGCAAGGGCCTGCTGAATCAACCGAACCGCCAAGGCATGATCGGCAACTTTGCGTTCCCGCTGCCAGGCGCCTTGCGCAAGTGAATCGTCCTCGCGCCGAGCCTCCCGGATCTTGTCGAAAATCGGGCGCAGGCGCAGACTTTCGCCGCTCGGGTTATCTCCGGGGATGGGCTCAAGGATGTCATCGCGCAACGGCATCGTCGCTCCAGGTTTTGGCCTACTTTGCGGGTGCCGGCAGGTCGGCTACGAGTCTCAGTGAGACAGTTAACTCTTCCAACTGGAAGTGCGGCCTCAAGAACGCGACAGCGCGGTACGCGCCAGGTTTGCCGGGAATTTCGGAGACATCGATGCGGGCCTCGCGCAAGGGCGCTCTGGCTTTCGCTTCCATGGACGCCGTGTCGTCCGGGACGACATACCGCGTGATCCAACGATTCAGGTATTGCTCGGCTTCGGTTCGCGACATGAAACTGCCGATCTTGTCGCGCATCATGGCCTTCAGATAGTGCGCGAAGCGGGAGCACGCCATGAGGTAAGGAATCTGGGTCGACAGGCGCGCATTGGCGTTGGCAGCATCGACATCGTAGACTTTGGGTTTTTGGGCGGACTGCACACTGAAAAAGGCGGCATAATCCGTGTCCTTACAATGAACCAAAGGAGCGAATCCGAGGTCAGCGAGCTCTTTTTCCCGGCGGTCGGTGATCGGAACTTCCGTGGGACACTTCATGGTCACATCGCCGGCGTCGGTGTAATAGTTGTGGACTGGCAGGTCCTGCACCAGGCCGCCGCCTTCGACGCCCCGCATGGCAACGCACATTCCGAACGACGAGAACGACTTGGTCATTCGGGCGGCCAGCGCAAACGCCGCGTTCATCCAAAGGTATTTTCCGTGATCGCTGCCATCTACGTGCTCTTCATAGTTGAAGTCTTCGATCGGCTTGCTATTTCTGCCGTAAGGCAGGCGTCCCAGCACTCGCGGCAGGCAGAGGGCAACGTAGCGGGCATCTTCCGACTGCCGGAAGCTCTTCCACTTGGCGTACTCTGTCGTGTCGAAGACCTTTGCCAAATCACGCGGGGCGTCCAGGGTTCTCCAGTCAGGCAGGTTCAGCATGTCGGGCGCGGTTCCGGCCACGAACGGTGCGTGCGCGGCCGCGGCCACATGCGAGACCTGATCCAACAGCTCGATGTCTTCCGGATGCCTGCCGAACTCGTAGTCGCCAACTAAGGCACCGAACGGCGATCCGCCGAACACGCCGTACTCCTCTTCATAGACCTTCTTGAAGATCGCGCTCTGATCAAACTCCGGGGCGCGCTGTAAGTCTTTCAGCAGCTCTTTCTTGCTGCAATTCAGGATCTTGATCTTCAGCATGGTGCCGGTTTCGCTCTGGTCCATCAGATATCGAAGACCGCGCCAGGTGCCCTCCAGTTTCTGGAGAGCGGGATGATGCATGATCTCATTGAGTTGCAGAGAGACGAGGTGATCGATCTGTGCGATCCGTGCGTTGATCATCATCTCGGCATCCCTGGCGACCGTTATCGTGCCGTCGAGCACCTGGGCGATGAATTCCTTGATCAAATCCTTTCCTCGCCTGCGGGCCTGCTGGCGAACGGCTTTCGTCGCCTCGATCTCGGCTGGGCTAAGATGCGCCGCCAGTTCAGGCCCGGAGTGAACCTCGTCCACGATCTGTTCGAGCAGGCTCTTCTCTTGAGCCTGTCCGGAATCAGGCAAGTTTTGAGTGCTGCTTGGACTAGCCATTATTTCCCTCCTCGCCATCTCTGGCCAACTCATCTTTGAGCCGCGCGCGGTTTTCAGTATTCCCGACGGCCTCGAGCAGCAACTCTTCCAGCTTGTCGTTGCCTTGTAGACTCCCGCGCAGGTCGGAAAGACGAGTCCGCAATTCGAGAAGTTCTTTCAGGGGCTTCACCTGGCGCGCGATGTTCTGCGGCTCAAAGTCGTCCATACTTTTGAACTGGAGGTCGACCTTGAGACCCGGTGCATCCGGTTCTTCGCTGAGTTTGTTCTCAACCTGGAAAGCAAGGTGCGGCTTCATGCTGTCCAGGACGGAGTCGAAGTTGTCCGGATTGATTTCCACGAACTTCCGCTCTTTGAGCTTAGGCAAGGACTTCGCCGGCTGGCCGGTAAAGTCCGCGAGGACACCGACCACAAAAGGAAGCTCCTTGAGCTCAATAGCGCCGCCGACTTCCACGTCGTATGTGATCTGGACCCTCGGCGGGCGAACCCGATCCAATTTATGCTGCGTACTTTCCTTTGCCATATACACCAGCCATTGTTAGCCGCTACATGTTTTCCGAATTCTGTTTGCGGCGGAGACCAAGCCGAAGGTTCGGCCTCCGCCGCCTGTTCTGTTCATCCGCAGTCGAGGACCGCGAGATTACGCGCCGAGCGCGTTGGGAGCCGCGAAGCCGGGCGTGAGCGTCTCCAGATCGTAGCCTTTCGGAATGGCGCCATCGAGCGATCCGTCGTCCTTCTCGGGGCGATAGGCGATCTCGACGGCCTGGAAGGCGAAGCTCACCGATTCGGTTGGGTTTTCGTTACTGCCGGAGAGCTGCAAGTTCGTGATGAGAGCGTCCTTCAGGTATACCCGGAAGTAGTCGTCCTGTTTGTCGCCAACGGGCTTGTCGTAAAGAATGTAGACCTCGTCGAGGATGTCTCCGGACGCGCAGTGGTCACAAAGGAAGGGGGTCGTCTTGTCCAGGACCTTTGTAATAGTCAGTTCGGAAAAATCGGCGCGCCCGGCCTTGGCTTCCTTGCCGGACTGGCCGGGGCCGTAAGTTGATGTCTGGCGCACGCCCCAGCTGAACGACAGGACGTCGATGTGGTTCGGTTTACTAGTGCTGGGGCCTTCGACGCCGTCAATAAACAGATATGCATTTACTGCCACACTATTCTCCTTTTCAAGTTACGATGCCGGTTGACAACGGCTGCGGCTGGTCCGCTTAGTCCGCGGGCGCCCGACGGCATTTTGGAACGCCGCCTTTCGGTCGATCCGCCGGCGCCGGCAGCGTCTCACTGAAGATTGCGGAATCCGGCGAGGTCGCTGCAGCACGGGCGCAGCGGTAGCGTGCGATGCCTCACGCTCGCAGGCGATCCACGGGAAAGCTTACACCTGTGAATGACGCCGGACCACATCCTGGCCCACTCAGTCGCGCAGGTATAGTCGAGAGGTTCCGTGCGCTCAGATGCGGAGTCGCTCGTGATAGCGGAGTCAGCACCGGCAAGTCATGTCGGAAAACCACCCGAAACAGATCGGCAGATACCAGGTTCAGGGCGAGCTGGGCCGTGGCGGATTCGGGCGTGTCTACCGTGCCTACGACCCAACTGTGGGTCGGCCCGTAGCCCTCAAGGTGTTGACGGACGTTAGCACCGATATGCTGATGCGGTTCCGGAACGAGGCCAAGGTTGCCGGAAACCTACGGCACAACAGCATTGTTACGGTTTACGAATACGGCACGCATCAGGACGTGCCGTTTCTTGCAATGGAATACCTGGAGGGAGAAGACCTCCATCACGTGATCGCATCACGCCGGCCCCTGACCGTGCTTGAGAAGTGCAACATCATGTCACAGGTTGCGGACGGGCTCCAATACGCGCACAGCAGCGGCGTGATTCATCGCGACATGAAGCCGGCCAACATCATGGTGCTGCCTGACAGGACCGTGAAAATCATGGATTTCGGGATAGCACGGCTGACTCGCACCCCGGACGCCACGAGACTGACCCAGCAGGGTTACTTGGTCGGGACGCTGCGCTACATGGCGCCGGAGCAGCTCGCCAGCGCCGATTTCGACGCGCGGAGCGATATCTTCGCCTACGGCGTGATCTTCTACGAGTTCCTGACCGGCAGGCACCCATTCGAAGCGCCGGATGCGCAAAGCCTGATGTACAAGCTGACTTTCGAGGAGCCGGCTCCGATGGCCCAACTGGCGCCGGACGTCCCGGACTCGCTCCAGCAGGTGATCCTCAGGATGGTCCGCAAAGACCGTGAGCGCCGATATCAGACCTTGAGGGAGATTCGTTTCGATATCGAGCCCATCCGGATCGAGCTGCAGAAGGCGCGCGCGTCTGAGCTTCTCCTCCAAGCGCGAGGGCTATTCGATGAACAGGGGTTCGAGCAGGCGCAAAAGGTCCTGCAGGAAGCGCTCCTGCTAGATGCGGCCAACTCAACGGCACGAGCTCTATGGGAGAAGGTTCAACAAAGTCTTCAGCAGCGGAATCTCCGGCCGCGAATCGAGGCGCTGTTAAGCACGGCCGAGGAGCACCTGGCCAGCCGGCGATTCGGGGAAGCAGCGCAGGCTTATGAATCGGCGCTGGAGATGGACCCGCGAAACAACTCTATTCAAGGCCGGATCTCAGAGGCGAGGATCCTGTTGGAACACTCCGCTAGAGCGTCGCACTTACTGGCCGAAGCGCGCCGGGAATTCGAACGTCAGAACCTGACAGCCGCGTACCGCATCATTTCGGAAGCGCTGCAACACGATCCCCAAAACCCCGAGGCCGGGGAGTTCTTGAAGACCATCGAATCCTATGCCGAACGGCGACAAGCGGAGCAGCGCGTGGACGCTGCCGTCCGCAAGGCCCACGCGCTGCTGCTGATTGCTGCCTACGACGAGGCCATCGCGCTGCTTAGCGCTTCGGACCAGAAATCTCCCAGGATTCGAGAGTGTCTCGATCGGGCGCGCACCGAGAAGACCGCGCATGAACGGAAACAGAAGTTTCATCGCGAAATGGCGACGGCCACCGACCTGTTGCGTGGCAAGCGGCTTGACGACGCGGCGAAGTGCCTGGAGTTGCTCGAGAAGGAATTTCCGGAAAACCGGGACGTTGCGGATCTGCTCGCGTACACCAGGAAGGAACAGGCGGCGCTGGAGCGTGCCCGCATCGTTGAGAACGCCGCGACGGAAGCGCGCGCATGTGCCCAGCGCAGGGACTTCGAAGGGGCAATCACAGCCTTGGACAGCGCGTTGAAGAAATACCCTGACGAGAGCGGGCTCGTAAGGTTGTTGGGCAGCACGATGGCGGAAATGGGAGACTGGCAGCGGCAGCAGACAGTGCAAGCGACAATCGCGGAATGCCAGTCGCTGGCTTCGCAGCGGCGGTTTGAGGAGGCTGTCGAGACGGTCAAGACGGCACTTGCAGACCACGGCACAGAGCCCAAACTGATCAGCCTCGCAAAGCAGCTGGAAGACGAATGGAACCGGCACCGCCGCGACGAGTCCGTGCGCCAGGTGTGCCGGCGTGCGGAACAAATGCTGGTCCAGACGCAGCCTGAAGCGGCGATGGAAGCACTTCAGGCGGGACTGACGCAGTATCCAGGAGATGCCGCACTTCAAAAACTGCTGGCGCGGGCGCAGAACGAGGTATTGGTTCGGGAAAATGCTCGCGCCGCGGAGCGAGCGGCCGCAATCGAAAAACGGTGCCTGGAAGCGCGAAGCCGTGCCCATACGGGAGATTTCGACGGCGCATTGGCCCTGTTGGAGGACGGCCGGCGGACCTGGCCCGATGCCAAGCCGCTCGATGAGCTGCGGCGGTGGACGCTCGTGGAGCGGGACCGTTTCGTCAGACGGGCCCGTGTCCTTCAGGAGCTAGACGAGATCAGGCGCTCTGCGCTCCAGCATGCAGGCGATCTGACTGCGGCGGAGCTGCTGTCATTGGCGGTGAGTCTCTCTTCGGAATATTCTCAGGATCAGGAAATCCAATCCGCGGCCGCAGAGCCAATCGCCATTCTCTCGGATATCGGACGCGCCCGTCAGCAGCTTGCGGAGGGCAACTATAGCGCCGTGCTCGAGATTTGCCAGCGACGCCTGGCCCACTATTCTGATCATCCCGCATTCGGCGAGTTCCTGCGTGACGCACAGCAAGGCCAGAGACGGTCCTGGCTGGAAGAAATCGAACGCCGTGCCGCGGCGGAGCCGGATCTCGAAGAGCGTTGCCGCATATTCGAGCATGGATTGGGGCAATTTCCCGATGAAAGCACCCTCGCGGATGAGCTGCGGTTCACGCGAAACAAGCTCGCTTTTGTCGAGTCCATCGTAGAAGAGGCGCGCGTCCGTGAGCGATCAGGCCGTTGGGATGAGGCGCTAGAAAAATGGAAGAGCCTCTTCGCGATACATAGCGGTTATCCGGGTCTGAACGCGGAGGTCGAACGTGTGCAACGCGCCCGCGACAAGGTACGAGCTGAGACCGGCTCGCAGTCACCGCCGTTGAGTGTGAACAAAGTCGCGGGAGGCGGCGCACCGCGGCTGGGAATCCGCGGTCTCATCGCCGGCGGCGCGGCCGCGGCTGCTCTGGCCGGTGGGGTGGTTTCACTAAGCAGCCGTCGGTCCGATGAGATCAAGGTAAATATCGCGTCTAATTTGACTGGTACTGCAATATCGGTCGGCCCGAAGAGCTGCATGACCCCGAACTGTTTTCTGGCGCTGCCGCCCGGAACCTACGTTCTCCGCGCAAACCAGAGTGGATACGAACCGGTTGTCCGCCAATTCACGCTCCAGACCGGGCAACGACTGCTTAAACTGGACTTAACCTTGAATCCACTGCGGGCACCCGCCGTTCAGCAGAAGCCCGACGAAGACCGAGCTGAAGAAGCTCGACCAGTCGCGGATGTGCCACCCAAACCGGCCCACTTGGAAATCTCAGGAGCCATACCTGGGGCGCAGGTAAGAGTAGATGGCCAATTGATCGGCGAAACTGACTCGAACGGAGCGCTTCGGCGCGAGGTCACGGCGGGTACTCACGCCATCGAAGTCAGCAAGGAGGACTACACGCCGGCCCATGTCAGCGAGCAGTTCCGGTCCGGCGGGGCTCTCAGGCTGAACGGCAGGCGTTTGGCGATGTCCAAAGTCGTGAAACCAGCGCCTGCGCCAGCCGAACCAAAGCAGCTTGACGCACAGGAGTGGTCGCAGGTCGCCAACAGTACGAACCCGGACGACTTTGAAAGATTCATACGTAATCATCCCGGCACCGCATACGTGGAGCCCGCACGCAGCCGCGCCTCGGAGTTGCGCCAGCAGATGCGCGCGCGCGCAGCGCAGCAGTTGGACCAGGCGGCTTGGGAGAAGGTCGATCAGAGGAGCCGGGAGCATTTGGAGGACTATTTGTCCCGATTCCCGGTAGGAGCACATGCCCAAGAGGCGCGAGCCAGGATTGCGGACGCCGACCGGCAGGCCGCCGAAGCCGCTGCCGCGCAGCGCTCCCGGGAGCAGAGGGACCAGGAGCAGGCAAAGCTGATCGCGGAACAGCAGGCGGTTGTGAAGGTCTTGAGAGAGTTCGACGACGCATACAACAGACGGGACCTTGCCTCGCTGCAGCGAATGTGGCGTGCCCTTCCCGTTACGACTTACCGTCAGCAGTTTCGGGAGGCGAAGGATCTCAAGTTTCAGCTTCAGCTTATCGGACAGCCGGCAATAACCGGCAACTCGGCGACGGCAACCTGCACGCGCACGTTGAGCTACCGCGGGCAATCTGGCGGTCCACAGACTCGGAGCGAGCGGGTAAAGCTGACATTGAGCAAGGAATCGTCCGGATGGGTAATTCGGTCGATTGACTTGAACTGAGACGAGACGCTTGAACTCCGGATGCGCGCAGGATGATTCCCTCCCGTGCGCATCCGCGTGACTGCGAACCCAACAATCACTTTCCACCGAAGGCGTAGGAAAGCGCCACCAGGGGAATTACGTCCTGACGCAGGCCCTTGTTGTCCAGGCGGAACAGTATATTGCCGGTGAGCAGCAGGTTTCCGAAGAGGTTGTACTTGAAGCCGGTGGCCATGCTGCTGAGGACGGCCGTATCCTTACCACCACTGATGGTGGGGAGGCTCAGGGGCCCGGTGCCGCCCGGAAGGTTCTGGGTGAGGGAGTTATCGCGAAAGACACGGGGAGTATTGATAAGCGTCTGGCCCAGATAGTCAAAGGAAAACGTGAGTCCCCGGCTGGCTCCGAAGTCGGCACCCACAGTATAGAAGAGTTGCGAAGGAAGGCTCTGCTTGACGGCAGGGCCGTTACTAATGACCGGTGCACCGGAAGCGTCCTCGAATATCGTCGTGCCGGTCACGTCACCAGCCAGAATGGACTTGCCATTCCACTGATACCCGAGGTTGATATGGGGCGCGAAGTGTTTCCCCGCGGCCGAGACCACGACGAACGGCTTGACGCCAGGGGCGCCGGAGCCGAGCAATTCGCGAGCGTTGCCGGTCGGTGTACGTACATCCAGGCCCACTGAAACTCCGGCGCCGCGCCCCCGCCAGACATTCGCTTTCGCCCGAAAACTGATATCCCCTAGGCCGGAAGCGCTGCCGCTGCTGGTATAAGAGTTCGTGAGGCTGTTCGGGTCGGAGGTAAACTGGTGCGGATTGGGAAAGGTTCCAACGCCCGGTATGGTTACAGTGGGACCCGAAACACGTATGATGGCGGCATCCGACGTTACGCTCATCCTGACAGAGTTCAATGGTATCGATACGGAGAAATCGATTCGATCGGTAAGGCCTACAGTTCCGTATACCACCGTACTGTCCATATTCAGATTGATGTTG
>Ga0335079_10011291_pt1 | contig 10179 bp, 9 predicted proteins | sample Lox_Sample_33_FD_206719 | JGI IMG/M metagenome (GOLD analysis project Ga0335079, IMG submission 206719) | Soil microbial communities from Loxahatchee National Wildlife Refuge, Florida, United States - Lox_Sample_3.3 | ecosystem: Environmental > Terrestrial > Soil > Wetlands | place: USA: Florida...
GCAGTGGCAGCGATTCCAATCGTTATCGGAGCCAATGTCGGCACCACCGTTACTGCCCTTGTAGCCAGCATCAAGATGCAGAGCACGGCAAGAAGAGTCGCCGTTGCGAACCTTTGCTTCAACACATTCGGAGTCGTGTTGTTCCTCCCGATTCTCGGATGGTTTGCCGTGAAGGTGGTCGATTTCGCGGGCGAACCCGGTATGGCAGTCGCTTGGGCGCAGCTGATCTTCAACTTGGTAATGACCTTGGCTGTGTTGATTCTGCTTCGCCTGTTTCACACTCGGGTGGAACTCTTGGACACCATGCGACCGGACGCTGCAAAGCTATCGCATTGACTCGGACCCAGATCTGTCAGTTATTCCAGGGACGCAACCAGCAGAAACTCTCCGGTCGCGACTCCAGCACTGACACTTCTGCTAGTTCAACCTTTCCGGGGTTCACGGTACGGTGCATTAATCGAGATCATGCTCAGGCCTCCGGCCACGAAGAGGGAGGAAGTATGCAATCACGCGCGATCATAATTACGAGTCTTTTCACTCTATTGAGTGCGGCGTCCACTGTCGCTCAGAACGCACCCGCCCCAAATCCTCAAGCAACGACTGCCGCGTCGGGGTCACCCTCGGCGAAGATCGGCGTGTTTGTAAACCCCAAGAACAATCAAACTCCACAGCAGCAGGCGGAGGACGAAAATGCGTGCTATGGGCAAGCCCAGCAGCAAACCGGGATCGATCCCACCGCCGCCCCTGCTCCTCCGCCGGAGGCTGCCGAGAAGAAGGGAGGTGGGGCCAAGGGTGCGGCCGGCGGTGCTGCCGGCGGTGCGGCGATAGGCGCCATTGCTGGTGATGCCGGGACAGGTGCCGCCATCGGCGCTACCGCGGGTGCCGTTCGCGGAAGACGCCAGCAGAAGAAGGCCAACAAGCAGGCGGAGCAACAGGCCACTCAACAGGGACAAGCCCAGCAACAACAGAAGATCGACACTTTCCGCAGAGCATTCTCATCCTGCATCGACGCCAAAGGCTACTCGGTGAAATAAAGAGCAGTATTTGGAGGGCACGAAACGTGTTTCACCCTGAGTGATCGCTGAGCTCGCGCTCACTGAGCGCAAGGCAAAATCTAAGCCTTGATATTTTGAAGCTCAATAGAAAAGATACTTCCGCCACTTGTCATCGCTCCGCCCCATCAGGCGCATGATATGACGAGACGTATGCAGGTTGAAGGCTCGCGGCTCGCGCATCAGCTTCATCCCCGCTTCAGCAGGGAACTGGTTCCCCTTGTGGCGATTGCAGGGATGGCAGCAGGCGACAAGATTTTCCCAGGTCGACGATCCTCCCCGCGAACGCGGAATCACGTGATCGAGCGTTAACTCGCTCGAAGCCAGAACCGTGCCGCAGTACTGGCACGTATTACGGTCGCGCAGCAGGATGTTCTTGCGAGACAGTGCACGGCTCTGGTGCGGGATGCGGCGATACTCCAGCAGGCGGATCACCGAGGGCAACCGCATGGCGACCCGCGCCGAATGCAGAAAGTGCCCGTTCTCCTCTTCTGTCATCGCAACACCCTTCAGTACGAGTACAAGCGCACGCCGTGCGGCGCAGACATTAATCGGCTCGTACGAGGCGTTCAGTACCAGTACAGGCGAGAGCAGGGCATGTCCATCTCCGGAACGATGAGGCGCAGCCGCCGGCGCATACATACCGGCGGCATGCCGGGATCCGGGTTCGTATTCCATCCGCGAGGACATAAGATCGGGCCTCAAAGTTTCATCGTTTCAAAGTCTTCTTGCCGCTCCTCGGCGCTAGCGTCTTCGAAGCCTTGAAACATCGAAACATCAAAACTTTCAATGTTAGATGCCAGTTTCAACGTACGCGCCACCGTCGCTACCCACACCTTCCCGGCTCCAGCGCGGCGCAGCACCTTGGCGCACTCAGCCGCCGTGGTCCCGGTCGTGTATACGTCATCCACAAGGATGACTTCCCGGCCTGCCACTATGTTGGCATCTGGAACTGCGAACGCTCCGCGCATATTCTCGCGACGCTGATGACTGGTCAGCCCGATCTGCGATTGCGTCTCACGCGTCCGCAGCAATATGTTAGTCGCAAGTGCCAGTCGCGAGTCGGCCAGCGACTTCAACGCGCTTAGAGCGATCAACTCTGCCTGGTTGAATCCCCTCTGCCGGCGCTTTCCTTTATACAGCGGAACAGGAACCACGAGCACCTCATGCGCCGCAAATTCGCCTTCCAGTTTTGCCAATGTGTCCGCCAGCATCCGTCCAAGAACGTTCGCAGCCGGTCGCACGCCGCGGTACTTCAGCAGGTGAATCAACTCCCGCAACCCGCCGTCATAACTTCCATAAGCCACCGCTCGCAGGAAAGGGCGTTCAATGCGCCGGCACACGGGGCAACGCAACATTCCATCCGCATCATCTTCCGCGTAAGAAGAAAGGACTCGCTCTCCGCAAATCGAGCACACCTTTCCGCGAATGGCATGCATACCCGCGATGCACTGGGTGCACACTGGTAGGCGCGAAATGTTCAAAAGCGGTAAGCCGCAGATGCGGCAGTCGGAAGGGAATAAGACAGAGAAAAATCCTTCGGTAATACAGCGAAGCCACAGGTGGGGAAAGCACGATGAACTGGGAACGGAAACAATAGAACACCCAGCTACTGCAGTCGTGGCCTGGCCAGCCCGGATTCGGTCCTCACTACTGCTGAAGACAGCCTCCTCGCACTCCGTAGACAAGAACAAGGTCCACGGCCCAGTCTTCGTACTCCAGCAGTATAGCGGCGATCCGCTTCCTTAAGCAACGTGACGGTTGGGCGGTGGGACCGGGGTCTTTTCCGGCATCATCCTGGGTGTTTCGGACAGACGCTGGCGAACCCGTGTAAAGATCAGCCGATAGTCGCGCCGGAAGCACTCGCCGCAGCGCACCGGTTGCAGAAGGAATAAAGGCAGCAGATACCGTTCCGTGAAGGTGCGACGACGTGAACGAAATCCCACCTCACTTCCACAATCATGGCAACGATAGGGGTGGGCGAACGCTGAATCGGAGGAAGTACTCATACACTGCACCTCAGAATTCGAAAGAGACGAAAGGGCGTGTGAACAGATTAGAACCATTCTACATCGACACGGACCACAACGGTGATAGTCATGCTGATGCTCCACTTCTGGCCGGTTTTGCCAAAAGTGGGGACTTCAGCAGATCAGACCCTCTCCCTCGAAAGTATGCGCGCCTGTACTGCCGTAGAGATCGAGATTCTCCGCGTTCACGTTCGGTCCGATTTCGTTCTCAACGACAACTACATCGATCCCAACAAGTGCAAACCCGTCGTGCCACTATCTCCGTCTTGGTAAAGAACTGGGGTCAACGTTTTGCGCCAGAGTGTAGAGGTCCGGAGGCCACAAAACGCGCTTGTCACGTGCCCTCGCCGCATGCTAACGTGCGCCGTTGCTCGTATCGGCTTCATATAAGGCAACGCATACAAACGTGCTTCGATCCCACGCCCTAAAAGGACTCCATCCATGAGTAGCCCCGTCACAGAACTTCCCGCAAAGAAGAAACACACGCCCTACGTTCCCGAAACCATGCAGATGAAGGAATTCACTCTCCGAGCCCTGCTGATCGGCCTGGTCTTGACCGCGGTGCTCGGATCGGCGAACGCCTATTTGGGGCTGCGTGCTGGCATGACGATCGCCGCGACCTATCCGGCCGCTGTAATCGGCATGGCGCTTCTACGCCTGATGAAAGGCTCCCTGCTCGAAGAAAACATCGCGCGGACCATCGGTACGATCGGCGAATCGGTCGCGGCGGGCGCGGTGTTCACGATTCCCGCATTTGTGATGGCGGGATTGTGGGAGGGCGGGCTCACTCCGGATAAATACTGGAAGTCGGCGGCGCTCATGATTATCGGCGGTACGCTCGGCGTGCTCTTCGTCACACTTCTTCGCCGGGTGATGGTGGAAGATCCCGAGCTTCCCTATCCCGAATCAGTCGCTGCTGCAGAGATTCACAAGGCCGGTCAGCAAGGAGCCAAAGCTGCCAAGATTCTGTTTGCCAACATGGGCTTCGGCGCCTTCATGTTCTTCCTGGGCCAACTCAACATCTTCAACCCTTCGAACACCTTTCACATCAAGATTGCCGAACTCGGGAAAAAACTGCTCCTCCGCACCAGCACCAATCCCAGTGTTACAACCACCGTCACGGGCGGCGCAACCCTGTTCAACGCACCTGATATCAGTCCAGCCTACTTAGGCGTTGGCTATATCATTGGGCCCCGTTTGGGTTCGTTGAACTTTGCGGGAGGCGTTCTTGCCTGGGGATTGCTGGTTCCCCTCTTGACCTTCATCGCAGGCCCATATATTCAAGCTGCCCAGCCCGACGGGAAGCCTTTGGAATGGAACCTGCTAGCAGGCGCGATCTACTACTCCATTGTCCGTCCTATCGCCGTCGGCGGGATGCTGGTGGGCGCCTCTTACACCCTGTTCAAGATGCGGAAGCAACTGGCCGTCGGCATCGGGCGCGCAGTCTCAGACTTGAAGAAATCCGCCGTAGCCCACGAGGCAACGAATCGCACGGAACGCGACCTCAGCTCCAAGTTTGTTTTCGCCGGCGTCGCCATTACCTTCGTCGCTATGTTTCTGCTCTATCGCTATTTCATCAGCGGTGCCGGCAATCTCGCCGGCTCTAAGGCAATCTCCGCAGCGTTGGTCGCTGCCGGTGTCATGGTCGTCGTAGGCTTTTTCTTCGCCGCCGTTTCCGGCAATCTTGTCGGCATGATCGGATCGTCGAACAACCCAGTCTCGGGGTTAACACTCTGCACGCTGGTTATTGCCGCGTTGCTCATGGTGGCGCTGGGTGTCTCCGGCAGCGGCGGCGTCGCGGCCGTCCTGGGAGTGGCGGCTGTAGTCTGCGTTTCCTCCGCCGTGGCGGGCGAGTTGCTACAAGATCTGAAAGTGGGACACATCCTCGGCGGAACGCCCTCCAAAATGGAGATCGGCGACCTGATTGGCATTGTTGTGGCTGGACTCGTGCTTTTCCTGCCCCTTTCTCTTTTGGATAGGGTCTATCACTTCGGTTCTCCCGAACTGTCCGCGCCACAGGCTGGTCTGATGGCCATGCTTTCGAAAGGGATCGTCGGCGGCGACATGGCGTGGCCTCTGGTCATCGTAGGAATCTTCCTGGGCCTGGGCATGATCATGATCGAGGTAAAGAGCGTCATGCTGTTCTCGATCGGCATGTATCTGCCGCTGGGAACAACATTTGCCATTTTTGTAGGCGGCCTCATCCGCTGGATGACGGATCGCCTCCGTGACCAGCGCGATCTCAATGATGCCCAGAAGGCCCGCGTCGACAACGCCGGCATTCTGACTGCTTCCGGGCTGATCGCGGGCGAAGCTCTTTGCGGAATCGCGGTCGCCGCGGTTCTGGCACGCAAACTGGCACGCGATCCTCACGCCACGCCGCAACTGTACCAGTTCGCGAGCGGCAATCACCTGATCAGCGCAATGATCGCGCTGGCAATACTCGTGGCCGTCATGGTCCTGGTCCCGCTGGCCAACGCCGGCCGCCCCGAAGACCCCGCGCCCCCAACAGCAATCATGTAATTTCAACTACAAAGCACGCTTCACCGAAGCAAATGGAGTTGAGTGCCACACTTCTGGCCGAATTTGTCAGAAGTGGGTTTTGGCAGAAGTGAAGTCGCGCCAGGTCCTTGCCGGCTGAGTGTCTCTATGTCGATCGTTGAAAATATCGCAGCGCTCCGAGAGAAGATCGCTGAGGCAGCGAAGCGCTCGCGACGAAATCAATCGGAAATAGCGCTGATGGCCGTCACAAAGACGCACCCGCCCGAACGCATCCGCGAAACGTACACGGCAGGCCTGCGGCTGTTCGGCGAGAACCGCGTGCAGGAGTTCGCAGCGAAAGCAAGCGCGTTGTCCGATCTGCCCGGGGCGGATTGGCACATGATCGGCCATCTGCAATCCAACAAAGCCGCCAAAGCCGCAGACTTATTTAGCGCCATCGACTCGGTGGACTCACTGAAGCTGGCCGAAAGACTCAACACTGCCGCCCAAACTTCAAACAAAATTCTGGACGTTCTAATCGAAGTAAATGTCGGGGGAGAAGCCGCAAAAAGCGGACTCCCGCTCGATTCCCCCGAGTTGGAATCCCTGTTGTCCGCTGCTCCCCGCCTGGAAGCCTTGAAATTCCGGGGCCTAATGACGGTTCCGCCCCACACCGAAGATCCCGAAGGCGCGAGACCCTATTTCCGCCAGCTGCGCACCCTGCGCGATCAAATCGCCGCGCGCAACCCCCCAGGAATTTCCATGGACATTCTCTCTATGGGCATGTCCCACGATTTCGAAGTAGCCATAGAAGAAGGCTCCACGTGCATCCGCATAGGCACCGTGATCTTCGGTGAAAGAGCCAAGCGGTAAGTCTACGATGTCGCGTGTGCTCCACGCCGCTGTCATCCTGAGGCGCCGTCCTTCGGCGCCGGAGGATCCATGCAATTCTGCCGGCAGCACACACACAGGAGCAGAATTGCATAGGTCCTCCGGCCCGCAAAAAGCGTAGGCCTCAGGATGACAGACGACGCTGTATCGCCTCTGCATCCGGCTGAAACGGATGCCCTCAAACCACTCCAAACTCAAATCCCGCCAGGCGGGATTCACAGACACAATCAAGGCAATCTTCTTAATCCGCAGCCAAGTCTTGATCTCTTTCTCGCGCTCAATTGCCTTGTGCACATCTTCATAACGTTCAAAATAAACAAGCCGATCCAGTTTGTACTGAGAAGTAAACTGCGACCCAACCCCAAGCTTGTGTCGCCGGACGCGCGCGATGAGATTGCCCGTGATCCCGGTGTAAAGCGTCTTCGAGCGATTCGTCATGATGTAGACAAAGTAAGTCTTTGGCTCGCGCATAACCGGACTCTGACACGAAAGCGAAAGCAAAGTCTGTGACGAATGAACATTCGTCTGTGGAAAAAGCCCCTTGTCATCCTGAGGTGCCGTCTTTCGGCGCCGGAGGACCCATGCAACTCTGCTGGCAGGACCCAAGCGACCGAGAACTGCCCATGCTCTGTGCCCCGCAAAGAAGCAGGCCTCACGATGAATGAGTGTGAAAGTGCTAAACTCATCCGTTTGTCAAAGGAGTCCCGTCATGCGCCGTCTTCTTCCGCTCTGTTTTGCATTCCTCGCGTTCGTGATTTCCGCAGCAGCCCAAGCCAAACATCCCTTCACCTTCGAAGACATGATGAAGCTGAAGCGCGTGGGCGACCCGCAGATCTCCCCCGACGGTAAGTGGGTGATCTTTAGCGTGGTAGATGTAGATCTGGCCGCCAACACAAAAACGCCGCACATCTGGATCGCCAGTGTAGGGGCGGACGCCTCGTCCGCCCCAGCCGAGCAAAGCTCGGCCGTGAAGTCGTCAGAAAGAATCCTCGTCGCCGACCAAGACGCCGACCGCCCCCGCTGGGCTCCGGATGGAAAGCGCTTCGCGTTTCTGTCCACGAAAGATGATGGCTCGCAGGTGTGGATCGCGGAGTTCGACCCAACTGCGGGCGCCGTAATTCGCACATCCAAGCTGACCTCGATTGCAACCGAAGCCGGCGGGGAACTCTGGTCCCCGGACGGCAAGAACATTCTCTTCACCTCCGACGTCTATCCCGAATGCGACGGCAGCGCGCAGGCCGAAATAGACTGCAATGCAAGGAAGGTGAAGGGGGTTGAGCAGTCCAAGGTCAAAGCCCTGATCTTCGACCATCTTTTGTACCGTCACTGGAACGCCTACAAGGAAGGCAAGCGCACACACATCTTTGTCGTCCGTGCGCCCAAGGCGTCCACCGACTCCGAAGGAGATTCGATCGCCGAGAATTATCCCCGTGACCTGACCCACGGCGACTACGATGCTCCAGTCTTCTCGTTGGGTGGACAGGACGATTACGCATTCTCGCCCGACGGCAAAGAAATCTGCTACGCGTCCAATCACGACAAGAATCCAGCGGCTTCGACCAACAACGATCTCTGGATCGTTCCGGTCAATGTAGGGGCGGACGCCTCGTCCGCCCCGCGGAGCGAAGCGACGCGTGCCGGCGCCGCGAAGAACATCACCGCCGACAATCCAGCCAGCGACACCTCCCCCCTTTATTCCCCCGACGGACGCTACATCGCCTACCGCGCCCAGCAGCGTCCCGGATATGAGAGCGACCGCTTCCGCCTCATGCTCTACGATTGGAAGACCGGAGAGAAGAAGAGTCTCACTCCGGACTTCGATCACTGGGTGGGCACCTTCTCGTGGGCGCCCGACTCGAAAACGATCTACTTCAGCGCAGAACACAAGCGCCATTCCTTGATCTATGCGGTGGGACCGATTTCGTCAGGGCAGCCGCCAATTCGTTCACTCGTGGGCGGTTTTGACGATGACGTGACCGTAACAAAGGACGGTAGGAAGTTGGTCTTCTCCCGCATGTCGCTCAAAGCTCCGAACGAAATTTACACGGCGGACACTACTGCGGAAGGATGTCCAGCGAGAACTGGCGATGTAGATAAAGGACACGAAAACTGTTCTCTAAGCAAAGATGCAGCTCTCACCCACATCAACGATCAACTCCTCTCGCAAATCAACATGGCGGATGCAGAGCCTTTCTGGTTCACCGGCGCACACGATGACAAAGTCGAAGGCTTCCTGGTCAAGCCTCCGAACTTCGACGCCAGCAAGAAGTATCCGGTGAAGTTTCTCGTCCACGGCGGCCCGCAGGGCGCCTGGGGAGACGACTGGTCCTTCCGCTGGAATCCCGAACTGTTCGCGGCACCAACCTCTATGACGCCCAGCGGATACGTCGTTATCATGATCAACTTCCACGGCTCGACCGGATACGGCCAGAAATTCATTGACGCCATCAACGGTGACTGGGGCGGCGCTCCCTTCGAAGACCTGATGAAGGGTCTCGACTACGCCGAGCAGACCTATCCCTTCATCGACAAGAATCGCGAGTGCGCGCTGGGAGCAAGCTACGGCGGATATGCCATCAACTGGATCCTCGGCCACACCGACCGCTTCAAGTGCCTGGTCTCTCACGACGGCATGTTCAATGCCGAATCAGCTTGGGGCACAACCGAAGAACTCTGGTTCAACAACTGGGAGTTCAAAGGCACGCTCTACGACAATCGCGAGAGCTACGTGAAGTGGACCCCGCACCAGTACGCAAAGAACTTCAAGACGCCCACCCTCGTGGTTCACGGCCAGAGGGATTACCGCTTGGACGTGAGTGAAGGCTTCCAGCTCTACACCACGCTGCAAATGGAAGGCGTTCCTTCAAAGATGCTCTACTTCCCCGACGAAGGCCACTGGGTCCTGAAGCCGCAAAACTCCCAACTCTGGTACAAAACCGTAAACGACTGGGTAGACAAGTGGGTCGGAAAGTAGGCGGCAGGCGTCACTAAGGACCATGTAGGGACGCCCGCTTCGGCCGTCCGCCGAGCGAAGCTCGGCTGCCTTCATGGAGTTGGGGGGTAGTGCCGGAAACCTGTGCCGAAACCAGTTCCGAAGAAACCACTGCCAATAGCCCGCCAGTTCACTGGCGGGCATCCATGCGATTGTCGATTCCGTGCCTTGGGCACGGCTGACCTTGCTCGCCGCAGGCATCCAATTCCGCGTCGGAACGATCCAACACCGTCGCTCCCCGAACCCAAATGGGTCTCGCGATCGGATGCGCGACTGGCGCCGAACTGCCGCTAACTCCGCTTACCGCGGGAGGCTTGGGCCAAACGAATAACGGATCATCCAAAAAACCCGAAGTCCCCACAGTAGCCGTGACATCCACCTCAACCGGGGCGCTGAAGTCTCCGCTCGAGGGCGTGACACTCGCCAGTCCATTGGTGTCCGTTACCCCAATCGTTGGCGTAACCTTCAAGATCACCGGCATAGCTGGTTTCCCGGGATTCGGATCTCCGCTCCCAACACCAGGCACCATCCCACCAGGGCGCATTACAGTCGTCAGAAAATTCACCACAGCGCCTATCACCGGATGCGGCGACGGCGCCGAATCGACAACGCGGACCAGCACCGCCTGAAATCCCTGTCCAATCGAGACCTGGCCGGCCCCCGACACCTGCTGCAACAGCTGCTGTGCGAGCGGAACGGGATTCACATAAAACACTCCGCAAGGAGCATTGCT
>Ga0335079_10011295_pt1 | contig 10177 bp, 6 predicted proteins | sample Lox_Sample_33_FD_206719 | JGI IMG/M metagenome (GOLD analysis project Ga0335079, IMG submission 206719) | Soil microbial communities from Loxahatchee National Wildlife Refuge, Florida, United States - Lox_Sample_3.3 | ecosystem: Environmental > Terrestrial > Soil > Wetlands | place: USA: Florida...
CCGCCGTTCTATGGCTCATGTTCGGGCGGGCCTTCGCGCCCTTGCAGCTTTATTACTTGAGCTTCCTGCCGATCCTCTGGATGGCGCTTCGCCAGGGGATCCGCCGGGTCGTCATCGGCATACTCACCCTGAACTTTGGCATCGTGCTGGCTGTTCACCTTTCCGCCGTCGGTCCCAACTCCTTCGTCAAAATCAGTCTGCTCATGCTCGTCGCGTCCTTTACCGGGCTTATTGTGGGATCGGCGGTGAGCGAGAGATATCGCATGCGCGAGGAACTGCAGGAGCAAACCAACTACCTGCACTCGCTCATCGAGAACACTCCCATCGGCATCGTCGTACTCGATCGCAAAGGCCGAGTGCAGCTCTGCAACGAAGCCTTCGAGCGCCTGTTCCTTCTCCATCACGATGAGCTGGTCGGCAACGATCTTGATTCCCTGATCTCCTTGTCGGAGCCCACCCAGCTTGGGCGTGAGACCTCCACCCAGGTCTTCGCCGGCAAGGTGATTCACAAGACCATCCGCTACCGGCGCAAGGACGGGAAACTTCTCGATCTCGAGGTCAACGCCGTGCCCTTGGAAAGGGAGGGCGAGGTGGAAGGCGCTTACGCGCTTTACCAAGACATCTCGGAGCAAGCGGAAGCCCAGCGGAAGGAGCGGGAGCACGCCGAGTCGCTGAAGCGGTGGGTGCAAACACTGCAGCTCCGCACCATGGAGATGACTGCTCTCAATGAGATGGGCGATCTCTTGCAGTGCTGTGCCTCCAGCGCGGAAGCCTACGCTGTGGTGCAGCGGGCTGCTCACAAGCTCTTTCCGCGGGCCATCTCCGGGCTGCTGCTTGAGTTCAAAGCTTCCCGTAACCTGGTGGAATCAACGTCGGCGTGGGGAACCGGGCATGCATCCGACCTGGCTTTCGCCTCCGATACCTGTTGGGCGCTGCGGCGCGGACAGCCGCATTGGAGCGGCCCGGTGCTCAGCGGGATCAATTGCTCTCACCTGAAAGACCCGAACGCACCCGCCTTATGTGTTCCCATGATGGCCCAAGGGGAAGGCATGGGAATTCTTCATCTGCAGTTCGACCGGGAAACGTTCTCGACGACAGCCCGCAATGACGAGCACGAAGCTTTGCAGCAGGACCAGCAACGGGTTGCCACCGCGATGGCGGGGCAGATTGCGCTCTCGATCGCCAGCCTCAAATTGCAGGAGAAGCTTCGCGATCAATCCATCCGCGACCCTCTGACCGGGCTGTTCAACCGTCGCTTCATGCACGAATGCCTCGAGCGGGAGCTGGTGCGCGCCCGGCGCAAGGGGCATCCAATCGCGGTCCTCTTTCTCGACATCGACCACTTCAAGCGCTTTAATGACGCGTTCGGCCACGATGCTGGCGATGTAGTGCTGCAAACCATGGCGGGCCTCTTCCGCAACCAGTTTCGTGCCGATGATGTCATCTGCCGCTACGGAGGCGAAGAATTTACCGTTATCCTGCCGGAGTCGTCGGCGGCTGACGCCGGCAAGCGGGCCGGCATCCTGATCGAGGAGGTGAGGAAGCTCAAAGTGCTGCATCGCGAGCGGCTGCTCGATACGGTCACCATCTCGGTAGGAGTCGCCGCTTTTCCCGAGCAGGCGACCACGGCCGAGGAGCTCCTAAGCCTGTCCGATCAATGCCTCTATCGCTCGAAAAAGGAAGGCCGCGACCGCGTGACCGTCGCGCCTCTCAGCAAGGGTGCAACGGCCTTGTAACCCATCCGGCGCGCTCGTTCATGCTGACTGCCGGCCAATACCATGCTATTCTCGCCATCAATATCGCGATCCCTTCATGCTTCTCGAACTGCACCTCGAGAACTACGCCGTCATCGACCACGTGGTGGTGGAGTTTGCTTCCGGCCTGAACCTGCTCAGCGGTGAAACCGGGGCGGGTAAATCCATTCTGATCGACGCGCTGGCTCTTCTGCTCGGCGACAAGGCTTCCAGCGACATCATCCGCTCGGGCGCCGACCGGGCTGTGGTCTCTGCCGTCTTCGAGGTGGAACCGAGCGCCGAGAAAGCGGTCGGGCAGATTCTCGAATCCAACGGCGTGGACTCTGAGGACCCGTCAATCATTCTGCGGCGAGAAATCTCCACCAGCGGCAAGGGTCGGGTCTTCGTCAACAACCAACCTGCAACCGTGGCGGTGCTGCGCCAGTTGGGACCCTACTTGGCCACGATCCACGCCCAGAACGAGTCGCTGCTCGCCTTCGACGGTCCGGCCCGCGTGGCCATTCTCGATCTTTTCGCAGGCAATCAAACCGTCGCCGTCGCGGACGCGTTTGAAAAATGGAAGGGCATCGGCGACCGGCTCACTGAGCTTGAACAGAACGAACAAGACCGGCTGCGTCTGCTCGACCTCTGGACATTCCAGAAGCGCGAGATCGAGGAAGCCAAGCTCGAACCGGGCGAAGATGAGCGGCTCGGCAACGAGAAGCGCGTTCTGGCCAACGCGGAAAAGATTTACAACGCGGCCATGAACGCTTTTGACCTTCTTTATGAAGGTAACGGTTCCACTTCTGCTTCCTTGCGTGCGGCTCAGAAGCAGGTGGAGGAATTGGCGAGGTATGAACCCAAGTTTCAGGAGGCGCTGGGGGCTCTCGATTCCGCGCGCATCAGTGTCGAGGACGTGGGCGCCACCCTCCGCGATTATGCCGGAGGGATTCATGCCTCACCCGAACATCTGGCGCAGGTTGAGGACCGCCTCGCCGCTATCGACCGGCTAAAGCGGAAGTACGGCCCGACGCTGGATGAGGTGATTGCGTTCGGTTTCGAAGTCAGTCGTAAAGTCTCGGAGATGGAGAATAAAGATGAAGTTTTGCGTCAACTTCGCTCCGAGCTCGCGCGGGCGGGAGAGGAATTTCTGAAGGCGGCCCGCTTGCTCTCCAGGAAGCGCAGCGATGCTGCCCGTAAGCTGGAGAAGCTGGTCGAGGCCGAGGTCAACGATCTCGCGATGAAATCAGCTTTCAAGATTCAGGTCACTGCCTCGGAGGAGCACGGGAACTGGACTGCCGCGGGTTTTGATGATGTGGTCTATCTCATTTCCACCAACCCCGGCGAGCCTCTGCGGCCGCTCGAGCACATTGCCTCAGGCGGAGAGTTGTCGCGAGTCATGCTCGCCTTAAAGGCCAGCGTCGAGGCGGTCGCCGCACCTGTAGCTCAGGGTGGAAGAAAACGGCAATCGGGACCGCAACGGACGCTGGTCTTTGACGAGATTGATTCCGGCATCGGGGGCCGCGCCGCGGAAGCTGTGGGCAAGAAGTTGAAATCGCTGGCGCGCTCCAACCAGGTGCTCTGCATCACCCACTTGCCCCAGATTGCCACGTTTGCGGACCACCACTATCTGATCGAGAAACGGGAGGTGTCCGGCCGCGCTCGCACTACGGTGCGGCAGATCTCGGGCACGGAACGTACCGAAGAAGTCGCGCGCATGATCAGTGGGGCCAAACTGACTGAGACATCGCGCAAACACGCCGAGCAGATGATCAAAGCCAACGCCTGAGCGCCGTTCACCCTCCGATTCTCCTCATTCGCTGCTAATCCCTACAGTTTCTAGGGCTTACATTGACCAAATGGGTTCTTTTCGCTACTTTAGAAGGACAATCCCAGCAGGGAACGTGTACCCTATTGAGAGTGGGGAAGAATCGTGTCTGAACCTAACGGCAAGACTCTACTTTTGTTGAAGCCAAGGGGCTTCTGTGCGGGCGTAGTGCGCGCTATCGACATCGTGCGTATCGCTCTGGAAGCCTTCGGCCCGCCCATTTACGTCCGCAAGGAGATCGTTCACAACCGGTTCGTGGTGGAGGAACTCCAGGCGAAGGGTGCGATCTTTGTCGACAGCGTCGAGGAAGTGCCCGCCGGCGAGCGCGTAATTTACAGCGCCCACGGGGTCTCTCCCGAGGTCCGCGAGAACAGCCACCTGCGCAGTCTGCGCGTGATCGACGCCACCTGCCCGCTGGTGACCAAGGTTCACGTCGAGGCCGTCAAATTTGCCAAAGAAGGCTACTCCCTGATCTTGATCGGCCATCGCGACCATGACGAGGTCATCGGTACTCTGGGTGAAGCGCCGCTGGTGACCCAGGTCGTGGGCTCGCCGGAGGAGGTCGCCTCGCTCACGGTTCCCGATCCGGATCGCATCGCTTTTCTTACCCAGACCACGCTCAGCCTGGATGAGACCACCGATATCATCGCAGCCTTAAAGCAGCGCTTCCCGAACATCAAGGGACCGGCTGCACAAGACATCTGCTATGCCACGGAAAACCGGCAAGTTGCGGTGAAGCAAGTGGCTTCCGATGCCGACCTGGTTCTGGTGGTCGGCTCCGATAATAGTTCGAACTCCAACCGTCTGGTGGAAGTTGCGCGTAATTTGGGCACCAACGCGCATCTAATCGATAGCTTCAAGAACATTAAACCGGAATGGCTGGAAAACGTTAAGACGATCGCGCTTACCGCGGGTGCCTCGGCGCCGGAGTGCCTGGTGGAAGAAGTGGTGAAGTTCCTGGCCACCAAGGGATTTGGCAATGTTCGGGAACTCGAGGTCATGCCGGAGCACGTGCGCTTCGGATTGCCCCCGGAGATAGTGGAAGCGATTGCGAGCGCTCCGGCAACCGTGAATGCGGAGTAGGCTGATTTATGGAAAATCCCTCCCCTCGATCCGCGATGTCGTCGACGCCGCAACTGCGTTTTGGCAAGATTGACGATCTTTCCAGCCGCGTAGCCGCGAGCATCGATGCCGCGCGTCAATTCCTGTTCTCGCAGAGGCTGGACGAGGGCTACTGGTGCGGCGAACTGGAAGCAGACACCACGCTCGAGTCGGATTACGTTCTGCTGCACACGCTGCTCGGGACCAGCACGCCTGAGCGATTCGCCAAGTGCGCCCGGCATATTCTGCAACACCAGAACGAAGATGGCGGCTGGAGCATCTACCCGGGCGGTCCGGCCAATGTCAGCGCCTGCGTCAAGGCCTACTTTGCGCTGAAGCTGGCTGGCTATAGTGCCGACCACCCTGCGCTGGTCCGGGCACGCAAGAAGATCCTGGAACTGGGCGGCGTCACCGAAATCAATACCTTCAGCAAGATCTATCTTTGCTTCCTGGGGCAGTACGACTACGATGCCGTTCCGGCGGTTCCGCCCGAGATCGTTCTGTTTCCCAAATGGTTCTGGTTCAACATCTACGAGATTTCTTCGTGGTCGCGCGCCATGCTGGTGCCGCTTTCGATCTGCTACGCCAAAAAGCCCTTCAAAAAGATTCCCCCGGAGATGGGGATCGAAGAGCTTTTCGTGGGCGGGCGCGACAAGTCGCGCATGCATCTGCATTGGTCGAAGAAGCTGTTCTCCTGGCGCAATTTTTTCCTCCTGCTCGACCGTCTGACGCACTGGGCGGAGGCGGTGCACATTCGGCCGCTGCGCTCGATCGCCCTTAAGAAGGCTGAGAAATGGATGCTGGAGCGCTTTGAAATGAGCGATGGCCTGGCTGCCATCTATCCCTCCATCGTAAACTCGACTTTGGCGATGCGCTGCCTGGGTTACTCCCTGGACGATCCGCAGGTGATTCGCGCGCTCGATGAGTTCGAAAAGCTCGGCATCGAAGAGGAAGAAACGTTCCGCATGCAGCCGTGCATGTCGCCGGTCTGGGATACCGCTTACGCGTTATTCGCGCTGGGTGAAGCCGGGGTCCCGGCAAACGATCCCCGCATGATGGAGTCCGCCGACTGGATCCTGCAGAAGCAGGTTCGCAATGCCGGCGATTGGAAGATCAAGAATCCCAAGGGGCAGCCCGGCGGCTGGTATTTCGAGTTCAACAACGAGTTCTATCCTGACGTCGATGACAGTGCCATGGTTTGCCTGGGATTGAGTCAGGTCGAGCATCCCAACGGACGCTACCTGCGCGAGTCCGTGCAACGCGCCATCGACTGGATCCTCTCTATGCAGTGCCGCAACGGCGGCTGGGCGTCGTTCGACAAAGACAACGACCGCATGGTGTTCGAGCACATTCCTTTCGCCGACCATAACGCCATGCTCGATCCGGCGACGGTCGACATCACGGGCAGAGTGCTTGAGATGCTCGCCGCCTACGGCTACGACAAGACTCACCCTGTGGTGCAGAGGGCGATCGCATTTCTCCGCCAAGAGCAGATGCCGGACGGATCGTGGTTCGGGCGCTGGGGAGTGAATTATATCTACGGCACGATGCTGGTGCTGCGCGGTCTGGAAGCCATCGGCATCGACCATCATGAGCCTTACGTCCAGCAGGCCGCTGAATGGCTGCGCATGGTGCAGAATGCGGACGGAGGTTGGGGCGAAAGCTGCGGCTCGTATGACGATCCCGCCAGCCGTGGCGTCGGCGCCAGCACGCCCTCGCAAACGGCGTGGGCCATCATGGGATTGCTCGCGGCCAACGACACGCGCAGCGATTCTGTCGCTCGCGGCATCGCGTATCTGCTCCGTACCCAGAAGAAAGACGGCTCATGGGACGAGCAGTTCTGTACGGGCACCGGCTTCCCCAGAGTCTTCTATTTGAAGTATCACTTGTATCGGCAATATTTTCCCTTGATCGCGTTGACCACGTACTCGAAGGTGATGGCCAGCGCGGCACAAAGCGTAGCCTGATACGCGGCGATTGATCGCGTCTCGGTTGATTGCGAGTCGATCAGTTCAGCGATCAGCAGTCAGAATCTTTCGCGGCGATTTTTGGAGAGTCCTGAATGGCAGTGCCGGTTTCGCAAATGTGGACGGTGGCGACTTATGTCCTGAAGCAGAAGCTCAGGGGACGTAAGCAGTATCCGCTGGTGCTCATGCTGGAGCCTCTGTTCCGCTGCAATCTCGCCTGTGCCGGCTGCGGCAAGATTCAATATCCCGCGCACGTGCTGAAGGCGCAGCTTACGCCGGAGGAGTGCTTCCGCGCGGTCCAGGAGTGCGGCGCGCCCACAGTGGCGATACCCGGAGGCGAGCCGTTGCTCCATCCGCAGATTGGGGAGATCGTCGAGGGCCTGGTGGCGCGCAGGAAGTACATTTATCTGTGCACCAACGCGCTGTTGCTCAAGCAGAAAATTCACTTGTTCAAGCCCAGTAAGTACCTGACTTTCTCGGTTCATGTGGATGGCCAGCGCGAGCACCATGATTTTTCCGTGTGCCTCGAAGGCGGCTACGACAAGGCGATTGACGGCATCAAGGAGGCCCTCGCCCAGGGGTTCCGCGTCACCACCAACACCACGCTCTTCGATGGCGCCGATCCCAATGGCGTCCGGGCATTTTTCGACGAGATGATGGAGCTCGGTGTCGAAGGCATGATGCTTTCCCCCGGCTACTCTTACGAGAAAGCGCCCGACCAGAGCCATTTTCTGGGACGAGGCCGCACGCGCCGGCTGTTCCGCGCCATCCTGTCCAATCGCAATTCGGAGTGGCGCTTCAACATGTCGCCTTTGTTTCTCGAGTTCCTGATGGGCAAGCGCGAATACGCCTGCACGCCCTGGGGCATGCCGACCTACAATGTTTTTGGATGGCAGAAGCCCTGCTACCTCCTGCAGGACGGCTACGCCGATACCTTCTCGGAACTGCTCGAAACCACCGACTGGGCAAACTACGGCACTGAGTCTGGCAATCCCAAGTGCACCAATTGCATGGTGCACAGCGGCTACGAGGCTTCGGCGGTCAACGACACTTTCGGATCGCTGCGCGGCATGTTTCAAACCGTGCGCGCCATGGTCTTCAATCGTTATCAGGATGCGTCAGCTCTCAGGCTGCTGGAGGAACCGGTCCGGCCGGTGCACAGTTTCAATCCTCTGATTCAGATACAGGATTCGTCCGCAAATTCCCATCCAGCCTACGCTGGGGTCAATGCTCCCGAGGAATCGCGGGTTTGAGTACGAACGATTCAGCTCCGACAAGCCCGCGCGCCCATCCCACGCTAACCGATCCTGACGCGCTCGAGGTCGTTCCCGGCGCATCTCGCGAAAGGCTGGAAGGAACCGTTTTCGAGCATGCGAGCCCGGACGAGCTGCGAACCGCGCTGGAGCGCGCGTTCGACTATCGTGGGGACGTCATGATCACGCGAAAAAACGGTGTCACGGTGGAAGGCTACGTGTTTGACCGGCGTTCCGGGAAGAGCCTGGAAGATTCCTTGGTTCGCGTGTTGCCCAAGGATGGCAGTCCGAGAGTTTCCATCCCATACGCGGACATTGCGTCCCTGGCGTTTACGGGGCGCGACATGGCTGCCGGCAAAAGCTGGGAGGCCTGGGTGCAACATTATTGGGAGAAGAAGGCGGCCGGGCAAACTGTTTCTCTCGAGCCCGAGAAGTTGGAGTAGCGCGCGTTTCTTAGCCGAAGCGAAAGAAACGACTCCTGACCGAAGCGAAAGGACCGACTCCTCTACACTCCGTCCCGTAGGGGCATCGTGAAAATAGCCCACCGCTTTAGCGGTGGGTAAGCGGAGAATAAGACCCAGTCCCGTAGGGACGGCTGAACCTCGAACTGGGCTTCGTAGCATGCGCCGCTTTAGCGGTGCAACGGCAAACGAATTAATTCATGAAAGCGTTTGTTACTGGCGCCACCGGCTTTGTCGGCAGCCACGTTGCCCGCGTGCTGGCCGGGCAGGGAGCTGATCTGCGATTGCTGGTTCGCTCCACCAGCGATCCCAGAAACATTGAGGGCCTGAACGCAGAGCGCGTCATCGGAGACCTCGAGAACCCCGCTTCCATAGAGAGAGCGATCGTGGGATGCGATGTTGTTTTCCATGTTGCCGCCGACTACCGCCTGTGGGTTCGCGATCCGGCCCAGATGTACCGCTCGAATGTGCAGGGCACACGCACCGTAATCGATGCGGCCCGCCAGAGCCGCGTGCGCCGCGTCGTGTATACCTCGAGCGTGGCCACCATGGGGTTCACCTCCAACGGCCATCCTGCGGACGAAGATTCCCCAGTGTCGGTGGAACAGATGATCGGGCACTACAAGCGCTCGAAGTTCATGGCGGAGCAGGTGGCACTGGCCGCAGGCAAACAGGCGGCCGCAGAGAAGAAGGTGGGCGGCAGCGTGACCGAAGTCGTGGTGGTAAATCCCACGACTCCGGTAGGTGAACAGGATATTAAGCCCACGCCCACGGGGCGCATTATCGTGGATTTTTTGAAGAAGAAATTTCCCGCTTATGTGGACACGGGACTGAACCTGGTCGACGTGGATGCCTGCGCCCGTGGCCACGTGGCGGCGCTGGAGAAGGGGCGGAGCGGCGAACGCTACATACTGGGCGGCGAGAATCTCACGCTCAAGCAGATTCTCGACAAGCTGGCCGCCATCACGGGGCTGCCCTCGCCGAAGGTGAAGGTGCCCTACTTCGTTGCGCTCGCCGCCGGCGTGGTCGACGAGATGGTTACGGGCCGAATCCTGGGCCGCGAACCCCGCGCCACGGTCGAGGCCGTGAAAATGAGCCGGAAGAAAATGTTCGTGACCTCAACCAAGGCGGAGCACGAGCTCGGTTGGAAGGAAATCCCCGTAGACGACGCTCTGCGCGGCGCCGTCAAATGGTTTCAGGCTAACGGTTATGTCTGACAGAATCGCTATCGTGGCCGCGCTGGAACGCGAGATCAAGCCTCTCTTCAAGGATTGGCACGTCTCCGTTCGTGAGCACGACGGCAGGCGCTTCAAGTTCTTCGAGAGCGATCACATGGTTGCCGTGTGCGGTGGTATTGGCGGACAGGCGGCTCGCCGGGCCTGTGAAGCCATCATCATGCTGTACCAGCCCGCGCTCGTGATCTCAGCGGGTTTCGCCGGCGCCCTCGAATCCAGCATCGAGCCGGGCTCAGGGTTCAGCCCGCGAACCGTAATCGACGCGAGGGATGGCAGCCGCACCGACACCGGCTTTGGCGCCGGCACGCTGGTTACGGTTGACTTCGTCGCCGCTCCCGAGCAAAAGAAGAAGTTGGCGAAATCCTACGGCGCCCAGGCTGCTGACATGGAAGCCGCTGCCGTGGCTCGTGGTGCTCAAGCCCGCAATATCCCGTTCCGCGCCGTCAAAGCAATTTCGGATAGTTTGGATTTCGTCCTGCCGCCGATTGACCGTTTCGTGGGTTCCGATGGCCGGCTCCAGACCGCCAAGCTCATCGTTTATGTCATTTGCCGCCCCAGGTTCTGGCGCCCCATGATTCAGTTAGCCCGCCAGAGTTCGC
>Ga0335079_10011297_pt1 | contig 10175 bp, 9 predicted proteins | sample Lox_Sample_33_FD_206719 | JGI IMG/M metagenome (GOLD analysis project Ga0335079, IMG submission 206719) | Soil microbial communities from Loxahatchee National Wildlife Refuge, Florida, United States - Lox_Sample_3.3 | ecosystem: Environmental > Terrestrial > Soil > Wetlands | place: USA: Florida...
CCCGGCGCCGCGACCGTAACGAGCTACAGGTGCTTGGCCAGCAGCCCCGCGGCGGCGATGATGCCCTGGCACGCGGCCGTCTGGCCGGCCGCGCCCGCGACCGGCTGGCCGCCGAACGCGGCCGCCTCGAGCTCGCCCTTGACCCGCAGCGCGAGCGAGTCCCGGAGCTTGTCCAGCCCGGTCAGGGCGGCGTCGACCGTCCGGTACTCGGCGTCGCCCGCGGTGCTGGACTCGACGGCGGCCGTCGCGGCGTGCAGCGTGGCGGCTCCGAACTGGCCGACGCTGGAGTTGAGCTGCTTGTAGCAGGCCCCCAGGCTCGCCACGCCCGGCCCGGCGAGCGCGTGGTTCGGGTGGGACAGGATCTCGGTGATCACCCGGCCATCGTGCTCGTAGTCATCCTTCAGCCCGGTCAGGTAGATCAGCGTGGGCCGGATGTCGGTCTCGTCGACCCAGGTGCCGGTGGTGCCGCTGTTGACCACTTCGGTCTGGCCGCTGTTCGGTCCGGCCGAGTTCGGCCCGTCGGCCGCCGCGGTGCCGTCCAGGCCCAGGTGCCTGACGCCGGGTCCGGCGAACGCCGTGTAGTTCGTGTTGATCTCGGCGGCGTAGTCACCGTGGTTGTAGGCGAAGCCGGCATTGAGGGCCGTGTTCGGGCCGGTGGTGGACAGGAACCAGTCCGGCTTGGCGAACATCGCGAACGTCGGCGTCCTGGCCGGGTCGGCGTTGACCATGTGCAGGATCGCTTCCTCGGCCGGGTCGGCCAGGTAGTTGGCGATGAGCTGGTTCTTCACCCCCGCGTACGGGTTGTCCGCGGTCAGGCCGGCCACGTCGCGTTCCAGCGTGCGCACGGCCGGGTCGTTCGGGCCGGGTTTTCCGGTCACGTAGAACTCCGGCGCGCTGTCATTCTCCAGGCTGAACGGGGTGGTGTTGTTCTTCTCGGTGGCGAGCAGGCCGGTGACGTTGCCGGCCAGCTCGCCGAACGTGCCGGCCGGGTAAGAGCACGGCGTGGTCACGCCGTCGCAGTTGGCCGGGGTCGGCTGGATGGCGCGGCCCACGTTGGCGCCGGCCACGTGGTCGCCCTCGTCCGAGCTGAGCTCGAACAGCGTGTTGGCCGGGGTGATGCCGTCGGCGGCCAGCCGCTTGAAGAACGTGCCGAACGCGGCGTTGTAGTACTGTGCCTGGGCGATGTAGCACGGGGTACCCGGGCCGAGCGCGGCCGGCGCGCCGGTGCACGCGGAGACGCCCGGGATGTTCTCGTTGCCGTGGATGTCGGCGATGTAGCCGTTCACCACGGGGACGCCGGATTCCAGCATGTCCGCCATGTAGGCCAGGCTCTGCGACGCGTTGATCGGGCCGAACCCGGGGAAGCCGGGATGGTTGGTGAGGAACGCGCCGTTGATCTGGTTCCCGTTCTCGTCGACCAGGTTGCCGGCCGCGTTGGTGACCTGGAACCCGTTGCGGGTCACGTCGGGCGTGCCCGCGCCGAGCTGCGGCCCGACGTACCGGTGGCCGAACAGCGCCTGGAACCCGTTGTACCCGCCCGGCTCGTCCGGCAGCAGGTCGGACACCGCGGTCGCCGACGGGTCGGTCTGCCCGAACTTCACGCCCTTGGCGTCGGCGCAGAACGCGTTGCCCTGGGCGCAGTGCACGCCGATGCCGACGTAGTCCGCGACCTCGGCGTCCTTGAACGAGTCGGGGTCGGCGCTCAGCTGCTGGTCCTCCGGCGACCCGGCCCCGAACACCTTGGGGATGTCCACCGCGGTGTTCTCCAGCTCCTGGTTGGCCGTGGCCACCTCGCCGACGTCGCAGCCGGCCCGCGTGTACGGCGCCCAGGGCGCCGGGGTGACGGTGTCCGGCGCCGCGGGGTGCGCCGCGGTGGCCGGCGGCACCGGCGAGTAGACCATGCTCGGGTTGGTGTCGTGGCCGGGATTCGGGGTCTTGGCCGTGTCGAAGACAGGATCGGTCCAGTAGGCGAACGAGCCGGCCGGGTCGGTGGTCCCGTCCGCGTTGTAGGCCTGGTAGCTGTTGGAGATCGGCATCCCGTGCCGGTCGCCGTACAGGCCGGTCAGCGTGGTCAGGATGTTGTCGCCGGTGTGCGCGATGAGCGGCGTGTGGTTGTTGGACAGGAACGTGCCGTTGCTGGTGAAGAAGTTCAGCAGGTTCGGTATCTGCTCCAGGTCGGATGGGACGTTCGGGTTGTCCCGGAAGTAATGCACGTTGTCGAACACGAGCGTGACCACGTGCTTGACGCCGTTGCCCAGGTGGCACGACGTGCCGGCGGTCGCCACCGCGGGCTTCGCGGCGCCGGCCGCTGCGCCGGTGGCGGCCATCGAGGTCCCCGCCAGGCCCAGCGTGCCGAGCAGCGTCGCCGAACTGGCGGCCGCGGTGACGCGGAACCAGGCCGCCTGGCGGCCCGCGCGTCCGCGCGCGTCCCGTCCTCTCCTCATGAGCTTTTCCTCTCAGACCTCAAGCGCGGGCGCCAAGCCGGCGCCGCGCGAGAGCCCACGATGCCAGGCTTTCAGCTCGCTCAGAAGAGGTTTTGAGGTGTCTTTTTGTGTAAATCCGGTGAAACCACGGTCACTCTCTTGTTTAAACGTCCAAATCATGCCTAACGGGCCTGGCTTCTCGCGTTGGCGCCGGAGCGAGTTCTCATGCCCGCGAAGGCTTTTGGTCCGGGCGGGCTGTAATCTTCGCGACCGTGGTAGAAGCGCTGTTTAGGATCAGATTTCGATGATCGCGAAGGATCTGGTACCGCATGAAGTACCAGATCCTTCGGGATCATGGGACATAACTGCCCCTACATGCGGTATGCGGGGTCGGCCCGCGGCGCGCGGGTGGCTCTTAGGCGAGGGCGTTGATCTGGCGGGCCAGGGCGAAGTCGTTGGCGGTGAGGCCGCCTGCCGAGTGGGTGCTCAGGGTTAGCGTCACCTTGTTCCAGCTGATGGTGACGTCGGGGTGGTGGCTGGCCGACTCGGCCAGGTAGGCGACGGCGCCGAGGTAGAGCAGGGCGTCGCGGAAGTCGGCACGTTCGGTGACCGCGGTGATGGAACTGCCGTCACGGGTCCAGCCGGGGACCGTGGCGAGCTCGTCGCTGATCTGGGTCTCGGTGAGCAGGCTCATGGTTACGGCATACCATTCGCAGATGACATCATCAGCCGAACGGTCGAGGCAGACGCCGCTGCACGCGGTGCACGCGGGTCTCGGGGCGACCATGACCTCCTTCGCCGGCTGGCAGATGCCGCTGCGATACGCCAGCGAGACCGCTGAGCACCTGGCGGTACGGCGCGCGGCGGGCCTGTTCGACCTCTCCCACATGGGCGAGATCGCGGTGTCCGGCCCGGGGGCGGGGGCGGCCCTGGACTACGCGCTGGTCGGTAACCTGTCCGCGCTGCGGCCCGGGCGGGCCAGGTACACGATGATCTGCGCGGAAGACGGCGGGGTCCTGGACGACCTGGTGGTGTACCGGCTGGGCGAGGACGAGTTCCTGGTCATCGCCAACGCATCGAACACGGACGTGGTGTTCGCGGCTATCCGGGACCGCTCGGCCGGGCATGGCGCACGGGTCACCGACGCTACCGGCGATTACGCCCTGGTCGCGATCCAGGGCCCGGCGGCGGCCGGCATCCTCGCCCCGCTGGCCGGCGGCCTGGACCTCGGCGCGATCAGGTACTACGCCGGGACGTTCGGCGAGGTGGCCGGGCACCGGGCCTGGGTGGCGCGGACCGGGTATACCGGCGAGGACGGCTTCGAGGTGTTTTGCCGCCCGCAGGACGCGGTCCCGGTCTGGGAGGCGCTCGCTTCGGCCGGCGCCGGGGCCGGCCTGGTCCCGGCCGGGCTGGCCGCTCGCGATACGCTCCGGCTTGAGGCCGGCATGCCGCTGTACGGCAACGAGCTCGGCCCGGACGTGACACCTTTCGAAGCCGGCCTGGGACGGGTGGTGAAGTTCGACAAGCCGGGCGAGTTCGTCGGCCGCGAGGCCCTGGCCGCCCGCGCTTCGTCCGGCCCCATCCGGCGCCTGGCCGGCCTGACCGTCCAGTCGCGCCGGATCGCCCGGCACGGCTACCCTGTCCTGGCCGACGGGAAGGCCTGCGGGACCGTCACGAGCGGGGCCCCGTCTCCCACCCTCGGCGTGCCGATCGCGATGGCGTACCTGGAGCCGGAGGCCGACGGGGATGATCATGAGCTGGCCGTGGGTATCCGGGGTGCGCAGGTGCCCGTCCAGCTGACTGACTTGCCGTTTTACCGGAGGAGACACTAACGATGAGCGTTCCAGCCGATCTGCGCTACACCCCCGAGCACGAGTGGGTCTCGATCGAGGGGACCACGGTCTCGGTTGGCATTACCGAGTACGCGGCCCAGCAACTCGGCGACGTGGTCTACCTGTCGCTTCCGGCCGCCGGCGCGAGCGTCACCGCCGGCGAGCCCTGCGGCGAGGTGGAGTCGGTCAAGTCCGTGAGCGACCTGTACTCTCCGGTGGACGGCGAGGTGATCGAGGTCAACAGCGAGCTCGTGGACGACCCCTCCCTGGTCAACGCCGAGCCCTATACGGCTGGCTGGATGTTCCGGGTCCGCGTGGCCCCGGACGGCAACGGGGACCCGGCGCTGCCGCCCGACCTGCTGTCCGCAGCAGAGTACGAGGAGCTGACCAAGAGCGCCGGCTAGGAACCCTGGCCGGGGCGGCCACGGACGCCGCGGTGCCCGCCAGGGTGAGTGCCAGCACAGTACCGCCGGCCAGCCGCCGGGATCGCCGCAGAACCTTCATCGCTCTTCCTCCGAACGCCTGTTTGTCCGGAGGCTACGGCGCGCGGGCGCGGCGGCAGTACCGTGAAACTACGGTATTCCGGCTAGCGCTTGCGACGGCGCACGAGGAATATCACGGTGACGCTGACCAGGACGGCCGCGGTGGCAGCGCCCGCTATCAGCGGGTCGACCTGGCTGGCGCGCCGGCGGACCTGATCCAGCGCACGGGACACGTTCTTCCTCGGGCTCACCCGGTCGGAGATGGCGTCGATGGTGCGCGCCAGCTCCGCGCGGGTGCGGTCGATGTCCGCCACCAGCGCTTCCTGATCGACGGGCTTGGCGTCGGTCTCCGCGTCCGCCATCTGATGCTCCGTTCCTTTACTGGGGCAGTCACCCGGCCCGTTCGGGATGAAGGGTTCATTGTGTCAGGTTCACCACGACCTTTACATCACCTGGCTGCCTGGCGAGCCCCTGCTGCCAGCCGGACAGCGGGACGCGCCGGCTGATCAGGCCGCCGAGCCAGGCCGGGTCGGCCCGGGCCAGCGCGCCGACGGCCTGCTCGTAGTGGCGGCGCGCCGCGCTCACCGTACCGAAGATCAGCGAGTTCCCCAGCACCATCGAGGCGCCGATGCGGCTCATGTCGACCGGCAGGAGGCGCTGGCCTGAGGAGATGCCGATCAGGCACATCACGCCCGCCGGGGCGAGCTTTCCGGCCAGCTCCGCCACGAGGTCGCCGGAGCCGGTGCACTCGAGCGCGACATCCGGGCTCAGGTCCAGGGCACCGGCCGGCCCGTGGTGGTAGGTCGCGCCGAGCGCCGTGACCAGGGCCGGCTTGGGCCCGGCCGTGACCCGGTCGAAGACGTGCACCTGGTAGCCGCGCTGGCGGCCGAGCAGGGCGGCGAGCATGCCGATCGGGCCCGCCCCGGTGACCAGCGCTACCCGGACCCGCCAACCGGGCCCGGATTCCGTGGGGGCGCGCAGGACTAGCCGGTCGATCTGCTCCCAGGCCTTGGCCACGACGCTGCCCGGCTCGGTGAGCACGCCAAGGTCGCCGAGCTGATCCGGGACTGTGATCGCGAACCGCGGGCTGACCCGCCAGCGGGTGGCGCCGTACCCGTCCAGGCCCTTGATCCCGCGCTCGGTGTAGCGGCCGTTCCCGCAGAAGTCCGGCCGGCCGGCCGCGCAGGCCGGGCAGGGCACCGGGTCGGGGCGGCGGACCACCCCGGCCACCAGATCGCCGGGCCGCACGGGCGCGTCCGCGGGGGCCTCGAGGACCCGGCCGAGCGATTCGTGCCCGATGACCAGCCGCGGCCCGCCGGCCGGCGGCTGCCCGCCGCCGCGCAGGATTTCCGCGTCGGTCCCGCAGATGCCGGCCAGCAGCCCCTCGACCAGGACCGAGCCTTGCCCTGGCGGCGGATCGGGCAACTCGGCGACCAACTCCGAGCCGAAGCGGCCCGGGATCACGCTCATCGCCCTCACGTGAGTGAACTTACCGAGCCAGGCCCGCCTGTTCAGTGGCGGCCCCGCCACCAGCGGGACGCCGGGAGCTATGGGCCGCTGGCAGCCCATTCAGACGGGGGTGACGGCGGGTGCCCTGCGGTCCGTCAAGTCCGGTTTTTCGGGGAATTTCCTGAATGGGATGGTTCTGGTGCTTTATGCTGCCCAAGGGATACAGGAGGGGGACTCCGACTGGCCTGGTACTCGCACGCTCCGAAAAGAACGGGACGTACCGTCCGTGAACGGCCCCTCCTGATTGGTGAGGGAGGGCTGGGGACATGAGAATCAGGAGCGGGCGCAGCCGTGCGGTCATGATCACGGCAGTGGCGCTGGCGCTGGCGGCCGGCTGCTCGAGCCGCGGGACGGCGGAGGCGGGGGCGCCGCGACTGGAAAAGACAGACCTGAACGTGGCCGTGGTTCCCGCGCTGGATTCGGCGGGCTTCTTCGTCGCGCTCTACGGCGGCCTGTTCAAGGCCCGGGGGCTGAACGTCCATTTCACGCCGGCGACCAGCAGCGAGACCGTGATCGCCGACCAGGTCAAGGGCCAGTTCGACGTCACCGGAGGCAACTACGTCTCCTATATCCAGGCGCAGCAGCGGCGCGCGGCCGACCTGTACGTCATCGCCGAGGCGTCGGTGATGGGCCCGGCCACCCAGGGCATCTACACGATGCCGGACTCGAAGGTCACCGACCTGTCCGATCTGGCGGGCCAGACCATCGCCATCAACGCACCCAGGAACATCCTGTACCTGCTGGCCGCGTCGGTCCTGGCCGAGCACGGCGTCAAGCCCGGCCTGGTGCGCTTCGCCAGCGTCCCGTTCCCGAAGATGACCGCCGCGCTCCAGTCCGGCGCCGTCGGCGCGGCCCTGCTGCCCGAGCCCTTCGCCAGCGGCGCGGAGGAGGCGCAGGGCGTCGTGCCGCTGGCGGACCTGAACCAGGGCGCGACCACGGCCTTCCCGATCGCGGGCTACGTGGTCACCAAGAAGTGGGCGGCCAGGTACCCGCGCACGCTGGCCGCGTTCTACGCGGCGATCGAGCAGGGCCAGCAGCTCGCGGACACCAGCAGGTCCGCCGTCGAGGAGGCGATGATGGATATACCCGCCCCGTTCGGCGTGTCCAGGCAGACCGCGGCCGTCCTGGCCCTGGACAGCTATCCGTTCAGCCACGGCCCGGTCGGCAGCGTGGATAAGATCCGGCTCGAGCGCGTGGTGAACGTCATGCAGCAGTTCATCGGGTTCCCCAAGTTCAGCATCGACACCATGATCATGCCCGGTCCTCGGCGACAAGGTGGTTCTCCTCGCACTCCGTGAGCGGCGGAGCATCAAACGCCGTGGCAGCGGGCACCTCGGGGCCGGGCGCGGCGGCCGGGCGGGTTCCGTTCCCGAGCGCCGGGGGCTGCCACTTTTTGTGCAGTTCGGGGACAGCCGTCAGGAGGTTCCTGGTGTAAGGGTGCCGCGGGTTGCCGAACACCTTCACCGTGTCGCCCATTTCCACGATCGCGCCGTGGCGGAGGATGACCGTGCGGTCGCTCACGTAGTTGCCGAGAGACAGGTCGTGGGTGATGAACAGGATCGCCAGGCCCGACCGTTTCAGGCTGATGAGCAGGTTCAGGATGTCGACGCGGGTGGACGCGTCCAGCATGCTGATGATCTCATCGGCGACCAGCAGCCTGACGTCAAGGAGCAGGGCGCGGGCGATCAGCAGGCGCTGCTGCTGGCCGCCGGACAGCTGGTGGGGGTACTTGCCCAGGACGTCACCTGGATTGAGCGCGACGGCCTGGAGCGCCGAGGAGATCTTGGCCTGCCAGGCCGGCTGGCCGAGGTGCGGGAAGTACACGCCGCGGAGCAGTTCGAAGACGCGTTCGGCCTTGTAGATGGGGTTGTAAGAACTGAACGGGTCCTGGAAGACGCCCTGGACGTGCCGGTAGTAGTCGCGCAGCTGCGTCCGCCTGAGACCGGAGATGTCGCTTCCCTCGAACATCACCGTGCCGCTGCTGGCGGGGATCAGCCGCAGGATGATCTTTCCGAGGGTGGTCTTCCCGCTGCCGCTCTCGCCGATGAGCGTGACCACCTCGCCGGGGTCGATGCCGAAGCTGACCTGGCGCAGCGCCGGAGTCAGGTCGCCGCCCGCGCTGGCCCGGAAAAGCTTGGAAACGTGGTCGATCTGGAGCGCGCTCATGCTCTGCCTCCCTCGGGGCCTCCCCCTGGGCCTCCCCCTGGGCCTGCCTTCGGGGCTTCCTCCGGCCACCCCTGGCTGACCTTCCAGCAGGCGACGTGGCGGCCCGGCCGCACCTGAACGAACGGCGGCGCTTCGGCGCACTTGGCCCGGGCGAACGGGCAGCGGTCGGCGAAGCGGCAGCCGCGCGGCGGGTTGACCAGTGACGGCGGGCGGCCGGGGATCCCAGTCAGCGTGGTGGTGTCGTAGCGGACGCCCACCTCGGGCAGCGACGCCAGCAGCATCTGCGTGTACGGGTGCAGCGGGGCGTTCACGATATCGGCGGCGCTGGCTTTCTCCGCGAGCCGGCCCGCGTACATGATCAGGATGCTGTCCGCGATCTGGGCCAGGATGGACAGGTCGTGGGTGATGGCGATCACGCTCTTCACGAACCCGCGGTCCCTGAACTCCATCAGCATCTCCCCCACGGCCCGCTGGGTGGAGACGTCCAGGGCGGACGTGACCTCGTCGGCGATCAGCAGCGAGGGATTCAGCAGGGTGGAGAGGATTATGGTGACCCGCTGGCGCATGCCGCCGGAGAGCTCGAACGAGTACTTGCTGAGCACGTCCTCGTCGAGTCCGACGAGGCGGATCCGGCGCTTCATCTCCTCCAGCACGTCGCCCTCTCGCACGCCGTGACTCCGCAGCAGGTCGGCGGTCAGCTTGCTGATCCGGCGGGTGGGGCTGAGGGCGTTCATCGCGTACTGCGGGACCAGCGAGACCTTGGCCATCCGGTAGGGCCGCATGGCCCGGAAGTCCTCGATCGGGAGTACCTGCCCGTCGACCACGACCCGGCCGCCGAGGTGCTGCATCCGGCCTTCCATGAAGATCAGGCTGTTGCCGAGCGTCGACTTGCCGCAGCCGGACTCGCCGGCCAGGCCCATGATCTCGCCGTCGGCGACGGTGAAGCTGACACCTTCGACCGGACAGCAGTCACCCGACCGCATGCGGTAGGCGATCGACAGGTTCTCTACCTTGACGCTCATTGTTCCCTCAGCTTCGGGTTGAAGACTTCATCGAGGCCGACGTTGGCGATCAGCAGCGCGGCGACCATGCCGGTGAGCAGGATCCCGGGCGGCAGGAACCACCACCAGTAGTGCAGTTGCAGAGCGCTCCACAGCGTGGACTGGTTCATGATGTTGCCGAGCGAGGTACCGGTGGTCGGTCCGAGCCCGAGGAAATCGAAGTTGGCCGCGAGCAGCATCGAGGTGCCGAACAGCAGGATGACGACGAGGAACAGGTACGACGCCATGTTCGGGGCGATCTCCCTGACCACGATCGAGATGCCGCGCTTGCCGGACAGGCGGGCGAGATCGACGAACTCACGCGACTTGAGGGTGAACGTCTGCGCCCGCACCGCCCGGGCTACCCACGGCCACGTGGTCAGGCCGATGAACGCCCCTTCGAACAGGATGCCGCGGGTCTTCAGGTAGGCGCCGATCACGATGAGCAGGACCAGCGCCGGGATCATCACCACGATGTTGGTGATCATCTGCAGCACCTCGTCGAGGAGCCCGCCCCGCCAGCCGGCCGCGAATCCCAGGGCCATGCCCACGAACGCCGCGCACACCGCGCCGATCGCGCCCACCATGTAGCTCACCTGCAGGCCGTTGACTACCTCCGCGAACAGGTCGTGCCCGAGGTTGTCCGTGCCGAGCCAGTGCTGCCCCGACGGAGGCTGGTTGGAGGCGAAGAAGTCCGTCATGTTGTGCGGCGAGATGATCGGC
>Ga0335079_10011299_pt1 | contig 10175 bp, 7 predicted proteins | sample Lox_Sample_33_FD_206719 | JGI IMG/M metagenome (GOLD analysis project Ga0335079, IMG submission 206719) | Soil microbial communities from Loxahatchee National Wildlife Refuge, Florida, United States - Lox_Sample_3.3 | ecosystem: Environmental > Terrestrial > Soil > Wetlands | place: USA: Florida...
CCGGTCAACTGCTACCGGCAGCACGAACCCATCGTTGTAATCAGTGTGCTCCCCAATCAAATTCGTGCGCCCCGGCGCGCGAAATATCCGCGCCCGCCCACCAAACCGCCGCTCGAACGTTTGCCTTAAATCCGCCACTTGCCCCTCATCATTCATAGTTTTTCAACCACGGCGCAGTATATCTTCCCTGCATCGCTATTCAATGTGCCCCGGGTTCCCCCAAACCCGGGGCCTTTCATGTCCCGTGGACTGTTCCACCGCATCGCGCAACTCCGCCGCTGAATTCCATTCTCCATTAGTGTAAATTCTCCCTGCGCCCCGATTTCCGGCGCACCACCAGCGATGCGATTTTTCACATTCCGCCCCGCAAGCATTCCAATCGTTGCAATTTTAATTCATCTCGGTCTCGCAATTTCATCCACCGCCGCGGCCCAAACCCCCGCCGCGCCAGCGCCCAATCCTGTCGCCGATCCCCGCGCCGTCATCATCTCCGGCCAGGCCCGCTTCACCATCCTCACCCCGCAACTCATACGCATCGAATGGGACGACGATTCCAAATTTGAAGACCAAGCCTCGCTCGTCTTCATCAATCGCCACATGCCCGTCCCGCCCTTCAAGCAGTCCGTCCAAAAGGGCTGGCTCACGATTGACACTGGCAAGCTCGTCCTGCGCTACAAACAAAAGTCCGGCGTCTTCACCGCCGATAATCTCGAAGCCGCCTTCTCAATCGGCAATGCAAAATTCACCTGGCATCCGGGCCTCGTTGACACCGGCAATCTCGGCGGCACCATTCGCACCCTTGACGGCGCTCGCGGCCCGCGCCCGCTCGATCCCGGACTCCTTTCCCGCGACGGTTGGGTTCTCGTTGACGATTCCGCGCGCCCGCTCTTCGACAATTCCGATTGGCCCTGGGCCATGTCTCGTCCGCCCGCGCCGAACCCCGTGTTCCCGCGCATCGATTGGTATCTGTTCGCCTACGGCCACGACTACCGCGCCGAACTCCGCGATTTCACTCAAGTCGCCGGACGAATCCCCCTCCCGCCGCGCTTCGCCTTCGGCGTCTGGTGGTCGCGCTACTGGGCGTACACCGATTCTGAGCTTCAGCAACTCGTCCAGGAATTCCACGATCACAATGTCCCGCTCGATGTTCTCGTGATTGACATGGATTGGCATCCCACTTTCGGCGTTCGCTGGTGGGAAAATAACGCGGATCCCTCCGGCCACACCCGCGGCTGGACCGGCTACACCTGGAACAATCTCTATTTTCCCGATCCGCCCGAATTTCTAAACTGGGCGCACAGCGAAGGCCTGCGCGTCACGCTGAATATGCATCCCGCTTCCGGAGTTCAGAATTTTGAGCAGGCGTACCCTGAAATGGCGCGCGCGATGGGCATTGACCCCGCGACAAAGCAGTATGTCGCCTTCGACATCGCCAACAAGAAATTCGCCACCAATTATATGAGTCTGCTTCATCACCCGCTCGAGAAGCAGGGAGTGGATTTTTTCTGGCTCGATTGGCAGCAGGAGCCGACGACGAACCTTCCCGGCCTCAATCCCACTTGGTGGCTCAACTATGTCCATTTCACTGACATGGAGCGCGAGGGCAAGCGCCCGCTCATCTATCATCGCTGGGGCGGCCTGGGCAATCATCGCTACGAAATCGGTTTTTCCGGCGACGTAATATCCGATTGGTCCTCGCTCGCATTCCAGCCCACTTTCACCGCCACCGCAGCAAACGTTGGCTATGGCTATTGGAGTCACGATATCGGCGGCCATCTCCCCGGCACAGTCGAACCCGAGCTTTATACGCGCTGGCTCCAGTGGGGCGCGTTCAGCCCTATTCTTCGCACGCACATGACGAAAAATCCCGACGCAGAGCGCCGAGTCTGGGCGTTCTCCGAGCAATACTCCGAAATCATGCGCGACGCTCTTCTCCTGCGGCATGCGCTTGTCCCTTACATTTACACCGCCGCGCGCGAAACTTATGACACCGGAATCTCCATCTGCCATCCGCTCTATTATGACTATCCCGATTTTTCCGGAGCCTACGACGCGAACGCGAACGGTGAATACGCATTCGGCGATAGCATGATTGTTGCGCCCGTTGCCACGCCGCTGGATCCCGTTTCACAATTGGCGAAGAGGTCCATCTGGCTCCCGCCTGGCGACTGGATCGAGGTGCCCACTGGCGCACGCCTCCACGGCTCGGCAACCTTCGACAGGACATTTCGCCTCGACGAAATCCCAATCTACGTTCGCCCCGGAACAATCATCCCGATGCAATCTCCCGAGGAATCTCAGGCGCAATCCGCAGCGCAAATCGCAATCGCGACCGCTCCAGGTTTTTCTGTGGTTCCAGGCGGACAACAAATTGCGCCCAAAGCCCAGCTGGAGTCGCCTCCCGATCCCCTCGTTCTCCAAGTTTTCCCCGGCAAATCCGGCGATGGCCATCTCTATGAAGATTCGGGCGATTCCCTCGACTACAAAGGAACTGCATTCACTCGCACAAAATTTCAGCAACAGTTGTCCGCCGACGGCACTCTGAAAATTGAAATTTCCGCAACAGAGGGCGGCTTCCCCGGCATGCTCGCTGCGCGCGCATATGAAATTCGTCTTCCTGCCTCCTTCCCGCCGCAATCTGTTTCCGCGAACGACCTTCCCGTCGCATACACCGGCCCCGAAGCCGCCGCATCCGGCTGGCGATTTGATGGCGACACAATGACCACGATCATCGAATTGCCGAAATTCTCCGTAACAGGGAAAGTGGACGTCCTCGTAAAGTATTCCTCCCACACAGGAGAAGACGAAGACCTGCTGAACGGCGCCGCCGGAAAAATCGCGCGTCTCATTGGCGCCATGCACATCCTCGAACGTTCGTGGGACCGCGGCTGGGCCCCGGATATCCTTATCGACGCCGCACAAACCGGCCGCCGCATTTCGCTCCACCCCGATTCCGCTCTCGCTGAACTTCGCCGCCTCAACAAGAATTGGCCCGACATCCTCAAGACCATCGACTCCATGGACGTAGATCGCGCCAAGTTCATCGAACCCGCCCTCGCCCACCTCAAAAACTGAATCTCCACATCCAGCAACTGAGTTACTATCGGCGCGCCCGCGCGCCCGAATCATCTGCAAGCGAATTTGATAGAAGTGTTTTTCGTGAGGAGAACGCCATGCGAATTTGGGGATATGTCCTACTCATTCTCGGCACTCTTTTCTTGGTGCTGTTTGGCATCGCACAAATGGGCGGTGCACACCTCGGCGTGCTTCCTTTCATTATCTCCTTCATGGTGATTGTCATTGGCTCTGGGCTCCGTAACTCGGGAAAGGGAATTCTTCAATCGAAGCCGCCAGTCGCGGCAGACCATTCAACCTCACCAGCCGCAGGCCAACCCGCGGCCGCGCCTGCCGAGCAATTTTCGACTGTCGAGCTGCAGCTGACGCCTGAGATCGCCGCCGCAATCGCGCGTCAAACCGCGCGCTTAAATCGGAATCTTTTCTACGTCGTCGCTGCAGTTCTGGTGCTCTTCGTCGGCCTGGGCGCTTTAATCGGTGCAACGGACAAGACTCCTGGAGAAGGCGCGACATTTATGATCGGACTCGGCGGCATCGGAGTGCTGTCCGCAATCCTAATCTACGGAATCTCCTGGCTGACAACACAAAGACCCGTGCGCCGCGATCTGCGCGGCACAACCTACTTGCGAACCACGGGCCCGATTGAAGTAGTTCGGATCTCCTCAGGCGCGATGTTGCGTCTCGCCGACCGCGCATTCCTCATGAACGGCCGCGGCGGAATGATAGAGCTAAGCAAACTAAATCGCGGAACAGTGGACTACACGCCTCACGGCCACGTAATCCTAGCCGCACGGGACGCCGAAGGCCGCAGCGTCTATTGCCTTCCCGGCTACAACGCATAGAGCCTCGTTGGCCCTGCGACATCAACATGTGTGTGTCGCCGCGCCCCGCATTGACTTGTCTTCGTAGAGCATTGAAGATAATTGCCGGCAAACTTCCGGAGGAAACATGGCGAAAAACAAGAAGGCCGCGGGAAGCAACGCAAAAAGTGAAACGAAAACTGGCGCAAAGCTCGATGAGTTTCAGAAATTTCGCGCGGACCTGAATGAAGAGATCCTCGGGTGCGGCCACCTGGGCATCAAGCGCTTTTTCGCGCTCGACCATCAAGCCTACGAGCCCGGCGCGCTGCCGACTAAGACGAAGGAAATGCTCGGGCTTGTCGCCTCAATGGTGCTGCGATGCGACGACTGCATCACCTACCACGTGGTGCGTTGTGGCGAAGAAGGTTGCACGCGCGCTGAAATGATTGACGCGATGAACGTCGCGCTTGTTGTTGGCGGCTCAATCGTCATCCCGCATCTGCGACGAGCATTCGCGCGCATGCGGGAAGTTCCCGCGCTCAAGCCCTGATTGATATTTTCGCGACTACTCTGTGAACACCACGCCGACGGCGGTGTTCCCCGTTGTCGGTCCGGGCTCCAGCTTTACTACGTAACCGCGCATTTTCATCGGGTGCTCGGCGGGATTTTCCTTGGCGGGATCGCCCATCTCAACCTGCAATTCGGATTGCAGGCGCGGGCTGTGGCTCAAGTAAAGCATCGCGCCCTGCAGAGTCAGGTCGCGGATCACAGTCTCTTCCTGAAATGCGCGGCCTTCCGTTGTGTATCCCGTGACAACCGCGCGCAAATTTCCGTCGCGGCGCTGGCCGCTGCGTCCGGTCGGGAGATGCACGTCCATTTGTTGCGCGCCAAGTCCCATGGCCATGCCTTCGGCTGCGGCCCACACATTGTCAAAGTGCTGGCGCGCGTGGCGGAGCAGACCGTCCACAGCGCGGTCCGATGAATCCGGATCATGATGGAACAAAACAAGGTTTCGCGCGCGCGCTTCGCGAGCGACGGTTGTGCCCGCAAGCCAGGAAGAATGTCCCCAGCCACGGCGCGGCCCGGCAAGTTGCTCGGGCGTGTACTGCGCGTCATTGATGAAGATGTCCGCGTTCGCCGCGAGCTTCAGCAAATTCTTATCGAGCTCGGGGTCGCCCGGTTCGTTATCGGTCGCATAGGCGATCACACCGGCGGAAGTCTCAAACCGGAAACCGAGGCAGCCCTGCGGATGGTTCAGCCAGAAAACGGAAATTTTCGCGTCGTCAATTTGAAATGTTTCGCCACCAGTGATCTCGGTGAACTCGCGCTTCGCGGTCATCGCATTAACGTTCACCGGAAAATACGGGTAAGCCATTTGCGTCTCGAAGACCTGCTTCAAGCTATCGCGGCCGAGAAATTTCGAGCGAAAACTGTAAAAGTGAAATTGATTTTGCGGCGAATAGAGCGGCGCGAAAAACGGGATGCCCTGGATATGGTCCCAATGATAATGCGTAAGGAAAATGTGTGCCCGGAGAGGCGCGTCGTTCGCCGATTCGGGGCTGGCGGCGACGGCCACGCTTTTGCCATCGTCAGCGCGCTCCTCGAATTCGCCCGTGTCATCCGGATCGGAGTTCTTGGATGACTGAGAATTTTGATTGCCATTTGCCCCGGCGATGGACTGCGTCCCCTGCAAAGAAATTCCGCATCCGGCAAGCTGGTTGCCGAGCATGCGCACGCCAGTGCCGCAATCCAGAATAAAGCGGGTGCCGCGCGGAGTGGTCAGCTCGAGGCATGGCGTATTGCCGCCATAGCGCGTGGTCGCCTGATCCACAGTGGGGGTCGAGCCGCGGACTCCCCAGAACCGGATTTGTGCGCTATTTCGTGTCATGATCTCGTCAAACGCGTCCCGCTTGTGGTCTGAGCTTTACAACCAAGAGAGCAGCTTTGAACCTCGTCGAGGGAGTGAAGAAGATCTCCTCTTAAAAATGGTAGAAGCCGCTTCGGGGCAAGTCAATTGAGAATGCCGTTGAGGGTGCGCGGGGCGCAATCCGGAGTTTGTGTATGCCCGCCCAAGGGCCGGACCTTGATTTCCGGTGCTATCATAACCATATAAATAGACCGCACGCGTCAGGCGCGGGGGCTGGATTACGCGCGCGGCAATCATAAAAATAATATTTGAGAGGAGCAAGCCATGAAACCTCAGATGAAGGCGACATTTCCGACGACGTTTGGAGTCTTCAGTCCGACGGAGCATGTGGTGATGGTTTTCGCGACCGAAGACGAGGCCGAGCGAGCGCGGGGCCTGCTTATCCGCAACGGTTTCAAGGAAGAGGATGTGGTGCATTACCCCAAAGATGAAGTTTTGGCGGAGCTGAAAAAAAAGCGAAAAGCAGTCTGTGAGCCCGCTGCAGATGGGCCAGGAGGTTGAGAAGGTGGATGAATATCTCGCGCTGGCCGAAAAAGGTTGCGGCTTCATCGCTCTCCATGCCAAAGAGGACGAGACCGCGAAGCGCGCGGTGGTACTGGTAAAGCCTCTGGGATTGAAGCTTGCTGAAAAATATAATTTGCTGACCATCGAAAAGCTTGCGTAGAATTTTTTCGGTCAGCCCGCTCAAAATATCCGCTGAAAGATAACGTCGTTGTCGTGCGTCGATGCCAGGGTTGCAGTGCGCCTGCGCAAAAGAACATAAATCACGGACAGGGGTCCAGAATCCCTTTGATTAGCAGGCGAAGTGGGACTATCTTAGCCGCTGGTAGTGAAGCTGCCACTGAGCTGCCAGTGTGAGCGAATTCGAAAAGAGGATTGAAGCCATGAAGCGCTACAAATCCATTGTGTTGTTCGTGATGAGTTTTGTGCTGCTGATCGGGACCGCGCCCTTCCGCGCGGCGAGCCAGGCGAATACATCTGGTCAGTCAAACCAGACAGACAAGGGCAGTCAGGCGAGTACTCCGGCGGCTCCGCGCTCGCTTGATTTTACGGATGCCGCGGCGTGGAAGGGTATTAACGCCACGAGTCTTTCGGATCACGGCGACTGGTTTGCGTATCGCTTGAGCCCGCAGGAGGGTGACAGCAGCGTCGCGATCCGGCAAACAGGCGGGGCGAAGGAATACAAATTTGCGATTGGCGAAATAATTGGCGGAGGCGGAGGAGCGCCCGGTGGTGTAGGAGGAGGGGCCGCGATCGGCGTATCGAGCGACTCAAAGTATGCGGCGTTCATGATGTACCCCACACACGCGGAAGCGGCGCAGCTGAAGAAACAGAAGAAGCCGCTGCAAAGCAAAGTCGGAATTGTAAACCTTGCCACCGGCGACAAAGTTGAGGTTACGAAGATCCGCCGGTTTGCTTTCAGCGGCGAAAATGGCGCGTGGATTGCGTTGCAAAGATACGGCCCCGACGCGCCCGGCGGAGCGCCTGCGGCGGCGCCTCCAGCAGGTGGTCCGAACGCGGCGCGCGATGACAAGCCGAAAGGCTCCGACCTTTTGCTGCGCGAATTGGCAACGGGCCAGGAGATCAACATCGGCAATGTCTCGGAATTTGCGTTCGACAAGCACGGCCGGTTTTTCGCGTGGATAACGGATGCGCAGGACAAGGCGGGCAACGGCGTCTCCATCAGAAATATCGCGGATGGAATGACCCGGTCGATCGAATCGGATGACGCGGCAGTCTATTCGCATTTGACGTGGACCGAGGATGGCGACGGCCTCGCGGTGCTGAAAGGCATGGACGACAAGGCTTACGAGGACAAGCTCTACAGCGTGGTGGGCTTCAAGGATTTTGGAATGGGCGGGCCGCAAAAAACGGTGTTCAATCCGCATGATTCAACGGATTTCCCCGCGGGGATGACGGTAAGTCCGGATCGCGCGGCGGTTTGGACGAAAGACCTGAGCGGACTCCTCTTCGGGATTCACAAAGCAAAAAAGAAGGAACATCCCGAAGGTGACAAACCTGACGCAGCGGCTGCCTCCTCAGAACCGTTGCCTGAAGACAAAGTTGACCTCGTGGTGTGGAATTGGCAGGACAAGCGGCTGCAATCGGAGCAGCAGGTTCAGGAACCTCAGGACAAGAGTTACAGCTATCTCTGCGAGTACCGGACCGCAGAAAAGAAATTCATCCGGCTTGCGGATGATGTAGTCCGAGACGTTGCTCCCGCGCGCGAGGACAAATTTGCCGTCGGTCGCGCCACGGAACCTTACGAGCCGATGGCGAATCTTGATGGCCGGCACTACTTCGATCTTTATACTTTTAATTTGCAAACCGGCGAACGGAAGCTTGCCTTGAAGAAGTTGCGCTGGGCAGACGCAGTATCACCCACCGGCACGCATTTTGCTTACTACGATGACGGCAACTATTTCACCTTCGACATGGCGACCGGGCAGTCTACGAATATCACCAAGGGCGTGCCCACTTCATTCATTGACACCGAAGATGATCACAACGTCGCAAAGCCGCCGACGCCAATCCTCGGCTGGTCGAAAGATGGGAAGTATGTGCTCCTTTCAGACAACTGGGATATTTGGCAGGTAGCGGCCGATGGAACGAGCGCGGTCAATCTCACGGTCAATGGAAAAAAGGAACAGGTCCGGTATCGGCGGCCTTCCATCCTAAACGTGGATCAGCACGGTTTTGATTTGAGCAAGCCGCTCTACATTGACGCTTACGGCGAGTGGACGAAGAAGGACGGCATCGGGATCATTCAACCCGGAAAGCCCGGCGTGACGCGCGTGATGTGGGATGAGGCCTCCTACAGCCCTGTTATCAAGGCTCGGGAAGGCGATGTGTATCTATATTCGCGCATGACTTACAAGGATCCGCCGGACTATTACGTGACGGATGCTTCGATTGCGAATGGGAAAAAGATCACGGATCTGGCAGCCGCCGATCATCAGGATCAATTCCTATGGTCGAGCGGAACGATTCTCGTGGACTACGTGAGCGAGAAGGGTGACAAGCTGCAAGGCGCGCTGCACCTGCCCGCAAATTACGAGAAGGGCAAAACGTATCCGACCATCGTGTATTTCTACGAAAAGATGTCGAACAACGCCTACCAGTATTTGCGGCCAATCGTGCCGGGCACCGGATTCAACGCGGCGGTTTACACGAGCAACGGTTACGCCGTGTTTGATCCGGACATCACCTACAAGCTGAATGATCCTGGGATGTCCGCGGTGTGGTGCATGAGGCCCGCGGTGAAAGCGGCCATCGCAACCGGAGTGGTGGATCCGAAGCACATCGGGATTCACGGGCACTCATGGGGCGGCTATCAAACGGCGTTCATCGTCACGCAGACCGACATGTTCGCCGCTGCGGTGGCCGGAGCGCCGCTCACGGACATGATCAGCATGTACGCGATTGTGTATAAGAATGCGGGCATTGTGAACGGCGAAATTTTTGAGAGCAGCCAGGGCCGGTTCACCACGGGGCCATGGGAGAACTGGGCGGCCTACACGCGCAACTCGCCTGTTGCAAACGCGCAGAATGTGAAAACGCCGCTGATCATTCTTAGCAATGATAAGGATGGCGCGGTGGATTTCACGCAGGGCATGGAGTACTACAACACTCTGCGGCGCTTACAGAAGCCTGTTGTGTTGCTCGAATATCCCGGCGAGAATCATGGTCTGGCTCGGCTGCCAAATCAAAAAGATTACGCTGTGAGAATGAAAGAATTTTTCGATCACTTTCTAATGGGAAAGCCCGCGCCGGATTGGTATGTGAATGGCGTGCCGCGGCTTGATATGGAGGATCATCTCAAGTCGCGACAGCCGGTGAAGACAACTACACCCCCACCGGCTTCGAAACCGAACTAGTCAACCTGCGAGGTTTTGGGCGCAGCGTTCGCAACTTCAGAAATGAGATGGTCTTGCTGCGCGCCGCATGAAGCGGGGGAGGAGCGGCGCGCCGATGTGGTATTCTCTCGCGCGGAAACCAAAACTTAGGACGCAGCCACACCAAAATGAACAAAAAACTTCTTCCGATTGAAGATGTCGCACGGAAACTCGAAATCCCCGAAAAATATTATGAACGGGTTGGGCCGCATGGCGCGAAGGTCCGCCTGGAGCTGCTCGCCGATCCCGCATTCAAACGGCGCGGAAAATTAATCATGGTGACAGCGACGACTCCGACCGCGGCCGGCGAGGGCAAGACAGTCACAGCGATTGGGCTGACGCAGGGACTTGCGCTGATCGGGAAGCGCGTCGTGATCACTTCGCGGGAGCCTTCGCTCGGGCCGGTGTTCGGCATGAAGGGCGGCGCTGCCGGAGGGGGCGTCAGCCAGATCGAGCCGGCCGCGAAGATCAATCTTC
>Ga0335079_10011303_pt1 | contig 10173 bp, 10 predicted proteins | sample Lox_Sample_33_FD_206719 | JGI IMG/M metagenome (GOLD analysis project Ga0335079, IMG submission 206719) | Soil microbial communities from Loxahatchee National Wildlife Refuge, Florida, United States - Lox_Sample_3.3 | ecosystem: Environmental > Terrestrial > Soil > Wetlands | place: USA...
TCTACCCACCCGGATGCCCTGGCGCGTTTCGAAACCGAGGCCAAGGCGGCGGCTGCCCTCTCGCATCCCAACATTCTGGCGATTCACGACTTCGGCGACGAGCAGGGGACCGCGTATGCGGTGACGGAACTATTGCATGGCGAGACGCTGCGCGCCCGCATGAACCGCCCGCCCTTGGAGTTGCACGAGGCCGTGGAGATCGCCATCGACATCGCCGAAGGGTTGGCCGCGGCGCATGCCAAGGGCATCACGCATCGCGATCTGAAGCCGGAAAACATTTTCCGTACCGAAGATGGCCGGACCAAGATCCTCGATTTCGGCCTGGCGCAGATGGAGCCTCTCCTCCCGGACGAACAGCCGGAGCGCGCTGCCACCACCGCGAGCGGAAGCGGCCCTCTGATCGGCACTTTGGCGTACATGTCTCCCGAGCAGATCGAAGGCAGGAAGGCCGGCCCGCCTTCGGACGTTTTCTCGTTCGGATCCATGTTGTACGAAATGCTGGTGGGCGAGCGGGCTTTTCGCGGAAAAACGCCCTTGGAGACATTGGCGGCCATCCGCGGCGGAGAACCGCCGGCCATGTCCGGCCTTCCGCAAGAACTTCAACCGCTGGTGGCGCGCTGCCTGCGCAAGGCGCCCGCGGACCGCTTTCCATCCGCGAGCGAACTTCTCCTGGAGCTGAAAAAGCACCGCGCCAACTCCCTGCCGCGGCGCCGGAAAATCCTCCGGGTCTCCGCCTTCGCAGCCGGAGTACTCCTGGCGGTCTTTCTCCTCCTGCCCCAGACGTGGCGGGAGGCGCTTACCGGTTCCGGCCACCATCTGACGTCAATCGCGGTGCTTCCGCTCCACAACCTGTCGAACGACCGCGATCAGGATTACTTCGCCGATGGAATGACCGACGTGCTGATTGCCGACCTGGCGCAGATCGGCTCGCTGCGGGTCATCTCGCGCTCGTCCGTCATGCAGCTCAAAGGGACAAAAAAGTCTCTGCCGGAAATTGCGCGTCAATTGCACGTGGATGGCGTGGTCGAAGGTTCCGTGCTGCGCTCGGGCGAGCGCGTGCGCATCACCGCCGAGCTGGTCGATGCCTCCGCGGACCGCCATCTTTGGGCCAGGAGTTACGAACGCAAGGTCGGGGATGTACTCGCGTTACAGGGCGAGGTGGCGCGGGCCATCGCCGGCGAGATCCAGGCGCGCATTACGCCGCTGGAATCCGGCCGGCTCTCGCGTAGCCGGACGGTAAGTCAAGAGGCATTGGACGCCTGGCTGAAAGGGCGATTCTTTTGGGGGCAATTCACCGCGGAGTCGCTGGCCAAGAGCATCGAGAATTATGAGCAGGCGACCCGCATCGATCCGTCGTACGCCGCGGCCTACGCCGGTCTCTCGGAGTCGTGGACTGGCCTTGGCTCGATAGGGGCGAGACCGTGGGAAGAAGTGCGCGTTCCGGCAAAAGACGCCGCTCTCAAAGCGCTTTCGCTCGACGACGGATCAAGCGCCGCTCACGCCGCGGTGGCCGTGATCGCCATGCGGGACTGGGATTGGAAGACGGCCGAGGAAGAAGACCGGAAGGCGATCGCGCTGAATCCGGGCAACCCGACGGCTCACATGTCTTACAGCAATATCTTGCGCTACCTCGGCCGCATGGACGAGAGTATTGCCGAAGGCAAGCGCGCCACGGAACTGGACCCTCTTTCCATACTGACCAATGAAGTTCTGGCCGAAGCGTATCTGTGCGCGCGCCGCCGCGAGCTGGCCGCCGCACAGTGCCAGGCAGCGCTCGAACTGCACCCCGAGGCTTCCAGCCTTCACGACGTCCTTGGCTGGGCCTACTTTTATCAGGGGGTGTTTGACCAATACCACGGCATGTACGACAAAGCCGTGGAGGAGATCACCAGGAGCCTGGCCATAGACGGTGATGATCCGGCCCTTTCACCCGACCTGGCCTACATCAACGCCGTCACCGGCAAAAAGCAGGAGGCCCGCAAAACCCTCGGCGTCCTGCTCACCCTTGCCAAACAGGCGCCGGTCGATGCGGGCCAGATTGCGCTGGTTTATGCCGGCTTAGGACAAAATCAGGAAGCCTTGACCCAGCTCGAGCAGGCTTACCAAAAGCACTCATCCATGATGACGTGGCTGAAAGTGGACGCGCGTTTTGACAGCCTTCGCCAGGAGCCCCGCTTCCAGGCTCTGATGCGTAGCGTGGGTTTGATCTGAATCGGTTACTTCGGCCGCGGCGCGCTGAGGTGTTATCCGCGTGCATCCGTGGCCAGGGTGTCCATAGTTACATATCTGAAACATTTTGTCACCAAAATGATTTCGGGCGCCAGTTTAGTGCTATCATCCATCAGTGGCGATCGTTCCCATCCCCGCCGCCAGGGATCGATTGACCGATGCCGCCGTGGCGCGACTGCTTTCGATCAGCAAACGTACTCTGCTGCGCTGGCTGAAGAGCGGTGTCGTCGATCCTCCGGCCCTGGTGGTCGGCAAGCAGGGGCGCCGCTATTGGACCGAGCACGAGGTTGGCCACATCCTCGAGCTCAGGAAGAGAGGTGTTCCAGTTGATTCGACTCGTGGTTTCCAATCAGCGGGGCGGCGTGGCGAAGACCACCACCGCCGTTATTTTGGCAAGGTCCTTCGCCGCCAAAGGCAGGAAGGTCCTGCTGATTGATACCGATTCCCAGGGGTCCATCCGTACCATCCTCGGCCTGAAGCCGGAATTCCACCTGGCCGACTTCCTGATCCGCAATATGGCCTTTCGCGAGTGCGTAGTGCGCGCCTGCGAGAACGTGGATGTGATGTGCAGCAACCGCGACACCACCGAGGCGGAGGTAACTCTCTCCAACAGCCCGTTCCGGGAACTCACCTTCGAGCGCCTGTTTTCCGAGCACGAAGAGGCCTATGACGTCGTCCTGATCGACGTGGCGCCCTCCATCACCCTTTCGCAGCAGTGCGCCATGGTGTATGCCCAGCAGGTGCTGGTGCCGGTCGGAATGGAAACCTTGAGTTTGCAGGGAGCGGTCGCCGCGGTCAACGCGGCCGCGGCACTCAACCGCTTCTTCAAGAAGGGACTGAACATCCGCACCATCGGACTCCTTCCGGTGATGGTGGACCGGCGCCTGGCCCTGACCGCCATGGTGCTGGATTCCCTGAAGCAGCTTTCGGCCGACACCGGGGTCCCCGTACTCCCCGTGATCCGCACCGATTCGGCCGTACCCAAGGCTGCCAGGGTCCGGAAATTTCTGGCCGATTTCGACCCAAGTTCCAAGGCCTTGGCCGATTACAGCGAGGTGGCTTCCCTCCTCCTGACGAGACTGGATTCCGAGCATGAGCGATCCGAGACCGAACCCGCCCAAGCCAAATCGGCGTAAGCCCGGCGCCAACCGGCTCGATCCCATTGATTGGCACGAGTTTGCCAACGATGCCGTGCTCCATGGGAACATGAGCACGCTGTTCCACCGTCCGCCCACCGAGGATCCGTCGGCCTATGCCAGCCCCGAGGCGCTCCTGGAAATCGAGAAACGCGTCCGCGCCGGCCACACGGTACCCCCGGCGGCCTCGGGCGCGGTCCCACTCCAGCCGGAGCCGCCATCCGCCGTCCCAGCCGATGGCGGACCCACTTCTCAACCCACAGTGGGCACAAAACCCACAGAGGATTTCGTGCCCCCGGCACTCCCTGTGGGTTTGGGGAAAAACCGCAAAGTCAAACCGATCCGTGAGGTCTACGACGCCCTTACGCTGGCTGGACAGATCCTCTATAAGGCCATGTACGGTCCGCCGGACGGGACCGGCCCCCGGCAGTGCGCCAAAGGCTACCGCCAGCTCGCCGCCGAAACCCGTCTCGACAAAGACACGGTTCGAGACTTGATCGCCGACTTCAAAGACAAGGGCATGATCCGGGAGATCGGCTCCTACAACCCCGATACCCGTTCCCCGAAGACGTACGAAGTGCTGCCGGGCGACACCATTCTCCGGAGGTGGAGGGAGGCTGGCTGCTTTTTCGTCACTTCCGGAAGGCAGCGCCCCGAATTCTGCACCCCGCAGGGACAGCCCCAACCGCCGCTACGCTTCTGAGCACGAAATCGCCCGGGATACACCCTTTATCGGATCTATAGGTACCAACCAGTACCTGTGGAAAGCCTCCGAAATCGCTGAAAGCCACAGAGTTTAAAGGTGGTTCTTAAGACTGAACTACCCAAAGTGATCATTGTACAAACCTGTATCCATTAGTACCCTGCAATCCTGGGCTGATTTCTATCAAGCACAAGTTCGGAGGAAAAACGATCCATGAAATCCCAGAATCAGGTTCTAGCACTGCTAGGCATCGCCCTCCTGGGCGGGCAGGCATACGCGGGGATCATCTCCATCGATTTCGATAACCTTCCCAATGGAACCACAGTCACGAATCAATATTCCGAAGTAACTTTTTCTTCATCCGGTGGGGATGTGATTCTGGCTACGAACCAGGTTCCTCCGTATCAGGGGACCCCGCCTAACGTCATTTGCTCGGGCGTAGCCGGGGGGGCGATCGACTGCACGCATCAAGTAATTTTGAACTTTTCGGTCCTGGTAAGTGACATTACGTTCGACGCATTTGGCAATCAAACCCCGCTGGGACAGCCTTTTGCCACGGTGGATATATACCAGAACGGGACTTTAACCCTGCCCGGCATCCCATTGCTGGTCACCCACACCTCGTATTGCTCGCCTCCCACCACTCCAGACTGTACTCCGGATCCGCAAAGCCTCAACTACGCCAACATCTCGGAAATCGTCATCACCCCCACCGCCCTGGAAATTGGGAACAATGGTACGGCTTATGACAACTTCACCTTCGACGATTCGAACATAATTGCCAGTGTGCCGGAGCCTTCGACCCTGCTGCTCCTGGGTTTGTGCGGAATCACCTGGACTGGCCGCCGATTGCTCGGCAAGCGTTCATAGATTTCTTACCCAATACCTCCTACCTCAAGGGCAGGTCCACGGCCTGCCCATCCTCATTCCATGCTCGAGCCGGGCAGACCGCGCAAACGCCGAATAGTACCACATTGCAGGCGAGGCACAGGGCGCCAAAACACCACTTGTAGGGGCGTACTGGCTCTATCCCAAACTACACCGGAAAAGAAACTATATACGTAACCTGGGAAAGTCCGGTAGAATAATCTGGCGGGTGGGCAGTTGTGCGCACCGGGGATAGGCGTTTCCTCCTGATCCTGGTCCTCCGCGTCCAGTGCAGAAGTGCTCGCCCGCACTGATCCCCCGGCCCAGCCTCCCGGCACCTCGGATTTTCACCCCTTGCGCTTATGTCCTTTTGATCCCCAAGCTGCCTCGGTCAGCAGTTCCACCCCACGGGTTCTCCGGACCCACTCCAGACCGGCCCGTTTCCGGCGTTCCAGAATGGAAGACCGCGAGTATACCACGTAGCACTTGCCTTCCCGCGTGGCGGAATTCTCGCTGCCGATAACTTCTATCGATAGTTTTCTTTCCAAGGTCCGCAGGTTGGCTTTCACGCTTACCCAGCTCAGCCTGGTGAGCTGCGCCAGCCGGTGGTACCCGATCCGGATGGTCCGATCCCCGTCCACCCCGTCGCTGGCCGGAGAGGCTGCCTGCCACAATACCTCATACACAGCCTGCTCCGCCAGGGAGTGCCCATCTTCCGCCATAACGGCCTTCCGGATGCGCCCTTGCCGGAGGAGTACCGCCGGCCTTCCGCTATCGGCGGCCCGTGGTGCGTCTGGCTCGCCTCCCGCCTGGGGGGCCGGCTGAGCAACAGCCATGGCCGCAGCCGCGGCACCCGCCTCCTTCTGGGGCGCTTCCGAAGCCTGGGCAGCGCCGGGATGCTCCAGAAACGACACAAAGCCCGACATGCCCGCATTGCTCATGAGCTCGTCATAGGAGATCGGCTCCATGGCAGGGCGCTTTTTGGGGGTCACTGCGGGTGGCAATTTCCGTCTCCTAACAGTTCCATCAATGCTCCCAGGGCGCACTGATAATCTTCCAGGGCTTTGGCCCGGGGGTCGAAATCCGCCAGAAACCGCTTGGCCCGGCAGCACTTCGTCACGGTGGTGTCGGTTCGGATGCCGGGCAGTAAGGGAATCCTGGTCCGTGCCGATAATTCCTCGAGCGATGCCGACACGACCTCGGTGATCTGTAAGCGCCGGTCCACCATGACCGGCAAAATCGCCACCGGCGCGATCGACATGCGGATCAGAGAGCTCAAAGTCCGCGCCGTTTCGATGCTGGCCGCCGCGCCCTGCAGGCTCAAAGGGTCCATACTCACCGGAATCAGCAGATACCGGGCATAGGTCATGGCGCAGGTCTGCAACAGGTTGATGGAGGGGGCCACATCGATCAACACCGTGTCGTAATCGGTTTCCACCTGCGAAAACAGGTTCGTAAACACGAACTCCCGCGCTACCTGCCCCATCAGGTAGCCTTCGGTTTTAACGGTTTCGCGGTTGCTGCAAAGCACGTCCACGCCCGGGCAGGCGCGGACCGCGCAGTCCTTGAACAGGTGGTTGTAGATGACGAAATCGTGCAGGTACTTGGTTGGTTTGAGGCCTAAAACGGTTCCCATCGACCCCTGCGGGTCGGTATCGATGATCAACACGCGCTTGCCGCGGTCCGCCAGGAAACGCGCCAAAGTATGTACCGTGGTTGTCTTCGCTACGCCGCCGCGTTGGTTCAAAATGACCAGCCTGGTCATTCCGCCCCTTGTCTTTCCATCAAGATCCGGCGAATGGAGTCGATATCCTGGAGCGTCCAGCGCCGGTACCGGTTTACCGGGTTGCGAACCGGCTCCGGAATGAACTGGGATTTCAGCCAGTTTTTGAGGGTTTTTTTAGTAATACCCAGGATTTCGGCCACTTGTCCCGTGCGTAAATAGCTGATTTCATGGCGATCTTGGGTATAAACCATGAGCTCACACCAATCCGAGCCTCGATCTTATTCTGATGGCGCAGTTCCAGTCAAGACGGAAAAGTAGGGAAAGTGGGGAAAAGGTCTAAAAAACGCAGAAAAGTCGGGGATGACGCAAAATTGCTCGTGGGAGGCTGTTGGGGCGGTGGGCTCCTCGAAAACCCGATCCGGCCACGGATTCACACGATCCGTGGCCGGAAACCTGTTAGAAGCCGAGCTTCGTTTTGGAACCACCCAGGTCGATCTCTTCGATCTTGTCGGCATCGCCGTTCCTGGTGGACTGGACTTCCGTGTCAGTGAACTTCTTGTCAACCGCTTCCACCTTCACCGGGGTAGTGAAGCTCTGATCACTGTTGATATCCGTGAAGACTGCGTTGTTTCCCTGGACTTTCAAAGTGTACTGACCGGGCTTCAGTTGGATGTTACCGGCGCGAGTAACATTGGGAAGGCTGAGGTCATACGTTTTGGCGCTCAGAACGCACAGGCTGGACAGAGTAAGCACAGCGATCGTAACAAGTTTCTTCATGTCAGTTTCTCCTGAATGCTGTTTGTGGATTTAGGCCAACCGGATCGACGCGCTTATCATTCAGCGCCGCGAAGTTCGCTGTTATGGAATCCGTTTCCCTTGGCTTAATTCTAAGGACGCCCGCCAGAGGGGCCGAGGTTACCACCCGCGTGTCAGTGTGGAATTATGGTGTAGCCGTCCATGTTCCGGAACAACATTCCGCTGGCTTACGTCCTGCTCGTGGGCCTGCCGCTCCTGCTGCTGCTGGGCGTGCTGCAAAGCGGCAGCACTCTGTCCCCGCCGGCTGCCGACGCCGCGCGGCAAGGTCCAGCCAGCCCCGCACCAGCACCTCTAAACCTGATGAAGCTGGTGCTGCAGATCGCGGTCACCCCTGAGAACGATTCGCGCGAAATCCTCACGCAGGCTTTAATGAACCGCCACCAGCAGCCAAACGGGGCGTAACCACCGCGCCCGTCTCGGCCTTCGGAGGCTTGCGGACGAACGGAAGGGGGTCCGGCATTCGGCGGGGCTGGAGTTGGTACTGTCCAAACCGGTTGATGTGCGACGTCAGATAAGGACTGAGCACAGCCAGCACCTCGTTCGAGAGCTTCTGGCCCTGTGCTTTCAAGAGGTCAATCGCCTTCGTCACGCCACACTCGTTTTAAATCTTCGCTCCCGGAGCAATCCATTGCACAGCTCCGCCAACATTGCGAACCGCCTGGGCGCACTTCGTCTGATTGTTAAACTGGGGAAATGGAGTGCGCCATACGGGACGCAAGGATCCTGCCAGATGTCCCACCGCTGTGGTTCAGCATCGCGCAAAGCTGGCGCGGCATATCGTTCAGATGGACGCGGTGGCAAAACGCCGCCGATCCTAGCGGGCACGACCACTGCCAACTGTGTTACGCGTGCATCTGCAACCATCGTGAACTCTTTCCGTACGAGAAGGACGAGCATACGAAGCGTGGGTGTTTCCGACACGCATTCTATGCCGAAGACGCCGATGGAACGTACATCTGGATCTGCCGCTCATGCTTCAAACGGGTTGCTTCGGAGGCTGGCCTGACGCGTGTCCGGCGTTCGGTGGCACGGTAAACAGCCGGATCAAACATTAAGGCCTGCGTGAGGATTTCGCGCGAATCGTTCTCAGGGGTGTACAAGTGCCCCTGGATGAAGCTTTGCTGGGGAGTAGGGCGCGAGGGGTTGAAGTGGTGGCCTTGGATGAAGCCCTCAACTCCCTGGCCCAGATCGATCCGCGTAAGGCGCGGGTCGTAGAGTTACGCTTTTTCGGCGGCCTCAGCATCGAAGAAACAGCCGAGGTCCTGGAGGTCTCCGAGGAAACCGTGACACGCGACTGGAGAACGGCCAAAACCTGGCTGCTCCGGGAACTGACGCCTGGCAGTTGAGGCGGCGATCTGCCCAAGGCTGTCGATACCGTGGACCACCCTACCACTTACATTGAGCCGGATTTTCGTCGTCCGTGACGGTTTTGCCTTCGATTTCACGGTACTGGGATAGAGGCTAAGGAGCCGAAACAAATGAACGACATTCGAACTGAGATCAGCAGTATTTTCGGAGGAAGACAGCGGTTGATTAGTCTGATGGCTCTTCCCCTGATTATGGCCGGATTGGCATTTCCGCTGCCGGCCGCAAGTAGACCTGGAAAAGTACGGGCGGGCGCGACGGCGCGGCCGACGGCGTCAAAGCCGGCGCCAAAGCCCGTTCGTAATGGGGGATCGGCGCCTCGACTCAAGCATGCCCGGTGATGGGTGATTTCCAACCAATCGCAGCGGTGCGGGGCCCCGACGGGCACCGCACCCAGCCTATTTAGTCGACCGGGTCGGGGCAAGGGACGGCCTGGCCACCACCAGGTCGAAGCGGGGGCCATGCGCCAGGCGCTTGGCCACGCGCAGCACATTGCCGGGCGCCAGCCGGTATCGTGTGGTGGCCGGGCGCAAACGTTGCTCCGCGAGTTGCAGGGCAGCCGGCTCGCAATCGTTCAGGACGATTTCGCCAGGCATTGTGCAGGCCCGTAAAGAGGGAAAACCCCACGGGAGGCCGATCACCGCCGGACTACACCTTCAGAAGGTCAAGGAACTCTTCCGGAAGGGGGTGTCCAAGCGGGAGATTGCGAAGCAGATTGGGATCAGCAGGACTTCGGTTCGCCGCCTCCTGGCGCCGCCTGATCGCAAGAGCCAAATCAAACATTAAAGCCTGCGTGAGGATTTCGCGCGAATCGTTCTCAGGGGTGGCGGTAATCCTGGCGGTGTCGCGCCTCGTGGGAACGCTGTTTCGCAAGCTTCATCAACCGCAGGTGGTCGGCGAAAGGCGGCGGGCATTCTGCTGGGGCCGTCGCTGCTGGGGTGGGCGGCGCCGGCGCTGTCGAATACCCTCTTCCCCGCGGCCAGCCTGGGTTATTTGAACGCACTCAGCCAGGTGGGGCTGGTGCTTTTCATGTTCCTGGTGGGCGTTTACCTGGACCTGTCGGAATTGCGGCGCCACGGCCATGCGGCGCTGCTCACCAGCCACGTGAGCATCGTCACGCCGTTCTGCATGGGCGCGGCATTGGCCCTGATGCTCTACCGCCCGCTTTCCAACGCGGGCATCAGCTTCATGAGTTTTGCGCTGTTCATGGGCGCCGCCATGAGCGTCACCGCATTTCCGGTGCTGGCGCGGATCTTGACGGAGCGCGACCTGCTGCGCAGCCGCATGGGAATGCTGGCGATCACCTGCGCCGCGGTAGACGACATCACGGG
>Ga0335079_10011305_pt1 | contig 10172 bp, 9 predicted proteins | sample Lox_Sample_33_FD_206719 | JGI IMG/M metagenome (GOLD analysis project Ga0335079, IMG submission 206719) | Soil microbial communities from Loxahatchee National Wildlife Refuge, Florida, United States - Lox_Sample_3.3 | ecosystem: Environmental > Terrestrial > Soil > Wetlands | place: USA: Florida...
CGACAGCGGCGAGCCGGCCAGAACAAGGCTGCCAAGGAGCAGGATGGAGCCGATCTTGGAAGGGATCACGCAGAGGAATTCTAACCCAAACCGCACTTTTGGCGACGACCCAAAGTGAGGCATGACCGGGCAGCGGCTCTCCGCTCAAGCGGGTCCGGGGTGCTGTCGATGTATACGGGAGAATCCCTGTGCCTGTCTTTGGCCAGCGGGAGGTTGAGATGCGATTTACGATCGCGCGCAAGCTTGGCGTGAGCTTTCTTATCGTTCTGGTATTGATGATCGTCACGGCGCTGTATTGCTATGTGAAGCTCCAGCAGCTCTCGGCTGCACAGAATGATTTGATGGACAAACGGCTCCCCATCGCCTTCACCACCTATGACATCCGTACTGCGAACAATCGAGTGAATGCCGCCCTGCAGGAGTATCTGCTCCTGGGAGACGATCCGGCGCGGCGGCAGATCGCGCAAAAGGATGTGACCCAGACCTGGGAGCGGCTCGATAGCGACATCGCTAGACTGCAGGATCTGCAACGGGACGTCGTCCGGGCGGAAGACCGCGAGATGGTGGCAGGACTGCAAAGCGAAATGGCCGCGTACAAGACCGCCCAAATGGAAATCATCCGGACTGCCTATGCGGGCAAGAAGAAGGACCAGAAAAAGATCGTGCCCTTATTCAAGGAGCGGGTGCTGCCCATGGCATCGCTAGTCCGCAAGACGGCAAATGAACTGCAAAGTACGACGGCCAAAGACATGCAGGCGCAGGACGCTGCGGTCGACGCTGCCAGCGCCGCGACCTTGCGGGCCCTGGTTTTTGGTTTCCTGTCGGCCATGGCGATCGCTACGGTGTTGGCCACTGTCGTCAGCCGAAAGTTCGCCCACCTCATCGGCCGGGTCGCGGTGCGGGCCCAGGTAGTAGCCAAAGGGGATCTGTCTCAGGCGGAACTTTCCGCCGATTCCCGCGACGAGATTGGGGATTTGACGGTCGCCGTCAATCTTATGCAGTCGAACCTGCGCTCGACCCTGGAATCAGTGGCTACCGCTGCCGAGCAGGTGGCCAATGCCAGCGAGGAGATTTCCGCCAACGCCTCCCAAGCGGCCAGCGGCGCCGAGAAGCAGATCGATCAAACCACCCAGGCCGCGACCGCCATGCAGGAGATGTCCTCGACTATATCGCAGATGTCGGAAAACGCCAGCCTGGCTGCGGCTGCGGCCCGTCAAACCTCGGCTGACGCCCAACAGGGGGGCACCGCCGTGGAGCAGGCCTTAAGCATCATGGACGAGATTTCCAACTCTACCCGGGCGGTTTCCGGCAGGATCGAAGACCTGGGCAAGAACTCGGAGCGCATCGGCTCCATCATCAACGTGATTGAAGACATCGCCGACCAGACCAACCTGCTGGCTCTGAACGCCGCCATCGAAGCGGCGCGCGCTGGCGAGCAAGGGCGCGGATTTGCGGTGGTGGCCGATGAAGTGCGGAAATTGGCTGAGAAAACCTCCAGCGCGACCAAGGAGATCGCCGGAATGATTCGTAGTATCCAAGACAACACCGGAACCGCGGTCGAAGCCATGCGCACCGGTCAAAGCAAAGTTCACACTGGCGTAGACAAAACCAAAGCTGTCGGGGAGGCACTACAGGGGATCATCGGGGAAGCGGAGCGGGTGGGAGACATGATCAGCCAGATCGCGACTGCGGTTACTGAGCAGTCGTCGGCCAGCGAGGAAATCCGCCGGACGGTGGAGGAAATCGCCAAGATCATTCGCGAGTCGGGGGAAGGCAGCAAGCAGTCGGCGCTGGCGTGCAATCAACTGTCCGAGTTGGCTTTGGATCTGCAGCAGACCTTGCAGCGTTTCAAGCTGAATGGGAGCGGCCGGGCGGATGCGACCGCCAACGCCAAAGCTGGGAATACCTCGGCGTCGTCCAAAACGAACGCGGCTCATGCCTGAGTGCGGGAATGAGGTCAGCCGCGAAGCGGCAGAGCGGTAGCGTCCATGGTCTTGATTTTGACCGTGGTGTCGATAAAGGCGAGCGCCGCGCGGCTGAGCGCTTTGTCTTTGCGGAATACCAGCGCGAGATCCCGCCGGATTTGCGCGTCAGCCAGCGGTATCGAAACCAGGGCACTGGCGCGCACGTCCTCCAGCACATTGGAGCGGGCGATAAAGCCAACCCCGACGTCCGCCGCCACAAACCGCTTGAGCAACTCGCTCGAATCCAGTTCCATGGCGTAGCGCGGCTTAAGTTTCCGATCATGAAAAAGATTCTCGAGCGCGTCCCGAGTGTGCCCGGCCTTGGGTACGACCAGGGGAAACTTGGCCGCCTCGGCGATGCTGGCGCTTTTCATCTTGGCCAAAGGATGCTGGGGAGGCGCGATGATCACCAGTTCGTCGCGATGGATCAGCACCACGGTCAGGCGGTTGTCGGTGACCGGCAATGACACCACGCCGAAGTCCACCGAGTTGTCGATGACTGACTCCAGGATCTTGGCGTAGTCTGCCCGTTTGATGTTCACCGCCACATCGGGATACTGCTTCTTGAACTCCGCAAAAACCTCGGGCAGGATATGCAGGCAGGTGCCCTCATTCGCGCCCACAATGATCTCGCCGCGCGGCACCCGCTCGGTTTCGGCAACCGCCGTCAGCATCGCTTTCCGCGAATCGAGTGTCTCCTCAGCGTATTTCTGGAATAACTTACCGGCGGCTGTGATCGAGACTTTGCCTCCGGAGCGGTCCAGCAGCCTGGCGCCCACCTCCTCTTCCAGGGCCCGAATCTGCGACGAGATCGCCGGTTGCGTGCGGAAACGCTTTTCCGCCGCCCGCGAGAAGCTCGCCAGCCGCGCTACTTCGAGGAAAGTTTCCAGCTGATCGAAGTCCATAAAGCAGCTCTCAGCTGCGCCCAGCATTTAGCCAATCCAGTTCAGCCTAGTGTACTCGGTGCAAACCTTCCAGGGCTGAAGGCGCATGGCTGAATGCTGCCATCATAAATTCTCCTTATTACAACCATAAGAACTATCGATTTCCCTAACATTACGAATGTTTCTATGCTGCCGGTATCGGAGGTTTTTATGCATTGTATTTATTGCGGCATGGATTACGGAATGGACGACTTCTGCCGGTGCCTGCCCGCCAAGGCGGCTCATAGCGTCGTGGTTCTGCCGCGAGTGGATGTTCCCTGGGGAGACGCGGTGGCGTATTGGTCTCAGCGGCCGGCCCGCGAGAACGAGAGGCAGCCGAGAGCGCAGCCGTGAACTGCGGCTTTTTCCACTGCTCAAACTCCTGAAACCACAGGGGCTCCTGCGGGATAACATCGCCTTATTGCGGGCATAAAAACTATCAATTTCTGCTCTCTCGGTGGCCGTCTTTACACTCGATGTGTTTTACGTTACGGCCGTGCCAGGAATTCTCTGTGACACTCAAAGCTATGATGCGCATGCAAGATATCCCGGTTTGTACAGGCCTAGCTTGCGTCAAGCTATTCGAAGTTCCAATCCCAATCTAGACGGCAAGAAATATCCGACGGTCCGCGACGACCAAAAGGAGCGATCCATGGCTGATCCGAAAACCGTCCTGGAGTTTGTGAAGAAGAACGGGGTCAAGCTGCTCGACCTGCGCTTCACTGATCTTCCGGGACTCTGGCACCACGTTTCTTATCCCATCGAACAGTTCAGCGAGGCGTCCTTCGAAGAAGGCTTCGGTATGGACGGTTCCTCTATCCGGGGCTGGGCGGCGATTCACGAAAGCGACATGCTGTTAATGCCGGACCCGAACTCTTACATGCTGGATCCCTTCACCGAGGTTCCGACTCTGGTGATGGTTTGCGATGTGATCGACCCAGTCACCAAGCAGCGCTACGATCGAGACCCGCGCTACATTGCCAAGAAAGCCGAAATGTACCTGGCCTCCACTGGCCTCGCCGATACCGCCTACTTCGGGGCGGAAGCCGAGTTCTTCATTTTCGATAACGTTCGCTTCGATCAGCGCGAGCAGCATGGCTTTTACTTCATTGACGCCGAGGAGGGACGCTGGAACTCGGGCCGCGTGGAAAACAATCTGGGTTACCGTCCGCGCTACAAGGAGGGCTACTTTCCGGTGCCACCCACCGACCACTACCAGGATTTGCGCAGCGAGATGGTCATCACTATGCAGAACTGTGGTCTCGAAGTAGAGTGCCATCACCACGAAGTCGCGACTGGAGGCCAGACCGAGATCGACCTCAAGTTCGATTCGCTGGTGAAATCCGCCGACCACATGATGCTCTACAAGTACATCGTGAAGAATGTCGCCAACCAGTACGGCAAGACGGTGACCTTCATGCCCAAGCCCATCTTCCAGGACAATGGCAGCGGCATGCACACTCATCAATCGCTATGGAAGGGTGGGAAGCCGCTGTTTGCCGGCGATGGTTACGCTGGCCTGTCGCAGATGGCGTTGTGGTATATCGGAGGCCTGATCAAGCACGGGCCGGCCCTGGCTGCGCTGATCGCGCCCACGACGAATTCCTATAAGCGCCTGGTGCCGGGTTTTGAAGCGCCGGTGAACCTGGCGTACTCTCGCCGCAACCGTTCGGCGGCGTGCCGTATTCCGATGTACTCGGCTTCTCCGAAAGCCAAGCGCGTAGAATTCCGGCCACCCGACCCGAGTTGTAACCCCTACATGGCGTTTGCCGCCATGATGATGGCCGGTTTGGATGGCATCGAGAACAAGATCGATCCCGGCCAGCCCCTGGATAAGGACATCTACGATCTGGGCCCCGAAGAATTGCGCAAGGTTCCGTCAATGCCCGGCTCTCTGGAAGACGCGCTTGATGAGCTCGAACAGGACCATGCCTTCCTGCTTAAGGGAGACGTTTTTACTGAGGAATTGCTGAACACCTACATCGACTACAAACGCTCGAAGGAAGTGGACGCCGTGCGTCTGCGGCCGCATCCGCACGAGTTCATGCTTTACTATGACATTTAAGCTGCCGGCTATCAGCTCTCAGCTTTAGGCGGGCTCGGCAAGCGCCGGGCCCTTTTTCTTGTGGCGGGTTTTTCTCAAGCGAGGCACGCCTCTATATAATTTCTCGTTCATCGTGCTTCCAGAATTTCGCCGAAATCTCGAGTGTGTCCAGCGATCGGGTGATGCCGTGAGTAGCGCGGGCAAGGGAGCGCAAGGCGCACTCGATCGTCAGCTTTGCGGAGATTTTCCACGCACCGAGCGGTCTACGTTTTGTTTCGGTTCGCCCCTTCTCGTCTCCATGGCCGTAGCTTTCGCCGTGCTGATCCCGTTCTTTTTCCTGGGCGAGCCTTCCGGACACGATTTCGAATTCCACCTCAATTCCTGGATGGAAGTGCTCAGCCAATGGAAGCAGGGAATTATTTATCCCCGCTGGGCGGCCCTCGCGCATTACGGCTATGGAGAAGCGCGCTTCATTTTCTATCCACCTGCATCATGGATACTGGGCGCAGCCCTGGGCGCGGTCCTGCCTTGGTCGGTGGTGCCCGCCGCCTACATTTGGCTGACGCTTACCGCGGCGGGATGCTCGATGTTTCTTTTGGCACGCCACTGGCTGGATAGCCGCGACGCCATCTTTGCGGCCGCGTTGTACGCGGTCAATCCTTACCATCTGGTGATCGTCTATTGGCGGAGCGCTTTCGCCGAGCTGCTCGCCGGAGTCTTGCTGCCACTGCTTGTTCTGCTCGTGCTGCAGGCGCAGGAGAAGGGAAGGAAGATCATTCTTCCACTCGGTCTCCTGGTCGCAGCTGCGTGGCTGACCAACGCGCCTTCTGCTGTGATGGTGAACTACTCGCTGGCATTGCTCCTGGTGGTGGTTGCCCTCTACGACCGTTCCCCGCGCATTCTCCTGTACGGAGCAGCCGCGATTCTGCTCGGGCTGGCGCTGGCGGCCTTCTACGTGCTCCCTGCAGCCTACGAAGAAAAGTGGGTGGATATCTCTCAGGTTCTTGCCTTAGGAGTACGGCCCGTCGACAATTTTCTCTTTCGAATGATCGATGAACCTGACCACAACATCTTTAACCTGCTGGTCTCGACGGTGGCTGCTGCCGAGATGATTCTCGCGGCGGGGTTAGCGTTGCTTACGACGGCCTGGCGTAAACAGAAACCGCTGGCCTGGTGGACGATCATGTTCTGGGCCGGCGCCGCGACTCTGTTGATGTTTCCAGTGAGCATGCCCGTCTGGCAGTATCTTCCCAAGCTTCGTTTCGTGCAGTTGCCCTGGCGCTGGCTGCTCTGTTTCAACACTGCCTTCGCATTGCTGGTGGCGGTGGCGTGTCGGCGCTGGTTGTCTCGGCTGCTGGTCTGTGGCGCGCTTCTGGCCGTGCTGGCCTGCGGGTGGGCGTTCTTGCGTTCTCCCTGGTGGGACAAGCCTGCCGACATTGCCGAGATGCAGAACAACTTCCAGCAAGCCGACGGTTACGAGGGCACCGACGAATATGTGCCGACGGACGCCGACCCGTATGAGATCAAGCGCGATGCTCCCCTGGTCGGTTTCGAAGGAAGCGGCCAATCCAGAGCGAAAATCGAACAATGGGCGCCGCAATTGAAGCTGTTCTCGGCCGACGCACCCAGCGCTGGGAATCTCGTATTGCGCCTGTTTAATTTTCCAGCATGGAATGTGGAGGTCAACGGCCGCACGGTTACCGCTGACAGCCGGGACGTCACCGGGCAGATGACGATTCCGGTCCCGGCCGGAAAGAGCGTCGTACGAATTACTTTCCAGCGTACCTGGGATCGAACGGCGGGAGGCGCGATCTCCGGCATCACGCTGGCGTTCGTCGTTGGCCTGTCTATCCTCGAACGGCGGAAACGATGAAGCGCATCCTCATTGCAACCTCCAACCAGGGTAAGCTGCGTGATTTTGCCGGCGCCGCCGTTGACCACGGCGTGCAGGTTGCGGCACTTCCCAACTTCTCTTCCATACCGATCGCAATAGAAGACGGAGCAACTTTCGAAGCCAATGCCCGCAAGAAAGCCGAGTACTACAGCGGGTTCGCCCCCGGCGAAGTTGTTCTTGCCGATGACTCTGGCCTGGAAGTCGATTTTCTCGGCGGCGCCCCCGGAGTCCACTCCGCCCGCTACGCCGCCGAGGAGCCGCATCTCGCGGAGGAAAACACCGACGACGATGCCAACAACGCCCGTCTGCTCCGCGAATTGGCAGCGGTTCCACGCGAAGAGCGCACCGGCCGCTTCGTTTGCATCATCGCAGCGGCGCGCGATGGGGAAACCCTCGTGGTATTTCGGGGCCAGGCGGACGGCGTGATTCTCGACAAGCCGCGCGGAGCGGGAGGTTTCGGCTACGACCCGTTATTCTTCTTCCCGGCAATCAGCAAAACCTTCGCCGAACTTGCTCCCGAAGAGAAGGCCCGCTACAGCCATCGCGGCGCGGCCTTTCGCAAGTTTCTGGAATGGTGCGACTTTAAGTTCGCGGGTCAATGAGTGCTATGGGAATTAGTCGACAAGAGACAAATTGCGCCGTCTACTCTGCTTCGGGATAACCACCATAATTGCCGTCCGCTTTTCACGACGGCACTCTCCGGGAAACTAAGTGCTGGCTTGTGATTGACCTCACGAGCTACTGAGTCATACCTCACTGCATTTGAATCCCGGTTTCGTTACGCTCTGTGTGGGTTAGCTGTCGCTCGAAGGTTCTGCATCGTGACGGCTTCTTGTCGGGCCCTTTCGAATGTCCTCAAGAAAGGAGTATCTGCATGCATTACTCTTCTCCCAACATCTCAGCAACCATCACTCCCCATGGTCTGAACGATCAGCCCATTCGCAGCAGCAAGAGTGTGAAGTCCCTCGCTAAAGTTTTCTGTCTTCTGTTCGTAGTTTCATTCGCCATCAATTCTGCGTACGCTGTGCAACACTTCGACCACATCATCATTGTGATCCAGGAAAACCGCACGCCCGACAATCTATTTCAAGGCTTGCTCGCCTGGCCGGGCATCAACCACGCCAACTATAACATCGCCACCAGTGGAGTGAACTCTTTCGGTCAGACAATTCCATTAACCCCTTACCAGCTCGCAGCCTGTTTCGATCCGCGCCACAGTCACGACCCGGCGTGGCTCTACATGTGGAACAATGGCGACATGCACGGCGCGCCAACCTTGTGCCGATAAATTGGAATGGCTGCATCGGGCCTCGGACGCCGCATCCGAACTTCACTTACGTGGATTATTCACAGCAGCAACTCGACCCTTACTTCACCCTGGTGGCCAGCTACGGCTGGGCCAACGCGATGTTCCAATCGAATCAGGGTCCCAGTTTTCCCGCTCACCAAATGCTGCTGTCCGGAACTTCGGCGCCGGTCCCTCCCTTTGATACTAACGGTTACTACCGGCAGTTTGTGGCAGAGAATCCGTATGACACCTTTGATTCCCACCGTGATGCCAGGCAACAATACTGGCTGCACCGCTCCTTGGGTGACCGAAGTCATCCCTTGGCTCAGGGCGAGCGGTCCGGAACCCCGTGAGTGGACACCCAACTTCCCGTTCTCTTACCCTTGCTACGAACACGCCACCTTGACCGACCTGCTTAACGGGGCCAGTCTGAGCTGGAAGTTCTACCCGCATTCTGCCGGGGGGACTGTGGACGGCGCCGAATGCCATTCAGCATATGTGCCAGCCGAACAACGGTACGATCCCGGGCGACGTTTGTGTGGGATCTGATTGGGTCGGGCACGTAGCACCCTATGTTCCCCCGAACCCGCCACAGGCGGGCAAAATGGCGCCCATTCTCACGGACATTGAAAACTGTCAGTTGGCCGCCGTATCGTGGGTGGTACCCGACGGCGACTGGTCCGACCACGCCGGAGAGCATTCGGGACCCGACGGACCTTCCTGGGTGGCGGCGATTGTGAACGACGTTGGCCGATCCCACTGCGATGGAAACGGCTACTGGAGGAACACCGCCATTTTTGTCACCTGGGACGACTGGGGAGGCTGGTTCGATCACGTTATGCCGCCTCAGCCCTTCCGCGATCAGTATGAATTGGGATTCCGCGTGCCGCTGATCGTGGTGTCGGCCTATACGCCGCCAGCCTATGTTTCAGGGAGTTTCTCGCCGTCGCAACCCAATACGCCGTGCGACATCAATACTGGCGACCCGAACCATTGCTACGACTTTGGGAGTATTCTACGGTTCGTCGAGGAGAATTTTGGGCTCGGTGAGATCAGTCCAAACTACCACTACGCGGACAGGTTGGCTAACAAATTGGACGATGGCTTCTTTAGTTATCCGCTCCGTACGCCGTTCGTACCAATTCCGGCGCCGCATGATGCGAACTACTTCAAGGATTTCGGGACGAATCCGGGAGATCCCCCACCCGCCGATCCCGACGACGATGCTCTTGAAGACTAGACTGCGTGACCGCAAGTTGGTGCTGGGCTCTCAGGGCCCAGCACCCTTAAACTCGAGCGATGTCTGCCGTACGTTTTGCTAGTTCGTTTAGCGTTTCAAGATGAGGCGGTGCCCCATGCGACTCGCGCAAATCAGAGCGCTTTCGTTGTTGGTTGTGCTTTCCCTGGCGGGATCTGCTAGCTCAATCGGTCAACCCAACTTCCAAGTGTTACACAATTTTCCCTCACACGACCATGACGGCGGCGGCCTTTGGGGCAGTCTGGTCATTGACCGAAAGGGTAATCTCTACGGAACCACGGGCGGCGGTGGAGTTTACGGCGACGGCACGGTGTTCAAGCTCAAGCCACAGCGCAATGGGCATTGGTCGGAGCATATTCTGCACAGCTTCAGCTATAAGAACGAAGGAGGCAGTCCCATAGCGGGCCCTACCCTAGGCGAGGCGGGAAACCTCTTCGGTACAACCGGGTACGGCGGCACTTATGATGATGGCACGGTCTTTGAGCTCTCGCCAGGTCTCAGCGGGTGGAACCTAGTGGTTCTTCACAGCTTCGATTTTTACGGGGGCGACGGAGCCGACGCCTGGGGCAGCTTGGTATTTGATAACTCAGGGAACGTTTTCGGAACTACACGACAAGGCGGCCCCAACGACGGGGGTGGCACCGTCTTCGAACTCTCTCCCGGCGATAGCGGTTGGACCTACAACATCCGCCACACTTTCTGCGCACCACCACCCTGTACCGACGGGGCTTCGCCAGAGTCGGGTCTGATTTTCGGCACCGACGGCAACCTGTATGGAACAACCTTAGGCACAGTCTTTCG
>Ga0335079_10011306_pt1 | contig 10172 bp, 8 predicted proteins | sample Lox_Sample_33_FD_206719 | JGI IMG/M metagenome (GOLD analysis project Ga0335079, IMG submission 206719) | Soil microbial communities from Loxahatchee National Wildlife Refuge, Florida, United States - Lox_Sample_3.3 | ecosystem: Environmental > Terrestrial > Soil > Wetlands | place: USA: Florida...
GCCCGGATCAGGCCCAGGTTCCCTTCCTGCACCACGTCGAGCAGGGACAGGCCCCGGTCGCTGTACTTCTTGGCCACTGACACGACCAGCCGCAGGTTGGCCTCGAGCATGTGCGCCTTGGCGCGCCGCCCGTCCTCGGCGACCATCTCCAGCTCACGCCGGAAGTTCTCGTCAAGACCGGTGGCGGTCTCCAGCTTGTGCTCGGCGAACAGCCCGGCCTCGATCCGCTTGGCCAGGTCGACTTCCTGCTCGGCGGTGAGCAAGCTGGTGCGCCCGATGGACTTGAGGTAGGTGTGAACCGAGTCGCCCATGGCGGGCGTCTGGTCGTCCAGGTCCGCCTCGGCCAGCTTGTCGGCGTCGCCGAGCGCGGCCGCCTCCGCCTCGAGGCTCATCACGTCGGCATCAGCCAGGTCAGCATCGGAGTCATTCAGGTCAGACCCGGCGTCCGTGACCTCCGCCTCCTTGGCGGCACGCGCCGGAGCGGGCGCGGAACGAGCCGGATGGCTCTTCGGCGCCTTCTTGTTCTCGGCCAGCTCGTTCGCCAGCCGCACGCCGGCCTCGCTAAGCTCACGCAGAATGGACCGTCCCTCGGCCGGCGTGAGTCCTGCCTCGTCGAAGGCCGTCCTCAGCTCGGCAAGAGACAGGTGACCCTGGCTTCGCCCGCGCTGGATGAGTTCATCCACCCGGGTCGTGCTCGCCTCGTCATCCGAGCTGGCGATACGCTCAGCGGTTGACGTCGCCATGGCGATCCGCGGCATGAGACACCTCCCTCCTCCTCGTAACAACGCACGCACTACTTACGTCGTTCAATTGGGCTCCCACCAAGTACCCCTCGCCGCCCCGCGCAGTCTTCAGCGGGAGACATTGTCCGGGCACTATTAAGTAACGTTCTCCGCCTCAGTTTGTTCCCGCCGTAGCAGCTCGAGCCTGAGCCGTACGATGTCGTGCTTCCCGTTCGGGAGCATAGGAACGGCATCGACCGTCACGACCTTGCTTGGAGCAGCGTAACGCGGCAGGCGCTCCCGCACACGCAGACGGAGCAATTCCAGCGCCGGCGGGTCGGCCGGGTCGGCCGGGACCACCACCGCGACGACCCGTTCGCCCCATTCGGGGTCGGGTTGCCCCACCACCGCCACGTCCCTGACTCCCGGGCAGGCCGCCAGCACCGCCGCCACCTCGCCGGGGATCACCTTGTGCCCGCCGGTGTTGATGACGTCATCGGCCCGGCCGCGCACTGTCAGCCGTCCCGAGGAGTCCAGGCGGCCCAGGTCGCCGGTGCGGAACCACCCGTCGCCGGGTGCCCCCGGCCCGCCGCGGTATCCCGAGAACAGCACCGGCCCGCCGATCCAGATCCGGCCGTCGTCGCGGATCTCGGCCCGCACGCCGTCCAGCGGAACCCCGTCGTACACGCAGCCGCCGCAGGTCTCGGTCATGCCGTAGGTCGTCACCACCGGCACGCCCGCCGCCCGCGCGGCGGCCAGCAGGGGAGCGGGTGCCGCGGCCCCGCCCAGCAGCACCGACGAGTATCCGGCCAGCGCCGGGCCGCCGTCGGCGAGCAGGCGCTGCAGCTGCGTCGGGACCAGCGAGACGTGCGCGCAGCCGGAGGCGGCCGCGGCGGCCACCGTCCCGGCGTCGGCGCGCTCGGCCAGCACCGGCTCGGTCCCGCTGACCAGCGAGCGCACCAGCACCTGCAGGCCGGCCACGTGGGTGGCCGGCAGGCAGCACAGCCAGCGCTGGCCGGCTCGGGCGCCCACCCGGTCCAGCGAGGCCCGCGCCGAGTACCGCAGCGCGGCCGCGCTCAGCTCCACCCCCTTGGGCGCGCCAGTGGATCCCGAGGTGCCCACGACGACCGCCGTACCTTCGGCGACTCCCTCTTGCCGGACCGAACGGACTGGCGTGACACCCTCGGCGTCCTCAATCGAGCCTGGCCTGAGGGCGGCGATCAGCTCGGCGATGCGCCCGGCGGGCAGTCCGGCGTCCAGCGGCAGGATCGCGGGCCCGGTGCCTTCCAGGGCTGCGGTCAGCAATTCGACCAGCCGCGGGGTCGCGCGCTCCACCAGGACCGCGCGCAAAGGACGCTCTGCCACGTCGTTAAGGTTAGAACCCTGGCTCTGGGAGGTTACGAATGACCGAATGGCAGCTGGCCCTGTGATCATTCTCACGGCCGCATGACCGGGACTTGCTCATCGTGGATCGCTACCTCCCCTATAGGGGCAATGGCGATCCACGATCATGAAAGCGGGGCGTGGTGACGGGGGACCTGGCGGGGATAATCGAGGGGCTGCGGGCGTTCGCGATCCCGATGGCGGTCAGGTTCCGGGGGATCACGGTCCGGGAGGGCGCGCTGATCGAGGGGCCGGCCGGGTGGGGCGAGTTCTCGCCGTTCGCCGAGTACGGCCCGAAGGAGAGCGCCCGGTGGCTGGCCAGCGCCATCGAGTCCGCGACCCGGGGGTGGCCGGCGCCGGTCCGGGACCGGATCCCGGTGAACGTGACCGTGCCCGCGGTCGGGCCCGAGCAGGCCGCCGCGATCGTGGCCAGGTCGGGCTGCCGGACCGCGAAGGTCAAGGTGGCCGAGCGCGGCCAGGCCGAGGCGGCGGACATCGAGCGGGTCGAGGCGGTCCGGGCGGCGCTCGGCCCGGACGGCAGGATCCGGGTCGACGCCAACGGCGGCTGGGACCCCGGGCAGGCGGCGCGGATGCTGCGGCAGCTGGCCCGGTTCGGGCTCGAGTACGCCGAGCAGCCCTGCGCGACCCTGGACGAGCTGGCCGAGCTGCGTCGACATATCGATATCCCGGTCGCGGCCGACGAGTCGATCCGCCGGGCCGAGGACCCGCTGCGTGTGCGGGCCGCCGGCGCGGCCGACATCGTGATGCTGAAGGTCCAGCCGCTCGGCGGGGTCCGGGCCGCGCTCGGCCTGGCGGAGGCCTGCGGCCTTCCCGTCGTGGTCTCGAGCGCGGTCGACACCTCGGTCGGGCTCGCGGCCGGGGTGGCGCTGGCCGCCGCGCTCCCCGAACTGCCCTATGCCTGCGGGCTGGGCACGATGTCCCTGTTGTCCGGGGACGTCACCGCCGACCCGCTGGCCGCCGAGGGCGGGGCCCTGCCGGTCCGCCGCCCGGCCGTGGACCCCGGTCAGCTGGCCCGCTGGGAGACCGACCCGGCCCCGTGGCGGGAGCGGGCCGCGGCCGCCGCGCGCTTCCTGACCGGCGCCGTCTCCCCGGCGAGCGGGTCGTGACGCCGATGAATCCTTCCACCGCGTTCGGAGTCGCCTTCAGCGACGAGCTGATCCGCTGCGGGCTGCGCGAGGTGGTGCTGGCGCCCGGATCGCGCAGCACCCCGCTGGCCATGGCCTTCTTCGAGGCCGCGCAGGAGCAGCGGCTGCGGCTGCACGTCCGGATCGACGAGCGCTCCGCCTCGTTCACCGCGCTCGGCCTGGCCAAGGCCAGCCGCCGCCCGGTGGCGGTGCTGTGCACCTCGGGCACGGCGGCGGCCAACTTCCACCCGGCGGTGATCGAGGCCAGCGAGTCCGCCGTCCCGCTGCTGGTGCTCACCGCCGACCGGCCCCCGGAGCTGCGGGGGATCGGCGCCAACCAGGCCATCGACCAGATCAAGCTGTACGGCGGCGCGGTGCGCTGGTTCTGCGAGGTGGGCCCGCCCGAGGCCCGGCGGGGGATGACCGCCTACTGGCGCTCGCTGGCCTGCCAGGCCTGGGCCCGCGCGGCGGGCCGCACCGGCGGCCTGGCCGGCCCGGTGCACCTCAACCTGCCCCTCCGGGAGCCGCTCGTGCCGGCCGGCGGCGAACCGTGGCCGGAGCCCCTGGACGGGCGGCCCGGCGGGCAGCCGTGGACGCGTTTCGGCGACCGTGAAGTCACCGGGGATGAGCTTGAGCTGCCCTGGGCCGAACGCGGCGTGGTGGTCTGCGGTGACGGCGACTACGACGCCCCGGCCCTGGCCGGGCTGGCCGCGCGGGCCGGCTGGCCGGTGCTCGCCGAGCCCTCGTCCGGCGCCCGGTGCGGGCCGAACGCGCTGTCCGCCTACCAGTACCTGCTCGCCGCGCCGGAGTTCGTCCAGGCGCACCGGCCCGACCTGATCGTCTCGGCGGGCCGGCCCGGGCTCTCCCGGCCGCAGAGCGCCTTCCTGGGCGCTGGCTCGGCCCGCAGGCATGTGGTCGTCGCGCAGGGGCCCGGGCTGTGGGCCGACCCGCAGCGGGCCGCCACCGACGTCGTATCGGCCCTCCGGCTCACCGGGACACCGGGAGACAGCGCCTGGCTGGACGCCTGGCGGCGGGCGGACGACGCGGCGCGCCGCGCGGTGGACGCCGTGCTCGACGACGACGAGAACCTGACCGAGCCGCGGCTGGCCCGGGATCTGGCCGCCGCGCTGCCGGACGGAGCCCTGCTGTGGACGGGGTCGAGCCAGCCGGTTCGGGATCTGGATCTTGGTTTTTATCCGCGTGCGGACCTGCGCGTGCTGGCCAGCCGCGGCACCAGCGGGATCGACGGCACCACCTCGTCGGCCATCGGCGCCGCGCTGGCCCACGGCGGCCCGGCGTTCGCCCTGATCGGGGACCTGGCCTTCCTGCACGACGCGGCCGGGCTGGCCCTCGGCCCGGACGAGCCACGCCCGGACCTGTGCCTGGTCGTGGTCAACAACGACGGCGGCGGCATCTTCTCCGCCCTGGAGCAGGCCGCCTTCCCGGGCTCGTTCGAGCGGCTCTTCGGCACCCCGCACGGCACCGGGCTGCATCACCTGGCCGCCGCGTTCGGCCTGCCCTACCAGCGCCTGGAGCAGCCCGGCGACCTGACCAAGGCGCTGCAGGGCACCGGCCTGCGCATCGTCGAGGCCCAGACCAGCCGGGCCGCGGGCGCCGAGCTGCGGGCCCGGCTGCGCGCCGTGGCCGCCGAGGCGGTGCGGGCGGTCCTGTGACCCTGGGGCCGGCTCGGCGTCGATCCGATCGGCGGGTCGGCCGGCCTTCGCTGGATGTAGCCGGCCGCGCCGGCTACCGCGTGAGTCGGAGCCGGATCCTGTTCGCCGGTCTGACGACACCGGCCGGGGCGCTGGCCAGCATGGGAAGCCAGGTCAGGCCCGAGCGAACGGGGATGCGCGATGCGCAGCGGCGTAGTCAGGATGGCGCTCGTCACGGGGACCGTGCTCGCGCTGGCGGGCGCGGCGGCGGTGGTGCTGCCCGGCGGGCAGGCGGCCGGTCAGTCCTCCTGCTACGCGGTGTCCCCGGCCGCCGCCCCGCCGGGGGAGTGCATCGCGATGAACGACCCGTCCGCTGCGGGCCTGGCCATCTGGGGCGTGCGCGGGGGGCCGCCGGGGGGCACCCCGGAGACCGAGTGGTTCGACTACGCCGGGCAGCCGATCGCAACCATGGGCCAGAGCGGCGGGTTCAAGGTCTACGGCGACCAGGTCTGCGTGTACCCGCCGGGCAACGTGTTCGTCCCGGACGCATGCCTGCGGGACAACGGCACCGTCACCGTCGGCGGCCAGGCGCTGTCCGCGTCCGACATCGCCTGGCTGCACGGGGCCCGGAGCGCGGCAGGCGGCTACATCCCGGGTTGTACCGGCGCTGCGACCACGGGCGGACGCGGAAAACCGTGATCGGGATTACTGTCGGGGTGTGACCGCCAGGAACGCCGCCGCCGGGCCGCGCCCGCCGCTCGCCGACCGGGTGACTCCCGCGCAGTGGCGGGCCCTCGACGTCGCGGTCGCGCTCATGGTCGCCCTGTGGGTGGTATTCGACCTGCGCCTGCGGCACGGCTTCCGGTTCGAGGTGCCGGCCGCGGCGCTCGGGGCGGTGGGCGCGGCGGCCACCTTGCCGGCGGCGGTCCGGCGCCTATGGCCGATCCCGGTCCTGGCCGTGGTGACCACCGCGATAGCCACGCTGACCGCGCTCGGGCGCGGCCAGCTCTACATGGACATCACGCTGGGCATGGCCGTCTACACGGTGGCGGTGACCTCCCGGCGGCCGGTCGCGGTGGCCGCGCTGGCCGGCACCGAGACCGTGCTCATCTGCGGGCTCATCGCCGCCGCCGCGGGGTCCCGCGGCCCGGCCGACACGGCGCACAGCCTGCTGGCCGCGGGCGCGCTGTGGTTCGTCGGCGACGGCGTCCGGGAACGCCGCAGGTACCTGGCCGAGGAGGAGACCCTGCGGCGGCAGCAGGAGGCGCAGCGGCGGCGGCAGGAGGCCGAGCGCGGCCGGCTCGCGGTCCGCGAGGAGCGGGTCCGGATCGCCCGGGAGCTGCACGACGTGGTGGCCCACACGCTGAGCGTGGTCACGTTCCAGGCCGGGGTCGGCCGCAAGATCGCGACGGCCCGGCCCGGCGAGGCGCTGCTGGCCCTGCGGGCCGTCGAGGTGACCGGCCGGAGCGCGCTGGAGGAACTGCGCCGCATTCTCGGGCTGCTGCGCGACGACGACGGTGTGGTGGTAGCCGACGACCAGGCCATCGTGCGGGCCGGGTTCCGCATGCTCATCGACTCCGAGCCCGACCTGGCCGTGCTCGGCGAGGCCGCCAACGGCGTGGAGGCGGTGGCGGTGGCCCGCCGGACCTCGCCCGACGTGGTGCTGATGGATATCCGCATGCCGGTGCTCGACGGCATCGAGGCCACCCGGCGGATCACCGCCGCCGGGCCGCTGCCCCGGGTGCTGATCCTGACCACGTTCGACCTCGACGAGTACGTCTTCGGCGCGCTGCGGGCCGGCGCGAGCGGGTTCATGCTCAAGGAGCGGCCGCCCGAGGAACTGCTCGCCGCCATCCGCGTCATCGCCGCGGGCGAGGCCCTGCTCGCGCCGAACGTCACCCGCCGCCTGATCGAGCACTTCGCCCGGCAGCCCGACCCGCTGCGGCCCCCGGCCGGGGCGATGGAACAGCTGACCGCGCGCGAGCGGGAGGTGCTCGCGCTCATCGCCACCGGGCTGTCCAACACCGAGATCGCCCAGCGCCTGATCATGAGCGTCCCCACCGCCAAGACCCACGTCAGCCGGATCCTGGCCAAGCTCGGGGCCAGGGACCGCGCCCAGCTGGTGGTCCTGGCCTTCCAGGCCGGCCTGGTCCGCCCCGGCTAGGCCTGGCTTGCCCGGGTAACTCTTCCTATGTAGAGTTGCGCCCCGGAGGGCGCCGCCGCGGCAGGAGAGGTCTGATGGTTATCCTGATCGCCGTTCTCGTGCTGGGCGGCCTGGCCTGGCTGTGGCAGCGCAACGGAGGCAGCGGCGGGTCGGCCCGGATCCTCGACGTACCGCTCAGATCGCCGGGTCGGCCCACCGGGGGCAGGCCGGTCCCGGCCGGGCGGCTGGCCGAGGGACGGATCGCCGTCTCCGGGCTGACCAAGCAGTACCGGGACGTCAAGGCGGTGGACAACCTGTCGTTCGTCGTGGAACCGGGCCGGGTGACCGGATTTCTCGGCCCCAACGGCGCGGGGAAGACCACCACCTTGGGCATGATCCTCGGCCTGGTCGAGCCGACGGCGGGAACCGCCACCATCGGCGGTGTCCGCTACGCCGACCTGGACCAGCCGATCCGCCGGGTCGGCGGCGTCCTCGAAGCCAGCGCGGCCCACCAGGGCCGCACCGGGCGCAATCATCTGCGCGTCATCTGCCAGGCGGCCGGCCTCCCGCTGGCCCGGGCGGATGAGGTCCTCGAGCTCGTCGGGCTCACCGCGGCCGGCGACCGCGCGTTCCGCGGGTACTCGCTGGGCATGCGGCAGCGCCTCGGCGTCGCGGCGGCGCTGCTGGGAGATCCGCAGGTGCTGATCCTCGACGAGCCGGCCAACGGGCTGGACCCGGAGGGCATCAGGTGGATGCGGGACCTGCTGCGGACGCTGGCGGCGGGCGGCCGCACGATCCTGGTGTCCAGCCACCTGATGCCGGAGATGGAGCTGCTCGCCGATGACCTGATCATCATCGCCGCCGGGCGGCTGGCCGCCCGGGGCACCACCGCGTCCATCCTCGGCTCGGCGGCACCCGGCGGCCGTACCCTGGTCCGCACCCCCGAGCTGGAGAAGCTGACCGCGGCACTCGGCCAGGACGCCGTGGTCGCGCCGGCCGGCGCCGGCGAGGTGTACATCACCGGCGTTGACGCCGCCGCGATCGGCGACGCCGCGCAGCGGGCCGGCGTCGCCCTTCACCAGCTGACCACCGAGCGCCCTGACCTGGAAGCCGTCTTCCTCGAGCTCACCGCGGGACAGGAGGCGATCCGGTGAGCACGCTGGACAGCCCGGCGCTTGACCGGGCCGAAGACACCGGCACCACGCCGCTGCGGCTGGTCCGGGCCGAGATCATGAAGATCCGCACTACCAGCACGTGGTGGCTCTTCCTGATCGGCTTCACGGTGTTCACGGCGCTGGCGCTGACCAGCAACGGGTTCAGTCACCACTATCAGCTGTACCCGCAGCCGGGCGTCCCGGACCGGGCGCAGGCCCTAGCCCAGGCCGCCCAGGCCCGCACGCCCGCGGGCGTGGCCTCGATCGCCGCGAGCATGATGACCTCGGGCCAGTTCCTGGGCGTCCTATTCGTCATGCTGCTCGGCATCGTGGTGGTGACCAGCGAGTTCGCTCACCAGACCGCGACCGCGACGTTCATGACCGTGCCGCGCCGGGCCGAGGTCATCTTGGCCAAGCTCGCCGCCGCGGGCTGCTTCGGCGCGCTGTTCTGGCTGGTCGCCACGGTCATCAACGGGGTGGTCACACCGCTCTACCTGCACAGCCAGCACGTCAGCACCTCACTGGCGGGCTGGACCGTGATCCGCTCGGTGCTGCTGAACCTGCTCGCCTTCGTCATCTGGGCCGTCTTCGGGCTTGGCCTCGGCACGCTGATCCGCAGCCAGGTCGGCTCGGTCGTCGCCGGCATAGCCGTCTACCTGGGCGGCTTCGCCGTCGTGGAGATCATCTTCCACCTGATCTACCAGGTCTACCGCCAGGGCTGGGTGCTGGGCGCCCCGGTCATCGCGCCCGCGGTCGCCTCGAACGTCATGATCACGCCGGGCCGGGCGTTCGCGCACGCCCCGCCCCAGTGGGCGGGACTGGCGATCATGGTCGGGTACGCGGTGGCGCTCACCGCGGGCGGCATCATCGTGACCCGCCGCCGTGACGTGACCTGACGCCGTGACCTGACGCCGGGCTGACCCGGCTGCGGGTCAGCGCTGTCGCAGATCGCTCGCATGACGGTCACTAGTGTCCCGGCTAGCGGGCATAATGATGCTCAAATGACGCTTACTCAGCTCAACGCGTTCGTCTTGGTCGCCCGGCTCGGCTCGGTGACCGCCGCCGCCAACGCGCTGGGCGTCAGCGAGTCAGCGGTCTCCCAGGCCCTGTCGGCCCTGCGGCTGCACTTGGGCGATCAGCTGGTCACCCGGGGCCCCGTCGGCATGACTCTGACCGCGGGAGGCTCCCGGCTGCTCGCGACCGCCTCGCAGATCGTCGTGCTCGGCGCCGAGGCGCACGCCGCGGTGCGGGCCGCGCAGGGCGCGCCTGAGCAGCTGCGGGTGGTGTCCACCTCGACCATCGCCGAGTTCGTGATCAGCCCGCTGACCGAGGCGTTCTCCAAGCGCTTCCCCGGCTCGGTCGAGGTGTCGGCCGGCGTCGCGGTGACCAAGGAGATGCCCGTCCTGGTGGCCAACCGGCTCGCCGACGTGGCGATCTTGTCCGCCATGCCGGAGGATCCCGCCCTGGCGCTGGTGACGGAGCCGATCTTCAAGTATCGGCTGGTAGTGGTGACCGCCAGCCAGCCGCGGCTGCGCGGCGGCCCCCGCCAGTGGCTGTGGTTCGTCGATCCGTCCGGCACCGATCCCGGCAGCGAGACCGGCCAGCTGCTGACCGGCCTGGGCATAGCCGAGGACCAGATCCGGGTCTTCCCCAACCAGACCGCCGCCTGGTCGGCGGCGGCCGACGGGACGGGCGTCGCCCCCGCGGTCGAGCACCTGGTCGCCCAGCGGCTGCGCCGCGGCGAGCTGTCCCGCGTCGACGCGCCCGGCTGCAAGCTGGACGCCTGCTGGCACGTCACGCTGCTGGAGCGGCAGCACCAGAGCGCGGCCGTCAGCTCGTTCCGCCGCTACCTCGGCACGCCCGAGGCCATGCTCCTGATGCGCTCGCCGGCCGGCGGGGTGCCCCCGTCCCGGTTCCGGCCGCCGGTCTACGTCACGATCTGGAGCTAGTCTCATTGAGACAAGGCAGTGTAA
>Ga0335079_10011307_pt1 | contig 10172 bp, 10 predicted proteins | sample Lox_Sample_33_FD_206719 | JGI IMG/M metagenome (GOLD analysis project Ga0335079, IMG submission 206719) | Soil microbial communities from Loxahatchee National Wildlife Refuge, Florida, United States - Lox_Sample_3.3 | ecosystem: Environmental > Terrestrial > Soil > Wetlands | place: USA...
GGCCGGCATCCTGCCGGCCGCCCACCATTACCTGAGATTTCACGGAGGGACATATGACTCACCATTCCAAGGTAGACGTGTATATCCTGGCCGCTATCGTGATGGCAATCGGCGTGTTTCTGCTCGGGGACTACTGGATCGCCGGGCCGACCCTGCTGATTCTGCTGTTGTGCGCGTATCCGCAGTCGTATGTGACGACGGCGAAGGGGCTCGAAATTCGCACCGCCCTGACAAAGATCGTGATCCCGTATCAGGCGATCTGCTACATTGGGCCCGACGCGGAGGATTCGGAGGGCTCTTCGCCGTCGTCCGGCCGGATCTGCATTCAATACGGCCTGGCATCGGCTATCGTGATTACTCCCGCCGACCTGGGAGCGTTTGTCGCCGACATGGCGAAGCGGGCGCCGCACCTGATGAGGCGCGGGCGGAAACTGACGGCGGTGTTTGCGTGACCGTCAAGGCACTCAGAGCTATGGAGAAACTGTTTCATTTCGATTCGCCGCAGGAGGTCTACCAGGCGGATGCCTGTGTGATCTCCTGCTTCGACGCCCGGTTCGACCTGGTGGTTCGGAAGTTTCTCAGGCGGACCGGCATCGGGACCTACGATCGGGTCATGATTCCCGGCTCGGCCAAATCGCTGGCCGCGCCAGAGTCCGAGAGCGACCGCGACTTTGTCTTGCGCATGATTCGGACGTCGATCCGGTTGCATCGTCCGGAACGCGCCATGATTTTCGCTCATGCGGAGTGCGGAGCGTATCGGGGAGCGGCGACAGAGGTGGTGGTCGCGGATGTAGTTCGGGCGGCGGGCGTGGTGTTGGCGGCGGAGCCTTCGCTCGCGGTGGAGTGTTACTTCTGCGACTTCGACGGGGTGTATCGAATTCAGTGAGTGTGCGGGGGGGACTCATGCCGCGCCCCGACTCCTCGGGACGTTTCCGCCGTGATCAGCCCTACTCCGCCCTCAGCGCATCCACCGGATTCACCCGCGAGGCGCGATGCGCCGGCAAATAGCTGGCTGCCGCCGCTGCCGCCAGCAACACCACCGCAACCGCGGAGTACGTGACGGAATCGAGCGGGCTCACTTCGAACAGCAGAGATGCCATGATGCGCGTCATGGCTGCCGCCGCGCCGAGCCCGATCGCCACTCCAACCGCGGCCAGAAGCATGCCGTGTCGGACCACCATCCCCCGCAGCGACATCTGCGGCGCGCCCAGCGCCAGCCGAATCCCCATCTCGCGTTTTCGCTGCGACACCGAATAGGAGATCACACCATAGATCCCGACGATCCCCAGCAGCAGTGCCATCCCGCCCGCCGCCGCGAGCATCACCAGCGTGAACGAACTGCGCGCGGTGGAGTCGCGGTACACCTGCTCCATGGTGCGAACCCGTGTGATCGGAAGGTCGGCATCGATCGACCATACCGCTTGCCGCGCCTCCTCCAGAAAACTCTCCGACCCCGCGCCGTTGCTCCTCACCGCGAACACTACGGCCCGCTGCACCCAATCGGCATTGCCCCAGAAGTTCGACATCAGAACCGGCCAATAGACGGTCGTAGGAGCTTTCTGGTCAGGGCCGTCATACCGCACGTCCGCGACCACGCCGACAATCTCCCGCCACGAATCCTTCATCCCTTCGCGAATCCTCTTGCCCAGCGCGGCGGAAGGAGTGTGCCACATCTCACGAGCGATATTCTCCGAGACCAGGCAGACTTCTCTCTTGTCGTAGACGTCAGTCCAGGTAAGGTCTCGCCCCGCGATCAGCCCCACCCCCATCGCCCGCAAGAAACCCGGAGCGATGAACTTGAACCGGCGAAGCGGCGGAAATTGCCCTTCGCGGTACGTGCGGTCCTCGGCATAGAGAAGGTCCGTGCTATTGTTGCCGTCGGTTGGCACGGAGTTGGCAAACCCCGCCGAGGTCACACCCGGAATGGCCGCCAGCTTCTCCGCCATCTGCTGCTGCATGCGAACCACGCGCTCCGGATCTTTTACTTGAGCTTCCGGAATGAAGATGCGCAAAGTCTGCAACTCGGCGGGACCGGTGAATCCCGGCTGTACCTTCCGCAAAGCCTGGAAAGTGCGGATCATGAGGCCCGAGCCGATGAGCAGCACTACCGCGAGGGCCATTTGCAGCACTACCAGGGTATTGCGCGCGCGGTGCGCCTCGCGGCTCTGGCTCAAAGTCCGTCCGCCGGCCCGCAACGCCTGCGTGACCTTCGGAGCGGCATGCTTGATTACCGGAATCAGCCCGAACACCAGGCCCGCGAGCAACGACAGCACCAGCGTGAACAGCAGTACCGGGGCATCAATCGTGATCTCCTCGATCCGGGGGAGGAAGGCGGGTGCGTTCGACAGAAGCAACTGGAGGGCACCGTAAGCCAGAGCGACGCCCGCGACCCCGCCCAGCAGACCGAGAAGAACGCTCTCCATCAGCAATTCGCCCGCTATCCGCCGCCAACTGGCCCCGATCGCCACCCGCACCGCGAGTTCCTGCTGCCGGCCCTCGGCCCGCACCAGAAGCAGGTTGGCCACATTCGCGCAAGCGATCAGCAGCACGACCCCGATGCTTCCCATCAAGACCCACAGCACTTTGCCGAGACTCCCGACCACGTCGTTCCGCAGCGGCCGCGCGTTGGGCGTGAGGTGCGCCTCCTCGAACAGCCTGACGCTGAAGCCGGGGGGCGGCTGGAATTTCGAGTACACCATCGGCATCATCCTGCCCATATCGGCATTCACCGTGTCCACGGTGACCCCGGGCTTCATCCTGGCGATTCCGTGAAAACTGAAATTGCCGAGCGTGGTCTTGGCGCGGTCGAAGCGAAACGGAAGGATCAGTTCGGGCTTGTCGTCCAGAAAGCGGAAATTCTGTGGCAGGACACCGATAATCTCTCTCGGCTCGCTGTCCAGCATCAGATTGCGGCCAATGACCGAGGCGTCACCGCCGAAGCGATGCTGCCAGTATCCGTACGTCAGGATCACGGTGCGAGGGCTCGAGGGGTTGTCGTCCGCAGGCGTGAACCAGCGGCCGATCAGGGGCTGAACGGCGAGCGCATTCAGGACGCCTTCGGTGACATCCAGGCTGCGCACCCGTTCCGGAGGGGCGCCCGTGCCGGTGATGGTGGAGCTGTCATCATTCCAAATGCCGAAGCTCTGGAAGGTCTGATTCTCTTCGCGAAGATTGAAGTAATCGGCCGGCGCCAGTTCGCAATCGGGGATCCCGACCGCCGGCGCGGACTGCATGACACTCACCAACTCCCCCGGTCGGGGATAGGGAAGAGGCTTCAGCAGAATGCCATTCACCACGCTGAAGATCGCGGTATTGGCGCCGATGCCCAGCCCGATCGTAATCGCCGTCACAGCCGTGAACATCGGGGCGCGCCCCAGACTTCGCAAGACATGCCGGACCTGTTGCCCGAAGAATTGCATAGATACCCGTAGATACGTTCGAGGCGGGGTGAAGTTCGCAATTTCTTTTGCATCAAAATACACTAATCAGAGAGTGATCCCGACCGATCTGATTCCCATTCCCGGCAGCGAGTTCCTGATGGGACAGGACGATGGCCGTGATGAAGAGCGCCCGGTCCACCGCGTGACCGTGGCGCCGTTTCGACTCTGCCGCTTTCAGGTGACGAATCAGGACTTCGCGGCCTTTCGCAAAGTTGACTGCGAAGATCCGAACCTGCCTGTCACCTCGGTGAACTGGTTCGACGCCCTGGAGTATTGCCGGTGGCTGTCAGCGCAGTGGGACATGGAGATTCGTCTGCCGACAGAAGCGGAATGGGAGTTTGCCGCGCGCGGCGGCATGGAGCAGAAGCTTTATCCCTGGGGCGATGCGCCGGTGACCGCGCGCCCGGGATATGCGGAACGCTGGCGCGGGGGCCCGGAGCCGATCGCCATGTCCGAGCCGAATGCCTACGGACTGTACGACATGTGCGAGAACGTACACGAATGGTGCTCCGACTGGTACGACCCCGCGTACTATCTTGTTTCTCCGGGCGAGGATCCACGCGGCCCCGAAACAGGCACGCGCCGGTCGTCGCGCGGCGGCGCGTGGCGGCACCATATCAAGATTGCCAGGTGTGCGGCGAGGAGCAGCATCCCACCCGAATTCCGATACGCCGACTATGGATTTCGAATCGCAGCGGCAGTGTGAATGGATGAGCACCTGCTATGATCACCTTGCCAGTCGAGGTTGCCCAGCGCGCCGCCACCGCGAAAGCCACAGGTCCATCGCGAACATCACTGCCGCGAAGTAGGGCAGTTGGCCCAACGCCCAAAGGGTGGACTGAACTCTGGCGCGCAGGCGGATCACGCGGCTGTCCGCCTCCGTCGAAATGATCACGGTCTGATTCCAATCGAAGCCCGCGAGTCGCGGAAGAAAGCCCCGGCTTACGCAGCCTTCGAGATTGTAGATGCCCACGACCGGAGCGAAATGGCCGGCCACGATCAGATCGCGCGACAGCTCTTCGAAACTCAGCGGGACGAACTTTGAGCCCGCCGTGGTGTCCCCGGCAGTGCTGCCGACTGCGATGAGTTGCGCGGAAGGCCCGTATTGCCAGACGATCGCCGAGTCGGCAGGATGATTGAAGCTCGAATACAGCATCAAGACCTCCTGGTCGCCGCGAACATCGACGATACCGAACAGGCGCTCCAGCAGGTCCGAGTGCGCCTCGCGCTGATCCGCGAGGAATGGAAACTGGTAGGTCTCCACCGTGTAGCCGGCGCCGTGAATCTGCGAAACGAGGCTGGCGTACGAAGCCCTGGCACGGCCGACCAGTCCGGGATGAAACAGCCGCCGGAGAATCGAAGCGCCCGCCTCCGAAACGGAGCCGAAGTCCCGCAGATTCGGCTCGATGTCCAGACCAACTCCAGACCAATGCAGTCCGTAAGCCGCCGTCCACCTCTGAAAATCGCCGAAACGGACGAGCGCCTGCGAGGCGTTCCCGGAGTTGAGATAGTAACCTTGCTCTTTGGGCAGCGACATCCAGGCGGTGACCGCGATGCCGGCGGCGTTCAGATGCCGGACGACCTCTGCACGGCCGGATGATAAGTCGGTAAGCGACAGGCTGACACGGGCGCCGAGCCGGCGCAGGTCCGCTGTCACCTCGGGATTCGCAAACAGGGCCTGCAGTTCGGGCGTGTCCATTTCGCAGGCAAATGCCAGCCGCGGATGAACGGACGACGGGCCGATTCGGATTTCGCGTGCGGGCATTCCGTGTATCTCGAAGAAGGACCGTCCAGCAATCGACAGCACCAGGCACACGCCCAGCTCCAAAACGAAAACCAGGGCCCAAAACAAACTTCGAACCGCCACATGTTCCCCATCAGAGCTGGGCCAGATCGCGAGGAATCCTGACTCCGAAGCTCTGCTCGAGCCCTCGCGTTCCGGCGTGCGTCACCCGCACCGCGCGAGACTCGGGATTCCTGACGACCCACCGCAACTCGGCCAGTCTTGCAAATAACGCTGCTCCGAGGGCCCCGCCGAGATGATGGCGGCGTTCGGTCCAATCGAGGCAGGCGCGGCTGGAGAGTTTCTGCTGATTCCGGCACGAGGGCAGGATCGCTCCCCATTGCCGGAAGCACTCCCTGCCCCGATCCGTGAGGCAGAAACTCGTTTCGGAGTCGGCAATCAGAAGCGCGTCATCGCGAAGCTTCTGATGGAGGCTCACCGCCAGCATACCGGCAAGGTGCTGGTAACAACTGCGGGCGAAGCGGAGTTGCCGGACACGCTCCGACTCAGGCCGGCACCGGGAGCGGCTTCCCGGATCGGGCATGGGCGTCAAAGCCGCAATCGCCTCCAACGCCGCGGCCACCCGCTCATTGGCCAGCCGGTAGTAGCTGTGTTTGCCTTGCCGCTCCACGCTGAGCAGAGACGCATCCAGCAGTTTATGGAGGTGAAAACTGGCGGTTTGCGGCGCGACATTGCCGATGAACGCGAGCTCGCCGGCGGGAAGCGCCCGCCCTCCGGCCAGCGCCGCCAGGATCGCCGCGCGAGCGGGATCTCCCATCAGCCCGGCAATCCGTGCAACATCAGGCCCGAGTTCCACGCCCCCATGGTATCGCAGGCCTGGATGATTCACTTCGATTCCCATCGAATCGACTTCCGCCTTCCTTTTGCTACAGTTGGCTGTCAGGAGTTCCCTCGTGAAAACACGAACCATTCTGATTTCAGGAGCCGCATTCGTTCTGATGATCGCCGGCAGCGGCGCGCAGCAGCCCGCGGCCGGATGGAAAGAACTGCAACGCCACGAAATTCCCGGCACCGCACTGGAGGGCGTGACCACCATCATCGAGATCCCGCCGGGCGCCGTGTCCGCGCGGCACAGCCATCCCGGCGAGGACTTTGGCTACCTCATCGAAGGCACCATCGTCCTTCAGGTGGACGGGAAGCCACCGGCCACGTTGAAGGCCGGCGATGTGTTCCTGACCGGGCGGGGCGTCGTTCACAACGCGCGCAACATCGGGACAACGACGGCGAGGGCCGTAGATACATACGTGATCGACAAAGGAAAGCCCGGAATCGTACCGGCGCGTTGAAGGTCAACGCTACTTCAGCGACGCGCTGATTCTCGCCCGGTACTCGGCGGCCTTCTGCAGAATCTGCGCGGCGTTCAGCGTCAGGATCCTGGCGTCGCGCACCACGGGCTTGCCGTTCACCATCACGTCGCGCACATCCTCCGCCTTGAGCGCATACACCATCTGGGAAATCGGGTCGTACAACGGCACGGCGTTGGGTCTGTCGAGCCGTACGGTGATCAGGTCGGCGCGCTTGCCGGCCTCGAGCGACCCGATCTCCTTCTCCAGCCCCAGTGCCCGTGCGCCGCGAATGGTGGCCATCTCGAGCGCGGCGGACGCCGGCAGCGCCCGCGGATCGTGGTTCGCCACCTTCGCCAGCTTGGCCGCCAGGTCCATCTCTTCGAACAGGTTGAAATCGTTGTTGCTGCCGGCGGGACCATCGGGCCCGAGCCCCACCGCGATGTCCATCGCCAGCATCTTTACCACCGGCGCCACTCCGCTCGCCAGCTTCATATTGCTCGACGGGCAATGCGCCACGCCCACGTGGCGCTCTTTGAGGATGGCCAGGTCGTCGTCATCGAGCCACACGCCATGCGCGGCTACCGTACGGCCCTGGAACACACCCAGCGAGTCCAGGATTTTGGTCGGGCTCATGTGGCGCTGGGCCATGGCATCGTCGTTTTCCTTCTTGGTCTCCGACAGGTGGATGACAAGGGGCGCATCGTACTTGTTGGCCAACGCCCGCGACGCCTTCAGCGTCTCGTCGGAATTGGTATACAGCGCATGTGGCGCCACGGCCGCCACGACCAGCGGATCGTTGCGGAAGCGGACCAGGTACCGTTCGGTGAATTGCAGCGCCTCGGCGGGGGTTTTGTTGTCGGCGACGGGGAAGCCGATGATCGTCTCGCCCAGCACGCCGCGCATCCCCGCTTCCTTCGCCACCTCGGCCACCACGTCCTCGAAGTAGTACATGTCCGTGAAGGTGGTGGTGCCGCCCAGCAGCATCTCCAGGCAGCCCAGGCGAGTGCCCCAGCGGACGAATTCCGCCGAAACGTTTTTGGCTTCCGCCGGGAAGATGAACTTCTCCAGCCAGTCCTGCAGACTGAGGTCATCCGCGATCCCGCGAAACAGCGACATGGCGGCGTGGGTGTGGGTGTTGATCAAGCCGGGAGCGAGAATCGCATCCGGGCGGTCGAGCCGCTGTTTGGGCTGAAATTTGGCATCGATCCCGGCCCTGGCCCCGACCCCGACAATCCGGCCGCCGCGGATGGCCACCGCGCCATTCTCGATAACGCGGTGCTGCGCGTCTTCGGTGATGACGTACCGCGCGCTCCAGATCCAGTCAGCCGGCTCGGCGGCCGCCAGCGCCCATGCAACGAAAAAGATGCTACAGATACGAAACATCGAATGGCTTTGGAAAGAGGTCTTTGAGACGAAACGTTTCGGTCTTGCCGTGAAGGTTCACCAGGATCACTTCGATGTCCCCGCAGAACTCCCACAGGATCTGCCGGCAGGAGCCGCAGGGCGGCGTCAGGTTGTCGGTATCCGCCGCGACGGCCACCCGCCGGAACTGGCGCACACCCTCCGACACCGCCTTGAACACGGCCACCCGCTCGGCGCAAAGGCTGAGGCCATAAGTGGCATTCTCGACATTGCAGCCGGTATGAATCCGGCCTTCGGCGTCCTCCAGCGCCGCTCCCACTTTGAACCTGGAAAATGGCGCGAACGCGTTTTCACGGACGGCCAGCGCGGAGGAAAGCAGAGGGTCAGCCATAGCTTTAGTCTGGCAGGCCTGTGACTTGGGCCGCCAGGCGCGGCGCCAGCGCCTTCAGGAACCGCACCAGGGTATCACGTACCATCGCGCCAGTCTCGAGCACCTCTTCATGCGAGATCTTCTGCGGCAGCACGCCCGCCGCCATGTTCGTCACGCACGAGATACCGAGCGACTTCACGCCCATATGATTTGCCGCAATCACTTCAAGCACCGTGGACATCCCCACAACGTCCGCGCCGATGGTGCGCAGAAAACGGATCTCCGCCGGCGTTTCGTACGACGGCCCCAGCATCGCCGCGTACACGCCCTCCGAGATAGGAATGCACAACTCCGCGGCCACATCTTTTGCGATCAGGCGGAAATGTCGCGAGTAGGCATCGGACATATCGGGGAAGCGCGGCCCCAGCGAATCGTCATTCGGGCCGGCCAGCGGATTGCACCCTTGCAGGTTGATGTGATCGGAGATCAGCACCAGTCCGCCCTGTTCCAGGGAGAGGTTGATGCCGCCCGCGGCGTTCGTGAACACCATGGCTCGCACCCCCAACGACCCCAGCACGCGAACGCCGTAGGTCACCTGCGCGGGCGTGTTGCCCTCGTACAGATGCGCCCGGCCCGCCATTACCACCGCTTTCAGGTCACCAATCTTGCCGAAAACCAACTTGCCCGCGTGGCCGATGGCCGTCGCCGCCGGCCAGCCCGGGATGTCGGGGTAGGGGATGTCCGTGCGCTCGCTTAGCTCGTCTGCAAACGCGCCGAGGCCGCTGCCCAGGACGATGGCGATCGTCGGCCGCAGACTCGTGCGGCCTTCGAGATACTGCCTGGCTATCGCAATCACAGTAACATTCCCGCGATACAGGCCGACATGAAGTTGGCCATGGTCCCCGCCATCACGGCCTTCAATCCCAAGCGCGCCAGGTCGGACTTCCGCGAAGGCGCCAGCGCTCCGATGCCGCCCACCTGAATGGCAATCGAGCTGAAGTTGGCAAATCCGCAGAGCGCGTAGGTGGCAATGGTGAACGACCGCGCGTCGAGCGTGGCTTTGATTTTGCCTAAATCGATGAACGCCACGAACTCGTTCAGCACCAGGCGGGTGCCCAGCAGGTTGCCGATCGCCGAGGCATCTTTCCAGCTCACGCCCAGCAGCCACGCCACCGGTGCGAAGACCGCGCCGAAGATCTGCTGCAGAGACGAGGGGAACCAGCCCATGTGGTTGACCCCGTGGATGCCTTTCAGGATCCCGTTGGCCATCGCAATCAGCGCCAGAAACGCGATCAGCATGGCCGCCACGTTCAGCGCGAGGTGCAGGCCGTCGCCCGCTCCCTGTCCCGCGGCATCGATCAGGTTGACCGCCGTGCTTTCCACTTTGACATCCACCTTTCCGGATGTCGCGGGCTTCTCCACCTCGGGGTAGAAAATCTTGGCCAGCATGATGGTGGCGGGCGCGGTCATGATTACAGCGGTGAGCAGGTGGCGGATCTCCACCCCGGCAATCAGTACGTACGCAGCCATCACCGATCCGGAGACGTGCGCCATGCCGCTGGTCATGATCGTAAACAACTCCGATTGCGTCATGCCCGCAATGAACGGGCGAATCGTGAGCGGCGCCTCGGTCTGGCCCATAAAAATGCTGGCGGCCACGTTCAGCGACTCCGCTCCGCTGGCCCCCATCACCTTCTGCATCACCACCGCCATCCCTCTCACCACCAGTTGCATGATGCCCAGGTAATAGAGGATGGAGAAAAAAGAAGCGATGAAAATGATGATCGGCAACACCTGGAAGGCGAAAAGCACGCCGTACGGCCCGGCCTTATCGCCCAGCGGGCCGAACAGAAAAGTCGCGCCCTCCTGCGTGTAGCCAAGCATCGCATTGACGCCCGTACCGATGGCCT
>Ga0335079_10011310_pt1 | contig 10169 bp, 8 predicted proteins | sample Lox_Sample_33_FD_206719 | JGI IMG/M metagenome (GOLD analysis project Ga0335079, IMG submission 206719) | Soil microbial communities from Loxahatchee National Wildlife Refuge, Florida, United States - Lox_Sample_3.3 | ecosystem: Environmental > Terrestrial > Soil > Wetlands | place: USA: Florida...
CGAACCCTACTGCAAGACCTGCGCTATGGCCTTCGGGTGTTGGCCAAGAATCCAGGTTTTGCGGCCGTGGCGGTGCTCACGCTGGCGCTGGGCATCGGCGCCAACGCCGCCATTTTCAGCCTGGTGAATGCCGTTCTGCTTCGCCCGTTGCCGTATCCGGATCCGGAGCAACTCGTGGGGCTGGGGCAGTGGCGCAATCAGAAGGGCGAGGGCTACATTCAGACCGGCGTCTCGGCCCCGAACATCGCGGATATCGCCCAGACCGGGGTCTTCCAATATGTCTGCTACTATCGCTGGGCGGGTTTCAACATCACGGAAGGGAATCGGCCGGAGAGCGTGCGTGGCATCAAGGCCTCGGCTGAGCTGCTGCCGATGTTTGGCGTTTCGCCGCTGATGGGACGTTTTCTGACGCGCGAAGAGATGGAGGCGGGCCACGATCAGGTGGCCGTCATCGGGCATCGTCTCTGGCAGATGCGTTACGGCTCTGATCCTTCCATTCTGGGCAAGAGCATCGAGCTGGACCAGAAGCGCTACACGATCGTGGGCGTGATGCCGGCCTCGTTCCGTTTCACCTGGGACCAGGAAATGGACGTCTTCGTTCCGCTGGTGCTCCCACCCGAAGAGCGCAGCGAAACCGGGCGCGGCACCTCACGGGATCTGCAAACACAAGCACGGGTCCAGGCCGGTTTGAGCATCCCGCAGGCACAAGCCGCGATGAACGCATTGGCCGAGAGCCTGGCCCGGGAATATCCGGCAGCCAACAAAGGCTGGGGCATCAAAGTAGAGCCTCTGCACGCGGCCTATCATCGCCAAATGGAGACGCCGCTCTTGATCATGCTGGGCGCGGTCATGTTGGTGCTGCTCATCGCCTGCGTCAACGTGGCCAACCTGCTTCTGGCGCGCGCCACGGGACGGAAGCGCGAGGTTGCGATCCGCGTGGCTATCGGCGCTACTCGCGGGCGCCTGATCACGCAACTACTCACGGAAAGCCTGCTGCTTGCCGCGCTCGGCGGAGCGCTGGGGCTTTTGCTGGCTTACGCGTGCGATCGGCTGCTTACGGTGGCCATGTCCCGCTACGAATTCAGTCTTCCGAACGCCAGTGTCATCGACATCGATTGGCGTGTGGTGGTGTTTAGCCTGGCGATCACGATGGCAACGGGAGCGATCTTCGGGCTGGCGCCGTCCTGGGCGACGGCGAAGACCGGGCTGAGCGAGTCGCTGAAAGAGGGCGGGTTAAGTATTACCGCCGAATCGGGCCGCCGGCGGCTGCGCAATGCGCTGGTGGTTTGTGAGATGGCGCTGGCGCTGGTTTTGTTGACGGGCGCGGGACTGTTGGTGCGGACGTTTGTCGAACTGGCGAACGTCGACCTCGGCATCGACCCTACGAACGTCGTTACTATGGGACTCCGTCTGCCGGATTACAAGTATGCATCGGCGCCGCAACGGGCAGTCTTCTATCGGGACCTGATGCAGAAAATGGGGAGCCTACCCGGCGTGAAAACTGCAGGAGCCGAAGGGGGAGGCGCGAACGTTTTTTTCCAGCCGCAAGGCCAGCCCCCGGCGGCGCCCGGACAGGAACCGACGGCGAGCTACAAAACGGTGACGCCTGACTTTCTGAAGACCATGGGAATGCGCCTGGTAGCAGGACGCGAGTTCACTGAGCGCGACAACGAGGGAGCGACGCCGGTGGCCATCATCAGCGAAACGGTGGTGCGCCGTTACTGGCCGCACTCCAATCCGCTGGGGAGTCATCTGACGGTGCTGGCCCGCGTCTACTCGGGAAAAAATTCCGGCGCTTCCCAGCCTCTCGAAATAGTAGGCGTAGTAAAAGATGTTCGAAACGATGACCTCTGGCGGCCCGAAGCCGCCGTCTACGTGCCATTCCCGCAGAACCCTGTGGCATCGGTCTTCCTGGCGGTGCGCACTGCCGTACCGCCCATGAGCGTGGTGCCGGCGCTGCGCGACGCTGTGCTGGCCCTTGACAGAGAACAGCCCGTGAACCGCGTTCAGACTATGAGCGAGATTGTGTCCGAAACCTACGGTGCGATTCGTTTCCCCATGACCCTGTTGTGGATTTTTTCGGCTCTGGCCCTGGTGCTCTCCGCGGTGGGAATCTTCGGTGTGATGTCCTACACGGTGAGCCGGCGCACGCAGGAAATGGCCATCCGCGTGGCCCTGGGAGCGAGCCGCCGCGAGGTGCTGCGCCTGGTGCTGCAGGAGGGGCTTGGAGTGACGCTGTTTGGAGTGGTGCTGGGTTTGGCTGGAGCGCTGGTGATGAGCCGCGTGATGGCCGGTTACGTTTATGGCATCACCTCGACCGACCCGCTCACCTTCGCGGTAGCGTCTCTGCTGCTGACCGTGGTGGCCCTGCTGGCAAGCTATATTCCCGCGCGGCGGGCGGCAAGGGTGGATCCGATAGTGGCGTTACGCTACGAGTAATTGATGATCCTTACAAGCTACAGCGCAACTCTGAGCGTGCGAGACAGCCTCAAGTGCCGGCGTCTGATTGAATCGGACTGGTATCAAGAGCGCTGGGGCGGCCGGTATCAACTGACTGACGACCAAAATCAAAAGCAACGTTTTGAAAACGACCGGGCGGGTTACCGGATCGCCACTTCCGTGGGCGGTTCAGCCACCGGCGAACGTGCGGATGTGGTGGTAGTCGATGATCCGCACAGTGTCGATCAAGCTGCTTCGGACTACGCCGTCGCGGCCTGCAGAACCCGGCGCACAGTCCCCTCTCCAATTCCCAGGTGGCGAGCGATTTGTCTGTAGCTATAGCCTTGTGCCCGGAGTTCGAAAACCCGCTGCCGGGGAAAAATCCGCTGGGGCCGTCCAACCGGCAGATCTTTTCCCGATCTGCTGTGAACTTCCTTGCCCACCTTGCCAGCAGCGTACTGTCCCCGGTAACGCTTCAGCCCCGCCATGGAACGCTCTCGAATCAGTTCCCGCTCGAATTCCGCAGCAGCCATGAGGATGTGTAGCAGAAATCTTGCAGCAGGATTCGATTCATCTGTATCAATGTTCTGGCTCGTTGCAATAAAGCGAACACCGTTTGCTTGTAGTTCCTGTAGCGCAGATTTGCAATGAAGTAAGGAACGCCCAAAGCGATCCAGCTTCCAGCAGAGGATTACATCGAACGTCCGTAGCACTGCATCGTGCATCAGCCGGTTAAGTTCAGGTCTACTTGCCTTGGTGCCACTCCAGCCGGTATCGACGTATTCACCTGCCAACTCGCAACCTCGCCGTGAGACGTACTCCCGCAGTTCCGCCAACTGCATCTCGCAATTCTGATCTGTGGTTGAAACCCTCGCGTAGATTGCTGCCCTCATAGCCACGCTCCGTCTTGGAAAGGTGGCTGCGGTAGAATGCCATCAGTGACCGCTTGCGGATTGAGGCTAACAGGACTGGCAGCGCAAGGCTCAATACCTTGGGCGTGTGTTGGTCTTGGTGCCCTTTTTTCGCTCGTACTGTTACGAGCGGCGTTCTGGAAAATACCCCTGAATTGCTCTAAGAAAGAGGTGAAGCCTATGATCAACAAAACATCGTTTTTTAAGATGTGGTGGTACTCAACCCTGGAAACAATCTGGGGCATTGGGACCAGCAGCGTGGCAGGTGCCCTGCCAGCCTGAATCCACAAGCGGCATTCGGGGAACAATAGGGGAACATTGTAGAGGCGAAAACAGCCTAAATGAGCCGAAGTGGTCCTAAAGGTGGTCTCTCGTAACTCTTTCTCCAAGTTTCACTTGCCCTGATTCTGAACCACTTAGACGAGTCGGTAAGCAGCCCTGAAAAGGCTGGCGTCGGCGGTTCGATTCCGTCCCTGGCCACCATGTTTTCTATCACTTACGGACCCTCCGACCGGCGGTTTCATTCCATTTCATTCCAAAATTTCGACGTGTTGCGGTCGCCTCGACCGTTGAAAACGCCTTCGGAACCCTCGCTCCCGGAACCATCCTGCTATCCGATTTTCCCAGCACTGCGTTAAGGGTGAATAGTCGCATTAGCGGCGAGGGATCGCGATCAACAGGCCGAACGCAATGCCGACTGACTTCTCGTGCCCACCCTCGAAACGCCGCTCGTTGTATCGGCGACCTTGCTATGGCCCAGGTACGTTGACAGCGCCACCATGTGCTTTGTGATTCGATCACGACCATCCGGGCAGGTCTCAAGTGCCCTTACGGCGAACGAATGACGCAATGAATGGATCGTGGGACGCGCATTTCGCATGCCGACGCCGAACGAGTCCTGACGCTTCTTGATATCACCTGGATTTATGCCGGAGGCCGCGATCCGAATGCGAACCTCGCCGGCCGCGGGATGAGGCTCTGGCATCTCGCCGACCACCAGGACTTCACGCGCCGGTCCCTGCTTCTCGTACCAAGCTGCCCTCATCTGAAATGCCTCGTTTCTCAACGCCTGTCGCACCATTCTGACATTTTGCTGCTTTCACGAATTGAACACTACAAAAAGTAGCCCGAGCAACTTCAAAAGAGAGTTTTGTTTGACAGAATCGCCGAATCCCCGTAGGCTCTTGGAGCAAGAGACATGTTTCCGACGAGCACTTAACACCGTTAGGTTTCATGGCGCAACTTTGGTCAGCGGCCAAGCATCTCCGGGCAACAAGCCAAATTAAAGAATCAAAAGTCGTCTGGGTAATCAGCGACTTCAAGCCAGAGTACGCTATTGCTTGTCGTAGACGGCGACGCCGGCCACGGGTTTGCCTTGCACGTCGGTTCCCTTCACGTTGACGGTCAGGGTCTTGCCGTCAGCCGAGACCCTGCTGTGGGCGGTGAGCATGGCTTTGCCGCCCTTGCTGTAGGTGATCTCTCGTTCGTTTGGTCCGATGCGCTTGCCGGAAACGGCTTCGTAGGTCGATTGGACGATTTTGCCGTCGCCACCCTGCGCGGGCACCGTGTAGTGCGACATGATCGCACTGCCGTCCGCGGCAGTTCCGCTGAGCGTCACATCGAGGTCAGTGCCCGCCTCAGTGATGGTTACGGTCTGTTCCTTTGGAGCCGTACCGGTCTTGTACTTCGTTTTGGCACTGTTGAGTTTCCAGGTCCCCGCAAAGGGCTCGGCTGCAACGAGGATTGCGGCAAGCCCCAGGAAAACGAACGCCAGTTTTGCGTATCGCATGGTGTGTCTCCTTTGTGCAGGGATTATACCGCGGGCGGCTTCGACAGCAAGACATATCATCAGGTCGAGCCTTTTGGCGGGACGTTGGTTTGCATTCAGTTTCGCCGGACACAGCGCCCGTCTCAACCGAGCCGGTTCTTTCCCGCCTTCTTAGCTGCCGCCCACCGCCTCTTTGCCGACAATGCCAGCCGCTTCCGAGCTGCCACACTCATCGGCTTCCTCTTGCGTCTCCGCCGTGTAGGTGCTGCACCATCCGGCGCTGCTGGTCCTCCGAGCCTCTGTTTGAGTTCACTGATCTTGAGGGTGATGTCAGCTAACCTGTAGCCGAAACCTATCAGAGCGGCTTCGAGGAACGATCTGTCTACTGTGGATGGTCGAGGCATAAGCACAAATTATACCCGGCAAGAATCATTAGCGGGAAACGTCGCTGGATCAGAGCGGCGCTCAATACGAATGAGCGAAATCATCGGCCCGGACGGAATACTCGCGGGCTGCCTAGCACCGAAGCGGTGGGCTTGATAAATGCGAGCTTGAGATCTTTCGTCACCGAGGGCCAGACGCTGTTAACTATCCAGTGGGCAGAAATGTTCGGGTCCCCAGACGATTTTGAAAAGCCCCCCGCTAGTTAACGCGCCCAGTTCCCAGCGCCGCATCGATTAAGGTGTTGGTCAAGTATGCAAACCGCTCTTGTTTGACAACATGGGAGCTTCGGACAGTGATTGCAAAGGGCTTGTGCTCGTGATAGCCGGACGTGTCCGGACTCTGATGGCGCACAACACGTGCACCATCGCTGAGAGCGGCTGTTAACGAGCGGGGGGAAAGAAAATCGTTCGGGTGCCCGAAGCGCGGAGAGTCTCCTCGATTGTTAACGACAGCGCATCGAGGAACAGCAGGTGCCAGACGGCGGCCGGCGGCGGTTGTAGTCGCCGCGGTGTGCGGCTCTCCACGTGCAACGCAGTAATCCGCCGCGAACGGCCATGGCGAAATTTTCTGGCGCATCCCGAAGACTCCTTTGCGAGGCTCATGCCCAACGCTTCGGCGCTTTCTGCTTGGACTTTCTCAATCCGTAGAACAGTTGTTCGGGGTTGCGCGTCGGTGCGTATCTTGAAATGAAAGACCGCAATGGGACCGTTCACAATAGGCTTCTGGCCACCAGCGAGCATGCAGACATTAAGATAGCTTTTTTGCCTGGAGCAAGTCAGCAATTTGTTGGACTCGGTGGCTGCACGGCCGGTATTCGGTCCGTCACCCACAACTCGAGAATGTGGGCCGGTACGACGACTCTGAACTGTAAGGTGAAATTCGTGCAAGATGCCCCATGTCTCCCTTGCGATACCGAGCTGCGGCAGCCTCGATCTGCGATTCATCATTCATTATGAACGAGCCGCGGACAATGACCGGTTCACGGATCGCGGACCCTGACAGGATGAGGAAGCTCGCGGCATGCAGGGCCTCGAACGTTGCCAGCCCGCCACTGCCGTGGAGCGCCACGGCGTGCTCGCCTGCCAGCTTCTGCTCGCGACCTTCCGCCCGCACGAGGACTTCTCCTGTGACGACATAGGCAATCGCGTTGTGAGCGTTCTGGAGGTTGAACGAAATCTCGTGGCTCAGTTGGATATCGAGAAATGTGAACGGCTCGGCAGGAACGAGCGGCGAAGAGACACCCTGGAATGACCCGACAAGGACGCGCACGCGGTCACCGGCGTCGCCACGCCACTCTGGAACCTCGCCTTTGTCGATCCGAAACAACCGAGGCGCCACGAGCTTGTTCTTGGAACTCAGGTTCACAAAGACCTGAAGTCCGTGCAGTTCGCGAATCGCGTCCGCCGGGACCTCCTCGTGCATAACGCCGCTCCCTGCCTGCGTCCAAACGATTCCGCCCGGGCCGGTGACAAGGTCGTTGCCGAGCGAGTCGCGGCTTCGGAGCCCTCCCGGCGAGTCCTCGAACACATAAGTGACTGCCGAGAATCCTGCGTGCGGATGCGGCGGAAACGGCCGGCCGCTTACGCGGAAATCGTCAAGAACGATGACAGGAGTGGCCGCATCGCCAAACTTGTGAAGATCGATTGCCTTGACGGAGAAGCCATCGCCGCTATCTCGCGTCTGAGCGGAGGCCATTCGTGAAAAGTGAATTGACATAGCAACACCTCCCTGTCTCAAGCAGCCTTGGCGACGGCAGTGGCCACCTGGGCTTCGGCGAGTCGCATGGCGTTCTGTTCCGCGTCTGCACTCCTCCCTACGCCTTCGGCGCGAACGACGGAAATGTCGGTTAGCCCGATGAATCCCAAAACGGTCTTCAGGTACGTTTCTTGATAGTCGAAAGCCCTCATGGGGTCATCGGTATAAGATCCACCGCGCGCCGATGCGATGAAGACCTTCTTGTTCGAGGGCACTAATCCCACAGGTCCGGAAGGGCCGTAGCGAACCGTGCGTCCCGTGCGAACGATATGGTCGATCCACGCCTTTAACGACGAGGGAATGCTGAAGTTGTGCATCGGCGCGCCGATGACGATGATGTCGGCAGCAAAGACCTCGTCGACGGCTTCGTCGGAAAGCTTGATCGCCTCGGAAAGGGCCTCGTTCCGTTGCTCCGGAGGGGTGAAAAACGCGCCGACAGTAAGGGCATTCAGGTGTGGAAGCGGATTCGCGGCAAGGTCGCGATCAATAATGGTGCTGCCCGGATGCTTCGCTTTCAATTCGGCGAGTATCTTCGCTGTCAACTTGCGCGAGACTGAACGCTCGCCAAGCGGGCTACTCTCGACATTTAGAATCGTGTAGGGCATGTTGGTTCTCCTTTTCGCAGATGAGAGGGCAGGCAGAGAACCAATACAGTAGGCGCGTATCAAATTGAAAATAGGTCGGTTAATAATACAGTGGCGATGCCTGCCAGCTTCAGGCTGCCAGAACTGTGGCAACTTGCCAGGGGCCGGGCAAGACTTCCGAGTCGGATGGAGGCGCTGAACTCAAACACGCCAGGACCATGCGCTTCATGTCCCACCCGGCCGGTCATCTCAGGTTCCGCGTTTTCGGAGCCCCCTCACCCTCGTAACGAAGGCCACGATTGCCGTTCCGATCTCGTCGGGGCTGTCTTCCTGCAATAACTTCCGGCCTTTGACGGTGACTTCAATCTGGTTAGGCCACTGACGGATGACCTCACGCAAACGGCCGCGGGCGAGCGTGCCTGGCTCACCATTGATGAACAATTTGGGCACTTTGCTCTGGGCTAACCAATTACAATTGCGGCCCACAATCTCGGCGATCTCGGCGGGCTCGCCGTTGATCGGGAGACTGCGGGGCCATGCCAGCATCGCTCTGCGGTCTTCGCCCGTATTGCGAAATGGCGAGCGGTATTGATTCAACTCCTCGTCCGTGAGCTGGCGGATCACGGCTTGGGGCAGAATCTTCTCGATAAAGATGTTCTCGTCCAGCACCATTCGCTCCCCCTCGGGCGAACGGAGGGCTTTGAACAAAGGGTGACCGTAATCGGGGATATCCGGCCAGTTTAGAGGCGCCGCGATCGCCTCAATGTGAACGATGCCTCGCACGCGATGGCTGTTTTGTCTGGCCCAATCAATCCCCAGCACAGCGCCCCAATCGTCCAGCACCAGCACGATTCGGTTTCCGAGGTCCAACTGATCCCACAAATCGAAGAGATAATTCCGGTGAGTGGCGAGGCTATACCTGTCGGGCCCGAGCGACGGATCGAGCTTATCGGACCCACCCATGCCTATGAGGTCGCAGGCGACGAGGCGTCCCATTCCTTCCAGATGCGGCATCACGTTTCGCCAGACGTAGGACGATGCCGGCTGACCGTGTTGGAACACGATCGCGTCTCCCACGCCCTCGTCGATGTAGGCCATTCGCACGCCTTTGACCTCGCGGCGCTTGAGCTCGGCATAGTGCTTGCTTGCAATCATTCTTTTTAACCTCAACGCGCGCGCAACAGCGGGCGGAATGCATCTCGCCAGAACCAGGCGAGGAAGATCTCAAGCGCCGCCACGAGCCCCGCCAGACACAATTCCTCCTCGTCCGCAGAAAGTCCGTCCGCACCAAGATTCGATCCGGTAACGTTTTGTAACGTGCGATCCTGAGCGTTCATGTCGGGCTCATTGATCTTCCGCGCCGTTGCACACTGCTTTCGGACATTGTCTTTGGTCGTCGTCGACTTGGTCCGACTGGCTTCCCTCGCGGCATGTTCCCACAGTGCCCTGGCTGCGGAGAATCTCTTCCTTCGGAAACAACTGGCGCTGTTCCAAGAGCGGAAGATCAAACCACGACGCGCCGACGATTCCACCCGGTGGATGATGGTCACCCTGAGCCGAATGTTCCTGTGGCGCGATGCGCTGGTGAATGTGAAGGCGGACACGCTACTCCGTTGGCACCGCAAAGGATTTCGGCTCTTCTGGCGCTGGAAGTCCCAGCCCACGGGAAGACCTCGCTTGCCCGGAGACCTTCGGGATCTGATCCGGAAGATGGCCGCCGAAAACCCCATCTGGGGAGAGGAACGCATTGCCAACGAACTGAAGATGAAACTCGGGATCCGGGTCTCGCCCCGCACTGTCGGAAAATACCTGAGCAGCGGAGGCCCGCGGCGAGAGCTCGATCCGAAACAGCGCTGGCTGACGTTCGTTCGCAACCACGCCAAAGCAATCGTGGCATGTGACTTCTTCGTGGTCGTTACGGCCAGCTTCCGCACCGTGTATGTGTTCGTCATCATGGAACTGGGCACCCGGCGAATGCTCCATCAGAACGTGACCGCCCACCCGACGGCAGAGTGGACCCTGCAGCAATTCCGCGAGGCGCTGCCCGGCGATCATCCCTATCGATACCTGATCCACGATCGGGACAGCATCTTCTCGAAAGATCTGGACAAGGAAGTGGTCGCCATGGGTGTACGCGTGTTGCGAACACCAGTGCGGGCGCCCCAAGCGAACTCTGTATGCGAGCGCTTCGGCGGCACCCTACGCCGCGAGTGCCTGGATTATCTGATCCCGATCAACGAACGCCATCTCAAAATGGCTACCCAGGAG
>Ga0335079_10011311_pt1 | contig 10169 bp, 6 predicted proteins | sample Lox_Sample_33_FD_206719 | JGI IMG/M metagenome (GOLD analysis project Ga0335079, IMG submission 206719) | Soil microbial communities from Loxahatchee National Wildlife Refuge, Florida, United States - Lox_Sample_3.3 | ecosystem: Environmental > Terrestrial > Soil > Wetlands | place: USA: Florida...
TCAGGCTTGGGGGCAAAACGGCCCGGACCGTCAACAGGTGCTAAGCCTCGGCATCTTCTACCAAGATAGCATCGCCAAGAAACGCTGGGTGCTCAAGTTCGACGATCCGCGGGCTCTGGAACAAATCAACGCGGTGTTCGTGACGGTCGAACCTCATGGAGGAAGCCACAAACCGAGCGGGAAGCCCTTGCTCTTTGCCTCATTGAGGATCGATCCAAACCACCCCTAGCCGGAAATTTGCTTGCACCTCGCGAGTCGCATGGATTGGTCAGCGAAGTTCGCTTGATACAACTGGGAATTCTCCTGCGTAGGTCGAGAGAGTTTTGCGTAAACATCTCGGTCTCAGGAGAGCCAGCGTGCGACTGCGTCACATCCTCGCGTTTGTCTGTCTCAGCCTTTTTGGCATTGCGCAGCTCTATGCACAATCTCCGAACGGAACCATTAGCGGGCTAGTCGTCGATCCCACGGGCGCGATTGTGATTGGCGCAGACGTTCTGGCTGCAAACGACGCAACCGGTGTGCAGTACCCCGTGAAGACGAATCAGGATGGAATTTATCTTGTCTCGAGTCTCCCGCCGGGAACGTATCGCCTCCAGGTTTCGAAGGTCGGTTTCAAGACCCTCATCAAACCCGACATCGTTTTGAATGTTCAGGACGCACTGGCCATCAATTTCACACTGCCGGTCGGCGCGATATCGGAGATTGTGACCGTCACAGCGGGCGCGCCCATTGTGAACACGACGGACGGCTCTGTAAGCACGATTGTGGACCAAAACTACGTCAAGAACATGCCCCTCAATGGTCGAAGCTTTCAGGATCTGATTCTCCTGACGCCGGGAACCGTCACTCAGACGCCACAGAACAGCTTCAGTTCACAGCTCGGCGAGACGGGCGAATTCAGCGTAAATGGGCAACGCACGGAATCGAACTACTACACGGTCGACGGAGTCAGTGCCAACGCGGGAGCAGCGCCGGGTGTCCTTATGCTTTCACAAGCAGGAGGGAGCGGTTCCGTCCCGCTGGCCAGCGCCTTGGGAACCACTCAGGCCTTGGTATCAGTAGACGATCTGCAGGAGTTTCGCGTCCAGAGCTCGACTTACTCGGCCGAATACGGAAGAAACCCCGGCGGGCAATTTGCGTTTGAAACCAAGTCGGGGACGAATCAATGGCACGGTACGGCCTACGATTATCTCCGAAATGGCGCCTTCGATGCGAACGATTGGTTTAACAACTATCTTGGTGTCAAGCAACTTGACCTGCGACAGAACGATTTTGGCGGCACTCTTGGCGGCCCGGTAGAGATTCCGGGCCTTTATAATGGCAAAGATAGGACGTTCTTTTTTGTTTCGTACGAGGGTTTGCGGCTGATTCAACCGCAAGAAGCGACCGTAAACTATGTGCCAGATGAGACTCTTCGTTCGAGCGCTCCCGCCCCGCTTCAGCCAGTACTGAATGCGTTTCCCATTGCGAATGGCGCGGACGTGGGCAATGGACTTGCTGAATTCATTTCCAGCTGGTCCAATCCAAGCTCGCTCGACTCTACAAGCGTCCGATTCGATCATGTCGTGAACGATAGGTTCCGTCTCTTCTTCCGATTTAGTGATACGCCATCTGAAGTGCACGCTCGGGGCAACGGTGTGTTGGCCACACCATCGATGGAGAAAACCCTGAATTACCTTTCGCGAACCTACACAGGTGGCGTGAACACCGTCATCACAAACCATGTCAGCAACGAATTTCGACTCAATTACACTTCGAATCAAGTCGTCAGTCGGACAGTAATCGGAGCTTTTGGCGGAAACACTCCGATTGACTTCGCCGCCACGTCGGGCTTGAATTCCACCGCGCAGATTGACGCCCTCCTTCTCTATGGAGGGTACGAAGTCGGAATAAACCAGGGCAATTCTTCCGGACTCCAAAAGCAGTGGAACTTGGTCGATACCGCGAGTCTGAGTGAAGGTCGTCATGAGTTCAAGTTCGGAGTGGACTATCGCAGATTGGCACCCGTCTCACTCCCGTTCAGTCCTCTCGTCGAGTATCTGTACGAGAGCGAATCTGGTGTTGAATCCAATAGTTCGCTCGGAATTGCCGCAAATTACGTGGCGGTGTATCCGTTGTTCCACAATTTCTCCGCCTTTGTCCAAGACGATTGGAGGGTCAGTCCGCGACTGAATGTGTCCCTGGGTCTGCGGTGGGAGTTGAATCCGGCGCCCGGCGTAACGCAGGGCCTCAAACCTTACACGGTGGAGGGTTCGACACCCAGTACTTGGGCTCTAGCTCCACAGGGCACTCCGTTGTGGAAGACGTCTTGGTACAACTTTGCGCCTCGGCTGGGTCTCGCGTATGTACTCAGAAACACATCCGGTTGGGAGACTGTGATCCGGGGTGGGGCAGGCATTTTCTATGATACAGCTCAACAGCTAAGCACAACCGGCATTCAGGGCCCGGGCTTCTCGCTGATTCACATTCTCCCATCGGCTGCATTTCCAATCCCCGCTGCGTCTGCCGTTTTTCCGATCGTGAACCCTCCTGTTGCTCCCTATGCGCTTGTCATCGCTTTTCCGCGACACCTGCAGCTCCCGTACACCGCGGAATGGAACACCGCAATTGAGCAATCCTTAGGGAAATCGCAGGCGTTAAGTCTCACTTATGTTGGCTCTCACGGCGCACGCCTGCTACAAGCGCAGGAATTCTCCGGAACGACCATAGGCAATCCAACTGCAAGCACGTTTTTGTTCTATGGAAACGCATCGACCTCGGACTACGACGCCCTGCAAATGCAGTTTCGCCGGAGACTGAGCGAAGGCTTGACCGCGCTGGCGTCGTATACCTGGTCTCATTGCATCGACTATGGATCTCAAGACTATTTCCTCGCCTACGAGCGCGCCAACTGTGACTTCGATGTACGACACAACCTCTCTGCTGCATTCTCATATGATCTGCCAAATGCGCGAGAGGGCAAGGTTCTGAATGCGCTGTTGAACAACTGGGGTGTGGATGATCGATTTACAGCCCGGACTGCGTTTCCGGTAACCCTGAGCGGCAATACTGTGTTCGACCCAACCACGGGCGCGCAGTATTACAGCGGACTCGATCTAGTGCCCGGCCAACCGGTCTATTTGTACGGTTCGAACTGTGCTTCGATTTTACAAGGTCTGGGAGATCTTCCGGCAGGCAAACAGTGCCCGGGAGGACGTGCGATTAATCCGCTGGCTTTTACCCTGCCGGCTTCGGGTCCCGGTGATGCTCCCCGCAACTTCGTTAGAGGTTTTGGCGCTTGGCAGATGGATTTGGCCATTCGCCGCGACTTTCCGATTCACGAGAATTTGAAGCTCCAATTTCGGGCGGAAGCGTTCAACGTTTTCAATCACCCGAGCTTCGGCTATATCAATCCCATCTTCGGTCAAAACACTTTTGGTCAAGCAACCGGGACGCTCGCGAGCACGCTCGGTGTCCTAAGCCCGTTGTATCAGATGGGCGGCCCTCGATCGATGCAGTTCGCATTGAAACTCGTGTTTTAGAAGATTTGGGGAGACGACACCGTCGTCGCAATGGTGCGGGTGTGTGCATTCAGAAAAACGGGAAGACGGAACCTCGATGATTTCGCGCGTCACCTGCGTGCTCGCCATCGCCTTGTGGATAGCGCTGTCCATGGCGAGCGGTCACGCCTCCGGACCGAAAAAACCGTTTACTGTAAGAGACTCGATCGAAACAACGCAATTCGTTTATCGATATGGCCAGAGTCCGGTGTTGCTATCACCGGACGGAAGCCGCTACTTGGTTGTTCTTGAGCGAGGTAATGTCGCGCGCAATGGAGCTTCGCTAGATCTTCTTTCAGGAACTACGGAATCCTTACGCTCAGCGCGGCGACCGACGATTGTCGCACAGCTGTTTTCTCGCTCTACGGCCTCGGTCGAGGACCTGATCGAGAATGTGCGCTGGTTAGACGACGGCAGACATGTAAGCTTCCTGTGGGACGATGGAGAAGAGCCTCGCAGCATCGTCAGCCTGGATATACGGAACCATGAAATCAGAACTCTAGCGCGCCACGCGACGCCGATAGTCACTTACGACATCACTCGGGACGGGCGAACAATCGTCTTCATGACCGAGACTCAGCGAAATGGTCGCGTCGAGGAATCGCTGGAGAAGGAAGGCTTCGCGATCACTAGCCAGTCGCTGTGGTCGATACTGGACGGCGATTATGATGGTTGGACTCCTCGTCTGCGTTACGACACGTTTGTTCTGTCCGGCCCGGAAGGCCTGATCCGAAAAGTTCGCGAGCCCAATCGACTCTGGTTCCTTCCTCCCGATGTACTTAAGTTGTCGCCTGATGGGCGTTACGCCATAACCCTCCGCCCCGCTGGGGAAGCTCCGCTCGAATGGAACCGTTACACGGACCACCTCTTTAGAGACGACCTCTTACACGCCGCGAGGCAGAATCCGAATGCTCCGAATTTAATCGAGCAACTCTTCGTGGTGGACATCAGCCGGGGCACTGACCGCCCGTTGTGGAATGCTCCTGAAAATGCGCCTGCACGAATACTCTGGTCGGAAGACAGCAAGAGCATTGTCGTCGGACCAACATTTCTGCCGACATCATCGGCGGATGCTGCCGGGCTGTCCGGGCAAGCCATTGCAGAGGTTAACGTTGCGACAGGCGAGTTCCGCGCGCTTCCTTTGCCGCAGCAATCAAGCGCGTATCGCTATGGTCCTAACCGCTGGCTCGGGCGCGACACTCTAGAACTAACCGGATCGGGTATTCAGGGAGCTGGCGCTGTGCCGCTTACCTATCTGAAGACGGAAAGCAAGTGGGTGCAGGTTGCCCAAGAGAGGCCCACTGTAGGCTCGCTGCCGAAGGTGAGCATTGAATTGCGAGAGGATCTGAACACCCCGCCAGCTTTGTACGCAGTTGATTCCGTGACGGGTGATCAGGAAGTCATTCGAGATCCCAATCCGCAGCTCAAAGAATTCGCGTTTGGCCGCGTCGAACTGGCTCACTGGAAGGCGACCGACGGTAGACCATGGACAGGGACCTTGTATTATCCCGTTCACTACGAGCCTGGCCGCACCTATCCACTCGTCATCCAGACACACGGATACTACGCCGCGCGGTTCCTGCCCGATGGCACCTTCACCACAGCCTTCGCGGCACAGCCACTCGCAAATCACGATATTGCGGTCCTTCAAGTGGGTGGTCCTGACCCTCCGGGCAACAATATTGTTGTCAGCCCGATGGAGCCAGAGATTCAGATGGCGGGATTCGAAGGCGCGATCGATCACTTCGTTGCCGGCGGCCTAGTGGACCGAGACAAAGTTGGCATTATCGGATTCAGCCGAACCGGGTGGTACGTCGAGTACATGCTGACACATTCGCGCTACCACTTGGCCGCCGCAGAAGTGGCGGACAATATGGATGGCAGTTATGTTCAGTATGTTTTATCGGAGGCTGCACCGAGAGCGGAGTACGAGGCCGACAATGGAGCCCGGGCCATCGGCGACGGGGTCGAGGCCTGGATGCGAATGGCTCCCGGTTTCAACGCCGACAAGGTTCACACGCCTTTGCGGATGGAAATAGACACCGGTCCGGTCGACTCTGTCCTCCGGGACTGGGAGTTGTTCAGCAACTTGCGGTACTTGCGGAAGCCAGTCGAACTGTTCGTCATTCCCGATATCCGGCGTGGCGTCCACGTTCTCCAGAACCCTGCTCAACGACTCGCATCTCAAGGCGCGACTGTAGATTGGTTTTGCTTTTGGCTCAAGGGCGAGGAAGACTCAACGCCGAGCAAGCAAGCAGAGTACGACCGCTGGCGCAAACTAAAGATGCTAAACAATCCGTAACTTTTGAATGCTTTGTCTCAGAGAATAATTTCAAATGGGCCGGCGATCTATGGAGAGAGGCGTTTTGGCTTCCAGGACGCCTCTCTCCAGTTCAGCGATTGATGCTTACTCGTCGGCTGCATAGGCAGTCGCCGAGGCCAGCTGACTGCTGTCCAGGACCTGATGGATCTGCTTGTCCGTCGGATTCTGGACGGCTTGAACAGCGGACGCCAAACGAACAACTTCCGGCTTCTCATATTGCATGGTTGTCACCTCCTTTCTTGGGCCTCTGCCCGTCATCAAGTTGCAACACCTTTAACGCGGGGCGGTATCGGAGAGGTCGTTCAAGGAATCCGCTCAAACCGCGTTACTCGTCAGCTTCGTACGCCGCAGTAGTGGCGACAGAAGGATCGTTGTCGAACTGATTTGGCCCTTTGTCCATCGAGTTGCGGACCGCTAGGATAGCGGGGCTCAACTCAATAACTTTGGGCTTCTCGTATTTCATGGTGCTCACCCCCTTTCTGTTGTGGGCTGAATTGCTTCAAGTCAGATCGTGCTTTCCAAACACCATGGCGACCGACGTCTTGTAGCCAGGCATGGATGATTAGCGTCCGCAACAGAGAAGGAACGGAAATGTCATGCCCGCTTTGTGCCCTGTGCATGGCGTGTGAGAGGGAAACGGTATCTACAATTCCGAAGGATGCAGTGCATGGAGCGTCGGGGAGTGTGAAAAAGCACTTTCCCTGTTCGATCACTCGTTTGAGCGGAGAACGCGATACGAAGGCTTTTCGTTTCCTTTCCAGAACTTCGCGCGGAAGAATCCCCACAAGTGCGCGACGCATCAACGAGCGCCGTTGACCAGGACGAACCAACTGTTCACGCGGAATCGCGTAGAGGAAATCAAGAAGGTCGCGGTCGAGGTACGGGTAACGTGTTTCGTAAACGACCGACGGCGTCAGGGTGAAGCACGCGACTTGCCTCCGCAACACATTGAGCGTGGCGAGATTGTCCTGAAAGCTCGGTCGCGGGCCGAGAACTGTGGTCCTCGTTACGTACCCTTCGAGTGCCGCTCGATTACGTCTTACGAAGGATGGGTCGAGCCACTCTGGCGGTCGCGCGTGACTTGGGCCTGTGAGGAGCGGCGGAAAAAAGCCTGAGCAGGCTTCGAACAGTAGGTGAAGCCACGGCTTCCTCTTCTCTAGCGACCAGATTTTCAGTGCGTGAGCAAGCGATCGAAGGCGAAACTGTACGAGCAGATCTTTCAGCTCAGGAATCGGTGTCGGCACACCACCAAGAACTTCATCACCTCCGATACCAGATAGAAGAACGCGATATCCGTGTGAGGCGACGTACACCGAGAATTGTTTGGCACGCCGTGTAGTGCTCGATAGACTTGCGGGAGTAGCGAGGAATCGGCTGCCCTGGAGATTAAACTGGAATGAGTCGTGGACTCCAACATCAATGTGATGGCCAAGACGACCACGTTTTTGTTCCACTGCCGCGAAATAAGGCCGTTCGTTCCAATTGGGCTCTGAATCGTTGTAGTACGAGACCGTATCAAGGCGAGGAGTTTGTGCAGCGCCGCGAGAGATCAAGTCGTCGGACATGCAAACGATCGACGAGGAATCCATCCCGCCACTGAGTTCAGCTAGGATTGGCGCTTCGGAGCACAGTCGTCGCTCTAGGGATTGTCGGAAGGCCATTCGAAAGTGTTCTTCATATTCCGCATCCTCGCGGTACCGAATCTCCCTGTCCGTGTGGAACTCCCAATATTTGTGGATCGATTGCTGCCCAGGGCCTAAGCGGACAAAGCAGGACGGCGGAACTGCATCAATTCCACGATAGGGGGTAAGTTGTGCAGACGGAAAAAACGAAAGCCAGCCAGCGATATATTCCTCATTGAGCTCGAACTGTTTTTCCTCAGCAAGGACCAAGGGATCCAGAATCGTGCACCAGCTCACGTGATCCTTTGTGGTCCGATAGTAGAAAAGACGCGTCCCAACAGGATCCTTTGCCAGGAGCAGCATCCGTTCCTTCGGGTTCCAAATAGAAATGGCCCAGTCGCCGACGAGCCTTGCAAAACAGTCTGTTCCCCATTCTTCGTATGCGGCGGAAATGAGCAGCGTGTCAGCAGAATCACTTGGCAGTGGACCATCGAGTTGATGGCGGATCTCAGCACGGTTGTCGAGGCGGCCATCCAAGACGATGACTGTTCCTGACGGGGAGACGTAGGGTTGAGGTACGGAACATGTTCTGGCCGTTGTGCGGAGGTCGTAATAGAGGAAGTTCACGCCATCGCTTGAGAAAGATGTTTCTCCGTCGGGCCCGTAGGGCAGGAGAATCTCGCGTACCCTTGAGAGATAGTCAGGATCGGACCCTCTGCCGCTGAAACTCCATTGTCCGAACTGCACGCTCATCGCTGATTAGCTCCTTGCTTTGGCAGCCTTCAACACCGATCAAGCACTCCGTAAAGTTCAGCCATGTATGGTTTGTCGTTCACGATGTGACCGTCGACTTCGACCCATGCATGGGCCTTGAACGGGATCTGTTGTGCGCCGATGACCAGCTGTGCAGGCACGCCCTTTTGTCTCAGCAAACAAGTGGTGGCGGCGGATCGTTGTAAGCAGAGAACTTCTTTCCAATACCAAATGCAGGCTAAATCCACAGCTGAGCACACCTGCTGAATTACATCGTGGGTCAGTGGTATATCTTTCCGTATGTATGTGCGGACCTTGCTGTGAAGCGTGCGGAAGTCGCCGCGCGTGACGTAAAAGTCGAAGACGACCAATTTCCAAAACGCCTTGAAGAACAAAATGAACATGAATTTCAGTCCTTCTTACGCTAGCAGTCCGAGCTGGCTACACAAGAATGCGGCCCTATCCGTGAGCGCGTCGACGCGCTCACTCAGAGGGAGTACGGGTGAATGTCCACGAAACGCGCTGTAATGGAGAAGAATGGGATGATTGGAGGAATTCGCCGACTGAAGTCGCGCCGTCATCTTGCGCGCGTGGAGAGGATTACAATTCTGGTCGGCGTCTCCTGAAACGATCAACGTTGCTGGGTATTTGATTCCGTCTTGGACGTGATGGTACGGGGAATAACGAAGAAGAACAGCGAAGTCCTCTGGGTCCTCCGATGTCCCGAACTCGTCTCGCCAGACGTACGCACCATCGAAGAGGTGATAGCGGAGCATATCCAGCAGCGGCACCATACAGATCACGGCTCGGAACAACTCCGGTCGCTGGGTCATTACCGCTCCGACGAGCAGACCGGAATTCGATCCTCCGAAAATCGCGAGCCTTCCTGGCGCCGTCCGCCCCGTTTCGATCAGCCACTCGGCCGCAGCGAGAAAGTCGTCATAAGCCGTCTGCCGCCTCCTTCGTCTGGCAGCTTCGTGCCACGCAGCTCCGAACTCCGCACCTCCCCGAATGTTTGGCAGCGCAAACAGGCAGCCACGCTCCATCAGCACGCTAGCCAGGACGCTGAACTGCGGACTCATGGACATCCCATAGCCCCCGTACGACGTCATGATCGTGGGGTGATAGCCTTCAGCGAGAGCTTCCGGTTTTCCGACAAGAAATATCGGAATACTTGTGCCATCCGCGGTGCGGAAGAACGCACGCTCATGCTCGAAACGCGGCGATTTCAAACAATCCGCAGCTGGTTGCCAGGCAGTCCGCTCCCCGGATTGCGGGGAATAGCAAATGATGAGTGGGGGATGCGAGAACGATTCACTCTCGAGGAATATTTCGTCTTTCTCAACTGAAACGCCCTTCCACCGGACCGTTTCATCGCCGGTGATATCGATCTGGTCGAGCGGCTTTCCTTCTAAGCTAAACGACCGCATTTGGATTTCCCCGTCGATAAAGTAGGAGACGAAAAGCCGATCGGAGAGGACAAGCCATTGCTGAATCCGACCTGGAGCCTCCGGGACCAAGTTGGTCCACTCCATAAGTCCGTCGTTGGCACGACTGATTTCAACGATTCGCATATTCGGCGCGTCGCGATCAGTTGCCGCGAACAGTCGTCCATTCGCAAGAACGGGCGCGAAGGAGTAGTCGACGTCGAACAGGATTCGTTCTGGCTCGAATGGCGTATTGAAGTTCTGAAGATAAAAGGTGATTCGTCTGCCGGCTCCGAAGCTGTAGACAAGAATTCCGAGTCGCTCTATGTCAGAAATCAGTCCCAGTCGAACCTGCGACCCGCCTGGGACTCGAAAGATCTGTTGATCCTGCGAGAAATCTGTCCCCAGCGTGTGGCAGCTAATTGACTTGGTTGCACCTGGTTTCGCATTGAGGGCCTCGTAGGAGTAGTAGAAACTCCTGCAGTCTGGCGCAAAGGCAAAGCCG
>Ga0335079_10011312_pt1 | contig 10169 bp, 7 predicted proteins | sample Lox_Sample_33_FD_206719 | JGI IMG/M metagenome (GOLD analysis project Ga0335079, IMG submission 206719) | Soil microbial communities from Loxahatchee National Wildlife Refuge, Florida, United States - Lox_Sample_3.3 | ecosystem: Environmental > Terrestrial > Soil > Wetlands | place: USA: Florida...
ACCCCGTTGGGGCTAATTGCCCGATTCTCCCGGCCTATCCTACTGATAGGCGGATGACCCCGCCAGCTGTGACGATTGCCTTGGCATGCGGATGACGCAGAGAGGTGAAGCCTGGGGTGCATAGGTCGGCCGTCGACTGGACGCCCGGCCCGTGGATGTAACACACGGAGTATAATTTGTGGGCCAATGCCCTGACCCTGGTATCCGGGCAGGACCTCCAGCCGGGGGATGAAGGCGGCCAGCGACCCGTCGCTGAGCATGTCCGCAAAGCCCACGACGCGGCCGTGCGCATCATCTATTGCCACTCAGATCACAGGCAGCCCTCGGCGTGGACACCTCGACACGCTGGAGCGGAACCTGCGGGCAGACCTCGCGTCCCCGCGCCGGGTGTGCGTCAATTTTGTAGGTAGTCAAGATCATCTTCGGGACGTGCCTGTTTAGGCGGTGCGTGTCTGAGTGTGCGGGGTGTTGCAGATGGCTTCCCAGGTGCTGCTGGCCTCGCGGCAGCGCAGGGCGATGATGGAGTCGGCGCCGGGGACGGTCCAGTGCATGCCGGACTGCTTGAGGCGCTGGCCGATGACCGTTTTGCAGCCGGCCTCGGCCTCGTCCTTCTTCAGGCCCTCGAGGGGGTATCTGCGGACTGCGGCCTCGATGCCGTCGATGTCGCCGCAGTCGAGGTCCTCCGGGCGGGCGGCGAGCCATTCGTCCCTGCGGTCCGGCAGCATGAACTCCAGGGAGCGGGTCAGGGAGTGCAGGTGCTCGCGGGCGTGGTAGAGGTCCACGATCTGGGTGGCCTCGGGGAACGCGGCGGCGGCGATGTTCCAGATCTTATTCCGGTGCCGCGGTTATCCCGGCGGTCTTCGGTCCGGGCCTGGCGCAGGGCGGTTTCAGTGATGCGTGCCGGGATAATCAGAGACGGTCGAGGAAGTCGATGATGTCGTCGGGCGGGCAGTAGCGGCCTGGCCGGCCCTCGGTGGGGACGGTGCGTCCTCGACCAGATCGCCTCTACCGACAAACGACTGCTGCCGCTGCCCGACTCCGCCCACGAGCTGACCCTCGACGTCGACCGGGAACGCGTCATGGTCGAGGTTTACGACTTCATCCGCGCACGAAGCTGACCCGCGCCGCCCGTGGCTGATCCTGTGCGCGAACAGCCGCGGGATTCAGTTCCAGCCCAGCGTGGCACGCTCACGAGACCGTGTCTGCACCTCTGACCGCGATGGCCTCGACTCGTCGCTGACCAGACGGGGTCATCGCCGCGCAGCCGCGCCTTATGGGCCAGCCCGAGTCGGCCGATGCATCGACCTGAGCACTCCTGGGCGGTGTGCGAGCCGTTACTGCCGGGTCCCGGCGTGGCTGGCCGGACGCGGCGGCGTCCCGACATCTGATGCATGCGCGATGTCGTCGACGCGATCCGCTACTCACCCACAACGGGCCGGTGTGGCGGGCGTTGCCAGCCGTCTTCCCGCCCGCCTGGACGGTGTACTACTGGGCAGATAAGTGGCAGGCAGACGGCATCTCCGAGCAGATGCACGATGACCTGCGTGAGCGCATCCGGCTGGCCGCCGGGCGGAAGGCGGTCCCGGCGGCGGCGGTCATCGATTCCCAGTCGGTGAAGGGCTCGGAGGTGATCGGCCGCGCCCGCCGTGGCTAGGACGCGGGCAAGAAGATAACGGCACCAAGCGGCATCTGGCCGTCGATGTCCTGGGCCTGGGCTGACGGCGGCTACGCCGGGGAAGCTCGTCACCTGGGCTGCGGGCAGTTCAAGCCGAAACTGACAGTGAAGATCGCGAAAGGCCCGATGACCTGCACACCTTCAAGATCTTGCCTCGCAGGTAGGTGGTCGAGCGCGCCTTCGCGTACATTACCCGGCACAGGCTCGCCCGCCGGCGTCATCCCCGCGGCAGCCGGCAGGGCCGGCGGGTTGCGGCCTGCTGTCATACTAGGGTTTCTGGCTGAGGTGCGGGTCTTTGAGCGGCTGGTCATGAGGGACGCTGCTGGCGGGCTGGTGATGACTGCCGCGGGGTGGGGCGCGGATGACGGACCGGTCGCGTATCCGGTGCAAGGCTGTTGCTGACAAGGTGGTCTCTGCTGAGGAGGCCGCGGCGTTCATATCGCCTGGCGACCGTGTCGGGATGAGCGGATTCACCGGTTCTGGTCACCCGAAGGCGGTACCGGCCGCGCTAGCCCGCCATGCCGCGGATGCAGCCGGGCGCGGCGATCATTTCGCTGTCAGTGTCTGGACCGTATCCACTGCCCCTGAGCTGAGTGGCGCGCTGGCCGCTGTGGACGGGATCGACCTGAGGATGCCCTACCAGGGCGACCCGGTGACCCGCGCCAAGATCAACGCCGGGTTGCTCGGCTACCTGGACGTGCACCTGTCGCACGTTGCGCCGATGGTGAACGAAGGCTTGTTCGGGCACCTTGATGTCGCGCTCGTCGAGGTAGCGGGCGTCACCGCAGACGGTGCGCTGATCCCCTCCTCCTCGGTCGGCAGCAGCAACACGTGGCTCGACCTGGCCGACCGGGTCATCCTCGAGGTGAACTCCTGGCAGCCTGCCGGGCTGGAAGGCATTCACGACATTAACTATGGCGCCGCGCTGCCTCCGGATCGCAGGCCGCTGCAGATCCTCAGGCCCTCCGACCGGATCGGCGTGCCGTACCTGCGCTGTCCTGCCGAAAAGATCGTCGCGGTCGTCTTGACGAACGACCCGGATTTCGCCGCTCCGCTCAGGCCCGCCGATAGCGATTCGCAGCTCATCGCTGCTCATCTCCTGGACTTCCTGAGCCACGAATCCAGACGCGGGCGGCTGCCTGCCACGCTGTTGCCGCTTCAGTCCGGCGTGGGCAACGTCCCCAACGCCGTCCTCGCGGGGTTGGACAGCGGGCCGTTCCGGCCGCTGACCGCCTACACCGAAGTGGTCCAGGACGGCATGCTGCAACTGCTGCGCTCAGGCACCATGGCCGTGGCCTCGGCGACGGCCTTTTCCCTCAGCGAGGAGGGCTTCGCCGCGCTGCGCGCGGACATCGCGGCCTACCGGGACAAGATCGTCCTGCGGCCGCAGGAGATCAGCAACCATCCGGAGGTGATACGCCGACTCGGCTGCCTGGCGATGAATGGCATGATCGAGGCCGACATCTACGGCAACGTCAATTCCAGCCACCTCATGGGCTCGGCCATCTGCAACGGCATCGGCGGGTCCGGCGATTTCGCCCGCAACGCCTATGTCGCGATGTTCCTGACCCCGTCGACCGTCAGGAACGGGACGATCTCATGCATTGTGCCGATGGTCAGCCATGTCGATCACACCGAGCACGATGTGCACGTCATCGTCACCGAGCAGGGCTTTGCCGACCTGCGCGGCCTGCCGCCGCGGCGCCGTGCCCAGCAGATCATCAACCACTGCGCGCACCCCGACTACCGGCCTGCGCTGCAGGACTATCTCGATCGCGCCACCGCCACCGGACCCGGCAGGCACACCCCCCACCTGCTCACCGAGGCGTTGTCATGGCATGTCCGCTACCTGCGGGACGGCACAATGCGGCCCGTCTGACATGAACTCGCCGAACGGTATCGAACTGCACGGGGAGAGGGTCTACCCAACCTGGCCAGAGCCGCGATTCAGGAAATCCTCGTAGAGGGAAGGAATACGCCTCTGCCACTTAGGAATACGCCTTGCCACTTGATGCTGGGACGTGCCGGCGCAGGTCGCCGGTTCCGTGAGTAAAGCCGCGCTCGGTCAGCCAGCGGGTAATCCGGGCTACGTCGGGGTGCGTGTGCGGGACGACGTTGTAGATGTAGTTCAGGCCGCGTTCGGCGGCCTCGTCCTCCAGCCGGTCCAGGATGAAGTTGCCGATCCCGACGCCGCGCCTGGCCCGGTCGACCAGGAGCGAGATCTGAGCGTCGCCCCATTCGGAATCCAGCCAGCCGTAGCCGACGACGATTCCGTGGTCGTCGGTGACCTGCCACCACTCGTCGGCGATCGCGGCTCCGGGAGCGGGCTGGCGGAAGCCCACGGCCGCTAGTTCATCCGAGCCAAACAATCGCTGCTTGTCAGCGTCCCAGTGCGGAATGTCCTCCTTCGTCCAATGCAGCGTCATCGCTCCTCCTTCGCCCTGTCGCCGGAGACGGGGCTTCAGCCGGGCGGTTTGGCCAGCAGGCCGGTGTCATTAGCCATCTGCCGCAATTCAACGCGGCGGATCTTACCGGTGTGGGTGATCGGGTACTCGCTGACGAAGACCATCTTGCGCGGTCGTTTGAATGAGGGCAGGCCCTCGCGGCAGAACTGGATCAGCTCGCTCTCGGTAGCGAACTGGCCGGGCCGCAGGATCACATACGCCACGGGCTTCTCCAGGCCGTCGGTGTCCATGGCTGCCACTACGACCGCGTCCGCCACGGCTTGATGGGCGCGCAGCCGGTCCTCGACTTCGGCCGGCGCCACCCACATTCCGCTCGCCTTGATCATGTCGCCGGTGCGGCCAAGGCACGCGTAGTAACCGTCGGCGTCCAGGACGTAGGTATCGCCGGTGCGCAGCCACTCCCCCTGGAACACCAGGCGCGAGGCATGGTAGCGCGACCAGTACCCGATCGCGGCCGATTCCCCTCGCACCAGCAAGGTGCCGGGCGTGCCTATGGGTACCTCGAGCTCGTCATCGTTCACAATCTTGAGGTCGTAGCCGGGAACTGCCACACCAGTGGTGCCCGGGCGCACCTGGCCGGGCCGGTTGGACAGGAAGATGTGCAGCATCTCGGTCATGCCGAGGCCGTCGAGGATGTCCACGCCGAAGTGCGTCGTCCATCGCGTGTACAGCTGGGCAGGCAGTGCCTCTCCTGCGGACGCCGCGAGCCGCACGCCGGCCAGCGCATCAGCGGGCAGGTCGGCGCGCAGCATGTTGACGAAGAACGTCGGGCCGGCGAAGAACAGCGTGGCACCGTACTCGCGGGCACGGTCGGCTATGATCGCGGGCCGCGATGGCTCCGGCTCGAGCACGGTCGCGGCGCCGACCGACAGCGGGAACAGCACCGAGTTTCCCAGGCCGTAGGCGAAGAAGGCCTTCGCCGCCGACAGGCACCGGTCCTCCGGCGTGATGCCGAGCACCTGCGTGCCGTAGGTCTCGCATACCACCTGGATGGAGCCGTGCCGGTGCATCGCGCCCTTCGGTGCGCCCGTGGTGCCCGATGTGTACAACCAGAACGCGGGCGAGTCCGCGGTGGTGGGATAGACGGACTCGTCCGGCTGGGCCGACGAGAGCAGCGTGCCGAGCCCGTGCCATGGCAGCCCGCCCCGTGCCTCGCCGACGTCGTCCGGCCCCAGCACCCCGCGCAGGTCCGGTGCGCCGGTGATCGCCTCACGGGCCAGCCCGGCGAATTCGCCGGTCACCACGAGCAGCCGGGCTCGCGAGTCGCGCAGCAGTTCGCCGAGCCCGCCGGCCCTCATCATCGTGGACACCGGCACGGGGATCGCTCCGATCCGCATCGCCGCCAGGTAGGCGATCACGAACTCGGGTGAGTCGGCCATGCACATCAGCATCCGCTGCTCGGGCTGCAGGCCGATGCCGCGCAACGCCCCGGCCGCCCGCAGCACCCGCTGGTAGAGCTGCCCGTAGGTCAACTCGCCGCCCGGACCGGTGAGCGCGAGCCGGTTCTCGTCGCCCGCGGCGAGCCGCCGGTCGAGCAGGTACTCGCACGCGTTGAAGGACCCGCTCATGACGTGTGACCCGGTTCAGGCGAGGCAGGCATAATCGTGCCGGAAGGGTCCCTGTGGATCCGGTCGCAGGACGGGATAAGCAAGGTCCTTCCGGTGTAGTCGACGATGGTGGTCATGGTCCGGCTCATTTCCTGTTCGTCAGTCTGTCACCCGGAGCACGACCGACGCCCCGGAGTCTCCGGCGGCGCAGCCGGTAAACAGGCCGATTCCGCCGCCGCGCTGGCGCAGTTCCTCGATCAGCTCGGCGATGGAGCGCAGACCGGTCGGGCCCTGCGGGTGACCGAAGATCAAGCTGCAGCCGTAGGAGTTCATCCGGTCCAGCGGGAAGCCGGTCTGCCGGGAGAAGTAGATGTCGTTCACGGCAAACGGGTTGTGCGTAGTCACCGCGTCGACCTGGCCGATCGTCAGCCCCGCGTCGGCCAGGGCCGCGTTGGCGGCCGGGACCGGCGCCTGGGGCATATGACTCGGGGCCACCCGCGCGAAACCGGTCGCGAGGATCTGCGCCACGCCGGCGCCGCGGGCTAGCTCACGGGCCTCGTCGAGCGTGGTGACCAGGGCGCCCGCCGTACCGTCGGCCGGATGGGTCTGGGTGGCGAAGGTATGAAGTCCGTCCGGGGAGGCCGGCGGCAGCGCGCTGATGTCCTCGAGCACGATAGGCCGAACGCCCTCGTCAGCGTCGATCACCCGCGGCGGCTTGCGGCGCTGGGGGATCTGCACCTCTACCATGTACCGGCGCTGGAAGGCCCGGTCGTCGACCAGCGCCTTGGCGTACTGGCTGGACCGCAGGGTCGCCAGCTCATCGAGGTCGCCGCGCGAGATCGAGGCTTCGGCTGCCACGTTCTCCCCCGCGGCCAGCATCGACGTGCCGGCCCACGGGTCACGGGCGAAGCTGTCCAGCACCCAGTGGGTAGAAACCGGCGCGCCGCCCATCGCTGACGGTGCCGGATACAGCAGCTGCGGCCCGTTGCTGGTGCGGTCGGTGGCAACCACCAGATGCAAGCCCGCCCCGGTGGTGACAGCGCCGCCGGCCGCGGCCAGGCAGGCGACCGACGTGGCGCAGGCCTGGCTGATCATCGGGCCGCTCACCGCCCCGGCACCTAGTCGCCCCGCCAGCGTCGGGGCTCCGTAGAAGATGTCCGGCTGCGGGATCGTCCAGCCCAGCACCAGGCCGACAATCCTGGCGGGATCGACCCGCCGCTCGGCCAGGGCCCGAGCCGTGACGTCGACCGCCAGGTCGAGGCTGGATACCTCGGCCAGTGAGCCCTGCCACTTGGTGAAGGGCGAGCTCCACGCGAACCCGGCCGGGATCGCAACATTCTCGTACCGCATCACGCAGTCCTTCCTGCCATTCCGGCGACGATGACATCCCGGAGCCCGCCTGTCTTCGCCGCCGTCGCCTCGCCCGTCGCTGCGAGCTCGGTCGGCTCGTGCCGGAGAGCCTGAAATACAGATCGGAAGGCTAAGCGCCAGAAATCCGGCCAGGAAGGGGCAAAGGTCCCTTTAGCGCCGATTTCCACGCAGCTTCTTCGGCCCCGCGGGTTAGCTGAACTCGAAGTGCAGGCGGCGCCCGTGCCACCAGGGGACGGTGGTGTCCGGGGGGAGGGTGGCCTGGCGGAGGGCGGGTGAGTAGGCGCGCCGGTCGATGCGCACGGTGACCTGGTCGCCGTTGATGGTGATAGTTCCTGAGCTGTCCAGGAAACGTCGCTGGAGGGTGTCGGGGGTGGCGGTGGCGTACCCGGGCCCGGGCCGGGTCCGGAATGCGGCGAGCAGGGCCTGGGCCAGGACGCAGAGCATGATGTCCAGGTCGACGTTGAGGTTGACGGTGGACGACAGGGCGTCGGCGCAGACAGAGCGGATGATTTCGGCGAGCCGCTGCCCGATGGTCATCCGGCGGGCGTACTGGCTGATCAGGGCCTTGATGGTGGCCTGCTCCTCGTTGGTGATGATCACGGTCGGCTGGTCGCGGCCGAGGCCGGTGACGACCAGCTGGCGGACGGTTGCGGGGTAGCTGGTCAGGCGCACGGCCTTGTCCTCGTGCACCCTGGGTTTGTTGTGCGGGCCGGGCCGGTCCAGGGTGATCGTCTTGTAGTCCTTGGGTGTCAGGCCGGCGATGTGCCGGATCAGGGCCGCCGAGCGCATGCGCAGGGTGAGGAACTTGACGCCGCGGCCGCCGAGCTCGCCGAGCACGGACTGGTTGGTGACCTTCTGGTCCATGACCAGCATCTTCGGGTCGTGGCCGGATACGGCCCTCCAGTGGTCGCAGAACGCGATCACCTCGCGGGCCTGGGTGGCCTTGGAGACGTCAGCGTTGGCGTAGACGAGGTTGTGGGTGCCGGAGTCCTGGGCGAAGAAGGTGAGAACCGAGCGGGCGCGCTGGGACCGGGTGGGCACGTAGTGCTTTTCCAGGACCGGGTCGTGGCCCCAGTGCATGACGGCGTGGAAGTCCAGGTCGAAGATGCCCTCGTCGCCGCCCGCCAGCCCGGCGGTGATCATCTGGGCGTCGAGGGCGGCGAGGAACTTGCGCTGGTGGTCGTGCGATAGCCGGTAGGAGTAGCTGGTGAGGGCGGACTTCTCCGGCAGGATCGCCAGCCCGGCGAACAGCGCGCTGGCCGGGTCATCGAGCAGGTCATCGACGTGGGACACCCGCCGGGTGGCCGTCAGCTTGAGGGCCAGCAGGGACAGCAGCCACGACACCGCGGGGATGACGCGGGTGCCCGGGTAGCCGGCCTTGCGGGCCAGGGCGGGCAGGTCCAGGGCGACCAGGTCGGGGACCGCGAGCAGCAGCCCGGCCAGCCGGGTGGAAGCGGCGGCGGGGCACGCGGCGAAGTCGATGACCTTGGCGGCGGGCAGGTTCGTGGCCCGTCCCGGCGTGGCCGGGCTGATGCTGGCCTCCGGCTCGGGGTGGCGCAGCAGCCGCCCGAAGCCCTCCTCGGCCAGGATCTGCCCGACCCCGGTGCGGTTCAGCGGCCTGCCCTCCGCGGCCAGCCGGGCGGAGATCTCGTAGACCGACAGGCCCTGGCGGCGCAGCTCGACCACGCGGCCGCGGGCGGCGTCCTTCCCCGGCGCGCTCTTGCGGCCGGGTCTGCCCGCCTCGGCGAACAGCTCCAGTTTGCCGGCCCGGAAGTCGCGGACCAGCGACGCCAGCGCCGGCGGGGAGTACCCGAACCGGGCGGCTGCCTCGGCCAGCGGCGCGCCCTGGAGCACGTAGGCGCGGACCGCCTCGTACCGCCGCTGGTTGATCTGCGCCGGATGGGCGAATGCTTCCCAGCCCCGCCTCGGGGCTGGTTTCGCTGTCACATCGCTTACCTACCATGTTAACTGCTGGATGTCACGGATTCCGGCGGGCACCGCGCCGGGACCGAACGTCTGGTATCGGCGCTGCTCACAGCACATCTCCTGGTGATCGTCCGGTGCCCGCCACCGGCTGCTCCCTTGACCAGTCCGCAATTCCTGAGATCGGTAAGGCGGCAACGAACAGCTTTACCAGCCCTGTTGCCTGAACCCGCAAGCGGGCAGTCCCGGTGATAAAGCGCCAGGTCAGGACAGCCAACCGCGACCCGCACGACTCAAGACGCCTCAGCTATCGGGGGCGAAACCGCTGCGCGGAAGGCCGCGTTAGCGTGGCCTCGATGCCACTGGACTCGAGCCGAACGGGTACAGCTCATTGCCGTCCCGGGAAATATGCGCTCGACACCGGCACCGCGTAGCTGGTCTTCGTCGTGAAGGTCTTATTCGCCTGGACGTCACCTTGTACGGGTGCGGGCCGGTCGCTGCGGCACGGGCAGGATAGCCTCGCGGCTGTCCGGCACCGCCCTGGTCGGCTTCGCGAGCCTGGCGGATGCGGGCTGGACGTCCGGGCGGGCAGTCCTGACAGCGCTCGCCGATCCCGGCGATCAATTCCAATGCCGTCACCCGCCACCTGTGAAACCACGCAGCCGGATACCCTGCCGAAGGCACCCGCCGGCGGGGCCGCTTCCTGCCGGCAGCAGGCTGCGCTCGAATACGGCAAGATCGCGCAGCGCCGCGAGGTTCTTCGCGCGGTCGTCAGATCGTGCTCGGGCCAGCTGACAGCAGAATGCACGCCCCGCGGCGTACAGGGGCCTTGGTGGTGATCCCGAGAAGGCCGTGCGAGATGCATACCACCGAGCCCGCCCGCACCGGTACCAGCATGAGGAAGCCGGCGGCCAGGATCACCTCAGTGCATGCGCGGGTGGCGGCGGCCTGCTCCGGGCGAGACGGTCCCGCAGGATGGCCTGAGGCGGTGCATCACCTGCCCGCGCTGGTCTATCTGGGCCAGCGACTGCCGGGTCTGGCGGGCCAGGGTCTGCCGCCAGGCCAGCGGATCAGCCGCCCGGGGCGCCGACTCGCCGGCGACGCTGGTGAACAGGTCGTCGGGACCGGTTCGGGACCCAGGAACGTGCACACGCTGGCCCAGCTGCCCGGCGGCCGGGTCATCGTTAT
>Ga0335079_10011314_pt1 | contig 10167 bp, 9 predicted proteins | sample Lox_Sample_33_FD_206719 | JGI IMG/M metagenome (GOLD analysis project Ga0335079, IMG submission 206719) | Soil microbial communities from Loxahatchee National Wildlife Refuge, Florida, United States - Lox_Sample_3.3 | ecosystem: Environmental > Terrestrial > Soil > Wetlands | place: USA: Florida...
GGCAGTGCAACGAATGCCCGTCGACATTTTCCCGCGGGTCGGGGAGCCCGCGATTTACGTGGCTCAGCCGTATGGAGGAATGGACCCGGCCCAGATGGAGGGCTACCTCACTTATTACTACGAGTACCACTTCCTCTACATCACCGGAATCAATCGCGTAGAAAGCAAGAGCATTCAAGGCGCGGCTCTCATGAAACTGGTATTTCATGAGGGCACCGATATGGCCCAGGCGATGGCGGAGACCGTCGGGTACGTCAATCGCGCGCGCTCATTTATGCCGCCCGGAACGGTGCCGCCGTTCATCACGCGCTTCGATGCCGGCAGCGTCGCGGTCGGTCAACTGGTTTTCAGCAGCGCAGCCCACACGCAGGGCGAACTGCAGGACTTTGCCCTCAATCGCGTCCGGCCGCTATTCGCCACCCTGCCGGGTGTCTCCGCGCCGCCGCCATTCGGAGGCAACCAGAGGACGATCGTCATCACGCTCGATCCCGACAAGCTGCAGCAGTATCAGATCTCGCCCCAGGAGGCCATCGCGGCGGTCAGCAAGGCGACGCTGGTGATGCCGTCGGGCAACATGTGGACCGGGCAGATCAACCGGATTGCCAGGACAAATGCGGCGCTCGGCGGAAACCTCTCCGAGTTGTTGAGCGCGCCGATACGTCCAGTCTCCGGAACCACCATCTACCTGCGGGACATCGGGACGATCGACAACGGCACCGACATCATCACGGCTTACGCGCATGTGAACGGAAAGCGCACGGTGTATATCCCGGTGACGAAGCGGGCGGATGCCTCGACGCTCGCGGTCATCCACGCGGTCCAAGCAGCGATTCCCGATTTCAAGAAGGTCGTGCCGGATGATGTCGATGTGAGCTTGCAGTTCGACCAGTCGCCGTTTGTGACGAACTCGCTGCGGGGACTGATCACCGAGGGTCTGCTCGGCTCGGCGCTGACGGGCCTGATGGTGCTCCTGTTCTTGCGCGATTGGCGGAGCGCCATCATCGTGATCCTGAACATCCCGTTCGCGCTGCTGGGCGCGGTGATTCTGCTTTGGCTGACCGGGCAAACGATCAACATCATGACGCTGGGGGGCCTGGCCCTGGCGGTAGGGGTCCTGGTGGATGAGGCGACGGTGGAGATCGAGAACATCCATACGCAGATGCTTCCGGGAGTATCGCGGGCGCGTGCCGTGGTGGAGGCGTGCAGCCGAACCGCGATCGCCCGGTTGTTGTCCATGGTTTGCATTCTGGCCGTGTTTGTCCCTTCGTTCTTCATGGTCGGGATAAGCCGGCAACTCTTCGTTCCGTTGTCGCTGGCAGTTGCCTTTTCGATGATTGCGTCCTACCTGCTGTCCAGCAGCCTGGTGCCGGTATTCTCGACCTGGCTGATGCGCGCAGCGCATCGCGGCGAGGAGCACGAGGGACTCTTCGGACGGCTTCGCTCGTTTTACGACCATTACCTGAGGCTCGTTCTGCGATTTCGCTGGCCGTTGGTTCTGGTCTACCTGGCGGGCGCGTTTGGGGTCCTCTACCTGCTGCTACCACGCATGGGGACGGAGCTGTTTCCGGATGCCAACGCGCCCCTTCTGCGGGTTCGCCTGCGAGCGCCCGCCGGCACGCGGATCGAAGAGACGGAACGCATCGTACTTCGCGCCCTGCAGTTCATTCAGCACGATGCCGGGGATCACAACGTGGAAATCACCAGCGATTTCATGGGGGTTGTGCCGTCCAGCTATCCTGTCGATCTGATCCATCTGTTTACCAGCGGACCGCAGGAAGCGATCATCCAGGTGGCCGTCAGACCCGATACCCCTCGGGGGGAAGCGCTGCGAGAGCGCATCCGAAACGACCTAAGACGGGAACTGCCGAACTGCCAGGTCTCCTTTGAGCCGGCGGATATCGTTTCGCAGGTCATGAGCTTTGGCTCGCCGACTCCCATCGAAGTGGCGGTACAGGGGCCGAGCCTGGCCGATGACTACGGCTTTGCGCAGAAGATCCAGGCCCACCTGGCGAAGCTTGGTTTCGTTCGCGACCTGCAGTTCGCCCAGGAGTACAATTACCCGACGCTCGATATCAACATCAACCGCGAGCGGGCGGGCCAGTTCGGGTTGACGATGGCGGACGTGGTGCGGTCGGTGGTGCCGGCGACATCCTCATCGCGATTCACCGAGCCGAACTACTGGCGCGATCCGAACTCGGGAAACGCTTTCCAGATCCAGGTAGAGCTGCCGCAGAACCGGATTCAGAGTGTTGATGAACTGGGGACGCTGCCAGTGATGCCGGCCGGACGCGCGGAACCGCAACTCGACAACATCGCCACGCTGAAGCCGGGGACCATGCCGGGGCTGATTGAACGCTACAACGGACAACACATTGTCAGCCTGACCGCGAATCTTCACGGCATCACACTGGGAGAAGCGGCCCCGGAGCTCCAACAGGCATTATCCGCGGTGGGCAGCCCGCCGCGAGGAGCCAAAGTCGTCATGAAAGGCGAGATTCCGCCTTTGGAGCAGACCATCTCGGGGCTGCGGGTCGGGCTGCTGCTTGCGGTGGTCGTGATCTTCCTGTTGCTCTCCGCCAACTTCCAGTCGATGCGACTGGCGCTCGCCGTAGTCCTGACGGTTCCGGCGGTGCTGTGCGGGGTACTGCTGATGCTGTTGATCACTCATACGACGCTCAACATTCAATCGTTCATGGGCGCGATTATGGCGATCGGGATCGCAGTGGCGAACTCGATTCTGCTGGTGACGTTTGCCGAGCGCTTCCGGCACGAGAACCGGGCGCTGTTGGATGCGACGCGCGACGGAGCATCGAGCCGGCTGCGAGCGATCCTGATGACCGCTGCCGCGATGATCTGCGGCATGGTCCCGATGGCGATCGGCCTGGGGGAAGGAGGGTCTCAGTACGCGCCGCTGGGGCGGGCGGTGATTGGGGGGCTGGTGTTATCGACATTTGCGACGTTGACGATCCTGCCGTCGATCTACGCAATTCTGCAGGGCCGGGCGTCGCTTGCCTCTCCCTCATTGAACCCGATGGACCCGGCGAGCCGATACTATGAAGCGCAATAGAGCGATTCTCATTCCCGTGTATTTTTTGGGACTGGCCGTTCACTCCGGCCGGGCGCAGACGGGAGACCTGGCGCCAGTAGTCGCCAGGCCCATATCGCGAACGGTGGACTTGCCAGGCGAGTTTCTCCCATTTTTGTCCGTTTCGCTGCATGCGAAGGTGCCGGGTTACGTGGAGCGCGTTCTGGTGGACCGCGGCAGTGTCGTCAAGCAAGGGGATCGGCTGGTTGTCCTGAGCGCGCCCGAAATGGCGGCGCGGATTGCCGAAGCCGAGTCCAAAGTGCAAGCCGCGGAGGCTGACCGGCTGCAGGCCGAGGCTCAGGTGGCGGCGGCCGAGAGCACGTATGACCGGATGAAGCAGGCTGCCGAAACGCCCGGGGCCGTGGCCGGAAACGAATTGATCCAGGCCGAGAAGCAGGTGGAGGCCGCCAAGGCCCTGTGGAACTCGCGCCAACAGGCCGGCAGGGGCGCGGAAGCCGGTGTCAGATCGCTTCAGGACCTGGAGGCTTATCTCACGATTTCGGCGCCGTTCGAAGGGGTGGTAACCGACCGGATGGTGCACCCGGGTGCGCTGGTTGGGCCGGGCAACGACGTCCCGCTCCTGGTTGTGCAACAGGTCTCGCATCTTCGACTGGTAGTGCCGGTGCCGGAAGAGGATGTCAGCGGAATCGTCACGGGGGCCGCCGTCCCATTCCAGGTTCCTGCCTGGCCGGAGCGGACCTATTCGGGAACGGTGGCCCGCATCGCGCGCGCGCTGGATCCAAAGACGCGAACCATGCCGGTGGAACTCGACGTCCTGAATCGGGATGGCTCACTGGCTCCCGGAATGTTTCCGACGGTGAAGTGGCCGGTACGCCGCGCGCGCGCGGCCCTTTTCGTGCCGAAGACCAGCGTGGTCAGCACGACGGAGCGGACCTTCGTAATCCGGGATCAGGGCGGCCGCGCGGAATGGGTCGATGTGAAGAAAGGCGTGGCGGAAGGAGATCTTGTGGAAGTACTGGGGAGCCTGAAAGCCGGTGAGCAGGTGGTCCAGAGGGCGACCGATGAAATCCGCGAAGGTACCCCACTTCAAGCCGCATCGAGAAGGATCCCGTAAGCCTCCGAGCGGTTTTCCGGAATCCAGTCCAATTTCAGCTCGTACATACCTTCGAGGCCAGTCCTATCCTGCACGGGCTGACGGATGAAACGCGACAACAACATGGCCAGAGTAGACATGGGCACCCGATTGGAATGAATCGAGCCCAGGATGTAGCGGTTACCCGGCCCGTCGGTGCCGTCCCTGGCTTCGGTAATCTTCAGCCCCCTGGGACTTACGACCAGGCCAGAAACGAAAGCTTCTTCGGTTCGTGGTGTAGCGCGAGTTGGAACCGCTCCGTGAGAAGTGCCTGCAACATCACGCGAAGCTGCGCTGTGGGTGTGTCGGGAGCGGCTTTGGCGTCGATATTAAAACGCACGGCGCGCGATTTGATCCAGCCCGGGCCGGAAATCTGGCAGTCGTTGTTGACGTTGAACGCAAAGCGCAGGCATTCGCTGAAGGTCGCATTGGCCAGTTGTACCTCACCGTGAACGGCGCTGCCGGGATTGGCCCGGTAGTCGCCTGGGCAAACGCTACGGCCTTGACCGATGCGACTTCGAACGTGGGCGCCGGGGATTGGGAAAAGCCGAGTATTGCCGAGAAGCAAACCGAGAGCGGCAGAAGGCGACTCCATGACTATGCTAAAAATAGCGATGCTAGGAAAATAGCAATGGGCTACCGCGTGCCGCCGGGCACGCCGCGCTGCTTGCGCGTGAGGATCTCACGCACGGCATAGATGCGGCGATCCTGGCTCTCGAAATAGGTCCGCATCATGATTTCGCCCATCAGGCCGGTGCTGAACATCATCATGCCGCCGAGCAGCAGCAAGGCGCCGGCGATCATCAGCGGCCCGTGGGCCATGACGATCTCGAATCCCAGCAGCTTCTTAATGGCGAGGTAGATCATGATGCCGCCGCCACAGGTAGTGGCCACCAGCCCCACGGTACCGAAGAAGTGCATCGGACGGGTGAAGTATTTCAGGAGAAATTTGATGGTGAGGATATCGAAGAGCACGCGGAAGGTGCGGCCGATCCCGTAGTGAGAACCTCCGGAGGTGCGCGGTGTGTTGCGGATGGGGACTTCCACGATGCGCGCCCCGTAGAAACTCGCCAGGGCGGGGATGAAGCGATGCAGCTCGCCGTAGAGGTTGACGTCTTTCAAGACCTCCGAGCGGTAAGCCTTGAATGTCGTTCCGAAATCGCGCAGTGCCACGCCCGAAGCTTTGGCCATCATCCAATTGGCGATGCGGGAAGGGATCTTGCGGAGAAGCGCATTATCGACGCGATGTTGGCGCCAGCCGCTGGCGATATCGTAGCCCTCGTCGATCTTCTGCAGCAGGGCGGGGATATCCTCGGGGGCATGTTGCAGATCGCCGTCCATCGCGATGATGACGTCGCCCTTGGATTCGTGAAAGCCCGCGGAGAGGGCGGCGGTCTGCCCGAAGTTGCGGCGCAGCCGGATGACTTTGAGGTGGCCGTCGGTTTCTACGAGGTTGGCGAGCAGTTCGAAGCTGCGATCGGTCGATGCGTCATCCACGAAGAGGATCTCATAGGGCCGCTTCACCTGCTCGAGGACCACGGTCAGGCGGTCGTAGAGCGGGAGGATCGAATGCTCCTCATTGTGAATCGGGATGACAATCGACAACATGGATGTGGAATTATCAGTGTAGCATCATGGATCGTGTTCCTTTCCAGGCAACTACCGCAGCCGCCGCGTACGACCACATACACTCGCTCCCGGTGGCGGTTCTCCTCGACAACGTGCGCAGCCTCTACAACGTAGGCGCGTTTTTCCGCACCGCCGACGCCGCCGGTGTGGAGCGCCTGCACCTTTGCGGAATCACGGGCCGGCCTCCGAAGCGGGCCATCGGCAAGACCGCGTTGGGCGCCGAAGAATCGGTTGCCTGGGACCACACCTGGGAACCGGTGCCGCTGTTGCATTCGGTTCGCGAGCGCGGATATGAAATCGCGGCGGTCGAGACGACGGTGCATGCGGTGGACTTGTTCGACTGGGCGCCGCGCTTTCCGGTCTGCGTGATTTTCGGTCACGAAGTGGACGGCATTCGCGCGGAAGTCTCGGCGCTCTCCGACACCCACGTGCGCATTCCCATGCTCGGCACGAAGCACTCGCTGAACGTGGCCACCGCCGGCGGAATCGTGATCTACGAGCTTCTACGAAAATACCGGGCCTTGGCGCCTGCGCTACGATAGAACTTGGCCCAGCCACTACCCCGCCTGCGACTGAATCTGGATTTCACGCCGTCTCCGGCGCCCGAGCATCCGGGGCTGTTCATCCGCGATCCGTTTCGTTTTTCCGAAAGGCTGCTGATTATTCCTCCCATGCTGGTGGAGTGCCTGCAGTGCTTCGACGGGCAGCATACGGATCTCGACCTGCGGGCTGCGCTGGTGCGGCTGACGGGCGACTTCGAAGTGGGACAACTCCAGCAGCACCTGATCGATACGCTCAGCGAAGCGGGGTTTCTCGAAGATGAGCGGTTCGCGCGGATGGAACAGGAGAGCCGGCGCGATTTTCGCGAAGCGGCGGTACGGCAACCGGCGCACGCGGGGTCGGCGTATCCGGCAGAATCCGGCGAACTGCGCGAAACCATGACGGAGTACATGTCCGGCGAGATACCGCTGCCCGCTGCCGACGGCAACCTGCTGGGAATTGCCGCGCCGCACGTCAGCCCGTCGGGCGGCTGGCAGTCGTATCGTTCCGCCTATCGGATGCTCGGCCCCGAGCATCACGACCGCACCTTCGTCATTCTGGGGACTTCCCACTATGGCGCGCCCGAGAGGTTCGGCCTCACACGCAAGAATTTCCTGACGCCGTTCGGCGAGGCGATGACCGACCAGCGTTTAGTGGACTGGCTGGCCGCCCGCGCCCCAGGCTCCATCGAGATGGAGGATTACTGCCACTCCTTCGAGCACACGGTGGAATTCCAGGTGGTTTTTCTACAGCAGGTGCTGGGGCCCAGTGTGCGGATCCTGCCGATCTTGTGCGGAGCGTTCGTGCACAGTCTTTTCGGCGGCGGCAGCCCGGAGCAGAATGACGGCGTGAGAGCGTTCCTGGAGGCGCTGGGCGAGTTGCACGATCGCGAGTCCGGTCGCTTGTTCTGGGTTCTCGGGGTGGACATGGCGCACATGGGAATCCGTTACGGAGACCAGTTCCAGGCGGAGGCGAACAGCGGCGAGATGGTGGCGGTGAGCGCCAGGGACGAGGCCCGCATCGCGCGGATCAAGGCGTCGGACGCGGCGGGATTCTGGGAGCTGGTACGCGAGAATCGGGACGATTTGAAATGGTGCGGCTCGTCGCCGTTCTACACGTTTTTGAAGGCCGTGCCACGGGCGCGCGGAGAGCTGCTGAATTACGAGCAATGGAACATCGATGAGCAGAGCGTGGTGAGCTTTGCGGGGATGGCGTTTTCGAAGTAGATCTGGCGCGGGCGCCTCTGTCAGGCACGACTGTCCGCGCCACGTCTACTGATTCTGCTTTTTCTCCGGGGTTGAGGGGTCGCCCAGTTTTTCGCCCGGACGAAGCAGCGTGGGAGGCTTTCTGGCAGGAGGCTTGGATGAGTCGGTGGCCTTCGCCTCGGCGGCCTTCTGGTCGTCAGCCTTCTTTCCTTCGCGCTCGGCCGGCGTCATGGCCTCCTCCACCGCCTTCTTCTCGCGGGCTTCCTTGGCTTCCACATCCTGGGTCCGCTTGCCCAGGTCGCCCTGCGCCAGTTCCAGGCTGTCGGTGGTGGTCTCGATCGCGGTCTTGAGCACGAAATCGTATCGCGCCAGGTCTTTGGGATTGCTGTCCTGGGCCTTCTGCAGGATGGGGAGCGCCTCCTTTTCGACCTTCTCGACCGCGCTCAAACCGGCGTGCATATCGACCTTTTTCGATAATGCGGAATCCGTCACATCGTCGATCGCGTCGATGATCTTGGCGTAATCGTCGAGCGCGTCATGGATCAACAGGGAACGGCCGGCTTTGTCCTTGGCAAGAAGGCTTTTCACCAGGTCCACGCGCTGGCGTGCAAACTTGGCGTAGAGCGCCACGCGGGCGTTCGGCTCCTGTGCTTCCTTGATCTGGTCGATTTCGTCGGCGGTCAAAAAGTCGCGCTGCGCGGCTAAAGGCGCCGCCAGCAGTAAGCAGCAAACCAGGGTCTTCATTTGTGCTTGCCCTCCATGATTCCGAGCAGCAGGTCGTCATGCACCTGCTGCACCCGGGCCTTCACTTTGTCGAGCATCGGACGGTCATCGAATCCCATTGAGTCCTGAAACGATTGCAGCTTGCGGACCAGATCGCGGGTTTCCATTTCCGCCCTCTTGAACCACTTGGAGCTCTTGCGCGGATCCTTGCCGGTCTGTCTGAGGGACGTATCGGCCAGGTCCACCGATTCCATAATTTCGGCGATGGCGGCTTCGGTCTGGGGGTTGTCGCCCTTGTCGTAGGCGGAGCGGGCTGCCTGGTATGCGGCCATGGCGTTGTCCATGGCGAGTTGGGAGCGCTTCTCGAGATTGGGCTCGGCTTGGGCGCGTTTCAGGTCGGCGCCGAGAGAACCAGCCCACACCAGGCCCATCGCCACCGCGGGCAGCAGCCACCTTGTTCGCATCACCGCTTCTCCAGCTCCGTTTTGAGGATCCTCGCCCGCTGCCGCGCTTGAAATTCCTGGTCCGGGAACTTTCCTTCGCTGATCGAAAGAAAATGCTGATAGGCTTCCAGCGCCGGCTTCAACTGTCTGAGCTTGTCCAGAATGATCGCACGAAAGAACCAGTTTCCGGGGGTGTCGTCGCCGAGTTCGTGGGCCTTGGCGAAGGCTTCATAGGCCTTCGCGGAATCGCCCATCATGTAGAGCATGTCTCCCAGGTTGTCCCACGTCTTGAATTCCGCTGGCTTGAGTTTGGCGGCCTCGTAGAACTGGTTGGCCGCCGCGGCGTACTGTTTGCGGTCGCGCAACGCCCGGGCGTAGATCATACGCAGGTCGTAATTCCCGGGATCGCCGGCGATGGCCTTGTCGAGCAAGGGCACCGCTTTGTCGTTCTGGCCGGTGAAGATGTACGCTTCGGCGAGCGCCAGCCGGTTGGCGCTTGACGGGTCCTTGGTGTATGCCGACTCGAGTTGCGGAATGGCGTCCGAGTATTGTTTGTTCTCGAGCATCAACTGGCCCAGGTGCTCGCGGGCCGCAACGTTTTCGGGAAACTCCCGGTAGATCCTGATGGCCTCGGCAGGCTGTTTGGCCTGTTCGTAAAGGGAGGCCAACTCCAGAAGATATTCGCGATACTTCGGGTCCAGCTCCCCGGCACGGCGAAAGTGCGGATCGGAATCCGCGAGTTTGCCCTGGCCCGATAAGGCATGCGCCAAACCCAACTCGGCGTTCGCGGACCTGGGATCCATCTCGATTGCCTGGCGATAGCTCGCTTCCGCCTTGTCCGGTGCGCCGGTCTCGAGCTGTGCTTCGGCCAGGTAATACCGCGGACGGTACTCCTGGGGCTTCTGCGCCGAAGCGTTCTCGAAGAGCGGCAGGGCATCGGCCGGCTCCCGCCGCCGCATCAACAGGATCCCCAGGTTGAGTTGGGCCTCGTAAAGCCCGGGCTTCAACTCCAGGGTCTTGCGGTATTCCGCTATACCTTCCTCGTCTTTGTGCAGGAATCCATAGGCCAAGGCCATGTTGAAATGCGCCGTATAGTCCTTGGGATCCGCTTCGATTGCTTTTTGAAAGGCTTCGACGGCGGCCGGATACCTGGCCTCTTCGAGCGCCTTCATGCCTTCGGCACTGGGGTCAACCGTCTGGAGGAAGAAGAGCACGAGCGGGATGGCCCACATACCTTGATTCTAGTGCTTATTTCAACGGCACAGCGCAGGTTTGACGGGATCGCGGTGACAGTCCACTCCCCCGAAAAGACTGTTACACCTGCTACTTCTTTTCCTTTTCGGTGGGAAGGGGCACCTCGGTGGTGTCGGTGTTAAACCGGAGTGGAATGTCGATGAGGGCGGATTTCTCACCGCTTTCATCGGTGACGCGCAGCTTATAGTGGCCGGG
>Ga0335079_10011315_pt1 | contig 10166 bp, 8 predicted proteins | sample Lox_Sample_33_FD_206719 | JGI IMG/M metagenome (GOLD analysis project Ga0335079, IMG submission 206719) | Soil microbial communities from Loxahatchee National Wildlife Refuge, Florida, United States - Lox_Sample_3.3 | ecosystem: Environmental > Terrestrial > Soil > Wetlands | place: USA: Florida...
GCAACGACGAGGAGAAGCTCGTGCTCAACGTGTTGAAGCCGGCGCCGCTGCCCTTCGCGGCACCCGCAGCGGGTCCCTTTGCCTCGACGCCGCCGGCCCAGGCGGCTTCTCCTGCCACCGCACCTGTACCGCCCCCCGGGCAACCTGGCGCGCCCGCCACCTTCGGACCGATCCAGGGCCAGTCGAACGCAGTGAACCCTGCGGCGCGCCAGGTGCCTGAGGTTCCTGGCGAGGCGCAAACGCCGCTCACGCCCGAGGAAGCCCTGGCACGCCGCCGCGCCGCACGGCGCCAACAACAAGGAAACTGAGAGCAGCCACATGCACGCGCACATTCCCAAGAGACTTCCGATGGCCGCGCTCCTGCTGGCGGCGTCGTGCGCGATGCTGCCCCACGGCATGCAGCCCGCGAAGAACCTGATCCCCGAACCGATCTCCGCGGACGCGATTCCCACTTCGCCCGCGCCCAAGTCGATGGCGGCGTCTTCCACCGGGCAACAGGCGACGGGCGACGCCCGTGTGTACAGCGGCACGGGCAATTTCGTGAACACGGCACCCGCGAAGGCACCTCCGCCGGCCGGACCGCAGGAAGCGAGCCTCAATTTCGAGGCCCTCGACGTTCGCGAAGTGGCGAAGGTGATCCTCGCCGACTACCTGCACGTTTCGTACACGGTGCATCCGCAGGTCACGGGCACGGTCACGTTCCGAACCGTGCGCCCCATCCCCATCGCGGACCTCCTGCCCACGCTGGAGATGCTCCTGCGCCAGAACAACGCCGCCGTCGTGCGCGAGGGCGACATCTACAAGGTCCTTCCGATCACCGCGGTGCGAGGTTCCGTTTCGCCCGCGCTGGGCGGCCTGAACCGTCCGCTCGCGCCCGGATACTCGATCGTCGTGATCCCGCTCAAGTACGTTGGCGTGCGTGAGATGGTGAAGCTGCTGGTTCCCTTCTCGGCGGAAAACACCGTGATCCCCGACGAGACGCGCAACCTCCTGATCGTCGCGGGCGGCCAGCGCGAGCTCCAGCACGTGGTCGACGCGATCGAGCTCTTCGACGTGGACTGGCTCGCGGGCTACTCCGTGGGGCTTTTCCCCGTGAAGACCGCGGACGTGAAGTCGCTTACGCAGGACCTGGACAAGATCTTCGGCCCGACGGCCCAAAGCCCCCTGGCGGGCATTGTCCGGGTGATTCCGATCGAGCGCGTGAACGGATTGCTCGTGGTGACGACGCAGCCCAAGTACCTCGAGATGGCGCGCACGTGGATCGAGCGCATCGACCAGGCCGGCGGCACCGGCGGAGGCACGCGTCTTTTCGTCTACACCGTGCGTAACGGGAAGGCGGAGAACCTCGCCGGGCTCGTGACGGACCTCTTCTCGGCGCGCCGCTCCACCACGCCGGCCGCCACGCTCGCGCCGGGCGCACGTCCCGCGGAGATCCGCAGCGTCCCGTACAGCCAGCTGCAGCAAGGCTCCACGCAGCAGCCGCCCATGACGGGTGCGGCCGGCGCGGCCACTGCGGCGGCCCCGAGCGCCTCGACGCTGCTCTTGCCCGGCGGCGCGGGAAGCACCGGGAGCGAGGTGCGCGTGATCGCGGACAAGGACACCAATTCGCTCCTGATCCTCGCTACGCCCGGTGACTACGAGGTGGTGGAGAACGCGCTGCGGCGCCTCGACGTGATGCGCCGCCAGGTGTTGGTCGAGGTCTACCTCGCCGAGGTGGAGCTCACCGACGACCTCTCGCTGGGAATCGAGTGGTTCCTCAAGACGCGCAACAACACCACCGGCCAGCTGAACCTCGGCGGCCTTCCGCCTAACGGTCCGGTGATCACGCCGACGAACACCGTCCCCATCACGACGCCTGTCTTCCAGCTCGTGAACTACTCGGCTGATTCGGTCCGCGCCGTGCTCAACACGCTGGGCCAGGACAACCGCGCCAAGACGCTTGCCACGCCGCAGATCATGGTCCTCGACAACGAGAAGGCCGAGATCAAGGTGGGCAAGCGCATCTCCGTCCAGACGCAGACGCAGACCGGCGTATCGACGGGCACCGGCGTGCTGAACAGCTTCCAGTACCTCGAGACCGGCGTGATCCTCGACGTGACGCCGCGAGTGAACTCAGGCGGCATGGTGACGCTGGAGATCGAGCAGGAAGTGAGCGCGCCGAGCTCGACGCCCACGGTCGTGAATCCGAACCCCGACATCACCACGCGCAATGCCAAGACGAGCGTGGCCGTCGCGTCGGGCGAATCGATCGTACTTGGGGGCTTGATCCAGGAAACGCTCACGACGAGCAGCGCGGGCGTGCCGCTCATCTCGAAGATTCCGATCTTGGGCTCGCTCTTCGGGAGCCAGAGCTTCCATCGCGACCGCACCGAGCTCGTGCTCATCGTCACCCCAAAGATCGTGAGCAACCCGCTCCAGGCGCGCGAGGTGACGGACGAATTGCGCGCCAAGATGCCGACCCTCGAGAGCCTGCTACCCAAGCTGCCCGAGACGCCCGCTCCGGGTGTAGCTCCCGCGACCGGTGCCGATACGGGCTCCAAGGCGCCGGCAAGTGCGCCCTCTGGTGCGACAGCCCCAGCTCCAGCTCCTGCGGCGGCCCCCAAGGCGTCCGCGAACGCGCCGTCGAGCTCGACGCCTCCCGCGAACGCACCCTCTGCTCCGCCCCCCGTGAGACCGGCTGACTTCGGCCCCAAGGCGCCGGATAACGCGCCCTCCGGTACGACTCCGCCGCCGAAAAAATAGCCGAAAAACACCGGATTTGGATGGCGTTGCAGAATCTATAAAGCATTTATTTTCAGATATATGCGACTGCTTATGAGGCCATGATGTTGCGCAGACACAACAGTGTTGTAAATTCCTACAGAATTTGTTTGACGCCTCGGCCGATCTTGACTAGTCTCCTGCCTGACGAAAGAGAAATTAGGTCGATGGTTCCGTTGAAATCGAGGTTGGGAGTCGTCGCCTTCGGGTTGGCGGTAGCGGTATCAGGATGTGCGGCGTTGGATTCCCGTCCGGCACCTGAAATCGTCAAGGAGCGGGCGCAGGCCAGGTGGGACGCGCTTGTGAAAGGCGACTTCAAGACTGCATACGGTTATCTGTCGCCGGGAACGCGCAGCACGATGCCGTACGAGAACTACATCCTGAGCACGAGGAAAGGGTTCTGGAAGGCGGTGAAAGTCGACGGCGTGGAGTGCGGCAAGCCGGATGTGTGCCGCGTCAGCATGTCGATGGATTATGTGTACAACGGTACCCCGATCAGGACCCCGACCGCGGAGACCTGGATACGGGACGAATCAGGTAACTGGTGGTTCGGAAAATGAACCCCTTTTAAGGCAAGAGCGGTGGCGCGATTGGCGCGTGCGAGGTAGAATCGGCAGGTGTAGCTTCCGGGAAGTGATTATTTTTTCACCTTCATCACCAAGGAGTAACCCAAAACATGAATACGTTCAAGAAGAAGGCCCTTACGGCGGCGGTGCTTGGCACCCTCGGCGTCGCGGGGTCGGCCCACGCGATCTATCGTGACGCCAATAACCTCGGGCAAGCGCTGATCTACCCGTACTACACGGTTCAGTCCGTGTCCAACGGCGGCCCGATCGATGGTTCGTTCAACACGTACATCTCCGTGGTCAACACGACGGCGGACGTGAAAGTCGTCAAGGTGCGCTTCCGCGAGGGTAAGGCCTCGAGCGATGCGACGGACTTCAACGTTTACCTGTCCCCTCATGATGTGTGGACCGCAGCGGTCATTCCGGCCAGCAGCGACCCGGCGTCTGGCGCCGTCGTGGTTTCGTCCGATCGTTCGTGCGTCAACCCGGGTGGCAGCGGTGCGCTCGCCCTGCCGGGCCACGCGTTCGTGAACTATGATTACACGGGCCTGAACGACGACGGTCAAGGTTCCGGCATAGATCGCACGCGGGAAGGCTACATCGAAATACTCGAAATGGGCGTAATCCTGCCCGGAGCTGCGGCCTCGGCCGCGACCCACAGTGCCACTGGCACGCCGTCGTGCGCTGGCCTTTCGGGTGATGGTCTCTTGGCCGGCATCCTGGCCCCGGGCGCCGGCACGGGTCTGACGCAGCCGTCTGGCGGCCTTTCGGGCACCGGCACGCTGATCAACGTCAACGCGGGGCTGGACGTCATGTACAACGCGGTTGCTCTGGGTGACTTCGCGGTCGGGGGCAACGTGTACGCAGATCCGGGCAGTGCCAGCCCCAATCTGTCCTCCACGACTCCTCCTGTCGCCTTGGTTCACAGCGGTGCCACGAGCTACTTGGCGACCTTTGTGGCCCTGACGGCGGATGCCGCATCAGCCACACTGATGCACACCGACGCGATTAACGAGTACATCTTGGACTCGGCGACGGCATCTGACACGGACTGGGTGTTCACCTTCCCGACGAAGAACTTCTACGTAGCCGCGGGTGCCGCTTCCGCCGTGACGCCGTTCACCGAGCCCCTCGTGGACGGTGCCGGCGCGTGCGAGTCGGTGGCCATCACCTTCCGTGACCGCGAAGAGCAAACCACGAGCATCCCGACCCAGTTCTCGCCGCCGCCCCCGACCGGTGCCGGTGGAGCCCTGTGCTGGGAATCGACCGTGCTGAGCTTCCGCAACGGTCTGGCGAACGCTCCGCAGCCTGGCGACACCACGTCGCTCGTACTCGGCTCGAAGAACACGTCCACTCTGACGCTCAAGAACTTCCAGAACGGCTGGGCGGATATCACGTTCAACGATACGAATGCGACGACGACTGGCGTTACCGCGGCGGGTGGCACGACGTTCAACGCCCTCGCGACCCCGGGCGCCCTTGGCGCCGGCCCGATCACCTTCCTGGGTCTGCCGGTTGTCGGCTTCATGGTTCGTACGTTCAGCAACGGAACTCTGTCGTGCGGTACCGCGAGCTGCCAGGGCAACTACTCCGGCCTCGTGAACCACGCGTTCAAAGATGGCATCACGCCGGCCCCGACGCCGTAATCGAGGTCGAAGCGGAAAGGTTGTTTGCTGACCAAAATAGGCGGGCTTCGGCCCGCCTATTTTCTTTTTCAGGCAGGGAACCGGGATACTCCGGCCTTGTCTAAGGGAGCCCCATGAGGCATATGCAATCCTTGTTTGCGGCAACGGCCGCTCTATTAGCCAGTGCGGCAGCGATGGTGTGTTCCCCAGACGCGGCGGCACAGGTTTCCTACAACAGCCTCTGGATCAACGGCTCGCAGGTGTGCACGAGCCTGAGCAACATGACCATCAGCGGTAGCACGGTGCAGGTGAGCGGTACTTGCACCAGCGGCTCGACGACCACTTCGGCGCCGCCCCCCACGCCCAAGAGCTGCTCGCTTAGTCCCACCACCGCGAGCGTGACGGTCGGGTCGGCCGGGCCGACGATTATGGCAACCTGCAACGCCGACTCCAGCAGCGCTGGCGCGACTAGCTACGTATGGTCGGTAACGATCAACGGAACCGCCGTGACCGCGACGAACGTATCGGGCTTCGATCCGACTACGGTGACCGGTAGTAGCCTAGCCATTCCCGCCGCGGCCACAACGTTTGCGGCAGCCGGAGGCACCATCGTTGTGGGCGTTGCGGCGTCCTACCCCGGGGACACCGCGGGCACTACCTCGAGCACGCTCGTATCGACCGCGTCGGTATCTGTGAATGCCCCGGGCGCCGCGTGCACAACGACCGCCGCAGCAAACCTTCCGGCTTCTGGTACCACCGTTTATCCCGTTGTTCCTGCAAAGGGATACGTGGCCTACGCGCTTCCGCCCTTTGCGGCCTCGGATGCGCAATTCCGTTATTTCAACTTCACCATGGTCCACGACAACGTGACGGGTTCCAAGGTGACCGCGAGACTCAACATCTCGAAATGCCCCGGCGACTTCAGCGGGACGGACCCGTCGAGCGCCCTGTGCACGAAGAGCGCGTTCCTCGGATCCAACGGCTTTGGCATCAGCGTGGCCGCGGGAACTGGCACCGGACAGTGCTTCATCCCGACGGGACAGCAGTACTACATCAACGTCTCGTTTCCCGATGCGACGTGCAACAGCAAGTCTTGCTCGGCCATCGTCAACATGAACAACCTACTTTCCGGTACGCCGCTGAACTGACACCGGCCCTTAGCAGTGCATTCGGGCCTGCGCCCTGGCGCGGGCCTTTTCCATTCAAGCCTAGGAGATTCCGAAGTGCGTGTTTCTTTCCTTGCCTGCGCCCTGTTCGCAGGTTGCACCGTCGCGGCAGCCGCCGATCCCGCGCCCTCGACCGTATTGGCGAAACGCGGCGACGTCCAGGTCACCGTGGCCGATTTCAATGCCCTCATGGACAAGGTTCCCTCGGATCGCCGGGACGAATTCCGGGCCAACCTGGAACGCATCAATTCGGCGGTGAGCTCGATCTTCGTATCACGCGAGCTTGCCAACGAGGCCCGCGCGACCGGCTTCGACAAGGACCCCGAGGTCGCAGTCCGCCTGCGCCTCGCGGAGGAGAACCTGCTCGCGCAGGCCTACATGGAACGGTTCTCCAACTCCATCAAGTATCCGGATTTCGAACAGAGGGCCAAGGAGGTCTACCAGGCCTCCACATCCCGATATACAGTGCCGCCGACGGCGTCGATCAAGATGATCGTAATCGACAACCGTGGAATCTCGAACGACGAGGCGAAACGCAGGGCCGCCGAGGCCCTTGCCCAGCTCGCTGCGGGCGAATCGTTCGACACGGTCGCGGGGATCTACTCCGCCCGCGGTAAAGCGGAGACGCGAAATCACGTGGCCTACACCGCCTTGCCCGACGCGATTGCGGCTGTCGCCCGCACGCAGCCCCTCGGCAAGCCCAGCGAGCCCGTGGCGATCCCGACGGGCTACGTCTTGGTCGTCGTCGAAGACCGGCAGCCCGAGTCGCGCCTGCCCTATGAGAAGGTCCGTGAGCAGCTGATCGCCGACCAACAAAGCGCCTACCGTAAAGCCGAGATCGACAAGAAGCTGGGAACGATCACCGGCTCGAAGGACGTCACGCTGTACACGGACGCGATCTCTTCGTTGGTGGTCCCGGTGGATCGCGAGGCCATCCACGAGAAGCATGAGGAGGCCGCGCGCAAGGAGCAGCAGGAGGAGGCCCGCAAGCCGGAGCAGCCGGGCAAGCCGGCTGGAAACTGAACGCATAGCGCGTGGGCCGTTGGCTCTTCTCGGAGCTAGTCCGCCGCGAGCTTAGGCAGCGCTATGCCGGCAGCGCGAGCGGCGTGGCGTGGACGTTCCTGCAGCCGCTCGCCCAGCTCGCGCTCTTCGCGTTCGTCTTCAGCCAGATCTTCCGCGCCACGGTGCCGCCGCAGTATGCCGGCGTGAGCTATACGGGGTTCGTAGCCGTCGCGCTCTGGCCCTGGCTCATGTTCTCCGAGGCGCTGCGGCGTGCGCTGGAGGCCGTTGTGGCGAACGCTGGGGTCATCCGCAAGGTCGCCCTGCCGAGCGAGGTGTTCGTCTACTCGTCGGTCGCGGCGTGCAGCATCGCTCACCTCGCCGGTTACCTGGCCGTCCTGCTGGTCCTGGCCGCGACCGGCGAGCGGATACATCTCCTCGCGATTCCCATGTCCCTCGTCCTGTGGGCCGCATATGCCGTCCTCGCGCTGTCGATCGGACTCGTGCTCGCGGCACTGCAGACGTTCCTCAAGGATGTGGGCCACGTGACGGACATCGCGCTCAACGTGCTGTTCTACGCAACGCCCATCCTCTATCCGTTGTCCTTCGTGCCGGATCGCTGGCGGGAATTCCTCGAGGCGAATCCGCTGGCGTATCTTTCCGAGCGCATGCGCGAAATGCTGCTGTCTTCTCCGTCCATTCGTCTCATGGACGTGGCCGCGCTCGCCGGGTGCGTGGTCGCCATGCTGGCCGGGCGATGGGTCTTCCGCAGGCTCGCCCCGTATTTCGAGGATTTCCTTTGAGCGGGCCGCTGATCGCCTTGTCGGGCGTCGGAAAGGACTACCCGAAATTCTCCGATGGCGGGGAGCGCTTTCGTGCGGTACTCGGCCTGCTGTTGCGCCGCGGCTCGGTTCCCCACTTCACGGCCCTCGACGGGATCGACCTCGAGGTGCGGCGCGGCGAATCCGTCGGGCTCATCGGCGAGAACGGCGCCGGCAAGTCGACGCTGCTCAAGATCATCGCGGGCGTGGCGAGGCCCACTCGCGGCACGGTCGCGGTACAGGGCCGCGTGAGCGCCCTGCTCGAGCTGGGCAGCGGCTTCCATCCCGACTACACGGGGCGCGAGAACATCTTCCTGTCGACCGCGATCCGGGGCCTGTCCCATCGCGAGGCGCAGGGGCTCATGGGATCGATCGTCGAGTTCGCGGATATCGGCGATCACATCGACGAGCCCGTGAAGCACTATTCGTCCGGGATGGTCGTGCGACTGGGCTTCGCCGTGGCGACTGCATTGCGCCCGGACCTGCTCATCACCGACGAGGTGCTCGCCGTAGGCGACGAGTCGTTCCAGAAGAAGTGCATCCGCTGGATCGAGCAGTACCTCGGCTCGGGCGGCACGCTCCTGCTTTGCTCGCACAGCATGTTCCACATCCAGACGCTTTGCCGTCGCGCGGTGTGGATCCACGAAGGACGCGCGCGCCTCGCGGGCGACAGCTTCGAGGTGACCCGCGAGTACCTCACGTACCACGAGGAGAAGCAGGCGCAGCAGCCCGTGGCGGCACGGGCGGCCTCCGGGACCCAGGCGGCCGTCGAAGATGCGTGGTCGGAAGACGAGAGCGGCGCGCGCGCGACGACGTTCCCGCATGGCGGCTGCATGGTCCTGCAGGGAATCGCGTTCGAGCCCGACGGCCGCGTTCCGGTGATCCTTTTCGGCATCGTCCGCGCCGATGGCACGCCGGTGTACGGCTCGCACTCGAACGAGGGGGGCTTTCGTCCCGTGCCGCTGGGCGACAGGCGCTTCGGGTTCGCCGTGCGTTTCGACGCTCTCGCCCTGCTGCCCGGCAAGTACCGCTTTCGCCTCCATGTCCTGGACCCCGAGGGGCTGCGCCTGTTCGACACGGTGGAGAAGGATTTCGTGGTCACCGGAGCGACCCGGGACTACGGGCTCGTGAGGCTGCAACACACCTGGCAACCCGGCCGCACGCCATGAGGCGGCGCGCCGATCCTGGCCCTTCCTAGGCGATCTTCCAGCCGTGGATGGCGAAGAAGCGCCACGCCGATCGCACGAACCACGCGACATGCCGCAGTCCCTTGCGCGAGGCCTCGCCTCCGTGATGGACGATGCGCGCCCGGGGAACGTACGCCACCTGTGCCTCGCGCCCGATGCGAAGCGACAGGTCGTAGTCCTCGAAGTACATGAAGAACCGCGGGTCGAATCCGCCGACGCGCCTGAAGAGCGGCGTCTTCATCAGCATGAAGCAGCCGCTCGCGAGCGGCACCGGGGCCGTGGCGACGTCCGACGGCAGGTCGCGCATCTCGTAGCGGTCGAGCGCCTCGGCGAAGCGCGTGCGCAAGAAGCGGGGAGCGAATCCGCGCAGGAAGAGCACCCACACCGAGGGATAGCGCTTGCACAGGTACTGCCGCTCGCCCAGCGGGCCGCGCACCGCGGGCGCGACCGCTCCCACGCGCGCGTCTTCGCGCAGCGCCTCGATCGCCGCCACGAGCGTGTCGCGATCGAGCTCGACGTCGGGGTTCATCACGAGGTGCACGTCGGAGTCCAGCCGCGGCAGGACGAGGTTGTTGGCGCGGCCGTAGCCCACGTTGCCGTGGCCGTGGAGGATCTCCAGCGTGCCCGCCGATGCGAACGACTTCGCCGCTTGCGCGATCGGGCCGAGCGCGTCGGCCGGCCCGTTGTCGACCACGTAGAGCACCGCCTGCGAGACGAGCCCCGCGTCGCGCGCGCGCGCGATCGACGCCGCGAGCGAGGCGATCGAGCGCTCGAGCACCACGATGTCGGGTCTGTAGGTCACGACGGTGGCGGAAAGCTTCATCGCTAGTAGGGTTGGCGCGTGATGGCCTTCGAGCCCGTCACCCCATCGATTGTGTATGTGAATCCGCCATTGTTCGCATCGGAGAACGAGAGCGTGGCGGTGCCCGCCTGCCGCACGACCACGCTCGATTGGTTGAACGTGGCCGACGATGCCGCGGGGCCGGTCGTCGCGTAGACCTTGCCCGCATAGACGGTCGGCGAGGTCCACGTGCCCTCGGTG
>Ga0335079_10011317_pt1 | contig 10166 bp, 7 predicted proteins | sample Lox_Sample_33_FD_206719 | JGI IMG/M metagenome (GOLD analysis project Ga0335079, IMG submission 206719) | Soil microbial communities from Loxahatchee National Wildlife Refuge, Florida, United States - Lox_Sample_3.3 | ecosystem: Environmental > Terrestrial > Soil > Wetlands | place: USA: Florida...
GGTGTATTTCGCCCGCGGCGAGACCTTGCTGGCAGGACACAACCAGGGGCGGTTGCGAGCAAAATTTTCCGGCGCGAACCCTTCGGCCCGAATCACAGGCGAAGCTCCGCAGGCGTCCACGAGCAATTACTTCGCCGGTAACGATCCGCGCAAATGGCGCACTTCCATCCCGAACTACGCAAGGGTCCGTTACGCCGAGGTATATCCCGGAATCGACCTCCTCTACTATGGCAAAGACGGCAATCTGGAATACGACTGGGTAGTCTCGCCCGGCGGCGATCCAGCAAGGATCCGCATGGTGTTCGAGCACGCGGATCAGTTACGGATCGATAAACACGGCGACCTGGTCATAAGATCAGGTAACAGCGAGTACCGTCACAAACGGCCGGTAATTTATCAGGAAGCCGGAGGGAAGCGAGTTCCGGTGGCCGGCGGGTGGAGCTTGTACGGCCGGGAAGGCAGCTTCCGCATCGGCAGCTACGACCATAGCCGCGAACTGGTGATCGATCCGCCATTGATTTATTCCACGTATCAAGGCGGAAGCGGACTCGATTACGCATACGCAATTGCCGTAGATTCGATCGGCAACACGTATGTTACCGGCGGCGCCGGATCGACGAATTTCCCGGTCGCGAACCCCCTGCAAGGCACCCTACGAGGAGTCGAAGACGTCTTTGTAACCAAGATCAATCCCAACGGCTCCGCCAAAATCTACTCGACCTACCTGGGCGGAGGCGGCCCCGACGAGGGCCACGGGATCGCGGTAGACGTCCAGGGGAACGCCTATATCACGGGGAGCGCCGGCTCCATCGATTTTCCGACGAAGAACGCGATTCAGCCAACGACCGGCGGATCCGGCGACGCGTTTCTGACGAAGCTGAATGCCGCTGGTTCGGCACTGGTGTACTCCACATATCTCGGCGGCAACGCTCTGGATTCCGGTTCGGCGGTTGCGGTGGATACTGCCGGAAACGCGTATGTCGTGGGGACCACTTTCTCGGCCGATTTCCCTACGAAGAATCCGTTCCAGAGCGCGAAGGGCGCCCAGCAGGACGCATTCATCGCGAAGGTCAATGCGGCCGGCACCGCATGGGTGTACGCGACATACCTGGGCGGCAACAATGTGGACGAAGGAAACGCCATTGCCGTAGACGCCGCGGGAAGCGCATACGTCACCGGATACACGGCATCAACCAACTTTCCCCTTGCGTCGCCCTTACGTGGTTCCAACGCCGGCAGCGCCGACGCGTTTGTTACGAAGATCAATCCGGCCGGCTCGGCGCTAGTTTATTCCACTTATCTTGGCGGTTCCGGCACCGACTACGGGACGGCCATCGCAGCGGACTCGTCAGGCAACGCCTATGTCACGGGTGTAACAGCTTCAGACGATTTTCCGCTGGCAAATCCGATCGACAACACACTTGGAAGCCACGCCGTGGACGATGCGTTCGTAGCCAAATTCAATCCTTCCGGCTCTGGCCTGGTGTATTCGACGTATGTGGGAGGCGGCAGCGAGGACCAGGCATTCGCGCTGGCGATCGACCAGTCCGGCAACGTGTATATTACGGGACGCACCAACTCGAGCGACTTTCCACTGACCAATGCGATTCAGAGCACACGGTTCGCGTTCGACATGTTCGTCACCGAAATCAACGCAGCCGGCTCGGCGCGGCTGTTTTCGACGTTCCTAGGCGGCACAGGAAGTGAATCGGGCAGGGGCATTGCCGTGGACCGGCTGGGGAACATACATGTCGCGGGGGAAGGCACTTCGACCGATTTTCCGGTGGTGAGACCAATTCAGGGTACGAGCGGCGGCGGTGCCGGGCCTCAAGATGGCCTGGTGCTGCTCTTGGGCGATGCGCCGCCAGTGAGCGGACCGACCATTACGGCCGTCAGCGACAATCTTATTGACGGCGGGCCGGTGGTGCCGGGCGGATGGTTCTACGTGAAGGGTTCGGACCTGTCCGATGTGCAGCGCATTTGGGGCAGCGCCGACTTCGCGGACTCGACCGCGCTACCAACCAACCTGAATGGCGTAGAGGTGTGGGTGAATGGCGCTCCCGTGCCCGTGTATTTCATAAGCCCCACCCAGGTGAATGCGCAAGCGCCTTCGAATGTTAGCGGCACGATGACCGTGCAGGTGTTCCGCCTCGGCTTGGGCAGCAACATATTGACCGTTCCTGTCGCACAGATCCAGCCCAGCCTGTATTATTACTCGGTCAATTCGAAGAACTATGCAGCGGCATTGTTTCAGGACTACTCGCTGATGGGCGATCCGGCAATCGTCCCGGGAACGCACAAAGCCAGGCCGGGCGACATCATCCAGCTCTACGCCGCTGGGTTGGGCCCGTCCCCATCCGGACCGGTTACCACGCCGGTGCCGATTACCGGGGTCGGCGTGACGATTGGAACGGCGAGCGCCACAGTGTTGGCCGCGGCCCTGGTGGCCCCGGGACAGTTCCAGGTGAACTTTGTCGTTCCCCAATTGCCTGATGGCGAGTACCCAATCACGGTCTCAGCGTCCAGCAAGACATCACCGGCCAACGTGTTATTCGAGATCGGGCAGTGATGGCGCGGGAAGTGGCGTCCGGCGTTGCGGTCGTCCCCACGTTGATTGCCAACGCGTACCTGGTCGGCGACGCCGCGTCCTGGGTATTGGTGGATGCGTGCACACCAGGAAACGCGAGCCGGATTCAGCGGGCCGCGGAGTTTCGTTTCGGTCACGGCGCGCGGCCCCGCGCGATCCTTCTGACACACGGGCATTTCGATCATGCCGGATCCGCGGGTTCCCTGGCGGATGGCTGGGGCGTGCCCATTTATGCCCACCGGCTGGAGATTCCGTATCTCACCGGCAACTCCCATTACCCGCCGTTCAACCTGAGCTCGCCTGGATTCTTCACGCGGATCGCGAGGTTCTTTCCAACCAGCACGGTTGACCTGGGGCAGCGAGTTGCGGTTCTGGAGCCAGATCAATCAATCCCAGGCCTTCCGGATTGGGAGATGATCGAGACGCCTGGCCACACGCCGGGTCACGTGGCGTTCTTCCGCCGCACGGATGCCGCATTGCTGGCGGGCGACGCCGTGACTACGATGAACCTGGACAGCTTTGTGGACACGATCGCCAGACGGAAACGGGTATGCCGGCCGCCCGTGCCCGCCACATCGAACTGGAAAGATGCTCGCCGGTCCGTGGAGCTGCTGTCTGGTCTGCACCCTTCGTTGATTGCCGCAGGCCACGGCCTCCCCATGCGAGACGCTGCCGGTGAGCTGACGCGCCTGGCGGAGAATTTCGTTTCGCCCGAAGACGAGTGACGAGCATGCCCGACATTGCCGATCAATCCTTCTCCGTCCGGCTCGACTGCCACTATCTGCTGCGCGCGCCCGACTCCGTGGACGTGCACACCCCGCTGGTAGTCACGCTACACGGATTCGGAGGCAACCCTGAAGCTATGCTGCACCTGACTGCGCGGCTGTTCGCCGGACCGGCGGTTATCGCATCGCTCCAGGGACCGTATCAGTTCTTCCTCGGGCCATCCGTACGCGAGGTGGGATATGGCTGGATCACCAACCGGCGTCCGGCCGAATCCATTCGCCTGCATCACGACATGCTGCTGCACGTATTGGCTGAGGCAGGACGGCGGTTCAGCATCCCAGCGGAGCGGCGGCTCCTGATCGGGTTCTCGCAGTCGGTGGCGCTGAACTACCGTTTCGCGGCAACTCACCCGGCCGCGGTTCGCGGTGTGGCCGGCATATGCGGAGGCTTGCCGGGCGACTGGGACGAGGGCCAATACCAACAGGTCAGCGCGTCCGTCCTGCACATTGCAAGAGACGGCGACGAGTTTTATCCGCCCGGCGTAACCGAACACTATCCGGAGCGATTGCGGCGGAGGGCGGCGGACGTGGAGTTTCACCTGGTCGAAGGCAAGCACCAGGTGCCGTCGGACGGCAGCCGCATCATGGGTCCGTGGCTGGCGCGCATTTTGCGCTAGCGGCTGCCGGCGCCGGCTCGCTACTCTTCGAACTTGATGGATCGCGTGTCGCGCTCCAACCCGGTTGGGGTTATGAGGGGCCGGTAGAGCTCCGGACGGCGCGCCTGGAGCCACATGCGTCCCGAGGATCGCGGCAACAAATCTCCGCACAAATCGGCGATGACCATGTCGTCGGCCGGCTCCTGCGTCTCACTCAGAATCCGCCCGTACGGGTCAAGGATCATGGAATTGCCCGTGCGGATCTCGTCATCGTCCACGCCAACGCCGTTGGCAAACACCAGGAACAATCCATTATCGTGGGCGCGGCTGGGCAACCAGCGCATCAGCCAGCCGCGCCCTTTTTCGCCGAGGATTTCCCGCCGGATGAACTGCGGATCGAGCACGCGATTCTCCCACGCCTGGCGATCGATCAGGCCCATGATGTGAGGATTCCGCGTGCGGCAACCGCCGGTCTGGTGCGGCGCCAGCAGCACCTCGGCCCCCATCAGCGCAGTGATTCGCACGTTTTCAACCAGGTTCACGTCGTAGCAGATGAGCACACCGGCGCGGAAGCCGTGCGGCGTATCGAAGACGGTGAATTCGGCACCGGAGGCGATGTGCTCGTTCTCGAAGGCCTGCAGTTTGCGGTGCCGGCGCATGCGGCCATCGGGCATTGCCACGACGTAGGTGTTGTAGAACCAGCCATCCCCGCCGGCTTCCACCAGTCCTGCTCCGATGGTGATCCCGTGCCGGCGAGCCAGTTCCGCCAGGGCGAGGGATGAAGGGCCGGTGAATGCCGGCTCCGCCAGCGCGTCCAGTTCCTGCCGCGATAGCTTGCGCAGAAACCAGTAGCCGGTGATACAACACTCAGGGAATACCAGCAGTTGGACGCCGCGGTGCGCGGCCTGCTCCACGAACGAGCAAATTCTGTCGAGGTTAGCTCTTTTATCGCCTTGGACCGGCTCGAACTGTACCGCTGCTGCACGCACGTTTTCCATGCCGATATCGTCCCACGACCGAGTTAGGGCAGAACAGCCTCACTGCTCCCATCGAATGCTCCGGGCCGGCTTCACCAGGCCCGCGGCAATCGCCTTTTGCCGAATACTCTCACCTGCCGGAATCGGAGATTCGAAGAACATCACCTGTAACACCCGCGGGTAACCCGTGAGCGACCGAAGGGCTTGCGACCATGGCTCCGGATACCGCTGTTTCATTTCGGAGGCGAAGTCCAGGCAGATGGCCAGGTACGCGGCGCGCGCCTGATCCCGGGAACCGGCGCCGGCGGCCATGCCCGTTTCGATCTGGCCGCGGGCCTGGGTGCGCAAGGCCGCGCGCTGCTTCTCCAGATCGGGGAGCGGCTCTACGTTGGCCGGAACTTCCACGGGGATCCGGTAGACCAATCGGCCGTTCGATGTCACCTTCGATCCGCCCTGCCGGACGATGTTGGCTTCGGCCACGGAAAGGAGCCGATCGGCGTAACTCGTGATGGTCTCATCCTGCGGCAGCTCGTCGCGGCTGGTGTTGCGGTACCGGTCCTTGATATTCCAACCCTGCGACGAGAGCGACCGGTTTCCCTTGATGACGCCCAGAATGGCGCCGGATGCGGCGGCGTTGTTATCCGCGTCCCACCCGAAATTGAAAGCGTGCCGCACGGTCTGGACAAAGTCCCCATCGCCATAAATGAGCGCCGAGAGGGTAGAAGCTCCATTGAGCCAGACCCCGTTGCGGTCGCGCATGTCCTGCCCGCCGTAACGGCAGTATTTCTCCTTGGTGAGTCTCCGTGTGGCGCGCCAGTCGTTGGGATATTGGCTCGACCAGTGGCGGACGTCCGCGATGATCTGCCGCATGACGCTTCCGGGATCCACCGCGGCGGCACCAGCATCGAGGATGGTCTCCATGTTGCTGGTGAGGAATGCGGTGGCGAGCATGGCATCCATCAACTGCGTGGACTGGATCGCCTCGCCATCGATACTGACGTGAGTGTAGTGGATGCCGATGCGCGCGGCGGTCTGCGGCATGCCCGGCGAGATGAGTCCCCAACTCTCACTGACGAACTGTCCGGAGAGGTTGAAATCGGCCCAGGGGTTGAACTCGATCTTCCCCGTCAGGGGCGGCTCGATGCCGAGATCGAGGAGCTGGCGCAGATAAAGATGAGAGCACCAGATGCGGCGGTTGATGTGCTTCCGCCAGATCTCCGCGATGCGTGGATAGGGAAGCAGGATGGCCCCGCTCTTCTGGATTTCGATCAGGTAAGGCCACTCGATATCGGTATCGTCGTCGGTCCAACCGCCGTCGGGCAGGGCCGGGGTGTACTCAGCGACGTTGCCAGGCTCAGCGATGTACTTCATCTCGTGGACCAGGCCGTTCAGGTCGCCGACTAACTGGCCGAGGAAACCGCCCCGGATTTTGTCTTCGAGGACGCCGGCGGGAATCTCCGTGACCGTTCCCGGTTGGGACTGGGCGAACAGGGGCACACATGGCGCCAGGGTCAGGAAATCACGCCGCTGCACGGGAAACTCCGGTGGGCAGCTGGTTCAGTTTCACGCGGCTCGTCACGCTGAACATTCTCCCTGCGGCGCCCCACCGCTAGTCCTTGTTAACGGATACAACGCCATGATCGACCAGGACGGAATCGGCGGGGCCGATGCGCCCGTAGGGCCGGCCGTTTACTTCCAGTTGATCGCCGCGGATCCAGATCTCGGCGTCGCGGCAGGGGGCATAGTGGTAGACCCCAGCCGAGACCTGCTGAGGTTGGGGGACACTGGTCCGGTAGCAGTCGGTGACGACGACTTTGTGGGATCCGACGGTGGTCTCGACGCGCCCGAGGAGGAGATTGTTGGAGCGGGAGCAGGCGGCGAGGAGAGCGAGGCCGAGAAGCGCTGAGACGGCAAGCGGCGTAAGAACTCCGCGCAATCGCACCATGCCCTTTATTGTAATGGTCTTGTGGTAGACTGATCTCGCTTTCAAAGTCACACGTGTTACGGGTAGCCGACAGCCGGGGAGGGGAGCCTTGGATTGCGGGCAGTCGCCGCGCGGAGCGGGGTGGATTCTGGGTCTTTTTTGGCTGGCCGGCGCCGGGATGGCGTCGGACCAGCCGATCGCGTATTCCCATAAGCAGCATCTCGCGCTAGGACTGGATTGCCTGGACTGCCACAGCTCGGCCGATACTGGCTCGGCGGCCACGATCCCTTCGGTCCGGAAATGCATGTTATGTCATGAGCGGATCGCGGCGGACAGGCCCGAGATTCGGAAGCTGGCCGCATTTGCTCAGCAGAACCGCGAGGTTCCATGGCGGAGGGTCTACGGGTTTCCGCGCGAAGCGCTGGTCAAGTTCGAGCATGCCCCGCACGCACGAGCGCGGATTGCCTGCGCGACGTGCCATGGGGACATGACGCAGGCCGGCACGGCGCAACTCAGCGTGAAGCACAATATGGGGACGTGTTTGAGCTGCCACCGGCAATACAAGGCTTCTGAGGACTGCGCGGCATGTCACTACTGAACGGGGCCGCAGTTCCAGCGGGACCACTGAGGGTTTTCTAAGCGATGGATCGGAGGGACTTCTTTCGGATAGTTTCGGCAACTTCGGCGGGTGCGCTCGGGAGCTCGTGTGGCCGGAAGACCGATGCGGTAATTCCACTGCTGGTTGCGGAGCAGGAGATTGCTCCGGGCGAAGAATTGTGGCACCCGGCGGTGTGCACGGAGTGCGGGGCGGGATGCGGGACACTGGTGCGGATCATGGAAGGCGAGCGAACCATCGAGCTGAAGGGCGAGAAGGTCCGGCAACGGATCGCCGCGATCAAGAAGGTGGAAGGCAATCCCCTGGATCCGGTGAGCGGAGGCCGGTTGTGCGGTCGCGGGCAGGCCGCGGTGCAGTCGCTGTATCATCCCGACCGGCTGCGCGGTCCGATGAAACGGACGGGCGACCGCGGGAAGGCGCAATTCGCCGCCGTCTCGTGGGAGGAAGCGATCGGGCTCGCGGCGGAGAAGATCGCGAAAGTGCGGGCGACCGATCCGGGCCGAATTGCCGTGTTCCGCGGACCGCAAAACGGCACGCGGGCGATGGCGCTGGAACGGTTCACGCAGGCGGCGGGATGTCCCGCGCCGGTGGTTTGCTCAACGGCAGATTTCGCGGTGGAGCGAAAAGCCGCGGAGATGGTCTTCGGTTGGAACGGGCTGCCGGTGTACGATCTGGCGCGCGCTCATCATGTGTTGGGCGTGGGGGCGGACTTCCTGGGCGGATGGGCGTCGCCGGTGTATTACAACCGGCAGTACGGAGCGTTCCGGCAGGGGCGGCAGACAGTGCGCGGGCGGCTGGTACACGCCGAATCGCGGCTCTCGCTGACGGCGGGCGCGGCGGACCGCTGGCTGCCGCTGCGGCCGGGGACGGAGCCGCAGTTTCTGGCGGCTGTGGGGCGTTTGCTTCTCGATCTCGGCCTGGCTCGCGATGGCACCCATGGCGCAGCGTTCGCCACCGTGGATCCGGGCGCGATGCTGGCTTCCTGCGGCTTGAACGAGCGGCACGTGCGGGACTTCGTCAGGGAGCTGGGGGAATCGCCCGCGCCGCTGGTGGTAGCCGGCGCGTCAATCGTGCACAGCAACTCGCTCGAAGCGATCGTGGCATCCCACCATTTGAACCTGATGCTGAGAAACGTGGGGACGCCGGGGGGCGTCTTGTCTCCGGCTATGTCGCCGGGGCCGGAACACCGGAGCGCGGCGGAGGCTATGGCGCGGGCCGGCGCGGTGCTGATCGCCGATGCGAATCCCGCGTACACGTTGCCGGCGTCCAGCGGAGTTCTGGAGGCGCTGGCGCGCGCGGAAATTGTGGTCGGCTTCGGAAACTTCGTGGACGATTCGGCTGCGTGGTGCGATCTGCTGCTGCCCGCGCATCATGGGTTGGAATCCGAGATGGCGGTGGTTCCAGCCGTCTCGGCGAGGCCGGCGGTGGCGGTGGCGCGTCCCTTCGTAAAGCCGCTCTACGATACACGCGCGGTAGAGGCAACACTCTCGGAAATCGCGCGCAGGATGAACCTGGATTATCAGGCTGCAGGGTTGAAGGATCTGCTACCGGACGGCGTCGCGCCAGAGGAGGCCGCACGGCAGGGCGGGTGGTGGCAGGAGCCGGCAGCGGGACTGCCGGTACACTCCGGTGAGGCAGGGGTCGAATTTCGCCCGGCATCCTTCGCCGGAGATCCGGCGCAATATCCACTCACGTTCCAGCCGTACCCGTCGCTCCAGTTTCACGACGGGGGCGGGTCGAACCTGCCGTGGATGCAGGAACTGCCCGATCCGGCATCGAGCTCGATGTGGGGACTGCCGGTCGAGATCGATCCAAAGACGGCTGCCAGTTTGGGCATCGCCACCGGCGACGCGGTACGCGTGGAATCGCTGCACGGATGGCTTGAAGCGCCCGCCTACGTGCATCCGGGCGCGATACCGGGAGTGGTGAGTATGGCGATTGGCGACGGCCATACGCATTACAGCCGGTATGCCTCGGGGCGCGGCGCCAATCCGATCTCGATCCTGGAGACCTGCTGGGAGCCGGCAACCGGGGCGCTGGTGCTGGGAGGCACACGCGTCCGGCTGTCGCGGGCAGCGGGCCGCCGGACGTTGGTCCAGTTTTCGGCGCAGGACCGGGAAGAGAGGGGGTTCGAGCACAGATGAGCATCACACATCGATGGGGCATGGCGATCGACCTGGACCGATGCACCGGATGCGAAGCGTGCGTGGTCGCGTGCCACGCGGAGAACAACCTGCCGGTCTCGACACCCGAGCAGGCGGCGAAGGGGCGCACCGCGCATTGGATCCGCGTGGACCGGTACTACGAAGGCGAATTTCCCGACGTGAAGGTGAAATATATGCCGGTGCTCTGCCAGCACTGCGACAACGCGCCGTGCGAGCCGGTGTGTCCCGTCCACGCGACTTATCACAATCCCGAGGGTCTGAACGTTCAGGTGTACAACCGCTGCGTGGGCACGTTCTACTGCGCGAATAACTGTCCCTACACGGTGCGGTATTTCAACTGGTTCGAGCCCGAGTGGCCCGCGCCGCTCGATTTGCAGCACAATCCCGACGTCGCGGTGCGCATGACGGGCGTGATGGAGAAGTGCACCTTCTGCATCCAGCGAATCAAGCGCGCGAAGGAGGGCGCCGCACGCGACGGCCGCACGCTGGCCGATGGCGACGTGAATCCGGCGTGCG
>Ga0335079_10011323_pt1 | contig 10162 bp, 9 predicted proteins | sample Lox_Sample_33_FD_206719 | JGI IMG/M metagenome (GOLD analysis project Ga0335079, IMG submission 206719) | Soil microbial communities from Loxahatchee National Wildlife Refuge, Florida, United States - Lox_Sample_3.3 | ecosystem: Environmental > Terrestrial > Soil > Wetlands | place: USA: Florida...
CTCCCGGCGGCGTGAACGTCGAGAGGGTCATCCTCCGAGTGGGGCTCCGGTCCGTCGGCATATGCCCAGGCGATGCTCTGGGCTATGAGCCGACGCGCGCCCGCCACGATTGCCGCCCCGACAAGGTTGCGCGTTCCTTCTTCGCGGATTCGCGCGTTGCGCACGATAGCTTCACCCATCAGGCTCGGTTCGAGCCGCTTGGGCAGATCCGTCAGTTGGTGAATCACAACCTCGGGCTCAGCCGATGCAGCTGCGCGCGAGAGCGCCTCTCGATCGAACACGTCCACGAGCACGGGCTCAGCCCCGAGAATGCGTAACTGCTCGGCGCGGAGTGCCGATCGTGTGGTCCCTACTACGTGATGGCCCGCACCCTTGAGCAAGGTCACCAGACGGCTGCCAATCGCTCCACTCGCTCCGGCTAAGAATACGTTCATGGCCACCTCGTAGCGCGGCTGAGATCGGGCGACGGCCTGGTCGCAGCAGCACGGCCAAGACCGGCAACGCGTGTTAGACAGCAACCCAGCTGAACGTTCGCACGGTTGGCGCGCCGCGCTTCGCAGCGCCCGCGCTTGCCGGCAGCCGTCGGCGCAGCTAGCGCTGAGCGCTGGCGCGGGCTCTTGCCGCGAAACGGATCAACAGCTCGACAAAGCTTGTGACCTTAGGCACATCACGTCTGTCACGGTGATAGATGACGTGCACCGGACGCGGGTTGGGTACGAGCTCTCTCAGTATGGGGACCAATCGACCCGCTGAGAGATCCTCGTCCAGGAGCACGCGCGGCTGCATGATGATGCCGAAGCCGCGCAGCGCAGCGGTGCGCAGCGCCTGCCCATTATTGGCCAGCAGCCGACCGCGGGCGGCGCTACTGTCGCGACCGTTAGTCCGCAGCAGACGCGCTCGATCACCGGAACTCGCTCGGCAACAGTCCGACGGTGCAACGTGCCGCCCGGGACCTCATCGGGGGCTTCAGCGACATCCTCGAGCTGCGGGCCGTATCGGGTAGCGAAGCGACCCTGGTGCGGCCCGACGGGTACATCGCCTCTGCCACGCATCACGGCGGCACCACGGCGGCGCTCAATTCGATGCGGTCACTGCTGGAGCGACAGACTGAGGCAGCGTACGCGACGCGGCCGCTGAGTGATGGGTGATGCGCTTTAGCGGCCCTGCCGTGGGCCCTCGGACGAGCCCGGCAGCTCACCCGCCGTCTGCGGCATCGAGCGTTGGAAGTCGGGAAATATTATGCGTCTCGAGGTCGGGCTCCAGTTACGCGTGATTCGCCGGTAGACCTCGAGCTCCGCTTGTGACGGTGTGCGTTTCGGAAACGGAATGACGTCATTGGAACGCATGAGTCTGGCTCCTGGTGAAGACCAACAGTGCCGATGAGCCTATGCTCGGGCCACACCCGACGTCACCGCGTGCAGATGCCTTCGCGGCGTAGGCGCTCTCCCATGCTCCATGAAGGACAACGTCTTCGTCCCTGAGGATCCCAAGGCGACGGACGAGCAGGCCAGGCAGGGTCGAATCGACGCACGCGATGCCTACGCGCACTTCGACGCGCGCGAGATGGGCTGGACCAAGGTGGTGCTCAAGCCGAACGGCATCAAGGCTTCCGGCACCAAGCCGAGCACTCGCCCGGAAAAGCCACCACGCGGAAAGCGAAAGTCGGCCGAAGACTGAGGCTCTGATCGAGAACGCGCAGACCGCTTGCCCGACAGCTCGGGGGAAACCGACCTGGTGTGCGCGATTCCAGCCTGAACCCGATCGACTCAGTATGGCGCGAAGTCAGACTCGCAAGCGAGGAATGCCGCGGCGTGTCGCGTAAAGGACTCGTGAAACTGGAACAGTGAGCCGTGGCCAGAGTCCGGAAATGTCAGGAGGACGGCATTTGGCAGATGCTCAGCGAGTCGGTAGGAGTTTTCGACGGGAATCATCTCGTCACGCACACCGTTGACAACCAGGGTTGGTTGGCGGATGCCCGCAAGGTTCGCGTAGCGTTGGCCCGTGAATTGCTCCCATTCACGAAACGCTGCGATTTGCGCCTTCGCGACGCCGGGGCCCGATACCGGCTCCCGATCCTCAGTGCGTTGTGCCAGCCTCTCGATGAATGCCGCGCCCGCAGCCTGGCTCGATGGTGTGGGCGCAAAGAAAATCTTCTGCAGCAGCGCGTAGCCCTGGAGCTTCGGATCGTGGAAGTACCCGGCCAAGGTGGGCTTCTCGAGGTGCATGATGTCTTCGCCGCCTCGCGGAGCACTACCAACCAGGATCATTCTGCGAATGATCGAGGGACGGTCCTGTGCCATCTGCTGCGCGATCATTCCGCCGAGTGAGAACCCGAGGACATCGCAGCTGGCCACGCCGAGGCGCTGCAGGAAATCGAGGGAGTGTTCAGCCATCCCGGCCACCGTCTCGGGCACCCTCCCGGTGGATCGCCCGACGCCGGCGTTCTCGAAGAGAATCACCTCTCGGGTGGATGCCAGGGGGTCGGTGACCGCCGGGTCCCAATTGTCGAGTGTTCCGGTGAAGTGCTGTAGAAAGAGCAGGGGACGCCCGCGGCCCGCTCCGAAGCGACGATAAGCGTATCTTTGGTCTCCGGCCGCGACGAATTGTGTTGGCGAGGTGCGGTTGCTCGCTGCCGTCGTAGCTGACATCGAATGCTCCTCTCTTGCTCGCACATTTTAATGCGCAGGCTTCAGCTGCAGGCACCACCAAGGTGCGAGTCGGGCCAATGACCGCGGCTCAGGTCACGGCACAGTTGGTTGAGGACCCGTAGCAGCGCGAAACCGCGCTCATCTCGAATCGCAGGAGCGGCGACTCGACCGTAAGGTGCGCATTCATGTCACCGCCCGTGGGAGCGTGACGTCTTTGGCAGGCTTGTCCTCGCGCAGGCCCAGGTAGACCGGCTGCCGCAATTTGCGATCGGCGGTCAATTCCTGATAAGCGATTTGCGCGACCAGGCGCGGTCGAAGATGTGTGATGTCGTCGCCACGCGGTGGATCCACGAGCGCAGTCGTGGGGGTGACGAGCGGCTGAAATCGCTTGTAGAGGTTGGCCAGCGTCTGGGCGTCGAAACCGGTGCCCACCTTGCCGACGTAGTGTAGCCGGCCGTGTTCGTAGGCTCCGAGCAGCAGAGCACCGAAACACTGCCGCGAACCCTCTGGCAAGGTATAACCCACGACCACGAATTCGTCCTCCTGGTGAACTTTGACCTTCAGCCACAACCGCGACCGCTGGCCGACGTAGTGCGAGGAAAGGTCCTTGGCTACCAGACCTTCGTAGCCCTTGCGCTTTGCGATGTTGTAAGCCGTGAGCCCGTTCGTGGCGAGGCGATGCGAAAGGAGCAGGACGCCCTTCGGGGTGACCACTCTCTCAAGTCTGCTGCGCCGTGCCGCGAGCGGCTCGTGCCGTAGGTCCTTGCCGTCGGCGAACAGGCAATCGAATACAGCGTACACGGGCTCGCCGCCGCCCTGCTGGAGGAGCTGGAAGCGTGACACGCGTTTGCGGTCGAACACCACGACCTCGCCATCGAGCAGCAGCGTGGTCGGGCGCAGCGCTTTGATCGCAGCGGCGATCCGTGGAAAACGACTGGTGTTGTCCTTGTCATTGCGTGACAGGAGCAGGACGCGCGCGCCGTCTTTGTACGCGAGTATCCGGTCACCATCGTATTTCTCTTCGTACACCCAGCCGGGCTCGTCGAACGGCTCGGCGACGAGTGTGGCGAGCATGGGCCGTACGTGTAACGGCAGGCGACGCTTCACGGAACTGATTCCAATCCTAGCTGGGCTCCCACCCGGAATCAGCAGGTTACTTTGAACAACGACTCGAGTCGCCGGGAATCACGCCTTACGGGCGCGGCGTCGGAACTGGGCCGTGATACGGCCCAGGTCGCCGGTACGCTTCCCTGGTGAACGTCAGGTCGCGGCGCCGAGCTCCACGACCGGGGAGAATCCACCGAAGATCATGCGCTTGCCGTCAAATGGCATCGGGTTGCTCTGCGGCGGGGTTGGAGAATGAGAATCTCCGCATCCGAGCGGTCCCTTCCTGACCCAATCTCGCGACGATCATCCGGGCCGTGGATGCATGGCGAGCAATGCTCGCGCACCGCCAGAAAGACCTGGCGGACACCGTGGGGTTCCAAGGGAGGGTCGCGTCATTCGCTCGACCTGCTCAGGCCGCGGACGCGCTCGCGCTGCCCGACCGGCGCACTCGGAGGGCGCTACTGCAGCCCGCTGCGAACCGAGGTTATCCGCTGGGTGTTGAAGCCGAGCCAGTGCATGCGTCCCACGTAGCGGGCATGCTCGACCTTGATGCAACGATCCATTATGACCGAAAGCCCGCCCTTCTCCGCGATGCGCGCGCCTTCCTCGTTGATCACGTTGAACTGACACCAGAGGCACTTGGCGCCGATCGCCACGGCTTCGGTCGCTATTCCGGGCAGTGCGGCCGGGGCGCGAAACACATTGACGACATCCACTGGAACCGGCACGTCGCGCAGACTCGCGAAGCTTCGCTCGCCGAGGACCTCCGACTCGCGCGGGTTCACGGGAATTACGCGGTAACCATGTCGCTGCAGGTAGAAGCCGACGAAGTAACTGGCGCGCAGCGGGTTGCCAGACAGGCCCACGATTGCGATGGTCCTCGCGCTCAGCAACACGCGCTGGATCGTCAACGGATCCTGGTAGCGCTCGAGGTCGAAGGTCGTCATCGCGCGCCCTCCAGGGATCCCGAGGCGCGAGCACGGGCGAAGCCCTGCTCGAGGTCCCAGATCAGATCGTCGGCGTCTTCGATGCCGACGGACAATCGGATGGTTCCCGGGCCGACGCCGGCTGCCCTGAGCTCCTGCTCATCGAGCTGTCGGTGCGTCGTGCTCGCCGGATGAATGACGAGGCTCTTGGCATCGCCGACGTTCGCCAGGTGCGACCACAGCGTAACACCGCGAATGAAGTCCTGTCCGGCCTCGCGGCCGCCACGGATATCGAACGAGAACACCGCGCCGGTGCCACGCGGCAGGTACTTCTCTGCCAGGGCTTGGTACGGACTGCTGCGCAAGCCGGGATACGTGACGTTGGCGGCAAGCTCGTGGGAGGCGAGGTAGGTGGCAATCGCCATGGCGTTCTCGACGTGGCGGTTCATGCGCAGCGACAGCGTCTCGAGTCCCTGCAGGAACAGGAACGCATTGAAGGGGCTCATGCAGGCACCCAGATCGCGCAAGGTCTCGGCACGCAACTTCATCAAGTAGCCGTAGGTGCCGAAGGTCTCGTGGAACTGCAGGCCGTGATATGCCGGCGAGGGCTCGGCGATCACCGGGAAGCGGCCGTTTGACCAGTTGAACTGCCCCGAATCCACGACCACGCCGCCGATGCTGGTGCCGTGGCCGCCGATGTATTTCGTCGCGGAGTGCAGCACGATGTCGGCACCCCACTCGATCGGGCGGCACAGATACGGGGTCGCGAACGTGTTGTCGACGAGGAGCGGCAAACCGTGCTCGTGCGCCACGGCCGCGATCGCCGCGATGTCGAGCACGTTCCCGCCGGGATTGCCGATCGTCTCCCCGAAGAACGCTTTGGTGTTCTCGCGAACCGCGGCCTTCCATGCGCCGAGGTCGTCGGGATCCACCCAAGTCAGCTCCACGTTCATCTTGCGCAGCACGTGTTTGAACTGGTTGATCGTGCCACCGTACAGCGCCGCCGACGACACGACATGGTCGCCCGGGGTGAGCAGGGTGAAGAGCGCCGCGGCCTGCGCGGCCAGGCCGCTGGCGAACGCTACCGCTCCGCACCCTCCCTCCAGGCTGGCGATGCGTTCCTCGAACACCGCAAGTGTGGGGTTGACGATGCGTGTGTAGGTGTTGCCGTACTCCTGCAGGTTGAAGTAGGCGGCCGCCGCCGCCGGGTCCTCGAACACGTAGCTCGTGGTCTGAAAAATCGGTACCGCACGCGCACCGGTATTCGGGTCCGGGCGCTGACCTGCGTGAACCTGGCGAGTCTCAAAGCCGAAATGACGTGACGTTTCCACGGACGCGGCTCCCGGGCGCGATGGACTGAGCGATCATAGGCTTCTGCTGCGTCGCGTCCAATTGCAGCAGAACGCAGCCTTATGAACTTATAACCGGTAAACTTGCCGTGCCCATTCGGCCACTTGTACCACCACTGGGGCAAGCGTAGTCTCCGACGATCCACACGCGCGCGAAGGCTCTCAAGTAGGACCCTCCGCCTCATCGAGGAGACACGAAGATGGCACAGGTCGATGTCGACAACGGAGTCAACGTCGAGGCGCTTCTTGCCGCACGGGAGGCGCTGAAGGGCGCGCCTGAGGCCGCCAAGTTCACCTGGCGCGCATCCTGCAAGTGGCAGAATGGGACCCATGCCGTGTCGAAGGTGCGGGGATTCCACGGCCTCGGAGAAGAGCAGAAGCACAAGACCGAATTTTCCTTTGAGACCGATCACCCCGAGGTCTTTGCCTCCGAGGATCTCGGTGCGACCCCGGTTGAGCTGGTGCTCGTTGGCCTTGCGAGTTGCCTGACGGCCGGCGTGGCTGCGGTAGCGCAGAACCGCGGCATACAGCTGCGCTCGGTGGAAGCGAAGCTCGAGGGCACGATGAATCTTTACGGCATCCTCGGCATCGACAGCAACGTGCGCAATGGCTACGACGACATCAAGGTCACCTTTCACATCGACGCCGACGCCTCGAAGAAGGACATCGAGGCGCTCGTCGCGCAGTCGCAAAAACGCTCCGCCGTGTTCGATATCGTGACCAATCCGACCAACGTAACCGTCGAAGTTGTCTAGCCGGACTGCGACGCGCACGACGGGCTCACCATCGAACACATCACCACGGTCGTCGTCGGTGCCGGGCATGCCGGGCTGGCGATAAGCCGTGTTCTCAGCGAACACTCGATCGATCATGTAGTGCTCGAGCGCGGCGACGTCGCGAACTCCTGGCGACGCGAGCGTTGGGATTCACTGCGTCTGCTGACGCCGAACTGGCAGAGCCGGCTGCCCGGCTATCCGTACCAGGGCAGTGATCCCGACGGCTTCATGACGATGCCCGAGGTCGTAGCGCACATCGCGGGGTTCGCCGCGGCGACCTCGGCACCGGTTCGCACCCACACGACCGTCACGCGTGTCGCGCGGATCGATGGCGGGTTTCGCGTTACGACCGACCAGGCCGAGATCCGCTGCCGCAGCGTGGTACTTGCAAGCGGCGCCGCAAATATTCCACGGGTGCCCGACCTGCAGCGGGGCGTGCCTGAGGGCATCGAATGCGTCACGGCCTTCGACTATGGCAACCCGGAGCGACTAGCGCCGGGTGGCGTGCTCGTAGTGGGCGCCTCGGCCACCGGTGTGCAGCTTGCTGATGAGATCCAGCGCTCCGGCCGGAAGGTGACGCTGGCGGTCGGCGAGCACGTCCGGCTGCCCCGTAACTACCGCGGCCGTGACGTGCTGTGGTGGATGGAGAGCTCCGGTGTCTGGAGCCAGCGTTACGATGAGCTCGATGATCTCGATCGCGCCCGCGGGCTTCCCTCGCCTCAACTCGTTGGCACGCCCGAGCACACCACTCTCGACCTGAACGTTCTGCGAGCTGCGGGAGTCGAGATCGTCGGTCGGCTGGCCGCCATACGTGACGGCCGCGCGCTGTTCTCGGGAGGGCTTCCCAACCTGTTCGCGCTCGCCGACCTCAAGATGCAGCGGCTGCTCGACACCTTCGACGAGTGGGCGCGCAATGGCATCGTGGACAGCGAGGTTGGACCCGCGGAGCGTTTCGAACCCACCCGCGTCCCGGCAGCGCCGCGCCTGTCACTCGACCTGCGCAACGGCGAGATCCGCTCGATCGTCTGGGCCACGGGGTTTCGCCCCGATTATCGCTGGCTCGACGTGCCGGTCATCGATCGCCGGGGCGAGTTGTCCCATGACGGCGGGGTCGTCGTCGGTGCTCCCGGAATGTACGCGATCGGATTGCCGCTGTTACGGCGCCGCAAGTCGACGTTCATCCTCGGTGCCGAGGACGATGCGCGTGATCTCGTCGGCCACCTCGCGGGCTACCTCGCGGACGCCGTCGCGACCGGGCGTTCAAGGCAACCGGCAAGTCCCTGAACTCGAACCCGATACGGTACAGAAGCAGCAGCTCACGGGCCGCCCAGCCTCGGCCTGGCAATGCACCAGGCAGTCCGGCGCGCTAGCGCAAGCTGCCTGACGAGGTTCTGCAGCTATGGGTCGTCGGGCAGCGGTATCGCGCGGCGACGCAGCGCATCGATCAGGGGTCCTAGGTGCGCGCGATAGTGGCGCCACCGGCCCGAGGATGATCCGTAGATGGGGCGGCGTATCTGCGCCGCGCTCGCGGTGAACGAGACGGAGGCGCTGCTCTGGACCTCGATCGCTTCGGGTCTCCAGGCGAGGCCGCAATACTCCGCGACACGTGCGCCTACTTCCCGAGGTTTGCCAACGAGCGCTTCGTATTCGACCTCGCAGAATGTGTCACCAAAACTCTCGCGCCAGTGGCGTAGCAGCCCGTCATACGCTGCGAAGTATCGGGCGAGATCCTCGAAGTCGTAGGTGAATGGGTAGGCGGCGGCGAAGAGCGTCCGATACATGGCGAAGCAGCTGTCGATCGGTTCGCGCCTGACCAGCACGATCTTCGAGCCGGGCAGCGCGCGACGGATGGCACCGAGGTAGAGATAGTTCATCGGTAGCTTCTCGATGATTCTGTCGCCCGCGGTGCCGCGATCGGCGAGCCGTGCATATCCTGCAGCAACCGCGTCCGGGTCAGCCGCCGCTGCACGGGCAAAGAGGTCTCCCGGCCCGGGCGGTGCGGCCACCAGCAACGCCCTGGCGAAATTGTCGGTTTCGCCGTTGGAACGCACGCCGGCGAGCCCAGTGAGGATGTGCTCCATGAGCGTTGTGCCGGATCGCGGCAGACCGACGATGAAGATATAGCGGCTGAACTTTTGCCCATGCGCATCCGCGCGCAACCGCGCCGTCGGAAAGACTTCCTTGAGCCGCTCGATCTTGCGCTCGTCCGTGGCGACGTCATAGGCAAGCTGGCGGCGGCGCGTGCTCGCGGCCGCGGAAAACCAGTGGAATGCCTCATCGAACCGTTGCAGGTCATCGAGCTCCTTTCCGAGTGCGTAGCCAAGAGCGACGCGTGCGCGATCGGAAAGGTGGCAGCTCGTCAACTTCGATCGCAGTTCCTCGACGTGGTTGGCGTCGGGCGACTGAACGCGCAGCTCCGACCGCAGCAGGTAGCTCGCATAATCTCTGGCATCAAGGGCGATGGCTCGATCGCACGCAGCCTCCGCCTCAACGAGTCGCCCAAAGCTGCGCTCGCTCGAGGCCAGGTTGTACCAGAATCGGGGATCACGGGGGGCCATCTCGACCACCCGTCGGTACAATGCATTGGAACGCTCGTACTGGCCGAGAAGCATCGATGCGTGGGCGAGCGCGTCGTATGCGTCCGCAACGCCTGGCGCGCATTGCAGCGCGCGGCAGATCACGGCGTCCGCATCTGCGGCTCGACCAAGTTGCAACAGAATCGTCGCCAGCATGCCGTGTGCCGGAAGACATACCGGGCTCCCCGCCACGGCCTGCTCGGCGAACGGCAGGGCTTCGGCGAAGCGTCCTGCACGCATCAACCGGTACGCCTCGACATCGGCTCGGGACGCTGGCAGTGATCGATGAGACATGTTCGGCTCAGGACGGCATGCACCGCGCCCGTGCGGCACCAGCACGGAGCGCCCCGCCCAAGCTAGCACACTCTCAATGGAGAGCGTGCGGATTGGGCGAGGTATTCACAGGCAAGCCGAAGTTTTTTGGGGTCGCCGGAGGTTGTGCGCGGGCGTCAGCTCGACGGAATTGCGGCCCGCTGCATGCGCACTTCATTGTACTTGTGCAGCTCGCGTACCTCGCTGATCGCGCCCGCATCGTTGCGTACAAAGATCATTATGTGAATGCTGCCCTGTTGGAAGAAGACGAGCGGTGCGAGCGGAATGAGGCGGGTGGCGCTCTTGGCATCGCGTCCGCCGTATAAAGCAGCGTCGCGCATGAATACCCGATAGCGCGAGGTCGCCGCGGGGCTGTACTGGTAGTCGCCCAGGAGTTCCTGCCAGTCGGCGGAGCGCTGGGGAATGGGCGCCAGATCGCGCGGTACGACGGTCACTTGCATGGCGACC
>Ga0335079_10011327_pt1 | contig 10161 bp, 10 predicted proteins | sample Lox_Sample_33_FD_206719 | JGI IMG/M metagenome (GOLD analysis project Ga0335079, IMG submission 206719) | Soil microbial communities from Loxahatchee National Wildlife Refuge, Florida, United States - Lox_Sample_3.3 | ecosystem: Environmental > Terrestrial > Soil > Wetlands | place: USA...
CGGCGGGGTCCAGGTCCAGCTTGCGCTCGGCAACTACGCGATCTCCGCAGCGTAGGCGTGTGGCCGCTCCCGCGATGCGGCGATTGGGATTCAACCGCGCGATGAGCCGCCCGTTCTCGCGCCACAAGTGCACCACGCCTTCGAGATTCGCGCGGGTGATGCCGCCGATGCCGCGCGCCGGCATCCAATACTCGCTGAAGCACAGGGTCTCCTGCGGCGGCAGGAAGGCATAGGTCTCCTGGTTGCGGTACAGCCCGCCCTGCACTTCCACGTAGCCGCTATTGTTGTCGGAGAGAGCGCGGCGCCATTCGAGCCCGTCAGGGTCCACCCCCCACGACCAGATCTTTTTGCCGGGCAGTTCGGCGTACGGCGCGTAGTGCACGAGTCCCGTCCCGGTCGCCGGATGCCACACGCCCATGAACGGCTCGCGGCTGCCGTACACGAACTCCGAAACCGGCCCGCTGGTGTGGTTGCGGATCACTGACAGGTCCTTGCCTTCGTGGTTCACAGGCCAGGTGTCCACGTAGGTGAAGCCGTGGCTGGCGGTGTAGCGCATGGGGTAGGCGATCTGGGAATCGTTGGTGATCTCGACGCCGGCGTTGGTCCACCAGTAGTAGCGGTGGCGGACGTCGCTGCGGTTGTAGAGCGTCACCTTGTCTTCAAGCACCGTGGAGCCGGGGCGCAGGATCATCTCGATGGTCCACTGCATGCCATACGGGCGGTCGATGTTCGCGACGATGATTGACGCGCTGCCATCGGCATTCGCATGCCAGGCGAAATCGACCGGCGAGAGCGACATCCAGTTGTGCGACACCGGGAAATTAAACTCGATGCCGAACGCCGCCCACGCGCCGCGATAGCCGATAAGCTGCGGCTTGATGGACGGGTTGGCGTAAAACATTTCGCGGCCACTCAGCTTGTCGGTGCAGCTATAGAGGTGACCGCCGAGGTCGGGCAGGACGGAGCACTTCAGGTACTCGTTCTCCAGGTACAGCGCGCGCAGATGGCGCTCCTGCTTGTGCCCGGTAAGCGAGTTTCGCAGCGTGTACGGGTAGTTGAAGAAGACCGAAGCGAAGATGTCGAAGGGTGGATTTTCATCCGGCAAACCTTCGTCGTAGACCGGCACTTCGAGGGCGCCCTGCCAGACGCGCACCGGGGCCTGCGCGCTCAAAGCCGAGACGACGGCCAGCGCGGCGAGAGGGAGCGAAAGCAGCCTCACCGCCGTATGTTAACCTCTAGCGCGTGAAGCTGCGAAGCGCAAAGGGCGCGTTTACCCGCGCCGCCACTCAAAAGGAAGAACACCCAGGATTCGGGCGGCGCGGGGCGCCCGTTTTGCGCTTCTTGCTCAAAAGACGGGATCTGATGAAAGCCTCGCTAGCGGCGGTGCCCGCGGCGGCGGCGCGCGGCGACGTCCCGCCTCACCTCTGGGATGGCTACGATTTCAATGCGTCGCCGCCGGTCCGCGAGCGGCTCAACCAGGGGCCGTTCGATGTGGATCAGGACGCCGGCTGGCAGACAGTGTTGTACACCACGGCCTCATCGCAGCCGGTACGTAATCCGGGCCTCGGGCTGGTCGGCTATACCTGGGAGGAAGGCGGGCCGTCGTTGGCCGCGCGTGCCGGGCGCGAAACTCTCGAGCGCCACGTGGAGAAGATGGCCAGCCTGCCGTTCGTGGATGTGCTGTACATCCGCTGCGACTGGCGCAACGTGCAGAAGCAGCCGGGGCGGCTGGATCTCGATCCGGTGTGGGCGCTGACGCTGGACGCAGCCCGGCAGCATGGGCGGCGCGTGGCGTTCCGCGTGCAGCTTTCGAACACGGTGTTCCAGCCTGAGCGGCTGGCGATGCCGGACTTCGTGCAAGCGGCAGTGCCGCTGGTGAAGATCGGGCGCATGCGCGAGAAACCCAGCGGCGAGTGGACCGAGCCGCGCTACGACAATCCGGCGTTTCAGAAGGCTTTTGCCGATTTGGTCACGCTGCTGGCGGAGCGCTTCGACGGCGACCCGCTCATCGAGTGGGTTGACCTGATGCAGTACGGCTTCTGGGGCGAGGGGCACACCGGCGGCTTCCCCAATCCGTTTCCCGACTATCCGACGGCCGAGCGCACCTTCGTGCAGATGACCGCCTTGCAACTGGAGCGCTTCAAGCGCACGCCGCTGGCGGTGAACACGCAGCCGGATATCAGCAACGTAGGCAACCGCGAGGTGATCGACATGGCGGTGCGCGGAGGAGCGTGGCTGCGGTCCGATAGCATCATCGTGGAAGAACCGGTGCAGATTGAGATGCTGGCGAACCGGCCGGCGTGGCTGGCGGCAATCCTGGAAGACGGCTACTTCCGGAAGTACGACGTCGATGCGATCAAGGTGGGCGCGGCGGGCGTGAATGAACTCGAAAACTACATGCTGCACGTGCCCGACGTGCGGGCCAACTACTGGTCCCTGTGGACCGAGACCGACAACTTGGCGCGCTACAACGAGCGCTACCCGCGCGGATTCCGCGAGCTCCGCGCGCGGCTGGGATACCGGCTGCGGCCGGCGTGGGTGTGGCAGCGGAAGCGGTACGGCACGTCGGAGCTGATCGTGGCGATTTCGAATTCAGGAGTGGCGGGTGTGCCGGGCGTGCTGTGGCTTCACCTGGAAAGCCCGGACGGAAAGGTGCGCCTGCGCGGCGCGCTGGATGCCGGGCATCCGCACGGCGGCGGGCTGCGCGAGGCCGCGTTCCTGTTGCCGGCCGGCTTCGTGGGGCGCGCCGGTCTGCACGCCGAACTCGAAGTGCGGCCGGGCGTAATGAGGCCCGTGGCATGGGCCTGCGAGCAACCGGTGGAGATTGATGTCAAACCGTATGACGACCCGGGTTGGCGCAAAGGTGTGTGAGCCCGCGCTGGTCCTGTTCGACATCGACGGTACGCTCGTGCGGCGAGCCGGCCCGCATCACCGCGAGGCGTTGGTGCGCGCGGTGCGCGACGTGACGGGCTTGGAGACCAGCACCGATCATATTCCCGTCCATGGCATGCTCGACCCCGACATCCTGAGTCGCATGTTGCGTGACGTGGGCGCTTCGCGGGCGGCGATCCGGCGCGCGATGCCCGGCCTCGTCCGGCGGGCACAGCGCGTCTACGAGGAGGGCGGGCCGAGCCTGGTACGCAAGACATGCCCGGGCGTCCGCCGGGCGCTGCGGCGCCTCGAGCGCGCCGGCGCGGTACTGGGCCTGGTGACGGGCAACCTGACGCGGATCGGCTGGGCAAAGCTGGAGCGCGCCGGGTTGAAGCGCTTCTTCCGCTTCGGAGCGTTCGGCGAGATGGCGCGCGACCGGACAGGGCTGGCGCGGATGGCGATCCGGCAAGCGCGGGAGCGGGGGTGGATCGGCAGAACATCGCCGGTCGCGCTGATCGGGGACGCGCCCAGTGACATCATCGCGGCGCGGCGGAATGGGATCCGGTCGATTGCGGTGCGGACGGGGATTTCGAAGGAAGAGGAGCTTCACGCGGAGCGGCCGGACCTGTTGCTGGACGATCTGCGGGCGTTTCGTGTGGAGATGATCAGACCTCCTGCAGAGCGCTGATGTACTCCGCCAAAGTCGCATCCAGTCGCCGGTAGAGAAGCGCGTTGAAAGCATCAGCCCCGCGCCCACTCTGCGCCTCTTGCAAGGCGCGGATGTACTCAAGCCGGTCCTCTGGGCGCACCGCAACCGGCGGATAACCGCCGCGAATGAGAACCAGGTTCATCACCAGCCGGGCCGTGCGTCGTTGCCGTCATTGAAGGGATGAATGTGAACCAGGCGGCCATGCGCGTCGAACGCGGTCGCGGGTGTGCTGGGAGCAGGCGCGAGCCATGCGGCCAGATCGCCCATGAGAGCCGGAACCTCTACCGGCGATGGAAACGTGTAACGCCCGCTTTCGGTGCGCACGTAGCGAGGCAGGTCGGCATACCGTCCGGCAATCTCTGGAGCCGAGCGCTGCATCACCAGCTTGTGCAGGTTGCGGACATCGCTTTCGGTGACCGGCGTTTCGTGCGCGCCAGTTCGCGCACGTAACGGATAGCTTCGTAATGGTCGAGCGCCTCCAGATGGTCCTTGAGAGGCTTTCCGCTGACAGTGATCCCTTTTTCGATGACGAGCGTGGTTTCGACCGGGCTGAGCGTATTCCCCTCGATGGCGTTCGACGTATATGTCAGTTCGATGTCGTAGTAGTGCTCGAGGTTGGCGACGGCTTTCGGCGGCAGCGGCCGCAATTCGTCGAGCCTCTTCCTCTTCGCGGCAATTGAGCTCAACACTCTTCCATCAGGATAGTCGTCACTGCATCGCCCGAATCACGGCGTCGGTGAACTCGCCGGTCGTGGCGCCGCCACCCACGTCCGATGTGAGGCGCCGGCCTTCGGCATAGACCCGCTCGATGGCCGACTGCAGCCTGACCGCCGCGGCCCGCTCACCCAGATGGGCCAGCATCAGGGAGGCCGATTGCATTAGCGCGGTAGGGTTGGCGAGGCCCTTGCCGGCGATGTCCAGCGCGGTGCCATGCACCGCCTCGAAGATAGCGTGGCGGTCGCCGATGTTCGCGCCGGGCACGATTCCGAGTCCGCCAACCAACCCGGCGGCAAGATCCGACACGATATCGCCGTAGAGGTTCGGCAAGACCAGCAGGTCGAACTTCTCGGGCCGCATGACCAGTTGCATGCAGGCATTGTCAACGATCAACTCATTGAACTCGATGTCGCCGTACTCGGCCGCCACGGCACGGCAGCACTTCAGGAATAGCCCATCGCTCATCTTCATGATGTTGGCCTTGTGGACAGCGGTGACCTTGCGCCTCCGCTCGCGGCGCGCGTACTCGAAAGTCGCGCGAGCGATCTTCACCGAAGCGCTCTTGGTGATGATCTTCAGGCTCTCGACCACATCCGGGATGACTTCGTGCTCCAGGCCGGAATACAGGTCTTCGGTATTCTCGCGGAAGATGGCCAGGTCGATGGGCACGCCGGAGTAGCGCGTCTTCAAACCCGGCAACATGCGCACGGGGCGGAAATTCACGTACAATCCCAGCTTCTTGCGCAACGCTACGTTGATGCTCTGGTGTCCCCCCCCCACCGGCGTCGTGGTCGGACCTTTCAGCCCCACGCGTGTCACTTCGAGCGACGCCAATACCTCATCCGGGAGCACGTGCCCGTGCTCGGCCAAGGCCCGGGCCCCCGCCTCCACCTGCTCCCATTCGAGGGCGGCGCCTGTGGCCTCGACGGCCCGTACGGTCGCCTCAGCCACCTCTGGGCCGATGCCGTCGCCAGGGATGAGGGTGATTTGGCGAGGCATTCCAGTTATTATAACGACGGGAGCCAAAATGATTCCCGATTGGGGCTCCGAACGCCGGCGTATGGTGGACCACCACCTTCGCAAGCGCGGAGTCCGCGACCCGCGCGTGCTGGAGGCTATGCTCCGCATCCCGCGCGAGGAGTTCCTGCCGCCGGAATACAGGGTGTGCAGCTATCAGGACGAGCCGCAGCCAATCGGCTTCGGCCAGACCATCTCGCAGCCCTACATGATCGCCTTCATGGCGGAGCTGTTGGAACTCAGCGGCAACGAGACCGTGCTGGACGTGGGGGGGGGATCGGGTTATCACGCGGCGGTGCTGGCGGCGCTGGCCGCGCAGGTGATCTCGATCGAGCTGATTCCGGCGCTCGCCAGGCTCGAGCGGCAGAACCTGCAGCGCACGGGCCTCGGCGGCAACATCACGGTGGTGTGCGGCGACGGCGCGCTGGGCTGGCCGGGAGGGGCGCCCTACCATGCCATTTCCGTGGCGGCCGCGGCGCGGGACGTTCCCCCGGCGCTGATCTCTCAACTCGCCGATCCGGGGCGGTTGGTGATTCCGGTGGGGAGTGGTTTCGACCAGGAGCTCCGGCTGATCCAGAAGTCTGGTGGTGGCCTGCAGGACCGGGTCGCCACGTTCTGCCGCTTTGTGCCGCTGGTGGTGCGGCCCGCTACGAAGCCTGCGCCTTAGGCGGGGGATCGAGCACGGCCGCTAAGAGTAGCAGGACGGCTGCCGGGAGGTAGAAAAGGCCGATCGTGAAGCCGCCGGCGACCACGAAGGCGAATAACACGATGCAGGCCGCAACGCGCACCGCGCGCTTCGCGAACGCCAGCGGAATCAGGACCAGCACGAGAGGAACGGAGAGCGGAACCAGCGCCCATGATCCGTTGACGTCGAGCAGCGACGCCTGGCGGGCCTGCCCGCCGATCGAGCCCGAATAGGCCGGCAACACGAGCAGAAGTGCTGATGCTGCCAATGCCAGGCAGAACGAGACAGCCGTCAAACGACCAGGCATCGCGAGTCTCCACCCTCTCAAATTATACTCGTGCGATGCGTCGTGGAGTTTATTGGACGACGCGCCGCGCGATGGCGCCTTCCAGAATCGCCAGCAGTTCGGAAGGCTCGTAGGGCTTCTTCAGGAATCCAGCTACGCCTTTTCCCGCGAACCGAGTGGCCATCTCATGCTCGCCGTAACCACTCGAGAGCACCATGGGAACGTCGGACCGCACCCGGCGCAATGCAGCGATGGTCTCATCTCCGCTCATCACCGGCATCGTCAGGTCGATGAGGGCGGCGGCTATCGAATCGGCGTGGCGGCTGAACACCTCGACAGCTTCTCCGCCATCGCCTGCCACGATCACGGTAAAGCCGGATTTCTCCAGGATCAGCCGAGCCAGATTGCGCACGCCGGGTTCGTCGTCGACCACCAGGATGGCGCCGCGGTCTTGGTACGCGCGAGCTTCCGGTTGGGGCTGGGGAAGGACGTCCTCGTGTCTCCCGGAAGCCGGGAACAGCAGGCGGAAGGTAGAACCGGCGCCCAGCCGGCTCGACACCTTGAGCGCTCCACGGTGGGCGCGCACGATGCCCGCCACGGCCGCCAGGCCCAAGCCGCGGCCGGTGAATTTCGTGGTGAAGAACGGTTCGAAGATGCGGGCCTGAGTCTCGGCGTTCATGCCGCGGCCCGTGTCGGTTACTTCCAGATAGACATACGGCCCGGGCGGATACTGCTCGGCGAAATAGGTGCTGGCCAGGTAAGCGGCGTCCGCATGCATCAGGCCGGTACGGACGCGAATCACTCCGCCCTGATCCGCCATAGCTTCCGAAGCGTTCGTAATGAGGTTCATGACGATTTGGCGGATTTGGGCCGGGTCGGCTTCGATGGCGGGCAGGTCGTTCGCCAGATCGTACTGAACCAGGGTTTTCTTTGAAATCACGCTCTCCAGCAAGCTGGCGGTCTCCTCGGTCAGGCGTGACAAATTCAATGCCTGTACAACGAAGTGGCCTTTGCCGGAGTACGCCAGCATCTGGCTGGTCAGTTCGGCGGCGCGGCTAGCCGCGGTTTCAATTTCGGCCAGCCGCTCGACAGTCGTAGAGCCGGCGGGCATTTCCATTAAAGCGACTCGCGCGTTACCGAGAATAATGGTGAGCAGATTATTGAAATCGTGGGCCACGCCGCCGGCCAGGATGCCGAGGCTCTGCAAACGCTGCGCATGCTGGATCTGGGCTTCCAGGCGGCGGTTCTCCTCCTCGCGGAGTTTGCGGTCGCTGATATCCGCGACGGTGCCAATGCATCCGGTGACTTCGCCATCCGGCCCGCGTTCGGCGGTAAAGTGAGCCAGCGCCCACACGGTAGAGCCGTCGCGATGTTGGAAGCGATGCTCCAGGCTGGTGGGTCCGCCGCCTGAAAGTACGTTACGCCAGACTTCCGCCAGTCGCAGCCGGTCGTCCGGGTGGGAAGTCAGGTTCCAGCGGCCTGCGCGCACGTCGTCGGGGCTGAGCCCGGCAATGCGGCAGGCTTGTTCGTTGACGTAAATGCAGCGGCCGGCGTTGTCCGTGCGAAAGATGCCGACAGGAGAAAGCTCGGCCAGCACCTGGTAATGCTGCTCGGACTGGCGCAAGGCCTCGTTGGCTGCCACCAGTTCCCGTGTGCGCTCGGCCACGCGCGCGGCGAGTTCGTCGCGCGCCACGCGCAAGGCTTCCCGATCGGCGCGCGCATCGGTGACGTCCACACAGGTGCCGACGTAGCCGGCGAAGCGCCGTTCCGCATCGTAGCGCGGCGTGCCCGAGCTCAGAATCCAGCGGTATTGTCCGTCGGCGCGGCGGATGCGGCATTCCACGCTGAAGTTTCCGGGGTTGCCCAGCGCTCCCATCACCACCGCAACCACGCGCTGCACATCGTCGGGATGAAGGCCGGAGAACCATCCGACGCCAATCTCCTCTTCGAAGGTACGGCCGCGGAAATCCAGCCAAGGCTTGTTCACGAAGACAATCAAGCCTTTGGTGTCGCACATCCAGACGAACACCGGGGCGGTGTCGGCCAGGCTGCGGAAACGCTGTTCGCTCTCCTTCAGGGACTTCTCCGCGCGGACCCGCTCGGTAATGTCCTGCGCGTGGCCCAACACGCGCGGCGGCAGGCCTGGCTCCTCGTACAGCACGTTGCGGTAAAGCCAGATGCGTTCGGACCCGTCGCGGGCGCGGAGGCGCATGAGCCCGGAACTCGTGCGGTTCCGGCGGACCTCTTCCAGGTAAGCGTCGAAGCCGGGTTGCACCTCTGGAGCCAGGAAGCAGCGCAGGTTGACGCCAATCCCCTCGGCTGGCGTGTACCCCAGCGAAGCGGCGGCGGCGGGATTGACGGTCAGCAGGACGCCTTCCAAGTCGTGGACGCACATCAAGCCGAGGCTGTCTTCGAACAGAACGCGGAACAGACGCTGGTCGCGACTCCCATCCTCGGGGGACAGTTCGCGGAGGTTCTCTTCAACCGGGTTTCCTTGCTCCGCCCGGTCCTCATCGGCCATGATTTGCAGGTTCCCTTAACGCCGCCGGAAAAGCCCCGAATTCCTTTGAAAAATCCGGGCATTTCCTTTTGCCGCCTTATTTTGTAAGAGTAGCTCAGAAAGAAAGCCGCGGCAAGAATGTCATGAATGAGTTATGGCGATGGCGCATGCCGCTTGGTTTCCTTGATACGCTACTTATTCAAGATGAGCGACAGATTATATCCCGAAGTACGCGCCCTGCTGGAGTCTCTGGAAGCGGATCCCGCCCCCCCGATCGAGACGCTGACGCCAGCCGAGGCGCGCCGGGCCGTGATCGAGGCGCTCCAGTCGCTAGGGGATGATCCGGAACAGGTTGCGCGCGTCCAGGATTTGGAGGCAGCCGGCGCCGGCGGGCGCGTGCCGGTGCGCGTCTACACCCCCCCGGGCCGCGGTCCCTTCCCGGGAGTGGTCTATTTTCATGGGGGGGGCTGGGTAGTTTGCGACCTGGATACGCACGATATGGTTTGCCGGGCGATTGCGCGGCGGGCGGGAGCGGTGGTCACGTCGGTGGATTACAGGCTCGCGCCGGAGCACCCGTTTCCTGCAGCGGTGGCGGATTGTTACGCCGCGACCCAGTGGGTGGCGGCCAACGCCGAGACCTTGGAGATCGTCCCCGGACGCCTCGCGGTAGCCGGCGATAGCGCTGGCGGAAACCTCGCCGCGGTCATCTCGCGGAAGTGCCGCGACGCAGGAGGGCCGGCCTTGGCCCTGCAAGCGCTGGTATATCCGGTCACCAACCTGGATTCCTTTGACACTGCCTCGTACGCGGAATTCGCAGAAGGCTACTACTTGACTAGGAGCGAGATGGAATGGTTCCGCCGCTGTTACCTGGCGCGGCCTGAAGACGGGCGCAGTCCGGATGCCTCGCCCCTGCTGGCCGCGGACCTGCGGGGATTGCCGCCCGCGCTGGTGATCACGGCGGAATGCGATCCGCTGCGCGACGAGGGGGAAGCGTACGCGCGCCGCCTGTCGCAGGCGGGAGTGCCGGTCACATGTTCGCGCTATAACGGAATGATTCATCCGTTCTTTTCACTGGGGGCGGTGATCAGCCAGGGAACGCGGGCCATTGAGCAGGTGGCTGCGGCCGTGGCCGGGCTGTGAACCCCTGGCCCACTGTCGCCCTTGCCGCCCAACTTGACGCGTCTTAAATTTCGGCCTTACAATGAATTAACGAACAAAGCTCTGTCCGGGAAGCGGTGCTTATGGTGTCTAAAAGTCTTTTGTTTTCCTGCTCCTCCGTCGGCTTGATCCTGTTCGGCCATGCGCTCGCTCAGGATCCGAAAGCCGATCAAACCGCCGCCCCGCCGGCGCGCGAGACGGTCGCCAAGCCCCTCACC
>Ga0335079_10011332_pt1 | contig 10158 bp, 9 predicted proteins | sample Lox_Sample_33_FD_206719 | JGI IMG/M metagenome (GOLD analysis project Ga0335079, IMG submission 206719) | Soil microbial communities from Loxahatchee National Wildlife Refuge, Florida, United States - Lox_Sample_3.3 | ecosystem: Environmental > Terrestrial > Soil > Wetlands | place: USA: Florida...
TGTTCTGTCCAGTACCTATCGAATAGTCGAAACCACCGGTAAGCCAGGTTGTAAGCCTTATGCCGGCCTGTAGGTTGAACCCGGGTTCAGCCAAATTGATATTCGGCTGCATGATTCGTGTGAATCCTCCGTAAGCATCCCATAGCCCAACGTAGCTTTGCTGGGCGAAAAGCCGGGAAGCAAACAGCAGGGACACAACCAGAACGATGAACGTCGTTTGCCCCTTGCGCTTAAGGTTGGATTGACTTGCGAATTGCTGTAGCATCGATTCCCTCCTAAACCGCTCTTCAATACTTCGCGAATACTGGCAATTTATGCGCCACATGCTACATAAGGGAGGCATCTGTTCGAGGGTTCCCACCAGCAACTGTTCTTGCCAGCATTTTGATGGGCCACAGATCTCTGCGAGCCGAGGTCCTACCGGTGAACGATCTGCCTGTTTCCGGCGTGACGTCGCCGGGAGGTAATTAATAAATCTAAGGCCAGACATTTAGAGTCATTTGACGCAGGAGAATTGATGTTCCTGAAGGAGCAGTTTGCAGGAACACATGAGAAACCACAGTCGTCAGTGGGTTCCAGTGAGGTCCGCCCGCTGATGTCTCGGCCCGTCAGGTGAGGCCGTCCGCAATGATGCTCGGGTTTTGCGCGAAGAAACGGATCGTGAATTCGCCGTGTTCTTAAGTGTCGACTGGAAAGGATATGTCTCTTGAGCACGCTAGAGTCGCATTTGCCGATGATGAATCACTGACTGCTGCCACCCTGCGGGCCCGCTTTCTAGAGGCGATGTTCGATCAGCTTTCTGACGCCGTTATCCTCTTTGACAAACACTTGCAAATTGTAGGCGCCAATCAAGCAGCTGAACGCTTATTCGGGCTGGTGGCCGGGGAGATAGTCGGAAAAGACTGGCAGGACTTGTTTGAAGGTAGGACCTGTGACCGGGATGGTGCTACGCGGCGAGCCTTGGACAGATGTTTCGGACTTCCGACGGGTACTGTCAGTCTTTGCTTGAACGGCGGACGACAGTCTAGGGTGGTTATCCGAACAGTACAACTTCGCGACGATGTCAATGCTGTAGGGGGGACCGTCGCGACCATCAAAGAAATTACAGAAGAGTCCGACGTTTGCCTGTGCCGGGTCGTTGCTGAATCACGCGCCATGCGTGATCTGCTGAACGTTGTCGGCAGGGTAGCCGTTAGTGAAGCAACCTCCATTCTCATCGAGGGCGAAAACGGGACCGGTAAAGACCTAATCGCGAAAACGCTTCACGATCAGAGCTTGCGCCAATCCGCTCCATTCTTGGCTATCGACTGCGCTGCAATTCCTGAGACTCTGCTAGAGAGCGAACTCTTTGGCTACGAGAAAGGCGCGTTCACGGACGCGCGGGCGCAAAAGCGCGGCCTGTTCGAACTAGCGGATAAAGGAACCTTGTTCCTCGACGAAATCGGCGAGATGCCGCTCTTGCTGCAAGCCAAGCTATTGAGGGTGCTCGAAGACCAGACATTCCGGCGGTTGGGTGGGCTGCGGGACATCCACATAGACATTCGCGTCATCGCGGCCACTAACAGGAACATCCGTGAGGCGGTAAAAGTAGGAGCTTTCCGCCCGGATTTGTATTATCGGCTGAACGTAATTCAGTTAGTCGTTCCCCCGCTGCGAGAAAGACCACAAGACATACTCCCGCTGGCCCGCTTCTTTGTCGAACACTACAATGCCAAATTCAAGCAGCAAATAGAGGGACTTTCATCCGGCGCGCAGAGCTTGCTGCTGACGTACGACTGGCCCGGCAACGTGCGTGAGCTGCGCAACGCAATCGAGCGCGCGATAATACTTGAAGAAACGGCCTGCATTCAGCCAGCTAGTTTGGAAATTGCGGTGCGGGGTGAATCCGAGCTTGCGCCAACAGGAGCCGGCAACTTCGACCCATTTAAAGGCGAAGGCCTGTCATTGGCGGAGCAGGAGCGGCGTTTGCTCGTGCAGGCTTTGGAAACAGCTGGCGGCAATCAGACACGGGCCGCTGGATTGTTGAGGATTAGTCGCGACACGCTGCGGTACAGGATGAAGAAATTCAACCTGCGCTGAAATCAGTTGTTAGTACCGACAAGTTCTGCAAAGCCCTCGGCTGATTTCTCCACCAAGATGCAGAGTCGCGATAGGCCGCAAGCCGAGATCATGCGCACTGCTGCCGCCCTAGATGTTGCTAGTCAGGCTTGCCCGCAATCCAATATCCAGGACGGGTCCGAACCACCAGGCCAGCTTGACGCTTGACGGCCACCCGAATTTCATGAAATCCGCCTTGATTGAGGTTGTTCGGCGAGTAACTGAGCACGTATTGGCTGTGCAGGTCCTCCGTCAGGCTCTGAAGCGCTTTGTCTAGGGTCCTCTGACCATGGAAGGAATATCCTTCGCCCCCTGTGAAGCGCGTGAACACCTCGAGGGTATTATCGGTAAACGAATCCTTGACGGAATAGAAGCCGTTCTCCACGAGCGGAACCCAGTTGCCGAGGTAATAGTTTTGCTCGATAGTGGTTGGCGTCAGTGGCGCGCCGGCCGGCACGTGTTGGGCCGTGGTCGGCACGGAGGGAGGGGGCTGCGGCCTCGGCTCGGAAGTCGCTTCTGCGGCCGTCGTCGAAACATTGAGCGAGTAGATAGTGACGTTCGCCAATTGAGCTTCGAGGAGCGCTTCGCGCAAACTCGCGCGGCTGCCCTTATCCCACCTTTCGGCAACCACAAGGACGATCCGACGGCGGTCGCGCGGCGCGTTTTGGAGCATCCGCACAGATTCCATCACGGCATCGATCGTCGCGTGGCTATAGCTTCCCGTTTTCAGCTGCTTTATCGCCTGGCAAACTTTGTCGCTGTCGCCGGTGAAATCCTGCGCGATTTGGACGCGATGATCGAACGCGACCACGGCGATTTCCGCGTCTTGCCCAGCCACTAGATCCGTCAGCGCAAGACCAATTCGCTGAACCTTCGGCAGCAAACCCGTCATGTCAGCGCTTCGCTGAATTGCAACGACCATAGAGAAGGGCGAGTCCCGTAAGTCAGCGGTAACGTTCTGCAACCTGTTGTTGTCGTACACCTCGAAGTCCTGAATTTGAAGATCGCTAACGAACTTTCCACTTTTCGCACGCACCGTGGCGGGTGCAATCACAACCGCAACACTGGTGGTAATCGTGTCCGATGAAGGCGATTTGGGTGGATCTGCGCCAGCAGTTGATTGAGCCACGCAGCTAACGGCAAACAGCAGTCCTGCGAAGTTCCTAACGCTGTGAATCAGGCTCGTGCTCATAATGTTTTTCTTCCCGCTCTTTGAACCTGTTAGGACACAGAGAGCTCGCCACTCCCTGGCGATGAGACTGAAGCCCCACCGGAGTTGAGCGCCTTCGTTCTAGCGAAATTAAGTTCGCATTCTATGAAGCCCACTAGGGGCGGCACTTCAAATCATCTTTTTCCATTTCGCCAAATCAGCACTCCTGTCAGGACGCCGGCAAGCGTTCCTACTGCAAACGCAGCGCCAACGGAACCGAATGGATAGTGCTTGATTTTGTATCCCGCTTCATTGACCACTCCCTCGGCAGTATGCTGACCGCGCTTCATAAGGTCTCTCATCCTGGCACCTGTCTCCACCAACAATTTAGATGCCGCTTCCTTTGAGGCCACGATCCCTTGAACTACCCCATCACCAGTAGCATTCTTGAGTGCAGTCCTCTGCATGCTTGATTCTCCTTCTAAAGATTTGGAATTTCCTGCTTCCCAACCAGCTCGCCATCGAGAGCTCGGCCCACAACCCGTTGAGCAGCGACATTCAACCAGGCTGCACGGTGGTCGAGATTGGGCGTGGGTGCTCGTCGTGTGCCGCCATAAAGGCCGAGGTTTGCGATGTGATCCGACATACTACTGCGCCATCCTGCAATAATGGCGATGCCGTCACTGGGGGTGCTGGACTCACTTTTGTTACGGCTCAAGTGAACCGACGCAATTGTCCAGCACCGGAACAGGTAACCCTAGTGAATCCTCAGGCAAGAGTAGAGTGTTCGCCCCCACCCCGCGGACTGGGCTGCCAAACACTTTGCACCTGATTCCATCTCGTTAGCATCATCGGGCTGATGGATGTGGGTTGGGAACACGATTATTCAGTTGACGAGGCGGATCTGGAAGTTGAAGCTTTCGACCGCACAACGCCGATCGTCCGAAATCACGCTTTCACAAATCCATAGCGAAGGAGAAATAAAACAATGGCGGATGTTACTGTGACAAAACAACCGAAACAAGAGAGGTCGGAGCTCAGCCGATGGCTGGGATTCGAGACACCGTTGGCGCGGGGCAGCCTTCTCAGCATCAGTCCATTTGCGGTGATGAGACTGTTCGCGGAGGAAATGGATCGGATTCTTGGTCAGATGCAGCGAGTCATGGGCGACGGTGGCGCATGGAGTCCAGCCATCGAAGTGAAACAGCAAGAGGGCAACCTGTTGATAAGCGCTGAACTCCCCGGCCTCAGGAAGGAAGATGTGAAAGTCCACATCGACGGTGACACGCTAGTAGTCGAGGGGGAGCGAAAACAGGAACAAGAAGAGAAACGTGAGGGTTACTACCACTCCGAGCGCAGCTACGGCAGGTACTATCGCTCCATCCCGCTGCCTGAAGGGGCGAAGACCGAACAGACCGCGGCACGGTTCGACAATGGTGTTCTTGAAGTCAGGATCCCGATCCCGGAGACCAGAGCGAAGCGGCAGGACATCCCCATCCATGAGGGATCGAAGAAGGCAGCGTAGACTCAACACGGTTCCGTCAAGCGCCGGCGGCGCCAGAAAAAGCGGCGCTTTGATCGTGGTGATTTGGCCCGCCGACTCGCCCTCGCAATATTGCAAACCCTAGTTTCTCGCCTGGCTGCGGAGAATGAATCCAGTCAAGCAATTCAAACTACCCTAGTCAAGAGTGACGGCCGAGTCGCAACTCCGTTAGAAAGGAATTATTAAAGTTGAAGAACTGATCGCCAGTCCGGCAATGCACGCGTTGGAGCGAAAAGCCAGTCCAGTTGACTGGGCCGGTGGACGAGGCGGTTGGACGAACGTTGGACCGTAGCTCGCTGGCATGACAAGCGACGGAATTCGCGGCGACAAACCCCAAAAAAGGACGGCGACGCCGACAACTGACTTTTTCAAGACACCTCCCGCTATCGAGAACGTGCAGGAGTCGCTATGGCAGCACCCTTGGTTTCGAACCCGAAAGCCCACTACGAGAGGTGCAGGTCGTGAGACGCAACCGGTAATTATTCAATACATCCGCAATCGAATGCTAGTCCGATCACGTGGCTTCCGAGCCTGGTAACAAAACAGGGGAGATTGAGACCGCTTTACAAGAACGGACTGGAAATCGGCTCCCCCGCCCTCTTCCGTTTACTTTTGTGTCACACGCATGGAGATGCGCCGGTTCTTGGCGCGGCCTTCCGCAGTAGAATTGTCAGCTACTGGGTACTGGTCGCCGTATCCCTGGGATTCCAGACGCTCAGGCTTAACCCCAAGGTTGACTAATTCCTCAACCACGGCGTCCGCGCGGTCCTGAGAAAGCTTGAGATTGTGTTGGAAGTCCCCCGTATTATCGCTATACCCGCCAACTTTTATATGCACGTCTGGATACGCTTTCAGGATGGCTGCGATATTGCCCAGTTGCTCCCGAGACGCGGGTTGAAGTTCCGCGGAGTCGGTATTAAACAATAAGCGGTCGAAATCGAACCAGATCACCTCATCTACACTCTTGGATGGGTCTTGGATGAATTCGAGCAGTCGCGACTCTACACCGAACTGTGGGACCTTCAATGCGATGTTGCCTGGCAAGTTGCGGATGACAAAGTTTCCAAGGCCGGTGGCGCCGAGTCTGGCCCGCTCTGCCGCCGCCTGCGTAACTCGTGTGACTTGGCGAACATGCGCTCTGTTGAACAACCACAGGAGGATGGGTATAAGCAGCAGCGCGGGAATGACCCAGAGCCAGCCCAACGATGATCTCCTAGGCTCCGGTAGGGTTCCGACGGCAAGCGGCCTTGCGCTCAAGTCTCCGGTCGCTGTTGCCGGCGCCGGGCGCTCGAACTGGTCCTGCAGCCCAGCAGGCAGCAGGCCTTTGAGACCGGCACTTTCGTCAACGAGTAAGCCGCCAAGCTGCTCTTGGCTCAAATGCTCGCTGCGCACCAAACGACCCAGCGCGGTCATCAGTAGTGGCGCGGCCATGCTCAACAAGCTTGTGACCGAGCTCGCCCGCAAGCCTGCGGATTTGCCGATCGCACCCAGAATCGACGACTGGTCGCTCCCGAAGGCGAGGTAGAGGATTTTTTTGCCTGAGTCCAGGAGTGAAGCGGTAGTTGACGATGCTCCGCCAGAACCAGTGACGGCGCTGGCTAAGTTCGAGACGTTCAGGTCTGATGGCGCCTCTGTAATCAGACGGAACACGTGGTTCATGGAGGCGGGGTCGCTGGACCGTGCGGCTAGACAACTGATCAGAGATGCAGTGGAGGCTTCCAAGCCTCGTGACACCGCCTGTCCGGGCTCGGACAGACGAGATGCGATCTCGTTGATGCTGCGGGAGTCGAGCATATTGAAAAGTGAGGAAAACACAGAAGTAGCCATAGTTCACCTTGTGGGGCCCTTTCAGATTCAGCCATGCCGAAGTCCCTGCGATCCCAGTTCTCCGACTCTGCCAATGTGGGCATCCTTTGGACTACTCGACTAGCCTTCACAGAACGGTTGATGTCGCCAAGAATGGGTTGGTCCTATAAACTTTTAAACTTTTCAAGCTCCCACTGTTGCCAGCGGGGCTCTAGACGCGAGCGTCGTGGAACGAGTTAGCCAGCCCCGTAGCGCACGAGTTATCGGTTCTGAATGGAGCCGGCGCGCGACCGTGCTCTACGTTGCCGGATGGAGAAACGATTCTCAGCAACAAGGTCTGGCGAGTTAACAAGTGCGGCCGATCGCATTTCAATTTCCTGCTGATCCGCGCCGCATTGCTTCTCGCTTGCGCGGCCCGGCCGACTCCCATAACGTTAGATGAGTAACAATGCGTCGCGGTTCACACAAACGCTATTGATCGGGGATTTTCGTGCGCCTTGCGGCTTTATACAGCAACCGGGTCACGATCAACGACCAACTGGAATGACAAGCTCCTGGCCGATCTGGACTTTATTGGGATCATTCAACCTGTCCTTATTGGCTTCAAAAATGCGCATGTAGTCATTCGAATCTCCGTAGAACTGCTTTGCAATCTTTGATAGTGAATCCCCCGGTTTCACGGTGTAAGTTTGCTTGGACACGCTGGCAGGTTGGGGACGCCGCAAGGACGAATCAACGGTGATATCCGCCATTATGTCGTCGCAGGCTGGGTTGATTGCCTTGATTTGGTTCCATAGGGCATTTTTGATTTCTTCCGAGGGCGCCGCACCCTGCAGGAACAGCTTGTTGTCTTGCACGTGGAAATGAGACAAACGAATGCCTTGCTGTTGAACCAGCGTGAGCGCGTTTGCATATTTGTTTTTCAACTCTTCGAGACGATCCATCCTTTCCTCCTTCTTGTGAATCGCTGAGATTTTATTCACCCACTCACGATTACGATGCGTGCCGGACGGCGTAGATGTTTTGTTTCTTTGATCGTGTTCTACCCAGCCCACGCGAGTAAACTGTCGAAGCGCGATTCAGAACTCAATAGAAAGCCTTGGATTTCTTGCGCCGCGATCTCGGTTCACTCAGTCTGCAGTAGTGTCATGCCATGAGGTCGTATATGACAATTCAAGGATCACTGGCCATTCTCTGCGTCGAGCTGCTCGTTGTTCAGCCTTACTTCCCTGCGCAACAGCAGCCGCCGCCAAATCAGCAGGTGCCCGCCGACGCACAGCAGGGTCCGCCCCAGCAGACGCTCACGCCGGATCAACTGGACAGCCTGGTGGCTCCAATCGCCTTGTACCCGGACCCAATTCTGAGTCAGGCATTAGTTGCGTCCACTTATCCGCTCGAGATCGTGGAGGCCGCCAGGTGGCTCAGTCAGAATTCGAGCCTGCAGGGGAAGGCGCTCGTCGACGCGGCGGCGAAACAATCTTGGGATGCCAGCGTGCAGGCTTTGGTAGTGCTCCCCGATCTGCTAAAACGTCTGAATCAGGAAATCACTTGGACGTCGGATCTTGGCAATGCCTTCTTGGCGCAGCAGCAAGGCGTCATGGAAGCTGTGCAGCGTATGCGCCAAAAAGCCGAGAGCAACGGGGCACTGCAATCGACCAAGGAGCAACAGGTAACCACAACCACGCAAGCCGGTGGCACCTACATTGAGATTCAACCCGCCAGTCCTGAGGTGGTCTATGTACCTCAATACGATCCGGCCGCGGTCTGGGGACCACCGGTGTATCCTTATCCGCCGATATACTATCCGCCGTCAACCGGCGCCATCATTGGCGCGGGCGCGATCTTGTTTGGCGTGGGTGTGGCTGTAGGCGCAATTTGGGGCGGCGGCTGGGGAGGCTGGGGCCGCTGGGGTTGGGGTTGCGGATGGGGACGCAACAATGTGGTCATCAACAACAATTTCATCAGCAGCAACCACTTCAATCGAGTGAACGTAGCCAATGGCAACAACTGGGTGCACAATCCTGTGCACCGCGGTGGCGTGCCTTACAACAACAGGAATGTCGCGAATCGGTTTAATGCTGCGCAAGGCAATATCAATGCACGCCCGACGGTAGCCCAGACTCAGCAACGTCTCAACCAGAGTAATCTCGGGCAGCGCCCTGGCAACGCCGCCCGCCCGGGCCAGGGCAATCTCGGACAAGCCGGGGGCAATGCCCTGCGACCGGGTCAAGGTAATTTGGGTCTCGCCGGTGGCAACGCCTTCCGGCCGAGCCAGGGCAATCCCGGACAACGCCCCGCTGCAATACAGGGAAACGTCAACCCGTCAGGCGGCGGTGACCGCATTGGAAACCGGAGCGTAGGCGGCGGAGGCGGAAATGGCGCTTTCGGCGGTATGAATCAAGGCGGTAATCGAGCCCGCATGAACAGCAGCCGAGGTTTCTCGAGCGGAGGCGGAGCCCGGGGTGGCGGGCGCCGCAGGTAGGAGTTTATGAACATGCGTTACCTCAACATTGCTGTTTTTGCCGTAGCAGTCGAACTGCTGGCAGGCGTTCCACCCAGTGCAGCCACACCGGAGGGCCGCGGTTTTCCGTCACCTATGGCAGCCGCGAAGGCGCTCATCGGCGCCGCGAGGAGCGATGACGTAACCGATTTGATCGCAATCCTGGGCCCTGCTTCGAAGGAAATCCTGACGACCAGCGATCCAGTAGCGGATCAGCAAATTCGCCGGAGGTTTGTCGCGCGCGCTGCCGCAAAGATGAAGCTGGTCCCTGATCCCAAAGCGGCGAGTACAATGGTCCTCCTGGTTGGCAAAGACGACTGGCCGCTTCCCATTCCGATCGTAAAAGTTAACGGCCAATGGCATTTTGACGTGGAACAAGGGAAGCAGGAGATTCTGGCACGACGTATCGGCAGCAACGAGCTGGACGCGATCGAGGTTTGCCGAGGCTACGTCGAGGCGCAAAACGACTACGCGGAAAAGGATAGGACCGGAAGTGGCGTTCTTCACTACGCTCAAAAAATCATGAGCTCACCCGAAAAGCACGATGGGTTGTACTGGGCCAGCACCGGCGAGAAGGACGAGAGCCCAATCGGAGCAATCGTCGCACGCGCGTTCGCAGAGGGCTATACAAAGAGACATGATCCTTACCATGGATACTATTTCAAGATTTTGGAAGCCCAGGGCCCGCACGCCTCCGGGGGCGCGATGAGCTACCTGCATAACGACCTGATGACTTCCGGCTTCGCTTTAATCGCGTGGCCGTCCGATTACCGATCCACTGGCGTAATGACCTTCCTTGTGGACAAGACTGGTATTGTCTATCAGAAAGATCTGGGACCGCGAAGCTCTGAAATTGCGAGCGCTTACACTGCCTACGACCCGGACGAGACATGGACGACGGTATCGACCCAGGCGCAAAAGTGAAGCTGAACTCAAGTCGACATCCCGGGGACTTCTGAAATTGAGAGGATCCGCCGTCCTCGCGCTGGCAGTGCCCCAAGAGTGGTCGCCCGTAACCCAAAAAACTAGCGCCGTCAACAGCTGAAAGCATCTTGATTCGCG
>Ga0335079_10011333_pt1 | contig 10157 bp, 10 predicted proteins | sample Lox_Sample_33_FD_206719 | JGI IMG/M metagenome (GOLD analysis project Ga0335079, IMG submission 206719) | Soil microbial communities from Loxahatchee National Wildlife Refuge, Florida, United States - Lox_Sample_3.3 | ecosystem: Environmental > Terrestrial > Soil > Wetlands | place: USA...
CAGCAGGTGCGGAATGCCTTCGTACATGCCCAGCTCCACCCGTTTGGGATCCACCATGATCAGGCGCACTTCGTCCGGCGTGGATTTGAAGAGAATCGACATGACCATGGAATTGATCATGACGCTTTTGCCCGAGCCGGTCGAGCCGGCGATCAGCAGGTGCGGCATGGACTCGAGCGCCGCCACACGGATGCGCCCGTTGATGTCCTTGCCCATCGAAATCGTCAGCCGCGACTGCGCCTGCGCGAATTCCTCGGACTCCAGCACCTGCCGCAGCGCGATCACTTCGCGCTTGGTGTTGGGCACCTCGATGCCCACCGTGGGCTTGCCCGGAATGCGCTCGATCAGGATCGACTCGGCCTGCAGCCCGAGACACAGATCCTCGGTCAGGGTCGTGATGCGGCTGTACTTGATGCCGGCTTCCGGCTTGAATTCGAAGGTCGTGACCACCGGACCGGGGTTGATCTGCACCACCGAGCCCAGCACATTGAACTCCTCGAACTTCGACTTGATGCGCGCGGCTATGTCGTGCAGTTCCTGCTCGTCGTAAGCGCTGCGGCCCTGCCCTTCGTGGAGCAGGTCCGTCGATGGCAGGTGATAAGACACGGGTCCGGAAACATGCGCGCTCGCCGCCGGGGCCGGGATCTCCCACGGTGGTGAGTCCGGTTGCGCCAGCGGCTGCTCATCCAACGCGCAAATCGGGATCTCGGCCGGTTCCCCGGGCGCCTCCGGGGCGGCAGGTTCTGCCATCGGTGGCTCGGGATGCGCTTCCACCGGCGCAGCTTCTTCCGGGGCCACCCGGCCGGTCCGGTTACGGCGCTTCTCGGCCCTCTGTTGGGCCCGCAGGCGTGCCTTCTCCAGCCAGCGCTGCTGCCGCTCCTCCTTCCAGCCCCGCCAGGCTTGGGCGAGCGCCGTCAGGACTCGCATCGGCCCCGCGAACCAGACAGCCAGCTTCGACATAGTGAAGGTCGAGATCAGGTAAACGGAAACGATCAGGGTGGTGATGGTCAGCAGAATCGCGCCCGTGGGATTCAGCGCGTGCACCAGGTAATGCGCCATCAGCAGGCCCGCCAGCCCGCCAAGTGGAACCGCTCCGCTGAACAACGTCAGCCGCGGAAGAAACGAGACTGCCGCCGTCAGGCTCAGCAGCAGCAGGAGCGTGCCGAACAACTTGACGGTTCCCGCCTCCACTTCCTCCGACCGGATCCATTTCCATGCCAGGCCGAACAGCAGAATCGGGAACAGAAACGCGCCGATGCCGAAGCCCTCCAGCAGCAGGTCCGAGAATAATGCGCCGGGATAGCCGATCAGATTGCGCGGCGGCGCGGCCGCCGCCGTGTTCAAAGAGGGATCTTGGACGTGGTACGACGCCAGGCTGAGCAGCAGCACAAGGCCCAGCGATAGCAGCAGCAGTCCTACCAGTTCGTTAAATCGCTTTTGCGGAGTCGGAGATAAGAGCTTCATCCCGCTGGCCGGCGGAAGAAAGCCAGAGCAAGCACTATTATGCCAAAAATAAGGCGGTAAAACACGAAGAACCACAAGCTGCGCCGGCGCAGAAAGCGCAGAAACAGGCCGATGACGATGATCCCGGTAACCGCGCTCACCGCGATCCCCAGCACCACGGCCGTTTCCATGCTGGGATTAAAGGCTTTATGCTTAACGACGTCGTAGACCGCCTTGGCCGCCGCCGCGCCGATGGCGGGCGTCGAAAGCAGGAACGAATAGCGGGCGGCCGCCTCCCGATTAATATTGCGAAACAAGCCGGCCGTGATCGTGACGCCGCTGCGCGAAACACCGGGCACGACCGCCAGGGCCTGCGCGATTCCGATCGTTCCAGCGTCGACGAGGTTGATGCCGGAAATGTCGCGCGTCTTGCGCCCGGCCAACTCGCCGATCGCCATCAGCACCCCGATCCCCACCATCATCGCGCCGATGACCATCGGATTGCGCCATGGGCCTTCCGCCTGCTTGTTGAACAGCAGACCCGCGATGCCCACCGGAATCGATCCGATCGCCAGCAGCCAGAGCAGCCCGCTGTTGCGCTCGAGTTCCTCGTCGCGGCCCCAACGTACGCCGAAACCGTGCGCGATGATCTGCACCCAGTCCTTGGCAAAATACACCAGCACGGCCAGCAGCGTGCCGATATGCAACGCGATATCGAACGTCAGGCCGTAATCCGGCCAGCCCAACAGCCACTGCGTCAGATACAAATGAGCCGTGCTGCTGACGGGCAGAAACTCGGTGAGGCCTTGCACGATCGCCAGAATGATCACTTGATAGACAGGCATGTGAGGGCTAAATGGAATGGTACCTGATTTTTCGCCCAACACCCAAGTGGAGAGGCCACCAGACCCGCGTTCATCCGCGGCTGATAATTGAGCTATGCCCAACACCAAGATCGTCGCCACGCTGGGACCCGCCAGCGACTCGCCTGCCGCCATCCGGCAACTGCTCGCGGCGGGCGCCGACGTATTCCGCCTCAACGCATCGCACAGCACGCAGGCCGAGCATGCCGGGCGCATCGCCGCCATACGGCAGGCCGCCGCCGAACTGGGCCGTCCCGCCAGCATTCTTCTCGACCTGCAGGGGCCCAAGATCCGGCTGGGCCGCTTTGCGGGCGGCGGATGCACACTCGAAACGGGCAGCCAATTCACCATCACGGCAGAGCCGGTCCTGGGAGACTGCCGGCGCGCTTCCACGACATACGCCGGCTTTGCGGCCGACGTCAGGCCCGGAGACCGCGTGCTGCTCGCCGATGGCTCGATCGAGTTGCGGGTGCTGGATGTCTCCGGCCCCGCCGTGCGCACCGAAGTGATCTGCGGCGGGCCGATTCGCGATCACAAGGGCATCAATCTGCCGGGCGTGGCCGTGAGCCTTCCGTCACTCACGGAGAAAGACCTCGACGACCTGCGCTTCGGCGTGGCGCAGGGCATCGACCTCGTAGCGCTTTCCTTCGTGCGCAGCGCCGCCGATGTGCACGATCTGCGCGAGGTGCTGGACCGGATGCAATCCGGCTCGCTGCCCGTAGTGGCCAAGATCGAGAAGCCGCAGGCCTGGGAGAACATCGAGGCCATCCTGCAGGAGGCCCACGGCGTGATGGTCGCGCGCGGCGACCTGGGCGTCGAGGTGGCGCTCGAGACCGTCCCGCGCATCCAGAAGTCCATCATCGAGCGCGCGCGCCACCACGGCAAATTCGTGATCACCGCCACCCAGATGCTCGAATCCATGACGGAGAACCCCACACCCACGCGCGCCGAAGTCAGCGACGTGGCCAACGCCATCTACGATGGCACCGATGCCGTCATGCTTTCGGCCGAGACATCCGTCGGAAAGTATCCGGCCGAAGCCGTGAAGTTCATGGCGCGCATCGCCGTCGAGACGGAGCACACCATTCGCGAACGCGGCTACCAGACGTTGCCCGCGCGCCCCAGTTTCACATACGCGGAAATCCTGGCGGATGCCGCTTATCACGCGGCGCGCGGCGCGCACGTGGCGGCCATCGTGGTGTTCACGGCCACCGGGTCGAGCGCCCGGCTGGTCTCGCGCTACCGCCCGCCGGTGTGTATCTATGCCATCACGCCGCGCGAAAACATCGGCCGCCAGTTGATGATCAATTACGGCGTGCACCCCGTCCAGGCGCCGGATGTCGCATCCACCGACGAGATGCTGGCCCAGATGGACCGTCTGCTCACCGAGCGCGGATACCTGAAAGCGGGCGACGCGGTCGTCTTCCTGGCCGGCCAGCCGGTAGGGCGGCCGGGCACCACCAACCTCATGAAGCTGCACCGCATCGGCGACGCGTGACAAGTCCAGGCGCGCGCCGAAATGATAGCCGCGCTCGACATGCTAGACTACGTGGTAAGTTTGCAGAAATCGCAGGTCGGGGACCTGCTGGCGGCCTTTCCGGCGGAGCGGATCGTGCGGCTGGAAGCCGCACACCAACGGCACATGCGCGAGTTGATGGAACATGTACGCAGGCGGCAATCCTCATAGCGGCGGGCGGATCCTGGTGGTGCGTCTGGGCGCCATGGGAGACATCATTCATGCCCTGCCGGCCGCGGCCTCGCTGAAGCATGGATTTCCCGGATGGCGCGTGACCTGGCTGGTGGAACCGCGCTGGGCGCCCCTGCTGGCGGGCAATCCGTTCGTGGATCGCATCGTGCTGTTGGATCGCCACACGGGCGCCGGCCTGGCGCGGGCCTGGCGCGAACTGCGCGAGGAATCCTTCCGCTTCGCGGTCGATTTCCAGGGCTTGATCAAGTCTGCACTGGCGGCCTCTGCGGCGCGCACGGAGCGCATCTACGGCTTTTCCGCGTCGCTGGCCCGGGAACCCCTGGCGGCCATGTTCTACTCCGATCGGGTGGCGGCGCGGTCGGCTCACAGGGTGGACCGGAATCTGGAACTGGCGGCGGCCGCCGGCGCGTCCACGGCCTTACACTCGTTTCCTTTGCCGCCGGGCCGCGCGGAAGGAGCGTTGCCGGCGGGCGCATTCGTGCTGGCGAGTCCCATGAGTGGCTGGCGCTCCAAGCAGTGGCCGCTCGAATACTACGCGCGGCTTGGAGAGCGCCTGCAGCGGGAGGCGGGTGTGCCGCTGGTGTTGAATGGCCCGCCGGCGGCGCAGGCCGCGCTCACCGGAGTGGCGCACACCAGGCTGCATCTGTCGTCTATCGAAGGGCTCCTGGACGCCACCCGCCGCGCGGCCGCGGTAGTGGGTGTGGATAGTGGACCGCTGCATGCCGCAGCCGCCCTCGGCAAGCCCGGAGTCGCCATTTTTGGACCCACCGATCCGGCCCAGACCGGTCCTTACGGCGGCAGCCTGACGGTGCTGCGCAGCGCCCAAGCCGTCACGTCGTACAAGCGGCGCCAGGAGATCGACCCGAGCATGCGCGCGGTGACACCCGACGCCGTGTTCGAGGCCCTGCAGGCCCGGCTGGCGGGGCGCGTCCAGGCGGACTGTCTGGCTTGAACGGGCTCTTTCCCAAGCCGTACGCCGATTTCGTGGCGCGCCTGCGCGTGCCGTGCGGCTTCCTGCTGGTGGCGGCGTTTGCGTGGTTTTCACATCCGGATACGCGGGCGTTGATCTGCGGCCTGCCGGTCTCGGCGATCGGGCTGGCGCTGCGTACGTGGGCCGCCGGCCACCTGGCCAAGAACCAGGCCCTGGCCACCAGCGGACCCTACGCGTATACGCGCAATCCGCTCTACCTCGGAACGCTGCTGGTGGCGGCAGGCCTGGCGATCGCTTCGCGCAGCGCGGGTCTCGGCGGCCTGTTCGCGGCGGTGTTTGTGTGCGTCTATTTGCCGGTGATCGAGCTGGAGCAGCAGCACCTGCGCACCCTGTTTCCGGATTATGCCGGCTATGCCGCACGGGTGCCGGCGCTGCTGCCGCGCATGACTCCGGCGGGCGAGCCGCGCGCGTTTCAGTGGGCGCTCTACGTGAAGAATCGCGAGTATCAGGCGGCCGCAGGCTTCCTGGCCGGCGCGCTGTTTCTACTCTGGAAGGCTTGGCGTTGATGCGGCGGTTACGGAGCCTTACCGGATCTGCACCAGGTGATCGCCGGTTTCGGGCATCGTGCTCGAGCCGATAGTCTGCGGGGCGCGCCAGAAATCCATGTACGAAATCTGGTGCACGCAGGCCACCGTGCAGCGCGGCGCGCAGGATTTCCCGGTCAGGAACTCGCGCCGGATATCGGCGAGAGTGTACTCGGCAAGAGGCTTGGCCGGATACCCGCGCTGTTGCGAACAATAGTGCACCAGGCCGTCTTCGCAGATGTACAGATAGCGGGCGCCGGCCCGGCAGCGCCAGTGATTCTCTTTGCCGTGCGCGATATTATCCTGGAAATAATTGATCTGCGCATAACTGCTCTTCTCCATGCCGCGCATGGTTGCGTACACTTCGCGCTCCGCCGGCGCCAGCGGCTGCAACTGTCCCGTGCCGTCGTGTATGATGCCCACCGTCGAAGTGAAGCCCAGCTCCACGGCGCGCCTGCCGATCACCAGCGCATCCTGCGGATGGCGAATCCCGCCGCCCACCACGGAATTGATGTTGACGTGAAAATCGGCGTGCTCCGCCAGAAGCTGGAGTTTCCTGTCGAGCACTTTCAGGCTCTTCTTCGACACGTCGTCGGGCATGATGTTGTCGATGCTGATCTGGAGGTGCTCCAGGCCGGCGCGGTTCAGCCGCTTGATGCGCTCGGCGGTGAGCAGGTAGCCGTTGGTGATCATGCCGGCGATTATGCGATGGCGGCGGATGTGCGCGATGATCTCGTCGAGATCGGGATGCAGCAAGGGTTCGCCGCCGCTGATGGTCACGATGGTCGTACCCAGCGCGGCCAAAAGGTCCAGGCGGTGGCATACGGTTTCGAGCGGCACCGGCTTCGAGTGATCGTCGAATTCGTTGCAGTAGGCGCAGGCCAGATTGCAGCGGCGCATCGGGATGATATGGGCCAGGATGGGATGGTCCGTGGAGGTCAGGCCCTTCCAGATCATCCGCAGTTCGCGGGCCCTGCGGTGCGCCGCCCGCCAGGCTCTGCGCAAAGATTTGGCGGCGTTCGGCATTCGCAATTTCCTATTAAACCACACAAACGGGAGGAGTTCTGAGTCGTGGCGAGCGACCGGCCGGTTTTCCGGTTCCAATGGCGATTTCAGGGCGGCGAGTGACGCCGCGGAAGGCGCTTTTGGGTACAATAAGCAACACGGCCTGACAACCGCACAAAGGAGGTTCCATGGAGCGCCGCCATTTCCTGAGGGCTGCCGGTGCACTCGCCTTTCTCGGCCCCGATTCGATTCATCGCGTCCGCGCGGCCACGGTCGGAAACAACCGCGCCGCCGAGGATCTTGCGCGCGACGAGGATTTCTGGCGCGATATTCAGTCCGCCTTCACGCTGGACCGCAACATCATCAACCTGAACAACGGCGGCGTCTGCCCGTCGCCGCGCGTGGTGCTGGAATCCATGCGGCGGGCTCTGGAGTTCAGCAACATAGCGCCGGCGCGCACCATGTGGGCGGTGCTGGAGCCGGAGGTGGAATCCGTGCGCCAAAGGCTGGCCGCGGATTTCGGCTGCGATCCGGAAGAGATAGCCATCACGCGCAATGCGTCGGAAGGGTTGGAGAACGTCCAACTCGGCCTCGATCTGAAAGCCGGCGACGAGGTCCTGACCACCGATCAGGATTACCCACGCATGATCACCACCTGGAAACAGCGCGAGCGCCGCGACGGCATCGTGCTGAAGACCATCTCGTTTCCCACGCCGCCGCCCTCGCTCGAAGATCTGGCGGAACGATTCGAGCGGGCCATCACGCCGCGCACGCGCGTCATCCACTTCTGCCACATCACCAATCTCACCGGCCAGATTTTCCCGGTCAAACGCATTTGCCAGATGGCGCGCAGCCGCGGCATCGAAACCGTTGTGGACGGCGCGCATGCCTACGCCCAATTCCCCTTCAAGCACGCGGATCTCGATTGCGACTTCTACGGCACCAGCCTGCACAAATGGCTGCTCGCGCCGATTGGAACCGGCTTCCTCTACGTGCGCAAATCGAAAATCGGCAAGGTGTGGCCGCTGATGGCCGCGCCGCCTGAGATGACGGAGAACATCCGGAAATTCGAAGAAATCGGCACGCATCCGGCGGCCAACCACAACGCCATCTCCGATGCGCTGGAGTTTCACACTTCCATCGGCGTGGAGCGGAAAGCGGCGCGCCTGCGCTACCTGCGCTCGCTCTGGACCGAGCGGCTCACGCGGCTGCCGGGCGTCTCCACGCTCACCAGTTCCGATCCGCGGCAGAGCTGCGGCATAGGTCTGCTATCGGTGGCCGGCAAGGAACCGGGCCCTCTGTCGGAGCAGCTTTGGGACAAGTACCACATCATGACGGTCGGCATCGTGCACCCGCAATTCAAGGGCTTGCGCATCACGCCTAACGTTTATACCACCGTGCAGGAGATCGACACGTTCTGCGGCGCCGTGGAGAAGCTGATCGCCTGAGCTAGGCGCAAAGATCGTAGGCTTGCTGCAACCAACCCAAGAGTTGTGCATCTATGTCTTGAGCGGTGATGAGCTTGACCTCGACATGCCAGCGGTTCCTGGAAACCTGCTCGTTCCGCGCAACCCGCGGGCTGCTGATGGGTTCTGCGGCTTTGAGCGTCAAGAGCAGGTGTTGCCTGCCGAAACGCACGCCCGCGAATGCCGAGGCGCGCGCCAGATGGATGGAGGTCTTCTTCACTTCCTCGCGAAAAGGCCCTAACGTCCGCAGGGCCGCTAAGAGGCCGTTGTACAACCGCCGGGCGAGCGGACTCGCGTCCGCCAGAGCATTGGTCTGTTCCGCCATGTGGTCTCCTCGCCTGGCGCGAAGCGGGAGCGCTTCGCACTTCTGACATCATATACTGAATCAAAGCGGGTCACGGCAATAAAAAACGCATGAGCTTTCTCGACAATCTCGAAAGCAATCTGAAGAGCATGGAATCGCGGGAGGAGCGCGGCGGGCAGGATAGCCGCGCTGCGAGATCGCGGGACGCCGAGCGCGCGCGGGCGCAGGCTTCCGCGGTCTATGCGGAGCAGCTCAAGAAGGGCCCGTACGCGGCGGAGCTGCTCAGGCAAGCTACACGGCTCGGCCATGCCATGCGCACCAAAGTCCACCTGGCGTGGCTGGGCACCACGCTGCGCCTGGAGGCCCGCGGATGGAAGCTCGAGCTGCGGCCTACCCCGGAGGGCGTCATGGCCGTCTTTATCGAGAATAGCGGCGAGGCGCGCAGGGCGCCCGTGGACCTCACCGGCAATCCCGAGACCCTGGCGCGCGCGTGGCTGGCATCGTTGCCGCCATTGCCCCAGGCGCCGCCGGCGGACGAGGAAGCGGAATAGCTGCGGATTCCGCTACAGATTGGCGTTGGGCTCCAGGCTTCGCCAGAGATACCACGCGGCCACTGTGCAGTACGGATGCCAGCGCTCGCCCAAGATTTCGATCTCGCCGGGCTTCGGCAGCTCCGCCAGACCATACGCTTTGCGGATGGCTGCGCGAATCCCCAGATCGCCGCTGGGCAGTACATTCGTGCGGCGCAAAGCGAAGATCAGGAACATGTGCGCGGTCCACAGACCCACGCCCTTCACTTTGGTGAGCTCCGCGATGACCTCCTCGTCCGGGAGAGAGGGCATTTTGCCGAAATCCACGATGCCGTCGCGAGTGAGACGCGCCAGGTCGCGAATATACGCGGTCTTCTGCTTCGAGAGGCCCAGCGCTCGCATGCGCGCGGGCCGCAGCGCGAGAATGCCGGCCGGTGTGAGCAAGCGTCCGGGCACCGCGGCCACCAGGCGCTCGAAAATCACTTGCGCGACGCGTCCACTAAGCTGTTGGTACACGATGGATTTGACCAGCGTCTCGAAACCCGGTTCGCGAAAGGCGATGCGGTACGCGCCGACGCGCTGGATGATGCCGGACAGGACCGGGTCGGCGGCTTGCAGATGACGGATGGCTTTGCGCATTATTGTAACAGAGCTGGGTGCAGCTACGTCCGTCATTGTAACCCTATGGCCCTGATCCACAACCCGATCGAACGGGCGGCAGTACTGGTGTTTTTGCCGGTCATCCTACTGATGCCTCTCGCGGCGCAACAGCAGGAGAAGCCCCCCGAAGAGGCGATGCCTTCGATTTCCGTCAACGTGTCGCTTGTCAATATACTGGCTTCCGTGCATGACCGGCACGGCGGCCTGATCGGCAACCTGTCGAAGGACGACTTCACCGTTTTCGAAGACGGCAAGCAGCAAACCATCAAATACTTCACGCGGGAAACCGACCTGCCTCTGACCATCGGCCTGCTGATCGACGTCAGCGCCAGCCAGAGAAACCTGCTGGATATCGAAAAGCGCGCCGCGCACCAGTTCTTCTCGCAGGTTTTGCGCAAGAAAGACGAAGCCTTCCTGATCAGTTTTGGCGAAGATTCCGAGCTCCTGCAGGACTATACGAATTCGCCCAGACTGCTGCAAGGGGGGCTGTCTCAGTTGCAGATCAACTCCGGCGCATCCGGCATGGGGCCGGGACCCGTACCGACCATCAGCCAGCCGCGCGGCACCGTGCTCTACGACGCGGTGTATCTGGCGGCGCATGAAAAGCTGCGCGGCGAAGTGGGGCGCAAGGTCATCGTCCTGATCACAGACGGCGTCGACCAG
>Ga0335079_10011335_pt1 | contig 10155 bp, 6 predicted proteins | sample Lox_Sample_33_FD_206719 | JGI IMG/M metagenome (GOLD analysis project Ga0335079, IMG submission 206719) | Soil microbial communities from Loxahatchee National Wildlife Refuge, Florida, United States - Lox_Sample_3.3 | ecosystem: Environmental > Terrestrial > Soil > Wetlands | place: USA: Florida...
AATTCGAAGGCCTTGCTTGCCCTGGCGGCGGGGGTGCTGGTCGCGCTGGCGGGACTCGTGCTTCCTTCGGTTCACTGGCTCTACGACTACGCCTGGTTCACTGGCTTTCTCGTTTCTGGGGTGTGTCACTTCCTGGCGGCACGGAACGCTAAGACGTAGCGGGGGAGGACCACGCGCCCGAGCATGCGATTTTTTCATCCTACCGACGCAAAACTCTGAACGTATAACTTGGGCTCAAAGCCGGGCCCATTCCTGTGATATGAATGTTCACTCTGGAGGACCAGTTGACGGACGCTCCCATACCGCCCGTGGCAGTTTCGGCGCTTCAGGAACTCCTCCCGCCGCTCTCCGAACATGAAGCCGCGGTCGAGTCGGCGCGGTGCCTGATGTGTTATGACGCGCCCTGTACGCACGCGTGCCCCACGCACATTGATATTCCGAAGTTCATCAAGAAGATCTCGACGGGCAATCTACTTGGCTCAGCACGGACGATTCTCGAATCCAACTTGCTTGGCGCCACCTGCGCCCGCGTGTGTCCCGTACAGGAGCTGTGTGAAGGCGCTTGTGTGCTTGGGTCCGAACACAAACCCATTTCGATCGGCAGGCTGCAGCGTTATACGATGGACCATCTCTATGGGAGAAAAACAGACGTTTTCCGCGCCGGCAAGCCAACGGGAAAGAAAGTGGCTGTGGTCGGTTCCGGGCCGGCGGGACTTTCGTGCGCCGGAGAGTTGGCCAAGCTGGGCCACGCGGTGACGCTCTTCGAAAGACGCAGCCTGGCGGGGGGGCTTTCCACCTACGGGATCATCGTGCTCCGCGAACCGGTCGAGGTGGCGCTTGCGGAAGTGGCCATGGTGCAGCGCCTGGGTGCGTGGCTGGAAACCGGAAAGGATGTCGGCATCGATCCTCCCATGGGCGATCTGCAGAAGAACTATGACGCCGTCTTTCTGAGCATAGGCCTGGGCAGCACGCCGGAGCTAAGCATCCCTGGCGAAGAGTTCATTCTCGATGGCCTGCAATACATCGAAGGCAGCAAGCACCAGGCTTCGCAGCTTCGCGTGGGCCGAAATGTGATCGTGATTGGCGCGGGGAACACCGCGATCGACTGCGCGACCATTGCCCGGCGACTGGGGGCCGAGCGGGTGACCATGGTTTACCGGCGCTCCGAGCAGGAGATGACGGCGTACGCCCACGAGTACGATTTCGTGAAAAGAGAAGGCGTGCATGTATGGTTCCTGGCCCAGCCCGTCAAGGTGCATCACGAGAATGGCGTCGTGCGGGGGCTGGAATGTGTTCGCGTTTCGCTGGGCGAACCGGATGCTTCGGGGCGGCCATCGCCGAAGCCTATTCCCGGCTCCAGCGTGCTGCTGCCGGCGGACCAGATCGTCAAAGCGATCGGGCAAAACAAGCCGACGCTGGCCATGCGTCTCGGGCTGAAGACCGAAAAGGGCTTCATCCAGGTGAATGAGGAGTTCGAAACGAGCGCACCAGGGATTTTTGCCGGGGGTGATTGCATTCGGGCAAGAGGCGCGGCCTCCACGGTAATGGCGGTTCAGGATGGGAAGCTAGCCGCGCGTTCGATCCACCAAAGGTTGGTGCAACATGGCTGATCTGAGCATCAATTTCGCGGGAATCCGCTCGCCGAATCCGTTCTGGCTGGCGTCGGCGCCACCAAGCAACTCGGGAGCACAGGTGCATCGCGCGTTTGAGACGGGCTGGGGCGGAGCGGTGTGGAAGACAATCGGCGCGCCGGTGCTGAATGTGTCTAACCGGTATGGGGCGTGGCACTACGGGAATCAGAAAATGCTGGCCATCAACAACGTGGAGTTGATCTCCGACCGGCCGATCGAGATTAACCTGCGCGAGATCGCCGAAGTGAAGCGCGCGTGGCCGGACCGCGCGCTGATCGTGTCGGCCATGGTGGAATCGAAGCCCGAGGCGTGGCACGACATCATCCGGCGGATTCAGGACACCGGGGCGGACGGGATTGAGCTGAATTATGGGTGCCCGCACGGGATGAGCGAACGGGGCATGGGAAGCGCGGTCGGGCAGGTGCCGGAGTATTGCGAGCAGATCACGCGCTGGGTGATGGAAGTCGCGAAGATTCCGGTCATCGTCAAGCTCACACCGAACATTTCCGACATCGTGATGCCGGCGCGCGCGGCGGTGGCGGCCGGGGCCAGCGCGCTTTCGTTGATCAACACGATCAACTCGATCATTGGGGTGGATCTGGAGACTATGGAGATCACGCCGAACATCGGAGGGCGCGGCGGGCACGGCGGCTACGCGGGCCCGGCAGTAAAGCCGATCGCGCTGAACATGCTGGCGGCGCTGGGGCGCGATTCCGTGGTGGCTGGATCGAAACTGGCGATCTCCGGAATGGGGGGAATATCCACCTGGCGAGACGCGGCGGAGTTTCTATTGCTCGGCGCGAACAGCTTGCAAGTTTGCACCGCGGTGATGCACTACGGATTCCGGATCATCGAGGACCTGTGCGACGGGCTATCGAACTGGATGGACGAAAAGGGCTTCGCCAGCGTCGCCGAGGTCACCGGCCGGAGCCTGCACCGTGTGTCGGACTTCAAGGATTTCGATCTTTCGTTCAAGGCGGTGGCGCGCATCGACCAGGAGAAGTGCATCCGCTGCGACCTCTGCTACGTGGCGTGCAATGACACGGCCCATCAGTGCATCGACCTTTTTGACAAGGACGGCAAGGTTGTGCCTCCCGGGGCGTACGATCAAAGCTCGAACGGGAGGTTGGAAGCAGTTTTGACGAGGCCCAAGGTGGTGGTGCGGGAAGAGGATTGCGTCGGCTGCAGGTTGTGCTTCAATGTCTGTCCAGTTGAAAATTGCATACAGATGGTGGAATTGCCGCCCGACCGGCCGCCGGTGACGTGGGACGAACTCAGCAGGAAGCAACGCGAGGTAACGGAAGATTGGAAGCAGATGGAGAAGTATCGGGAGAAGATGGGCATCCATATTCACTAGGAGTTGGCGATTCATGGGTTTGTTGATTCGGAATGGAGAGATTGTGACCGTGGGGTCGCGCGTACACGCGGACGTTTACGCGGAAGGCGAGACCATCACGCGAATTGGGAAGAATCTGGAGGCGCCGCCGGGAACGGAAACTGTGGACGCGGCGGGAAAACTGGTTTTTCCGGGATTCATCGATCCTCATGTGCACATTTATTTGCCCTTCATGGCTACATTTGCGAAGGACACGCATGAGACAGCCAGCATTGCCGCGCTGATCGGCGGGACGACCACGTACATCGAGATGTGCTGCCCGAATCGCAACGACGACGCGCTGGCGGGCTATCAGCTCTGGAAATCGAAGGCCAGCGGGAAGAGCGCTTGCGATTACGCGTTTCACATGTCGGTGACGAAATTCGCGGGGGAAACAGAGGGGCAGCTTCGAGAGGTCGTGGCAGACGGAACCGCATCTTTCAAGATTTTCCTGGCATACAAGAATTTCTTTGGCGTGGATGACGGGGAGATGTACCAGACGCTGACGCTGGCGCGGAAGCTCGGCGTCATCGTAACCGCGCATTGCGAGAACGCCGAGCTGGTGGCGCGCTTGCAGCAGCAGCTTCTGGCCGAGGGCAAGACCGGCCCGGGCTGGCATGAGCCGAGCCGGCCGGAATCGGTGGAGGCCGAGGGCACGGGACGATTCGCCACGTTCCTGGAGAATACGGACGCGACGGGTTACGTCGTGCATCTGTCGTGCCAGAAAGCGCTGAACGTCGCGCTGGCGGCAAAGCAGCGAGGCGTGCGGATCAGCGTCGAATCGGTTCTGCCGCATTTGCTGCTCGACAAAACGTACGCCGAACGAAATGGAGTGGAAGGCATGAAGTACGTGATGTCCCCACCGCTGCGCGAGAAGCACAATCAGGACACGCTGTGGAATGGCCTGGCGCTGGGTTTTGTGGACACGGTCGGAACCGACCACTGCCCCTTCGATACGCAACAGAAGCTTCTCGGCAAGGATGCGTTCACGAATATTCCCAATGGGATTCCGGGGATCGAGGATCGCGTGAATCTGCTCTACACCTACGGCGTGAAGAAGGGGCGGATCGACCTCGACCGCTTCGTGGACTGCGCCAGCACGCGGGCGGCAAAACTCTTCGGTCTGTTTCCGCGCAAAGGGACGGTGGCGGTGGGCAGCGACGCCGACCTTGTTGTCTATGATCCAAAATATCGCGGTACGGTCAGTGTGAAGACACAGCATGTGAACAATGACTACAACGGTTTTGAGGGGATGGCCATCGAGGGGCGCCCGTCCGTCGTTAGCGTGCGGGGGAAGATTCAAGTAAAGGACGGCGTTTTCGTGGGCCACCGCTCGCGTGGGGAATTCTTGAAACGCGAACCCAGTTACTTCCAAATGTGAGCCGTTATGTCTCTGAACCCTAAACGCACCGTCGCGGAACTGAAAGAGTTGCGGTCCCTAACGGGAAACGAAAACGGGGCCCAGCGCGTGGCCTGGACGGATACGTGGCTGAGGGCTCGCGAGTGGTATGCCAAAAAACTGGCAGAGCTGCCGGTAGAGCATCATTACGACGCGGCAGGCAACAACTGGGCAACGCTGCCGGGACAATCCAGGAAATGCCTGTTGATCGGCGGGCATCTGGATTCCGTGCCCAATGGCGGCTGGCTGGATGGTTCGCTGGATGTGCTCGCCGCGCTGGAGGTGCTGCGGCGTTTCGCATCCGAATTCGGAGGGCGGCCGCCGATCACGATCCGCGTGGTGGATTGGGCGGATGAAGAAGGGGCACGGTTCGGGCGGAGTTTGCTCGGCTCTTCGGCATTTGCGGGCACCCATTCGATTGCGGCGGACCGCGGGCGAACCGACCGGGACAGCATCAAGCTGGAGGATGCGCTGCAACGCTGCGGCGTTTCGATCGATCGCTTTCCGGAATCCGGGCGCGAGCGAGAGAATGCGGCGGCCTACTTGGAGTTGCATATCGAGCAGGGCCCCGTGCTGGAAGGGCTCGGGCTTCCCCTTGGAGCAGTGCAGGGCACGAAGGGTGTGGAGCGCCACATTATTACTTTTCACGGGCAGGAGGCGCATTCCGGCTCGACACCCATGAACGCGAGGCACGATGCGCTGGCTGCGGCGGCGAAGCTGGCGCTGGAAATTCGCAGCATAGCGCGCAAGCATCCCGACGCGGTCTGCACGATGGGAAGCGTGAAGACGTTCCCGGGAATCGTCACGGCGGTGGTGGGGCGCTGCGAGGCAACGTTGGACCAGCGTGACCTTGATCCGAGGATTCTCGCCGGGATGTACCGCGAAGCGCAGGAAGCGAGCCGGCGGTTCGCGGAGGAGGAGAAATGTACCGTGGAGTGGTCGCGGCTGTGGAACATCGAGCCGGTGCCGTTCCACCCGGAGTTGCTCAATCTGTGCGAAGAATCGGTCCGCGAAATCTCCGGCAAATCGCACCGCATGCCTTCGGGGCCGTTGCATGATGCGGCGGAGGTCGCGCGCGCGGGGATTCCGACGGTGATGATGTTCGTGCAGTCGCTTCGCGGGATCAGCCACAACAAGATCGAGGACACGAGGGAAGAGCATCTGGAGATGTCCGTGGTCGCGCTGGACCGGCTGGCGTCGAAGACCGTTGATTGGATTCTGCGGCAGTGAGGCGCGGCTTGACGGCACCTCTTGCCTGCGGCATACGTTGAGATCCTTCGGGACGCAAAATGCGCGTCCCTCAGGATGACAAAGCGGGGATGGGGCACTGGAAACATCTCGTTTGTAGCGTGGCTTGCACGCGTTGCTTTAGCCCGGGTCTCCCTCTAACATATTGACACTCATCTGGCTCAGAAAGGCGTTATCGCTATGGATTCGCTGTCAAAAAAGGTCGTTCAGGAAAATCGCGACTACACCATGTTCTCGTGGTCGGTGCAGGGAGCGTCCAATCCCATCCATATGAAGCGCGGGGAGGGCGTGTGGTTTTGGGACGGCGAGGATAACCGCTGGCTGGACTTCAGCTCCCAGCTGATCAATCTGAACGTTGGGCACCAGCACCGCAAGATGCTGGCGGCCATCAAGCAGCAGGTGGATGAACTCTGCTTCGCTGGTCCGAGCTTTGCGACGGAACCGCGGGGGGCACTGGGCAAGAAGCTCGCCGAAGTTACCGGGCTGGCGAAGGCGTTCTTCACGCTGGGCGGAGCTGAAGCCAATGAAAACGCCATGAAAATGGCGCGACTCTTCACAGGGCGCGAGAAAATCATCACGCGCTACCGTTCGTACCACGGGGCGACGATGGGAGCGATGACCGCCTCGGGCGACCCTCGGCGCTGGCCGGTCGAGCCGGGCATACCTGGAATCGTGCGGGCGTTCGACCCCTATTGTTATCGTTGCCCATTTGGGCAGAAGGTGGAGAGCTGCCACCGGGAGTGCGTTTCGCACATCGAAGAGATCATCCAGATGGAGGGCCCGGGCAACGTCGCGGCGGTTTTGTGCGAAGGGATCACGGGGTCGAACGGATTGCTGGTGCCTCCGGACGATTATTATCCGAAGTTGCGGGCCGTCTGCGACAAGCATGGGATCCTGCTGATCGACGATGAGGTGATGTCCGGATTCGGGCGCACGGGCAAATGGCTGGCGACCCAACACTACGGCATCAAGCCGGACATCGTCAGTTGCGCGAAGGGCCTGACCAGCGGCTACCTCCCGCTCGGGGCGGTAATCGTTTCGGAGGCCATCGCGAACCACTTCGAGACGAATATGCTCTGGGGAGGGCTGACGTATAGCGGCCATCCGGTATGCTGCGCCGCTGCCGTTGCCAACCTGCGGATTTACGAGGAAGAACAAATCTTCGCCAATGTGGAACGCCAGGGCCGCTACCTCGGCGCGCGGTTAGAGGGGATGAAGCGGAAGTTCGCGTGTGTCGGAGATGTGCGCTGCAAAGGTCTGTTCAGCGTGCTCGAGCTGGTAAAGGACAAGCGTACCCGCGAGCCCTTGGCGCCTTTCAATGGCAGCAGCCCGGAGATGGGCAAGCTGGCGGCGCACCTGAAAGCCAGGCACGTTTACGCGTTCAGCCGCTTCAACATGCTTTGGGTTTGCCCGCCGCTGATCATCAACGAAGAAGAACTGGGCCAAGGGCTCGACGTGATTGAAGAAGCTCTAGCCCTGGTGGACGAGGCACTGGGAGCGCCATCCGGGCAGCCGATCGAGACGTTCGCGCGCAAGCAACACTGAAATGAGCACAAAGCCGGATTACGAGGCGATGCTGGCGGTCGCGCTTGGAGAAGCGCGGCTGGGACTGAAAGAAGGCGGAATCCCAATTGGCGCGGCGATTTTCGATCAAGAGGGCCAGTTGCTCGGCGCGGGGCACAACCGGCGCGTTCAGCACGGAGACCCGTCGGCACACGGAGAAACAGACGCGTTCCGTAAAGCGGGCAGACAGCGCAGCTATCGGAACTTGATCATGGTGACGACGCTGGCCCCCTGCTGGTACTGCAGCGGCCTGGTGCGGCAATTTGGATTCGGCACTCTAGTCGTGGGGGAAAGCAAGAATTTCCAGGGCGGAATCGACTGGCTGCGCTCGCTGGGCGTTCGCGTGATCGACCTTGCCTCCCCCGATTGTGTTTCCCTCCTGGCGGACTACATCCAGGCAAATCCGGCGGTGTGGAACGAGGACATCGGGCAGGACTGAACCTGCCGGCCCCGCACGAGGATTCGATCAGAACTTCAGGCTGAGAGACATCTGAATCTGGCGCGCACTACCGATGGTCTTGTTGACGGAGCCGAGGCCAAAAGGACAGTTGTAAAACCCACTGCTCTCGTTGGAAGTGCCGCAGCCCGTGGGCATCGCAGGGGTTCCGACAACTGGGAACGGGTTGTAATACTGGTTCTGAGTGACGTTGTCGATGGGAACGTCGAAGCTGGGAGTATTAGTGAGGTTGAAGATATCCACGCTGAACTTAAGAGACACACGCTCGGTCAGCCGGGTGTCCTTTACGATGGATGCATCCAGTCGCTTCTGCCAGGATTGCTGGAAGATGTTGCGCTGGCCGGTGGTGAAATCGGTCTCGTAAGGATCGTTGGAAGGAATTGCGCCATCGTACGCGCCAGGCTGCAACAGGGGGATGGTGAAGCAGGAGGACTTCAGCGCCGGACCGTTCACTCCGATCTCCCCAGTGACAGCCGAAGAAGGATTGCAGCCGGGAGCCAAGGGGACAATCGGGTTGGTGATGCCGTTGGAGACTCCGTAGAAGAGACTGCCAACCGCGCCACTGTAGTCGATGACGCTGAAGGGCTGTCCGCTCTGGTAGACGCCGATGCCCTCAAAGGCCCATCCATTCGTAAACTTTCCGGCGAACGAAGAGTCCTGCGCGAACTTGGGAAACTGATAGACGAAGCTGAAGTTGAAGACGTGAGTGCGGTCGAAGTCGGAAGACCCGTAGGCATCGCGGAGGTTCAAGGGGTTATTACCGTTGTAGAAGAGGCCCATGGCGCTCTGTTCGTCGGTGGCATGCGAGTAGGTGTAAGAGAAGCCGAGGCGGAAGCCATGGCTCATGCGCTTTTCGACGTGAGTTTGCAGAGCATGGTAGGCGGAAATGCCAGCGGCCGTGTAGCTCTCGGATTCCGAAGAATAGCCCACATAGGGAACCCGGAGGTCGATGTTGCCGCCTTCGTAGGTGGCCAGGTAGTTGCCGGCTGAGGCTCCGTTCGGCAGCAGCGGGAGAGGCTGGAAATTGAACTCGTCGTCCACGAGCGTATAGCCGTAGCTGTAATACTGGCCGTGGATGGGATGGTTCGGCGAGGCGATCTGCGCCTGATTAAAGGGAACCGGAATGACGAGGTGGCGGCCGAGGTTGCCGACGTAGCCGATCTGAAAGGCGAGGTCATTGCGCGGCTGCCACTGGATGTCGAAAGTGTTGTTGATGGTGTAGGGCAGCTTGTTCTTGCGGTTGTAATTGGCGAAGGCGAAGAGGGGCGCGCCATCCATAATCGCGGCCGCGGAGGGAAGGTAGTTCAGAATGTCGGCCGGGTTGCCGCTGGGGGGAGGCTGAGGAGCAGCGCCCCAGGGAGACGACAGGGAACCGCCTGTCGGCGAGGCCGGATCACAAGTGGGGATATACCCCTGGTAGAAAGTCAAGATCGACGTGCACACCTGGGAGTTGACGAAAGGCGGCGTTTGATTGAACCCGAAGGGGCCACCGGGGATCACGCCCGCAGCAAAGCCCGGGGACAGGTAGGTGAATAGTTCACCACGATCGTAGTAGAGCCCGGAACCGGCCCGAATCACGACTTTGTTGTGGAACATCGCGGGACTCCAGGCTATCCCGAGGCGCGGAGCGAAACCCCACTGGCGCCCGGTGAGCGTGGAGTTGCTGACGCCCTTGCTGGGAAACTTTGTGTTATTGCCGGCGACGATGAAACCACTCGAAGTGACGGTGCCGCTATCTTCGTCGTAAGAGTAAAGGGACGGATCGAAGTTATAGATGCGGCCGTTTTTCTCCGTAAAGCCGCCATTCCAGTCGTAGCGCAGGCCCAAGGTGAAAATAAGATTCGACCGGAACTGGAAGCGATCCTGAACGTAAAGACCCGTCTGCCCGGCGCGCAAGTACCGGTTGGCATCGCCCTGAAGGTAGGTGGTGGTCACGAAGCCGTCGGGCGTGTACGGGGTCACCAGACCCTGCACGAACTGGGAGAAGTCCGCCATGCCAATGTTCCCCTGATTGGTGCGCTGATCCCGTGTGTTGAGTTGGGTGTAGGCGTAACTACCGCCGAACGTGATGGTGTGCCTGCCGCGACTCCAGATGGCGTTGGCGGAAGGCATGAAGCGGTTCTGGAAGACTCCGGTAAAGGCGCCTTGCGAAGCAGAACCCTGACCGATGGTGAGCGCAGCGTTGGCAATAGGAGCCGGCACGGTGCAGCCAGTGGGACAGCCGGTGTTGTATTCGGCTTGGTTGCCGAAGTTGTCCACGATCGTGATGCCCGGGAAAACGGGCGAGCCGAAGGTGTTGATCCCGAGATCCGAGGGCCCGAAGGGTTGGGAGATGGTGCTGTAGACCTTCTCGCGGATGAACCCGAAAGTCTCCGTGAGGCTCAAGTTCGGACGCACCGTTTGCGTGTTGGTGACCGAGAAAACCTGGCTACCCGAGTCCAGGTGCTGCGCAAAGCCAGCGACGCTGGAGTAGGCGAAGGGC
>Ga0335079_10011338_pt1 | contig 10152 bp, 10 predicted proteins | sample Lox_Sample_33_FD_206719 | JGI IMG/M metagenome (GOLD analysis project Ga0335079, IMG submission 206719) | Soil microbial communities from Loxahatchee National Wildlife Refuge, Florida, United States - Lox_Sample_3.3 | ecosystem: Environmental > Terrestrial > Soil > Wetlands | place: USA...
GCCACGCGCAGCCGAAGCTCGGTCCCCGACTGGAGTTGGATCGCGAGCGTCGAGCCCGGGGACAGTCCGAGAGCCTGGGCGAGCCCGAGCCCGACTTCCGCCTCGTGCCCACCTCGCAGCCGCGTCCCGGAGACGAGCGGCGGGTTCTCGAACGTCGTGTGGTTGCCCGGATAGGCGATCATGTCGATCGTCTCGCCGAGCGAGTAGGCGTCGGCGGCCTCGTCCTCGTAGCGAGGGGCGACGGCCTGCACGCCGCGAATCGCGCGGACGCGCGGGACGGCCGACACCGGCAGCTGAGCGGTGAGCTGGTAGCGCTTGCCGAGCGCCTGCGGGTCGGTCTCGAGCGAGCTGAGCGCTGCGGCGAGCGCGAGCATCAGCAGCACGAAGGCAGTCGAGAACCCGAGCGCGAACGCGGTGGCGACGAGACGGGTCCGCCGGGCGCCCACGAGCCGCGCGCCGAGCACGGTGAGACCGGCGTGCCGGGTCGCGCGCGTGGTCCAACCCGACCGCCGGCGCTGGAGCTCCGCGCCGCGGAGCAGCCCCACCGGCGAGCGGCCGGAGGCTCGCCATGCCGGCCACGCCGCCGCGATCACCGGAATCGTGATCGCCGCGAGCCACGTCGCGATCAGCGCCGGAAGCAGCGCCACTCCGGGGGCGGGCTCGTTCAGGAGGACGAGCAGCCGCGTGGTCTGCCCGTAGGTGGCGAGCGCTCCGCCGATCGCCCCGAGGGTCGCGGCCGGCGCCGCGACGAACAGCGCCTCGAGCCCCTGAGTGAGCGCCAGGTGTCCGCGCGAGGCGCCGACCGCGCGGCGGACGCCGATCGCCCCGAGACGGCGCTGGACCTCGGCGCGGGCCGACGCGGCGAGCATCACGCTGGCGGTCGCGAGCGCGATCACCGACAGGGCGACGAGCAGGTCGATGACGATCCCCGCCGCCTGGTCGAGCAGCACGCGGACGCCCGAACGCGTGACGAACTGCAGCCCCCGCAGGCCGTAGCTGGTGGCGCGCGCCTGGACGAGCACCTCGTTCAGGTTGCGTGGGTCGCGCAGCCAGATATCGGCCAGGTTCGCGGGGAGCGGTGCGATGCCGCGCTGCGTCACGTACACGCGCGGCACCGCGAGTGGGAACGAGACGTTGTCCGGGCTCTCCGAGAAGCCGACGATCCGCTCAGTGCCGAGCCCGTCGATCGTGAGCGCATCGCCGAGCCTGAGGTGCCAGGCGTCGGCCAGCCCGCGCTCGACCACAACCTGGCCCGGTGACGTGACGTCGTGACCGCCGACGATCGCGTAGCCCCGCCGGCCCTGCCCGACGACCTCGACAGCTCCGTTGCCCGCGAATTCATCGGCCGTATTGAGCCCGACGTCGGTGACCTCGCTGCGGACGGTGTATCCGGCGACGTCGGGGAGCGCGGCGATCCGCTGCGCCACCCGGTTCGCCGACTGCGGGTTGAAGCGCACGATGATGTCCGGCAGGTCGGCCGCGCGCGCGGCGCGGTCGAAGCCGAACCCGAGGCTGTCCGAGACGACGAGCGCGGCCACCAGCATGGCGGCGGCAAGCGCGATTCCGAGACCCGTCAGCAGCGAGCGCCGGCGACGGACTCTGACGCCGTAGCGGGCCTCACGTAGCGCAGCCTTCAGGCCAGCTCCCGATCGCGGTCCGCGAGCCGCCCGTCGTGGAGGTGGAGCACCCGGTCGGCGATCGCGGCCGCCTCGGGCTCGTGCGTGACGATCACGACGGCGCGGCGGGTGAGGCCGCGGAGCAGGGCGAGCACGGTCGCGCCGTTGTCCTGGTCGAGGTTGCCCGTCGGCTCGTCGGCGAGCACGACCTCCGGGTCGTTGACGAGCGCCCGGGCGATCGCGAGCCGCTGCTGCTCCCCGCCCGAGAGCTCGTGGGGCCGGCGGCCGGCGATGTCGGCGAGGCCGAGTTCGCCGATCAGGCGATGCCCCCGCCGTTCGCCGCCGCGGAGGGCGCCGGGGAGACGGGCGGGCAGGAGCACGTTCTCCTCGCCGCTCAGCTCCTCGATCAGGTGGAAGGACTGGAACACGAACCCGACGTGCCGGAGCCGGGTGCGGGCGAGCGCGCGCGGACTCTGGCGTGTGATGTCCTGGCCGGCGAGTGCGATCGTGCCGGCGTCGGGTCGATCGAGGCCGCCGAGCAGGTGCAGAAGGGTCGACTTGCCGCTCCCCGAGCGCCCGAGCACCGCGACCACCTCGCCGGCGTCGACCTCGAGACTGACGCCGTCGAGCACATGGCGTTCGGCGCGCCCGACGCCGAGCCTCTTGACGATGCCGCGTGCTTCCAGGACGGGCACCGTGCCTACGGTAGCGTGATCAGCGCCGCGCTCTCGGCGGGCAACGTGAACTCGTAGCGTCCTCCGCTGGGCTCGACCTCGGCGACGTGCGACCGGCCCGCCAGCCGGCCCGTGGTGGTGTCGGCGCCGAAGCTCTGGCCTCCGAGCGTGACCTTAGAGGTGCTGGTCAGACGAGGGGCTCGCAGGCGCTCGAGCGCCGCCGGGCCGCTGCCCGGGACGGTGGCGCTGACCGCGACGGTGCGCCGGTCGAGGCTCTCGTTGATGAGCACCACTCGCGTATGGCCCGCTCTCCCGCGAGTGGCCCACGTCGTGATCCCCTGGGCGTTTGAGATGGTGGTGGCGATGAGCCGCGACCCCGCCGGCGCGGCCTGGGCGAACATCTCGAGGCCGTAGTACTCGGGCATCACCGACGCCCGCCACTTTGCCCCGTCGTGAGTGAACGTGAACAGCTGGTACGTGGCCCCGGGGTAGGTGTGGATGTTCACTCCGTCGACGCCAACCCGTGCCATCTCGAACAGCGCGTCGAGCGCCCACAGTGCCGAGACGAACGCATTGGAGACGCCGGGCGCCGCCCCGCACGAGTCGGTGTTCATCTCGTCGATCCGCAGCGGGAGATGACGGGCGTGCGCGACGGGGACTTCGGGGGCGACACCGTCCGCCAGGCCGGTGGTCGAGGCGGGGGCGAGCAGGTTCGGGATCGTGGGGTAGATCGGCGAGGATGGCGGGATCTCGCACGTCTGGACCGGATACGCGTGCAGCGTGGCGATGCCGACGCGCGGCTCGGCGGCCAGGAACGCGCCCGTGTCGGGTATCCAGGTGCGCGAGCCGGTCGCGGGTCCCGCGAGCGGACCCGGCAACCCGTTCGAGAACGAGCTGAAGTCGCCGAGGAACGACGACAAGTCGTAGCCGGGCGGGCGGCCCGTCACGCGGGTGCCATCGGGCGCGACGTACCAGACGAGGCTGCCGTACAGGTTCGGCTCGTTGCCGAGTTCGAGTGCCTCGATGTACGGCTTCCCGATCCCTCGCTCGAACGCGTTCGCCTCGCCGTCCGCCGCGGCGCGGCTGTCGGCCTCGAGGTCGACGCCCATGATCAGCCTGGCGTTCAGGGCGGCGGCGAGCGCGTGCGTCATCGCGAGCCATCGCGGGGTGAGCGTGACCCGCACGCCGTGAGGCTTGCTCAAGCCCGGGACCGGATACCACGCCCAATCGGTGCTGTCCCCGCCAATCCTCAGCTGCGGCAATTGGCCCGGGGTGAGGTTCCGGACGAGTTGCAGGAAGACCGGATTGGGCGCCTTGGGGTCGTCCCCAACGTAGGGGACGATCGCGGTGTTCTCGAGCGACAGCCCGAGAAAGCCGGGCTGAATCCGAGGTCCATTCGCCTGGCTTGCCACCGTGACGACGGCGACGTCCTCGGGGGCCGCGGCCGGCTTGGCCTTCGCCGGCGCGTATCCGGTGAGGCCGAGGAGGCTCGTCGCGAGCGCCGCGGCGAGGACGAGACGATGCCGGCGCAAGCGAGCCAATCTCCCGCCAGTTTGCCAGGCCGGGGCCGGTAGGCTGGCCTCCTCATGAGCGCCACGCTTCCGATCGAGCGCAGGGCGCTGGGGCGCTCCCAGCTGACCGTGCCGCGTGTCGCGCTCGGCTGCGGGAACTTCGGCGGCGTCGGCTCCGCGCCCGAGTTGTTCGGCGAGGGCCTGACCGAGGCTCAGGCGTTCGAGTTGATGGACGCGGCCTGGGAGGCGGGGATCGACCATTTCGACACCGCCGATGCCTACGGCGGTGGGCGGAGCGAGCGGATGATCGGCAGCTGGATCTTGACGCGCGGCGTCCGCCCGTTGATCACGACCAAGACGTTCAACCCGATGGACACGGGCGCGGATCGCGGGCTCGCCCCGGCGCGCATCCTTCGTCAATTCGAGTCGAGCCTCGATCGCCTCGGCGTCGATTACGTCGATCTGTACCTGGCGCATGAGTTCGATCCGGACGTCCCGGTGGGCGAGACGATGGCGGCGTTTGACGAGCTCGTCGCGATCGGGCGGGTCCGCGCCTACGGGGTGAGCAATTTCGATACGCCGCAGCTCGAGGCCGCGCTCGCGGCGGGTTCGCCACAGGCGATTCAGAACGAGCACTCGCTGTTCGCGCGGGCGGACGAATCGGGCGTTCTACCTCTCTGCGAACGCGAGCAGGTCGCCTACATGGTGTTCAGTCCGCTCGCCGGCGGCTGGCTCACCGGCAAGTACCGGCGAGGCGAGCCGTTCCCGGCCGGCTCTCGCATGACCCAGCGGCCGGAGCCGTATGGCGCGTTCCTCTCCGACGCCACATTCGACCGGCTGGAGCGCCTGGCTGACATCGCCGCGGAGGACGGTCGCTCGATGGCGGGCCTCGCCTTGGCGTGGCTTCTCGCGGACGAGCGCGTCGCCCAGATCGTCGTCGGTCCCTCACGTCCGGAGCATCTCGAGCCGGTGCGCGAAGCGCTCGAGCGTCCGCTGACCGACGTGCAGCGCGAGGCAATTTCGCGGTGCTGATCCTCAGCCACGACGATGTGATCGCGGCGCTCACACCCGAGGCATGCGCCGACGCCATGGCTTCCGTGTTGGCCGCGCATGCGCGCGGCGGGGCGCTGATGCCGCTGCGCTCGATGGTCCAGTTCCCGGGCGCCGCCGGATTCATGGCCACGATGCCGGCCTGGCGCGGCGGTGACGAGCCGCTGTTCTCGCTGAAGTCGCTGTGCATCATGCCTGACAATCCGGCACGCGGGCTCGACTCCCACCAGGGAACGGTGACCCTGTTCGACGGCGCGACCGGCGCGCCGCAGGCGATCCTCGACGCCTCGGCGGTGACGTCGGTCCGGACCGCCGCGGTCAGCGCGGTGGCGACGCGGCTGCTGGCGCGAGAGGATGCCCGGGTGCTGGCGATCCTGGGCGCGGGCGTGCAGGGCAAGGCCCATCTCGAGGCGCTCCCGCCGACGCGGTCGTTCGAGGAGGTGCGCGTGTTCGCGCCCAACCGGGAGCACGCGCTCCGGCTTGCCGGCGACCGGGCGACGGTGGCCGCGTCGGCCGAGGAGGCGGTCCGCGGTGCCGACGTCGTCGTCCTCGCCACGACCGCCCGGGAGCCCGTCGTGCGACGCGAGTGGCTCGCGCCCGGGACGCACGTCAACGCGATCGGCGCGAGCGTGCCGAGCGACCGCGAGCTCGATGTCGAGACGGTCGCGGCGAGCGCGCTCTTCTGCGACAGCCGCGAGTCGCTCCGGAACGAGGCGGGGGAGTACCGGCTGGCGGTCGAGCAGGGCGCGATCACGGGTGATAACCACATCCGCGGCGAGCTCGGCGAGGTGCTGGCGGGATCGGCGCTCGGTCGCCTCAACCCGGAGGAGCTGACCGTGTTCAGATCGCTCGGGTTGGCCGTCGAGGACCTCGCCGCCGCCGAGTGCGCGGTCGGTCGGGCGCGCCGTCTGGGTGTAGGCACCGAGGTCGAGTGGTGATCGATCTCGCCGAGATCGAGGCGGCGCGGGCGCGCATCGCCGACGTGGCGGTGCGGACGCCGCTCGTCCCGCTGGGCGCCGAGGAAGTGCCCGCCGACACCGAGATCTACCTGAAGCTCGAGACGCTCCAGCCGATCGGCTCGTTCAAGATCCGGGGTGCGACGAATGCGGTTCGGCTGGCGCCTGAGGAGGCGCGTGTGCGGGGCCTCGTCACCGCCAGCGCCGGCAACATGGCCCAGGGCGTCGCCTGGGCCGGGCGTGAGCTCGGTCTTCCGGTGACGATCGTCGTGCCCGAGCATGCGCCCGAGGCCAAGATCGGGGCGATCGAGCGCCTTGGCGGCAACGTGCTGAAGGTGCCGTACGACGACTGGTGGCGAGCGATCGTGACCTCTCGAGTGGACGGCGTCGACGGGTTGTTCGTGCACCCCGTCCAGGACGAGGGGGTGATGGCCGGAAACGGCACGATCGGCCTCGAGATCCTCGACGACCTCCCCGACCCCGACGCCATCGTGATCCCGTACGGCGGGGGCGGGCTGACTGTCGGGATCGCGAGCGCGATCCGGGCGCTGAAGCCGAACACGAAGATCTTCGCCGTCGAGCCCGCGACCGGCGCCGCGCTGGCGGCGGCACTCGCCGCCGGAGAGCCGACCGATGTCGAATATCAGCCTTCGTTCGTCGACGGGGCGGGCAGCCGGCGCGTACTCGACACGATGTGGCCCCGAGTGCGACCGCTCGTCGACGACGCCTTCTCGGTCCCGATCGCGGACGTCGCGGCGGCGGTACGGACGCTCGCCGGGCGCGCCCGGGTGATCGCCGAGGGGGCGGGAGCGCTGTCCACGGCCGCGGCGCTGTCGGGCCGGGCGGGGACCGGAAAGGTGGTCTGCATCGTGTCGGGGGGAAACATCGATCTGGCCAAGCTGGCCGGCATCCTCGAAGGAGGTGCGTCGTGAACGCAAGCACCGATGACGACCTGCACGCACCTGTTCTGCCTGGTCCCGGCGCGAGCGACTACGAGCGCTATCTGCGCACCGACGAGCTGCTGTCTCTCCAGAAGACCGCCGAGGAGCGCGTCCACCACGACGAGCTGCTGTTCCAGACCGTCCACCAATCCTCGGAGCTGTGGCTGAAGTTCGCCACGACCGAGGTCGACGAGGCCGCCGGTTCACTGGAGCGCGGTCAGATCGATCCGGCGCTCCGGCTGCTCCGGCGGGCGGTTGTCGCGCTCGGGTACGTCACCACCCAGATGGAGATGCTCAACCAGATGGATCCCTGGGAGTACTCGCAGATCCGCGTGGTGCTCGGGCATGGCAGCGGTTTCGACTCGCCCGGCTTCCGCCGCGTGCCCGTCGTAACCCAGCGCGTGGCCAAGGCCTTCGACCGGTTGGTGTCCGAGGCGGGACTCGACTTAGAAGGGCTGTACCGCCACGGCCGCGAGCACGAGCAGCTCTACCAACTGGCCGAGCTGCTGACGGAGTGGGACGAGCGGATCTGGGTGTGGCGGTTCCGGCACTACACGATCGTCGCGCGCGCCCTCGGTGAAGACACGATCGGGACCCAGGGGACCCCGGTCCAGGTGCTCGGCAAGCTGATCGCGCAGCGTCAGATCCCGAGGCTGTGGGAGGTGCGGAGCCGTCTGGTGGAGCTGTTCGACGCCGAGCGGAAGGGGAGCGCGGCCTAGGGCGATGGCTACGGCTCCGTCGACACGCTGAGGCTCAGGCTCAGCCCGTCGAGCTCGCCTGCCGGCACAAACAAGCGGACGTTCACGGTCTGAGCGCCCAGGCCGCTCGCCGGCGCGGCTGCGAACAACTTCGTCCGAGCGCCCGTCGTACTGATCGCGGCCGGATAGTCGACGGTGTCGACTGGCAGCGTGCACTCCGAGCCGTCTGCGCAGGTCGCCGTCGCGGTCGACGCGATCAGCGGCAGCGGAGTGGTGCTGCCGGACGCGTCGGCGGCGATCGATACGAACCAGCCCGCGCCGGTTCCGCGAGCGTCGGTGACCGGCACGCTCACGGCCACTTCGGTCGGGTTCTGGCTGACGGTCCTCACCGAAGGGGTCGACATCGCGAGGCCTCCGCCGCTGAGCGTGACGCTCGCGGTCGACGCGACGGCCGCCGGAGCTCCCAGTGCGCCGGCCGCGACCAACACAACCCAAACGGACAGGCGCCTCACGACGGGGTGCAGTTATCCGCCGCCGGCCCGCGGTAAACCGCTGCCGCTGACCCGATAGCGAGGTGTGAGCGCTCTCAGGCTGCCATTGCGCGCGCCATGATTTCCTGCACCACGGCGGTCTTCGCATCGGCGTACTGCTGCATGTACTTCCAGTCGCGCGCGGCCAGCTCGCGCTTGGTCTGGAGGTAGAGCTCGCGGTCGGCGTCGTTGCCTCGCAGCCAATCGCAGAACCGCACCATCCGGTCGGTCTCCGAGCAGCCTGCCGAGAACACGTGGAGGTTGACGTCGCGCTCCGGCGTGTTGAACAGCCGGTGCTCGAACCACTCCGGCTCGCGGAAGCGCAACACGTATCCGGCGACCTCGAGATCGCTGACGTACGCCGGCTCGTCGGTGGTATCCGGCACCTCGAGCGCGATGTCGATGATCGGCTTGGCGGCGAGCCCCGGCACCGAAGTCGAGCCAACATGCTCGACACGAACCGCGCGGTCGCCCAGCGCCGCTCTCAGGCGGGCGGCGTGTTCGGCGTAGAGGTCGGGCCAGCGTGGGTCGTAATCGCGAAGCTCGATCGGGCCTGTCAGCGGTCGGGGGCCGCCGATCAGGCGCTGCTCGAGCTCGTCGTAGGCGGCGACGTCGTTCGGGTCGGGCGGTCCCATGGGCTACCGGCGCGCGCCGATGGCTCGCCCCAGGAGCAGAAATCCAAGCGCGGCGGCCACGCCCTCGAACAGCCCGCGCTGGATTCCCTCGAATATCGAATGCTCGGCGTGGGCCTCAAACGCGCCGAGCGCCAGCCCTACCGCCACCGACGCGAGCGCGCCGAGGAGCCACGGCCGGGTGCGCAGCCAGTGCCATCCGAGCACCGGGAGGTCGTCGTAGATGTCCCCCGGCTGGCCGGCGGCGTCCGAGACGATCGCCCGCGCACGCAGCTGAGTTCGGGAGGCCGCGACTAGACCGAGGCCTGCGACCGCGGCCAGGCCGCCGATCAGGCCGAGCCACCACGCCGGAAGTCGCTGGGAGAAGTCGACGACGTACAGCTCGACGCCGACCATCGTGGCGAAGCCCGCGCCAAGGGCGACGCGCGCGCGGCTGTGGATCAGCCCGATCTCGCGGGCGGGCAGGCTCGCCACTCGCCGGCGCCGGAGCGCCCGCCATACCGCCAGCGTGCCTGCCACCAGCGCGACCTGCGGCGCGACCAGCATGCCGAGGATGGCCGGGAAGAACAGCACGATCGAGATGCCGTTCGAGTACCCGGGGTAGTTAGCGAACCCGGCGAGGGTGATCTGGGAGACGATCAGCACCACCGCCGCGACCGCGAGCGCGGCGAACGTCGCGAATGCCGAGTTGCGAGCCCCGGCGGTCGCGAGCTCGTCGGCGAAGCTCGTCGCCAGCGCGCGCGGGTCGCCCAGCCTGTCCTCGCAACCTGGCTCACACGCGATGTGGTCTCCCAGCTCGATCGCGATCCGGGCGCGCTCGCGCCGGGGCACCCCGCGGGCATGGAGCTCGAGCGACAACTCGTCGAGCCAGCTCATCCCATCACCGCCTCGACGGCGTGCGCGAAGTGCTTCCACTCCTGCCGGCGCACCTCGAGCGCTGAGGTCCCCGCGCGGGTGAGGCTGTACACGCGCCGGCGGCGTCCGCTGCCCGTCGACCACTTGCTGGTGAGCAGCCCATCGCGCTCGAGGCGGTGAAGCGCCGGATAGATCGTGCCCTCGGCGAGGTCGAACGCGCCGCTGCTCCGCTCCTTGAGGCGCTGGAGGATCGCGTAGCCGTGGGCCGACTCCTCGGCGACCGTGGCCAGGATCAGCGGGTCGAGCTGCCCATTGAGCGTGTCCGACTTCATGCATAGTCAGGTTATGCATAGAGGGGCTAGGTGTCAAGACCGGGGTTGACAATCAGGTTGCCTTCTCGGCGCGGACGAACGCATAAAGGCGGCCCGAGACCGTGCAGACCGACGTCCTCACGAATCCGGCCGCACACAGATCGCGCATCAGCTGAGATGGGGTGCGGAGGCCGAAATGACTGGGCTGAAGCCTTCTGAGCGCGAGGTCGGCCGCGAACACGACCGGGTGCCGGCGGTTGAAATCGGCGATCACGACCCGCCCGCCGGGTCCGAGCACTCGGAACATCTCGGCGATCGTCTCGACCGGTCTGGGGAAGTGATGGAACGCGGTGGTACAGACGATCGCGGTGAACCCGC
>Ga0335079_10011340_pt1 | contig 10152 bp, 14 predicted proteins | sample Lox_Sample_33_FD_206719 | JGI IMG/M metagenome (GOLD analysis project Ga0335079, IMG submission 206719) | Soil microbial communities from Loxahatchee National Wildlife Refuge, Florida, United States - Lox_Sample_3.3 | ecosystem: Environmental > Terrestrial > Soil > Wetlands | place: USA...
CCGACAGAACGAAGGCTTCAACGAAGCCAAAAGCCGTCATGGTCTCGAGCATATCTCTCATCATCAAGCCCACAGTCTGCTGATCCGTTGGCTGCTCGCCATGTTGGCCTTGACCATCGAACGACTCTACCGCCTGCGTTATCTCCGCCGGGGCACGCATGCCCCGCGTAGTGGTGCAGAACTGGTCCTCACTCTGTGGGTCAATCTTTTTCGCCCCCGCCCTGCCGAGACCAGTTGAAGCAGCTCTGAAACTCGCGTTTCATCGGCGCAACGGAAACGATCTCCTCCGCAGCATCGCCAGGCCCCCCTCCCGGCATCAGCCCGAACCGGATTTCCCTGCTCGAAAATGAACCTCGTTGTCGGAGGGCTCGCCCCGCGAGCAAAATCCGCAACCACTGCTGCACTCCTCTCCTCACGGCCTGAAAACTTCCGAAGTTGCTGACGGCGGATGCGGGCATTAGCGCAGACACTTCGGACGGGTGTAATATCCCTCCCTGGGGGAGGGTCGCATGAAACCTCGCATCCTGTTCTCATTTCTCCCGCTCTTGCTCATCCCTTTGGGTCGTTCATGTGCTCAGCAAAGCCCTGACCCAAAGCAGGCCGACCTGGCTGCCTACGCTCATTTCAAGGCTTTGACACCTGCTGAACTGAACCAACTTTTGTCGAAGGCACAGTCGGGAAACGCGGAAGCGCAGTTTTGGGTGGGCAACATTTACGTAGAAGGAAGGGTGCCCAAAAATTTGGAGGAAGGTGCGCGATGGTTGCTGAAATCTGCGGAACAGGGTTATGCACCTGCCCAGCGCGCGTATGGACTTATGTCGAGGCTCGCCAACCCCTTCGTAGGAGAGAGGTGGATGCTACGAGCTGCCGAGCAAGGCGACACGGAAGCCCAGTTCTGGCTGGGAGTCGCTTACGAACAGAATTGGTTCGGAACCCTCGATATCCAGGAAGCAATAAAGTGGTATCGAAAAGCTGCTGACGGAGGCAACCCCGACGCTCAAGTCGAACTGGGACAAAAATACGAAGACGGTGAAGGCGTGGAACGAAACTATAAGCTTGCCGCTGAATGGTTTCGAAAAGCGGGAGAGCATGTTCCAGACTTAGGTGGAGCAGGTCAAGGAAGAAACCGATTGGGTCTGCTGTATATGCAGGGTCTCGGAGTTCCACAGGATTACGAACAGGCATACTTCTGGTTCAGTTTGAATGGCCCGGACGGAAATGCCTCCGAGGCCAAAGAGCACCTAACCAACGCGCAGATTCGCGAAGTAGAACGATTGATAAAAGAGTGGAATGAACAGCACCGGCTAAGCCCTGAGGTGGCAGCCGCGTTACACGTCATGGAAGCCAACTCCCGGTAATCGGGCCAGAAGGCGACCTAACTTCCTGCCGGGTTTCCAATCCCGGTGCTTACCGCCCAAACGGTATTGCCCGCCGGTCAGTGGCTCTTCAAAAAAGCAAGTAAGCGGTCAGTAGGTCGGTAGCGGCCATTTCGCGTTTTGCTGGAAGTGGCCTTGGCAAGTGCCTTCTCCTTCATCGCCATGCTGGCGTGGAGGTAGACCTCGGCGGATTCGATTGATTCGTGGCCAAGCCAAAGAGCGATCACTGAGCGGTCCACACCCTGCTGGAGGAGATCCATGGCCACGGAGTGCCGTAGCACATGCATCGAAATTCGTTTCTTAGCGAGCGAAGGGCATTGTATTCCTGCCTTGGCGACATGCTTCGCGAGGACACGCTCCGCCCCATCACGGCATAGTGGGCCACCCCGCGCGCTGGGAAACAGATTGTCCGCGGGGCCACCGAGACGTTCTCGTAACCAACTACGTAGAGCTACCACCACATCTTCATGCAGCGGCGTGGAGCGCTCCTTGCGTCCTTTACCTCGACAGCGTACTGAAACTCCAGCTCCCAGGACAACGTCATCGCAACGAAGACCAATGAGTTCCGATATGCGGAGTCCAGTCTGGGCGGCGACGAGCAGTAAAGTGTAATCCCCCACGTAGCTCCATTCGGAGCAGAGAGTAGCGCTTCTATCTCGGACCGGGTCAGGTACTCGATGGGTCTTCGATCAAAGCGTTTGTTAGGTATGGCCAGCACACGCTGGGCCAAGGCAGCGTAGGACGGTTCGGTGAAAGCTACGAACCGGAAGAAGGAGTGAATCGCGGCCAACCGAACGTTCCGGCTGCGTGCGCATACGCCCCGGTCTTTTTCCAGATGATTCAGAAAGGCCCCGAGGAAGGCGGGTTCTGGAATTTCCATGGTCAGCTTCGTAGGTGGCTTACCAGTCTGTTGTTGTGCAAACTGCAAGAACATGCGAAAAGTGTCGCGATAGCTCGCGATGGTATTTGGACTTGCTCGCCTTTGATGCATCAAGCCATCGGTGAAGAAGGCTTGCAGGAGTTCTGAGAACTGGAGGCAGGTGTTCATCGCCCAACCTGCTATCTCTTTCGACCTGGACGGCGCGAAGCCAAGCGCATGAGTTTGGGTGTCGCTGTCAGGTACCAATAGGTGCTGACCGGGTCGACATGGCCAAGGTAGGTAGCGAGAGCAGGCAACTGCCGCTCCACATTCGCGCCAGCATGATAGAGGTGCTCAAGGGTCCGAATGGCGAATCCGCTCGGCAACATCGCGGAACTGCTCGGCCACAGGGGGCTCGCGATGAGTCGGCGGTACGCGCACCTCAGCATCAGCAACCTGCACGAGGCCGTTTCGCGAATCACGGATAGCACCACAGTAGCAGCAGAGCCGATTTCGCCGTCTTCTGCGCTTCGCTACGTGAACTAAGTTTTGTAGAATCACTACGGGGGCGAAAGGGGTCCGGTGACCTTCCCGGTCTTCAAAGCCGGCGACGCGTTCCTTCGCGGAACGAGTGGTGGATTCGACTTCCACACGCCTCCGCCACATCTTATTTCGATTGAGCGGTTTGACTTACCGACGAGGGAACAGAAGGGAACACTCGTTCCCCAATCTATGTCCCTGTTGGCAGTAGAAGCCGAACGACTTTCCGATTTGCTCTTCTTAGACGCTCCGGGACAGCAGTGGTGTAGATATTCATCGTCGTGCGGATATCCGCATGGCGAAGTAATTCCTGCTGAACTTTTGCGTCTGTTCCATATTCGTTAAGCAGCGTCGAATACGTATGTCTAAACGCGTGCCAGCCAAGACTGTCGATTCCGGCCTTCTTTCCCGCGCGCACCAGCCAGCGCCGTTGCGCAGTCCAAGCATGCCAAGGCCTCCCGGTACGTCCACTGGGAAAGACCCATTCACACCCTTGGAAGGATTGAGGCTGACGACAGCGGTGTTCCCGGAGCACTTTCTCGAGTGTGAGATCGACCGGTATCGGTCGTTTTGAGTTCTCCGTCTTGGGCTCGTCAAGGCGACCACAAACCCAAGAACGGCGAATCTGCAACTGGTGCTTCTCCCAGTCGAAATCGCGCCACTGCAGGCCGAGAACCTCACTGATTCGCAGGCCCAAGCACCCTGCCACAACACACATCGTTCGGTAGGGTTCTGGGATATGCTCGAGAACTCGACGGAATTGTTCAATGGTAAGCGTGGTCGGTTGACGCACGCGCTTCGATACGTCCTTCACCCGCACAAGGCCCATTGGGTTGGTTTGATACGGGACCAGTTCCCATCGCATCGCACAGTTGAAGACCATACGCATTTGATTTTTCAAGTGTCCCTTGCTTTTTGGTGCGAGGTCGAGTCCCTTGAGCCACTGTTCGACTGATAGCGGCTTGATTTCTTGTAGCGGGTACCCGCCCCATTTAGGCTTAATGTGATTCTTCAGCCACGACTGATATCCCCGCGAAGTTGAGTGCCGATCGGGCAACTCTTCCGCTAGATACCGGTCTATCACCGCGCCGAAGGTCACCGGGCCGGCGTTTGGATTATCTGCGTTGACCGTTAGCAAGTGCACCTGTGCTGCTCGCCTGGCTTGGCACTCGGTCGCATACCTCTCGACAGTTCCTACGATCATACTTCTGTGAGTGTATGACCCGTCCGGCAGATGCTCGCGATAACGCAACGCCCAAACGTCTGGGCCTTTCCGTCTTCCTTTCCGTTCCATACATCCGAACTGATACCGTGTCCGCTTGAACATCTAACTTACCTCCTATTTCGAGCGGCACGGATGGCACGACAAATTTATCCGAGATTGCAACCAGGAGTCCAGTTCCGATGCGCGAAAATACCAGTGACCTCCAATTTGATATCCGGGAACGCGTCGGTGACGTGCGTAGCGCTGTAGGGTCTTGACGTGCATGTTGCCGAGTAGTTTGGCCGCCTCGCAGCTGCCAATTAAGGGTTCAAAGCCGTGCAGTGCCTTCTCGCTCAAGCGAGGTCCCACCAAGACAGCAGAATGTGCAGCAGGGTCGTCGCCTTCTCTCGCTGTGGCCGCGTGAGGTGGCGCGGCATTGACGGTCCCATGAGCTTCAGCTGGGGGATGAACCTGAACGGGCGCAAGTTCCTCGGGTGCGACGCTAGCTTTCTCGGTGCGACTTGCATTCGAGAGACTGTTTATTTCAAAGCGTGAGCCATGTCGTCGATGTGACGCTGGGTTCTCACGCATACCGGATTGGAGGCGGTGGTGCATGGGTTCTTACTTCAATTCCAGTTGGAACGATTCTCCTTTCGAGCTTGATTCGTGATTACCGGTGTGTTGGCCTGACAGCCAGGACTGAAACTCCTTGTCTTTGTGATAGACAAGCTTCAGAGCTTCCGTTACGACGTACGATGGTGAACAATCGAGGAACTCTGCATATTTCGCAAGGTTCATCTTTGCTTCGTCGTCGAGCCGTAGTTGGACTACCGTGGTTTTGGGTTGTTTAGGTGGTGCTTTCAATACCGCCATCGAGATTTTCTCCTTTTTTTATTCGAGGGTCTTTACTTCTCTGCATTTGGGGTTGCTTACATCCGTGTATGCACGCGGGCAAAACACGGTCACCGTTCCTCGGTGACGGGCGGGAGCGACCCCATGAAGTTCTGGGCGGCTGAAAGCCGTCCAGAATGGGGTCGCTCCCGCCCATCCGAGTGTTTTGCCCGCGTCCTGATTCTTTGCTTGCGTTTTACGCATCTGGCTTATTTCTCTTCGGCTTGCTGCGTATCCCCTCCGAAAGCTTCCTTGAAACCTGGGCCGAAAGTCGCTTGTGAGCGGTCCTTCACCTCTTGCTCCCCAGTTTCGCGATTTCGGCTTGCGCCTCGCGGCTCGAAAAGGGCGGCCTGGCCGTCCACGAGCTCCGTGCGGAAAGACACTTCGCGCCGCGGCGCCAGCCTGCGAAATTCCTCCGTGACCGCGCCCGCCGTGATTTGGCCATGCAGCCATTGGTGATAGCGGATCTCGGTCAGGGCATCATTGAATTGCTTCGTAGCTTGATTCAGGAACTCGATCTGTTCCGTGCTCAGCTTTTGGTACTGCTTGGTTTCCCAGAGATGACGGTAGTGGAAATAGCGTAAGCCCTCTGCGCCTGGATCAGGATTCGTCGTGCACGGGGCCATGGCCAGAAACAGCTCCCGAGCCGCTACGAAGTGCCTGGGACGCGTCGCGATATAGACAAAATTGACCTGCGGCACAGCCGATAACAAACTGTTGCACGCGAGCAGATGCGTCTCGAAACTCGCGAGACTCAGCAGCCCCGGGTCGACAAAACTGAAGGTGACCACAGGTGAAGAGGAAGGTTCCGCAGCGAAGAACATTGGGAATTTGTCGACGAAATAGCGGTCCGTGGTTTTTTCCCGGACCGCTCCCTTGTATCGTTTCGCAGGAAGCAACGCTCGGCTGATGGAGAGTTGCCGGCAGAAATAATCGACCTTCTCCGTCTCGCTTTCGAGATAGCGGTAATCGAGGTGTGCCAGGACAAAATCCAGGACTGCCAGCTTGGTGCGGATGTGTTCGACAGAATGCTCACGGCGATTGCGGAGATTTTCCCGGCCGATGGCGCGATAAACCAGGCGTGAGAAGAGATGGTAGACGCGTCCGTTTCGCAGCAACAGGCGTGCGGTAGCATGTCCCTTTCCGAGCACCTTCTGCGTGAAGGCCATGCTTTTCTCGCCGCTCTTGGCACCCGTGAAGGTCAGGTACTGTCGCGTAGAGAAATAACCTGAGTGCGTGGCCACGAGATACAGGAACCGGGCCTCGCCTTCGGTGTAGCCGAAGCCGCGAAGGCTCTCGATGCTGGTTTCAGGGGAATACATCGCTCACAAGCTCAGTATTGAAGTCATGATTTCCCGGTCGTCGCGCACGCGCCGCAGGCCTGTTGTGTCGCCAGGCCGGGCATAGATTTGAAACCCGGCGCGAGCCTTTTCCGCTAGATGACCAGCATGGTAGTGAGGGGTGGCGAGTTCGAGGTCCACACGCGCGATTTCCATCTCCTGGGTGGTGTACTCGATGCGCAGATCGGGGAAATGGACCTTCCCGTGGATCACGGGGAGATGCAATTGGCGCGCGAAGGCTTCCTTCATCCCTCGGCTCTCGCCATCGCCTCGAGCCTGGGATTGGCCGAGTTTTCGATAGAGCTTTTCCTTCAGTTCGTAATCGAGTTGAACCCGCAGGACCTTGCCTCCTTTGCGCTCGATGTCGTCGGCAGCCTTGTGATACAGGCGGTACAAGGCCGCATCGTGATCCGTTTCCTTGGATTTCACAAAGCCCGAGTAGATGGCTTGATCGTCGGGCACGAAGCCGTGGCGACGAATCAGGTGTGTGCCTTGCTTGCTGAGAGTTAGAACCTGCTGCGATTCCTTTTTCAGGGCGCTCGTATGGCGCCGTTCGACAAGCCGTTGACGAACGAGATTGCGAAGATCGCTGTCCATTCGCGAGCGGTCACCGAGGTAAGCGCGCGTTGCTAGATCCTCGACGGCCACTACACGAAACCTGGCCACTTCTGTGAGGGTGTGAATTTCCGATGGTCGAAGCGAGTAAGTCCTATCCCGGTCGTGGACTTCCGCGCGATCACGCTGCGCGAGAATCGCAGCTTGCTGCGCCTCGCGGGAGCGAGAGAGGCGGCTTGCTTCTGCGCGGTCCGGCCACTCTGCGGCGGGGAGGTCCGACTCGAATTCGGCTTCTCGAACCTTCTCGAGTTTGACCCTGACGCTGGCATCAGTGTAAGAACCTCCGCCTCGTCCGCGGGCTGATTCGCGACTGTGCCTGGAAGAGTCGGACTCCCACTGGGAATCGCGAAAATCATCAATTTCAAATTCATCGAAGCCTCGCGACATAGCAACTCCTTTCGACTGCAAAGACGGCGTATTCGGTCAACTGTACTGGATGCGAACAGAGAAATTCGTTGCTGGGCGAGGGGGCACGTCCGAGGTGAACGCTGGATAAAAAGTGCTGCTATGCATGATGTGGTTCTGTTGAGTTGGACCCTGGGTTCATCGACTGGGCCGCTTGGTCTGCTTGGTACAGGAAGACTTCTTCCACATTCTTGTCGAAGACCCGGGCGATCTTGAATGCCAGCACCAGGCTCGGGTCGTATCGGCCGGTCTCGATGGCGTTGATGCATGCGCGAGACACTCCCACATGCATGGCAAGTTCCGCCTGGGACCATTCACGCTCTGCACGGAGTACCCTCATCCGAGTTTTCATTCTTCGTACCCCGGCCGCCAATGGCGCTGCCACGAAGTGATGGCCAATCCCAAAGTCCAGAGGATTACAGCGAACGATGCGTTGTCGTAGGCCGGCAAACGAGGAAATCCAAAGCTCTCCAGAAACGCTTCTGCTATGAGGAGGGATAGCGTTCCCACGAAAGCGAACCGCAGAGCGCCGTGAATGTACAGTGCTTCAAACTCGTCGATCACGCGCAGAAAGCGAATCAGAATCCAGACCGCAAGAATCGCAGCGGCAAGAGAAAGAATCAACGCACCATAGCGCCAAAGGCCTCGCGCATACTGCGCGCCAGCGAACGCAATTGCACATCCCGCACTGGCCGCATAGAAGAAACGGAGCAACTTTTCCTTCCGGCGGACAAGAGGATCAGCGGCATCGAGTCGTGGCTCCATAGGAAACCCCCAGCGAAGTTCAGGTAGAATAAACCGGCGGGTGCCTGTGTGTCAAGTTCCGATAGCATTATAGTGCTTATACATATCTAAAAGCTGTGAGTAAGTCCCAATTCTTGGGACGTTTCGTTCGTGCCGACCGGATCCTACTGCTCGAGGGGACGGAGGGAGCATCAGCAGGACCGACCATCGGCAGGACCCGATTGTGGCTACAGTCTTGATTCTCAGGAGCGGCGTCGATTCAGGGCAACCTGTTCTGACAAGAAGCTCTGGGTGGGCAACAAGGGTGATCACCTTCTCGCCGCGCGGTCTTCGAGCGGAGAGGGAACCAACAAGACCTCCAAGCTAGGAGAATCAGGCGGTGGTGGTACCAAAGGACGGGTGACGCTGATTCAGGTCCTTCTCGCTGCCTTTTGTCTTTCCACGGGCGCTTGCATAGGCAACCTCAAGGCGGGCTCTATATGTCAGGTATCAATTACATTTAAGCAGGAGCAAGAAACGGTTCATGTTGCACGCGAAGTCGCCGCAGCTGAGACTCCTCCAGGGGTGTGATCACGGACATCATTGGCCGCAGCCCTCGTCACTGACAAGTATGTTTCGGGCACGTAACGTCTGGCGCACCGGCCCAACTTCCCGCGCGGAGGTGTCCCATCCGCTTCAAACTCCAGTACCTCATCGTGTTTGCAGCTTCACTCTTTCTTGTCGCATCGTTACACTCGCAGAATCCAAGTCCCACGTCACCGCAAGCATTGGTGATGTTGCAGAATTCCCTGGCGGCTCTCGTCGGCAGATCGGCCGTGAGCGACGTCACGCTTACTGGAAACTGTGAGCGCGTTGCCGGCGCCGACGATGAAACCGGTACCTTCACCTACAAAGCGCTCGGAACTGGTGGAAGTCGATACGACTTCAGCTATCCCTCCGGGCCGCTCACTGAAATTCGGCCACCTTTGAGCGCAGAAATCGCGGGAGCGTGGTCTGGCCCTGATAACAGTTCGGGGCCCATTGCTGCTCACAATTTGTTGGGCGACGTTAGTATCTTTCCGGTGTTCGCTATTGGTCGTTTGAATTCCACCCAGACATTCGTTGTGACGTTCGTAGGCCAGGAGACGAAGAACGGTCTCACGCTGTACCATCTCTCCACCTACCAACAGTTCCCGCAACAGAGCGGTGTCGCCGCGGCGCTCAATCAGCATTTAACGCAGACAGATATCTTTCTTGATCCCGCGACATGGCTCCCAGTTGCTGTCGACTTTTATACCCACCCCGATGACAACGCTCTAGTGGACATTTCCGTGGAAATCGTTTTTTCAAACTACCACCAAGTCAATGGCGTCCAAGTCCCCTTCCACGTTCAAAAGTATCTGAATAACAGTCTTTCTCTTGATCTGCAGATCCAATTAGTTGTTCTGAATTCCGGTATCTCGGCCACAACATTTCAAGCGCAATAGTGAATTTCCAGGAGTCCCCGATGCGATTCGCTGCTCGATTGCTGTTGATTACCGTCGCTACCGTTTGCGCAGCTCAGATTGTCAATGCGCAGGTGCAAACAGGCACTCCCAAGTTCGGTTCCTTTGCTGGCGGGCCGGACATCCTCAATCTGGCGAACCTGAATGACCATTGGACAGTTGCCGTGTTCCACAAGCCGGGTCGCGGTCTGGATTTTGCATACGATCTCAATTACGACTCGTCCGTTTGGATGCCGGTTCCTTCCGGAAGCACAAAGGTCTGGCAGCCCGTCGGTGCCACATGGGGATGGCAACCGACCACGCTTGCAGGGGCACCCTACATCACCTACGCGGTGCAAACGGGTGGCCAAGGGCAGTGTTACACAAACCATTATAATTACTATCAAATATGGTATTACAGCAATTTTGTCTATTACGACATCTTTGGTGTAAGCGCATAGCTACAGCGTTAGCGGCACATATACCTATAACGGCGACGGTTCGTGCGGTCCGCCAGCGGGAGCTAGCCCAGCTGCGCCTTGGACCCAGCTCGCCTCTGACGACAGCGGTTACACGATCAGCGTTACTCCGAGTCGCGGGGTCGCATACCCTTCCATCACGGCAATGAACGGAACGATTTCCAACCCGGCGAACGGCCCAACGCAGGCGGGAAGCACGGATCGCAACGGGAACAAGATCACGACGGACAGCAACG
>Ga0335079_10011342_pt1 | contig 10149 bp, 5 predicted proteins | sample Lox_Sample_33_FD_206719 | JGI IMG/M metagenome (GOLD analysis project Ga0335079, IMG submission 206719) | Soil microbial communities from Loxahatchee National Wildlife Refuge, Florida, United States - Lox_Sample_3.3 | ecosystem: Environmental > Terrestrial > Soil > Wetlands | place: USA: Florida...
GGAAGATCGTCTATCTCGCCCGGGAGAACCGCATCACGACCATCTCGGACTTCATCGCCTCGCGCTACGGCAAGTCCCTTTCCCTCTCGACGCTCGTCACGATCGTTGCCGTCATCGGGATCACGCCTTACCTCGGCCTCCAGCTCAAGGCCGTGATGACCACCATCGCGATGCTTTCCGGCCGGCCCGAGGAGAGCCAGCTCGCCGGCTGGTCTATCTCGCTGCTCATCGGCATCTTTGCGGTCATGTTCGGAGCGCGCCGGCTGGACGCATCGGAGCGGCACGGCGGGCTTGTCTTTGCCATTGCCTTCGAGTCGGCCATCAAGCTGGTGGTCTTTCTGGCCGCGGGGATCTTCGTCACCTACGGCCTCTTCAACGGCTTTGGCGACATCTTCACGAGGATCAAGGGGAGCCCGTATGCTTCGCTCATGAAGATCGGCACCGGCTCCGAGGTCAGCTATCTCGAGTGGACCTCGCTCACGTTCCTCTCGATGATGGCCATCCTGTTCCTGCCGCGCCAGTTCCATGTCGCCGTCGTCGAGAACTATTCGGCGAACCACATCAGGAAGGCCATGTGGCTCTTCCCGCTCTACCTCTTCCTGATCAACATCTTCGTGCTTCCCATCGCGTACGGCGGCCTGCTCATCAATGGCATTGCAACCCCCGCAGACTACTTCGTGCTGAGCATCCCCATGCACTACGGGCACAGGCTGCTCACGCTCGCCGTGTTCATCGGCGGGTTCTCGGCGGCAACGGCCATGATCATTGTCGAATCCGTCGCCCTCTCGACCATGGTGACGAACAGCTTCGTGGTGCCCACGCTCTGGAACCTGAGCGCGATCAGGAACTTTCACGCCGTGATCCTGAACACGAAGCGGCTTGTCATCATCGGCTGCGTCCTGCTCGGCTATCTGTTCGCGGTCTCGATCGGAGAATTCTACAGCCTTGTGGACATCGGGCTCAAGTCCTTCGAAGCCGTCACCATCTTCGCGCCGTCCATCCTGCTGGGGCTCTACTGGAAGGGCGGGAACCGGAAAGGGGCGTTCGCCGGGATCCTTGCCGGATTCGCGGTCTGGACCTATACCCTGCTCATCCCGGCGCTGATGCGGGCCGGCATCATCGAGCCGGGCGGTCTCCTGGAAGCCATATTCAACTCGCAGCTCCTCAACCCGACGGCGCTCTTCGGACTCCGGGGGCTCGACCGGTGGAGCCACTCCCTGTTCTGGGGAATGCTCCTGAACGTCGGGCTCTATGTCGGGGTATCTCTCTTTACGCGTCAGTCCGACGCCGAGATGAGCCAGGCAATTATCTTCGTGGACTCCTATTCTCCCCTGCAGTTCACCAACCCGCGGCCCTCGACGATCGAGGAGATCGAGGACATCCTCGGCCAATACCTCGGCAGCCGGGAGGCGCGCGAAACGATCGATGGGTTCCTGAGGCGGCACCGTCTTGAACGGGACTCACTCTCGACGGAATGGCTGCTGATGCTGAGGCAGGAGGCCGAGCAGGCGCTGTCGGGGGCGCTCGGGCCGACCATCAGCGCGCTCGTGTTCCAGGAGCGGGCCGTCCTGACCCATGAGGATGCGATCCGCGTTTCGGACTCGGTGCGCCAGATCTCGCGGAGCCTCACCCTGTCCCGTGAAGAACTGGCCGAAGCGAACCGCCAGCTTGCCATGTTGAAGGAATTCAGCGAGAGCATCATCGAGAGCCTTCCCCTCGGCGTCGCGACCCTGGACGACTCGCTGCGCGTGAAATACTGGAACCACGGCATGGAGATGATCACCGGCGTGGAGAAGTCCGACGCGCTGAACAGCGCGGCCGAAGACATGCTGACGTGTCTCGAACCACGGCTCTTTACGCCCGAGCTTCAGGAAGGGGAGATCACCTGCCGGCGGAACTTCGCCCCCCCCATCGTCCTCAAGGGACAGATCAACAGGCTCACGGGCGCGCAGAAGGGCTACGTGCTGGTCCTCGAGGACATCACCGAGAAAAAGAAGATCGAGGAAGAATTATTTCGCGCAACGAAGCACGCGAGCGTTGGCAGGCTCGCGGCCGGCGTGGCGCACGAGATCGGCAACCCCCTGGCATCCATCTCGTCACTGGTGCAGGAGATGCAGGCCGAGGAGGTGACGCCTTTCGTCAAGGGGTCCCTGGGAACCGTCAACGAGCATGTGCACCGGATCGCTCGCATCGTGCGGAGCCTGGGCGATTTTGCGCGACTCTATCCGCGTCAGAAGGTTCCCACGAGCCTCAGGGAAATCCTGGAGAACACCCTGAATCTCGTTCGCTACGACCGGCACTTCAAGAAGATCGGGATCCACACCGACGTAAAGGACACGCCGCCTCTCAAGATCGACCCGGACCAGATCCAGCAGGTCTTCCTGAACCTGGTCCTGAATGCCCGTGACGCGATGCCCGAAGGTGGAAGCCTGGACATTGCGATCCACCAGGCGGACGGACACGTGGAGATGCTGTTCGCGGACACGGGACGCGGCATCGACCCCGGGGTGCGGGACAAGGTCTTCGATCCCTTCTTCAGCACGAAGGGGCCGACCAAGGGAACGGGCCTCGGACTGTCCATCTGCTACAGCATCATCAAAGACCACGGCGGAACGATCGAGGTAGACTCGGAACAGGGCAGGGGTACGAAGTTCATCATCAGACTTCCGGTCGAAACCTGAAGGCATTGATCCGGGGAAGTCGAAGATGGTAAAATAAAAAAAAAGGGCCACTTCGCTGTCAAACATATCGAGAATCAGAGCCCATCGTATTATTGAAATGATCCTCGTTGCAGCGAGCCGCCGGAACTTATATTCTTCAATCTGCGATGTTCCTCTGCGCTGTATGCGGCGGTCTATCTGCTGACGAAAGAGGATTTCATGTCCAAGAGCATACTGATCGTTGAGGATGAGGAGACGCTGAGGGAATCGATCAAGCGCATCTTCACCAAGGAAGGCTTCACCGTGGATGCAGCAGAGTCGGCGGAGCAGGGGCTTGCGCTGCTCGATGCCAATGCGTACGACGTGATCATCTCGGACATCATTCTGCCTGGGATGGACGGGATCGAGATGCTGAACAAGGTGCGGGAACAGATCCCGGACCAGATCTTCATCGTGGTGACCGCCTACGCCTCGCTGGACACGTCGGTGAAGGCGCTCCGGGCCGGGGCGTACGATTACATCATGAAGCCGATCATCCATGAGGAGATCAAGCAGATCGTCCGGAATGCGCTCCGGCAGAAGAGCCTTCAGGCGGAGAACGTGCTGCTGAAGCGCGAGATCGCCAGGAGCTATGATTTCAGCAGCATCATCGGAGAGAGCCCCGCGCTCAAGGCGATCCTGAACGAGGTTCGGAAGATCACGGACACGAAGAGCAATGTCCTGCTGCTCGGCGAGACGGGCACCGGCAAAGAGCTGTTCGCGAGGATCATCCACCACAACAGCCCCCGGCGCGACATGCCCTTCGTGCCGATCAACTGTTCGGCGATCCCGGAAAACCTGCTCGAGACCGAGTTGTTCGGGCATGTGCGCGGCGCCTTTACGGGGGCCGTAGCGTCCAAGAAGGGAATCCTCGAGGAAGCGGAGGGCGGCACGGTGTTCCTGGACGAGATCGGCGACATGAGCATGACGCTCCAGGCGAAGCTGCTGCGGGTCATCGAGGACCAGATTATCCGGCCGGTCGGCAGCACGAAGGGCAGCAAGGTGGACATCCGGTTCGTCACTGCAACGAACAAGGACCTGAAGGCGGCGGTGAAGCAGGGAACCTTCCGCGAGGATCTCTTCTACCGGATCAACGTGATCACCCTCCAGATCGCGCCGCTGCGGGAACGGAGGGAGGACATCAGGTCGCTGACCCGGCACTATCTTGAAAAATACTCGTACGAGATGGGCAAGCAGATCAAGGATATCGCTCCGGACGCCATGGAGATCATGATGGGATATGAATGGGCGGGGAATGTGCGCGAGCTGCAGAACGTGATCGAGCGCGCCATCCTCATCTCCGACGGCACGACGATCGGACCGGAGCACCTGCCCGGCGAGATGCGGGAGGCAGCGTCGTTCCCGCACCAGGTGTTCGAGAAGAGGCTCTCCATCGAGGACTATACTAAGGCCCTCATCATGAAGTGCCAGGGCGAGTTCAACGAACAGCAGATCGCGGACATGCTCGGCATCACGCGGAAGTCGCTCTGGGAAAAACGCAAGAAGTGGGGCATCCCGCGGGAACGGTAGGGCGGGGGTTCACGCAATTCACGTCGGAGCGGGCATTGGTTTGGCGATGAACAAGAACAATCTCATGCGATTCCCCTGTTCCTTTCCCCTCAAGGTCATGGGGTTCAATACGGAAGCCTTTGCATCGGCCGCGCTGTCTATCATCGGGAGCCATCTCGGCGATGACGAGGCATCGTGCACCCGTCGTCTGAGCAGCGGCGATAAGTATCTTTCCCTTACGGTGACGTTCACGGCCCGCAGCAGGGACCAGCTGGACGCCATCTATCGGGAGCTGAACAGCCATCCTCTGGTCCTGATGACCCTGTAACGAACGCACTCCACGGCCCTTCTCCGATGCGTCATCCCTGACCTTCGCTTCCCCTTCCTCTCTCTCCCGTTTCAGCGCCGGTGCATGTTGCCGGTGTCATGTTCACTTGATTATGCTATACTATGCAGCGTAAGGCTCGGGGGAGGGTGCATGGGAACCAGGCAAACGAAGAAGAACCAGCAGGGCGCGGTCCACGGGATCAGTCTTCTGACCGAACATGACATCTATCTCTTCAGGGAGGGGAACCACTTCGGACTCTACGAGAAGCTCGGCTCCCATCCCATGGCCGTTGACGGCGTGGCGGGCACGCTGTTCGGGGTCTGGGCGCCGAACGCCTCGAAGGTCTCGGTGATCGGCGACTTCAACGGGTGGAACAACGACTCCCATCACCTGGGCGTTCGCCGCGACGGCTCGGGCATCTGGGAAGGGTTCATCCCGGGCGTGGGACAGGGAGCATTGTACAAGTATCACATCGTGTCCCGGCATCACCATCATCAAGGCGACAAGGGTGACCCCTTCGCCTTCGCCTGGGAGACCCCGCCGCGAACATCCTCCGTCGTCTGGGACCTGAGTTTCGAATGGAACGATGCCCGATGGATGGCTGAGCGGCACGCGCGGAATTCGCTCCAGGCGCCCCTTTCGGTCTACGAGCTGCATTTCGGGTCGTGGCGCAGGGTGCCGGAGCAGGACAACCGTTCGCTCACCTACCGCGAGATGGCGGCCTACCTGCCCGAGTACCTGAAGGACCTGGGTTTCACGCACGTGGAGTTCATGCCCGTGATGGAGCACCCGTTCTACGGCTCCTGGGGTTACCAGGTTACAGGTTTTTTCGCGCCCACGAGCAGGTACGGCACGCCGCAGGACTTCATGTTCCTCATCGAACGGCTGCACCGGGAGGGGATCGGTGTGATCCTGGACTGGGTGCCTTCGCACTTCCCGGGCGATGCCCACGGGCTCGTCTATTTCGACGGCACGCACCTCTACGAGCACGAAGACCCGAAGAAGGGCTTCCACCCCGAATGGACGAGCCACATCTTCAATTACGGCCGCTACGAGGTGCGCAACTTCCTGATCAGCAGCGCCCTTTTTTGGCTCGACAAGTATCATGCCGACGGCCTCAGGATCGATGCGGTGGCATCCATGTTGTACCTGGATTATGCGCGCAAGGATGGGGAGTGGATCCCGAACCAGTACGGCGGGAAGGAGAACATCGATGCCATTGATTTTCTCCGGAGCCTGAACCGCGAGGTGTACCGCGCGTTTCCCGATGTCCAGACCATTGCCGAGGAATCGACGTCATGGCCCATGGTATCCCGGCCCGCCCATGTGGGGGGCCTTGGCTTCGGCATGAAGTGGAACATGGGGTGGATGCACGACACGCTTGATTATTTTGAGAATGACCCCATCTTTCGCAAATACCATCACAACAACATCACCTTCAGCATCTGGTACGCCTTCTTCGAGAACTTCATGCTGCCTCTTTCCCACGACGAGGTGGTGTACGGAAAGGGCGCTCTGGCCGGCAAGATGCCGGGCAACCACCGGCAGAAGATCGCCAATCTCCGGCTCCTGTTCGGCTACCAGTTCATGCACCCCGGAAAGAAGCTGCTCTTCATGGGCGGCGAGATCGGTCAGTGGGCCGAGTGGAGCCATGAACAGAGCGTGGAATGGCACCTCCTGCAGTTCCAGTCCCACTACGGCCTGTGGCAATGGGTGCGCGACCTGAACCGGCTGTACCGCAGCGAGCCGGCGCTCTTTGAACTCGATTTCGACGGCGCAGGGTTCGAATGGGTGGATTTCAGCGACCAGGAAGCGAGCGTGATCAGTTTTCTCCGGAAAGGCAGGTCGGACCGCGACCGGGTGCTCGTGGTGCTCAACTTCACGCCGGTGCCGAGGTTCAACTACCGGGTAGGCGTGCCCGAGGGCGGATTCTGGCGGGAGCTGCTGAACAGCGACGCCGGGGAGTACGGCGGAGATGGGTTCGGGAACTTAGGCGGGCTCGATGCTACCGGAGAGCCTTGCCAAAGTCAGAACCATTCATTAACGATGACCATACCTCCTTTAGGCATGGTCGTGTTCAAGAAGTGAAAGGGTGAATCAGAAGGGTGTCTTTAGGAGTCGCGGGTAAGCCATCATCCCGCTGTCGCCGCGGTTCCAGGAGCTCTTCTGGCTTTTACCCGTGCACAGCCTTTCCCGTCCATCAGCACTCTTTTAAAGTGCTTCGATAAGGGTTGCCGTGCATCGGCAGGGCCTCCCCCTTCATTTTTCCCCTACCGTGCACCTGCCTCCCGCATGCCGGGCCTCCCCTTGCCGGAAGCCCCTCATCTTCACCGTCGCCGGAGGCCTCCACTACCGTGTCACGACCACGATCCCGGACTCGGTCACGGTGCAGCCCCGCATCCGGTCCTCTTTCAGGTCGAATCCGATCTGCATGCCCGGGGGGATACAGACACTCTCATCAATGATGGCCTTCCTGATCCGGGCTCCCCGGCCGATCTGGACGTTCTCGAAGAGGATCGAGTCCTCGATGACCGCATAGCTGTGCACCCGGCAGGAAGGCCCGAGGATCGAGCGCCGCACCGCGCTGCCGCTGGTGATGCAGCCGCCGCACACGAGGGAGTCGAGGTTCTCTCCCCGCCGCCCCTCATCGTCGAACACGGTCTTTGCGGGCGGGAGGTTCCCCTGGTTCGTCAGAATGGGCCATTGATAATTGTAGAGGTTCAACTGGGGGCTGACGCTGATGAGGTCCATGTTCGCCTCGTAGTAGGAATCCAGGGTCCCCACATCCTTCCAGTAGCCGCGTTCGTTCGACCCCATGCCCGGAACGGAATTGTCGAAAAAGCTGTAGGCGAAGATCTTGTCCCCCTGTTCGAGCATCAGGGGAATGATGTGCTTTCCGAAGTCGAGGTCGACGTGCTTGCGCTTTCCTTCTTTCAGAACCTCGATCAGCTTTGCCGTGGAGAAGATATAGTTCCCCATGGAAGCAAAGCAGGTGCTCCTGCCCGGCACGAGCGCCGGCACGGTTGGTTTTTCCACGAAGGATGTTACCTTCAAGTCCTCGTCCACGCACAGGATACCGAATCGCTTCGCCTCGTCCGGAGTGACTTCAAGAGCCGCGATGGTGATGTCCGCCTTGTTCATGCGGTGGTAGGATATCATCTGGGCAATGTCCATCTTGTAGATATGGTCGCCGCCGAAGATGACGACGTACTCGACCTCCGACGATTCGATGAATTTGAGGTTGTGATAAATGGCATCAGCAGTGCCGGTGTACCACTGCTCGCCGATGCTGGTCGTCTGCGGTGAGATGGTGTCATAGAACTCCCCCAGCCCCACCCACTTGCTCCAGGACTCCTTGATGTGCTTGTTGAGCGAATAGGCCTGGTACTGGGTCAGGATGAAGGTCTTGCGGATGCCGGAGTTGAAGAGGTTGCTCAGGACGAAGTCGATGATCTTGTACTTGCCGCCGAAAGGGACGGCAGGCTTGGGCCTCCCGACGGTGATGGGGCTTAGCCGTTCGCCCTTGCCGCCGGCAAGGACCATGGCGATGGTATTGCGCGTGATATTGCCGCTCGAATACATGCGTTGGGGACCTCCCAGGGAATTGCTCGGGACGGGTCAGTATCCGGAAGTCGCTGCAGGGCGCAGGGACGCCCTCTTTTCTGAATTTTAGCAGATTTCCCGTTTCATCACGGACTTTTTTGCATTCCCGCGATGAGCAACTGACCGTCTGAATGACCGGTGTTTGTACCAGAGGGAAAGGGTGAGAACCGCAACCCCTATTCCCGGTATGGGGTCGTACGAGGGCGGGAGGAGTTGATAAGTGACCGGGTCGAAGGTTGTTTTCTTCTAGCGCAGTGGTATTGTGCAACGTTGCTGACAACCTTATGAAGAAGAAGCAAACGCACAAGAACAGCAGCTTGCAGTGACGCACGATGGCCCGAAATCACGCAGCCTGACGGGATCGATCACCCGCAACCCCCTCTGCGCTGACCGTCATTCGATTTGGCCTGACCGATAGGGAAGTGATACAATTGAAGAGGACGGGTTATCATCTATGCGCCGGAAAGACGCAGAAAGGAGCATAATATGTTGAACAGGAAATTTTCTCCCTTGCTGATCTTCATTGTTCTCGCCGTTTTCGTGACAGCAGCAGGGTGTTCCCGGAAAACCCCCGAAGAACGGGCACAGGGGATCGTGAACTCCATCTCCGAACGGCTGGATCTGAATGACGCGCAGAAGGCGAAGTTGAATGCGATCAAGGAAGAGTTCCTCCAGAGGGCGCCGGCGATGAGAAAGAGCCGGGAAGAGACCGGAGATCAGCTGCTCGCGCTCATGAGGAGCCCCCGGATCGACCCTGATCAGTTGAAGGCTCTGGTCGATCGGAACAAGGCCCAGGCCGATGATTTCATCGGCTTCCTCGGGGATAAATTCACCGAGTTCCATGACATGCTGACGCCCGAGCAGAGGGAAAAGGCTGCAAAGGAAATGGAGCGCTGGCGGGAACACGCGAGAGAACACCACTAGGATGACGTCGAAAGGGGGCGTGAAAGAACGTGCTCCGGATTGTCCGGGGCACGTGCCCGTTGGTTGAGCGCCCGGCAGGCTACTTCGAATATACCGCGAGCTCATCTGCCTTCGATTCGCACTGAACCGTCACTTTGGCGCCAGGCTGGGTGGACTTCATCTCACACGACCATCCCGGAAGAGTATCGGGTTCATCAGACCGGAATGATAGCTCTCAGTTTCTGCGGGAAGTCATCCTTGCCGGAATTTCTGAACAGCTCTACGACGCGTTCCCGCTCTCGCAGGAAGCGCGTATGCCCGTCCTTCCTTGTCCGTTCAACCACGCCCCAGTCCCCGCCATTGATAAAGTCTGCATGGGCAGCCCTGATCTCCGGAAAGAGAGCGCGGGAAAACCCCTCCATCCGTGCGATGGTAAGGGCGAGGGCAGCCCGGTCTTCCGTCTCGATGATCTGTATCAGCGGGCCGACATCGGAGGTGTCCGCGATCAGGTCCTTCACGGCGCGGAGATAGTGTTCGTTCTTCCGGTCACCGGCAGCGGCAAGGATATCCCTCCATTCGGGAATGCCCTCGCGGTGCTCTGCGACCTCATGGGCCAGGACCGTTTCCGCATAGCGCTCCGCCAGGCCCTGGAGGCGCCGTTCCAGGGTGTCGTCCATGATCTGGCGGTGATGAAATCCATACTGCGCGAAGGCATCTTCAAGAGCGGCATGGCGTTGTGTATGCAGTTCCGACAGCATGAAGTGGAGGAGATGCAGGAGTGGCTCGAGCCGCAGGTAGACCGATGTTCCCTGGAGCATGGCGGGTGCCGTGAGAAGGTCCCGCGCGGTCTCCGTTCCCGACGTGTAGACCGTCAGGCCCGAGACCTGCCGTGTTGACCGCAACTCAGCAAGAAAGAAGGTGGGTTTCAGGTACATGCCGTATCCGGCCCCGTAGACGAGGCCATGCGGCTTGAGCGCGCGATTGACCTCCTCCACGTCAAAGGCGCCAAAGGATCGGCCGTCTACGGTAAGGTCCCGGAACTCCCGGTTCTCCAACTCCGGCCAGCGCGACTCTTTCTGCTCGATCCATGATGCGATATCGGTCCTG
>Ga0335079_10011343_pt1 | contig 10149 bp, 9 predicted proteins | sample Lox_Sample_33_FD_206719 | JGI IMG/M metagenome (GOLD analysis project Ga0335079, IMG submission 206719) | Soil microbial communities from Loxahatchee National Wildlife Refuge, Florida, United States - Lox_Sample_3.3 | ecosystem: Environmental > Terrestrial > Soil > Wetlands | place: USA: Florida...
GACGTCCGCACAGCGATGTGCTGCGAGTAACGGAACGCTTCCGGCGCACGGACTTCGGCCATATGGAACTCGCCATCACCATCAACGATCCGAAAGCCTACCTGAAACCGTGGACCGCGAAAACCCGCCTGACTCTGCTGCCCGACACGGAACTTCTGGAGGCGTTCTGCGACAGCCATGAGAAAACCATGGAGCACCGTCGCATCACACCTCCGTTGCCCGAACCTCCGAGTCCAACCACTCCCGCTCCGGCCCGGTAATCGGGGGACCCGGGTCTCACAACCCAACCGCGACGCCTTCAGTCGGTTACATTACATCCCTATCGAAAGCAAACTCGCTCTCTCTGAGAACTTCTAACTAGGATCTAGACAGGTTAGGGAATGCTCCAAATTGCACGATCTCGGCCCGTGTTCGATGTAGTCGTGATTGGGTCCGGCGCCGGGGGCGGTACGGCGGTCAAGGTCCTGACGGATCGCGGCCTCGACGTGGCGCTACTCGAGGCGGGGCCCATGCTGAACCCCTCCACGGACTTCAAAGAGCACCTCATGCCGTACCAGGTGGACCACCGCGGGGCTGGCCCGCACGCGGAACTCTACTTCGGGCAGCAGGCGCAGGCTTTGGGTTACTTTGCGGCACCCAACGGAAACTGGTCGATTCCGGGCGAGCCCTACACCGTGGCGCGCGGCAGCCGTTTTCAATGGTTCCGGTCACGCATCCTCGGCGGCCGGACCAACCATTGGGGACGGATTTCGTTGCGGTTTTCCGACTATGACTTTCAGCCGGAAGACGGCCTCACCGATCCCTGGCCCGTAACCTACGCCGAGATGTCTCCCTGGTACGACAAGGCCGAGGGATTCATGGGAGTAACCGGAACCAGGGAGGGGCTGCGCACGGCGCCGGACGGCAATTTCCTGCCGCCGATCGCGCCCCGTGTGCACGAGATCCTGTTCCAGGCAGCCTGCCGCAAGCTGAACATCCCCTGCATTCCGTCACGCATGGCAGTTCTGACGAAACCGCTGAATGGCCGCGCGGCGTGCCATTACTGCGGCCAGTGCGACCGCGGATGCCGCACCGCGTCGGCCTTCACATCGAGCCAAGCCATGATCTTCCCGGCGATGGCCAGCGGCAGGCTCACTGTTTTCACCGGCGCCATGGCGCGTGAGCTGGTCGCCGATAGTTCTGGAAGCGTGACGGCGGTATCTTACGTCGAAAAAGCCTCGCGCACCGAAAAACAGATCCGGTGCCGGGCGGTTGTCGTGGCCGCCAGCGCCTGTGAAACGGCGCGCCTCCTGCTGAATTCGAAATCCTCGCAATTCCCCAATGGGATCGCCAACTCTTCGGGTGAGGTCGGCCGCCGACTCACCGACACCGTGGGATACGGCCTCAGCGCTTTCGTGCCGGCGCTCGCCAACCTGCCGCGCCACAATAGCGACGGCATCAAGGGCATGCACGTGTATGTGCCTTGGTGGCTCTATGGCGACCGGCAGAAAGACTTCCCCCGCGGATACCACATTGAGATCGGCGGCGGTTTCCAACTGCCTGAGCTCGGTTCGTTCACCGAACAATGCGCCGACTACCAAGGCTACGGCAAAGCACTCAAAGACAGGATCCGCGAGGAATATGGCGCGTTCATCTCGTTAGGTGGCCGCGGCGAAATGATCTCCAACGCCAACAGCTATTGCGAGATCGACCCGCAGGCCGTGGATTCGTGGGGAATCCCCGTGCTCCGTTTCCACTTCGCCTGGAGCGACCATGAATTCCGTCAGGTGCGCCACATGGAGCAGACCTTCGCTTCGATTGTTGAAACCATGGGAGGCAAAATCGCAACCCCTCAGCCACCTCCGCCAAGCGCCATCTCTGTTGGCGGCATGATCATCCACGAGTCCGGTACGGCACGTATGGGCCGCGACCCCAAAACCTCCGTCTTGAACGAATATTGCCAGGCGCACGATGTGAAGAATTTGTTCATCGCCGACGCTGCTCCATTCGTTACCCAGCCGGATAAGAATGTCACCTTGAGCATCGTGGCCTTTGCTTGGCGTGCCTCCGAGTACTTGGCCGAGGAGATGAGAAAGGGCAATGTCTAGGGCAATGTCTAGGGCAATCTCTAGCCCATTCCGTTACCATCGTCGCGATCTGATGCGCCGCGTCGGCGCGACATTAAGCCTTTCAGTGATGGGCGTGCCGGTATTGCCAGGGCAGGAAGCGCAGCAGGTGCACCAGGCCGTGGCCGAGGACTACGCCGCCCAACTGGGTCCGTATTCGCCGCTGGCGCTAACCGCCCACGAGTTCGCCACACTCGGCGCCCTTGCCGATCGAATCATCCCCGCGGACGGCCGCAGCCCCGGTGCGCTCGAAGCCGGAGCGGCCAGGTTCATCGATTTTCTTTGCGCTGCCCGTGCAGAGTTGCGCGACATTATTACCGGCGGCCTAGCATGGCTCAACCACGAGATGCGCCGCCGCTACGAAGGAAAGGATTTCCTCAACGCCACCCTGGAGCAGCAAACCGAAATGCTCGACTTGATTGCTTTTGACAAGAACCACTCGCCGGAATTGAATCCCGGCATTCGATTCTTTCAGTGGGCGCGCCGGTTGGTGGCGGATGCGTATTACACCAGCCCGATTGGCATCCAGGAACTGGGTTACGTGGGCAACAGCGCCATGCCGGAATTCCAGGTGCCCCGCGAAGCCGTAGAGTTCGCACGGAAGCGTACCCCATGAATTGTGTGCGGCAGCGCATGGCCGTCTGGGGAATGTCCCAAACTCCATGCGCTGACCGGCCGCCGTGGCCTACACTTCCTCGCTGTCGTCGAGATCCGCCTTGTAAGCCAAGCCGCTACCGGCTCCCCGGACCCGCGGCATGGGCTTATCGGCATTGGCGAAGTCGCCGTGTTTCTCGCCGGCTGATGCAACGTCCTGTGCTCCGGTGCCTTGCATTAATCCTTTTGCGCGGTTGACCCAAGTGTGATCGTCACAATGCACCGAAAGTAGAATTCCGCCGTCCCGGAGGCGCCCTTCATAACGCTTGGCTTCGTACTCGGGAATGCCCAGGCCGGCCAATGCGCCGATGATTCCACCCAATGCGCCTACCGCGCCGGCTCCGGCTAAAGCTGCCACGATCGGCCCGGCCGCGATGAAGGGCCCCAGTCCCGGGATGGCCAGTGCGCCGACGCCCGTCAACCACCCAAGGACTCCTCCCGTGATCCCGCCGGCCACGCCGCCGGTCGTCGCTCCCTCCGGAGCTTTGGTGCTCTTTTCGTGAGCAAATTCCTTGGTGCCTTTGTTGTCTGGAAAGAGCACCGAGATGTCTGTGGTGCGGAAGCCGACGATGCGAAACTGCTCGATTGCTTCCTCTACTGAGAGTCGATCCGGGTAGATACCGAATACTGCTGTATTCTTGCCAGCCATTTCATTCGCTCCTTCGTATCAGAATGGACAACACGGGTTTCCTACCGTCCACCTGCATTCAACGGGTGCAACAGGAGGGCCAAGCCGGCCGTACCCACAGCATCGCGTTGTAAGATTTCCGACAGGTAGAATGAAAACACCAGACATGCCAAATATTCCCGTTGGAACCAAAGGCGAATCCCAAACCGAGGTGACTAGCGATATCGCCATTACGTTTCTGGGCATTGAAGATGCGCGAGTGCTCTCCACGCCGCGCATGATCGGACTCATGGAAAAGACGTGCCGCGATACGGTCTTGCCTTTATTGGAGAGCGGCTACGATACGGTGGGGACCCACGTGAATGTGGCGCACCTGGCGGCAGCGCCGCTGGGGAGCCGCGTGACGATTCGCGCAGAAGTCATTGGGGTGAACGAGCGGCGAGTGGAATTCCGTGTGGAAGCTTCCACAGACCAGGAGAAGATCGGCCAAGGCACGCATCAGCGCACCATTATCAACGTCGCGAAATTCGCAGCTAAGCAGGCAGAAAAAAGACGTTAGGAATTTCCTGCTACCTCCGCGGCCGATGCCCGCGGACCCGCCAGCCTCTAGGACCCCAGAATGCTGGATGCGGGACGATACCCGTTCACGAATCCCCGACCATTTGTTCCGCTCGTAGAGCTCGGACTTTCCGGGTTCCCCATGGCGCGGTGATAGTAGGAGAGAATCGCGCTTTCATCGTAATCGATCGCGCGCGCGTACTGGCGTATGTAACTGGTGTTGTAGATACCACCAGGTAGCTTATGAAATTCCCCCTGTTCAATTGCGTGTAACGAACGAATGCTAATCTTCGTAGATTCTGCGATCTGCTCCAGCGAGATCCCACGGTTCCCGCGAATGGTGGCGAGACCCAGAACGCTGATATCTTCTTTCATCGACTTGCCTCTCTGACCCCGCTTCGGGGGGGCGTACTAGCCAGGGTCAGGCCTTGTGCTAAACGAAACACTATATCACTTATCGGCAGTTTGATAAACTCTTTTTACATGGATATTTGCCGACGAAAATTCGGCGCCTGTATCCTCGCTGGATGGGCTTCCCGGGCGCTAGCCCTCCCCCCACGTCCTAAGTTATTGGTACTACTGGTCCTAGAACACATGCGCCCCGACTATTTGGATGCCGTCTGGGCCCAAGTCGCCCCGGGTGGTCTACGAAAAATTGTGGATGGCGGCGCTTTTTTTCCGGACTGCCGGCATCTGGCCCTGAGTTTTTCCTCGTCTTCGCTCGCCACTTTGTCTACTGGGGCCTGGCCGGCCCAGCATGGAATCGTGGCCGACACCTGGTATGACCGGCCTTCCCGGAGACCGGTTCGCGCCTCCGATGAGGCACTGTTGGCCACCACCCTGACCTCCCAGGTGGCCTCCGCCCCAGGCACCCGCGCTTTCGTGATCTCCTTGACTCCAACCGAGGGGGCACTGATGTCGGGCAACTCCGGCGCGCGGCTGTATTGGATGGACGACGAGGGCCGATTCACCGGCAGGGGTGCGTTGCCCGGCTGGGTACCGGACTATAACCGCACCAAATCGTTGGATCGCCTGCACAATGCAACCTGGGTGGCAGTGGGCGCCAACCCACAAGCACCGCCTCTGCGGACTCTGACGTTCGACCGCTCCCGCCCCCAAAGTCCCCAGGAATTCCTGGCGCTCTATCGTGCATCGCCCTTCGCTCAGGCGGCGCAATTCGACTTCCTCAAGGAGATGCTGGTTCGCGAGCGGCTGGGCCAGGGAGAAACCCTGGATTATGTGTGCCTTGTGGCGAGCTCATCGGCGCTACTGGGTTACGAAACGGGAGCGCGCTCCCCCTTGATGCAGCAGATGACGCTGCAACTGGACCGTCAGATCGAGCTGTTGATCAACCAGTTGGATCAGACCCTGGGGGCCCGGACCTATAACCTGGTTTTGGCCGGGGCACACGGTGGCCCGCCGGCGCCGGCTCCGGAAACGCGGCCGCGGATGGCAGTCAACGGAGAACTCCTGGCCCAAGCGATTCAGCAGGGTTTGACCGCCAGCGGCAGCGGGCGCCTGGAAAAGTACCTATATCCCTTCCTCTACCTCGATAGCCGCGGCTCCCTGTCGCCCGAACCGGCCCGGCAGGTGGCCGGGCGCACGGCCCTCGATCAGCCCGCGGTAGCCGCCTATTACACTGCCGGCGGAGAGTGCTCCATCCATGACGATTGGGAACGGCGCTTCCGCAACAGCTTCCACCCCCGGCGCGCCGGCGATGTGATTCTCTCCTACCAACCGGAATACATCGAAGATTTCGGTGCCGGCCGCGGTATCTCGTACGGTTCGCTGTACGATTACGACATCCGGACGCCACTCTGTTTTTACGGTCCGCAGTTCCGCGCGGCAGTCTTCGAGGCCCCCGTGGAGTCGGTGGACCTTGCGCCCACGCTCGCTCGCGCGATGGGCGTAGCTCCGCCGTCTTCCAGTACAGGCCGTGTGCTGGGCGAGGCATTTGCCGCCTGATGCAGCCAACCGATCCGGCGCTCGCTACCTCGCTCTGCGGAATCCGCCTGCGCAATCCGGTAATCGCCGCCTCCGGGACGTTTGCTTACGGCATCGAATTTGAAAAGCTGGTGGACCTGAATGCGTTGGGGGGGCTGGTGGTGAAGGGCCTCTCGCGCGAGCCGATCGAAGGCAATCCGCCGCCCCGCGTTTTTGAGACTGAGGGTGGCATGATCAACTCGATCGGGCTGCAGAACATTGGTGTCCGCGAGTTCGTGAAGGACAAGCTGCCGGCTCTCGCCAAGCTCGATACCGCCGTCTTCGCCAACGTGTTCGGATACCAGACCGAGGACTACGTCGAGGTGGTACGGGTCTTGAACGATCATGAGGGTCTGGCGGGCTATGAGTTGAATGTCTCCTGCCCGAACACCGATCGTGGAGGCATCTTCTTTTCGAGCGATCCCGCGCTGCTCAGGGAAGTGGTCGCGGCGGTGAAGAAAGTGGCTCGCCGCCCCGTCATTGTAAAGCTTTCCCCAAACGTGAGCGCGATTGAACCACTAGCCTGCGCGGCGGAAGAAAGCGGGGCCGACGCGCTTTCGTTGGTGAACACTTTCATCGCGCTGGCTATCGACCCGCGCACCCGCCGCCCGAGGATCGGCGCGGGGTTCGGCGGCCTGTCGGGACCTGCGATCAAGCCGATAGCCTTGCGGATGGTCTGCCAGGCCGCGGGCGCCGTAAAAATTCCCGTGGTCGGTCTCGGCGGAATCGCCACGGGACTGGACGCCGCGGAGTTTTTGATCGCGGGAGCGACCGCAGTCGAAGTCGGCACGGCGACGTTCTGGGATCCCCAAGCGCCGCTGCGTGTTGCCAACGAATTGGGTTCGTTTCTCCACGAAGAGAAGATTGCCAGTGTGAAACAATTGGTGGGGACCCTGAAACTGGGTGCCAACTGATTGGCCGGTGTAGCGTCTAAGTTCTTATGCTGCATAATCTTCGGCTGGCCTGGCGAACTCTAGCCAAAAGTCCCGGATTTACGATTACCGCGATTGCCGTTCTGGCGTTGGGAATCGGCGCGAACACCGCCATCTTCAGCGTCATCAATCAGGTGCTTCTCGAACCGGCCGGCGTGAGTCACCCGGAACGTGTGGTGGCGGTCCGCGGCCGCTACGATAAGCTGGCGCTCAAAAGCATCCCGGTTTCCGTTCCCGGCTATGCGGATTTTCAGCGGAGCAAACAGGTCTTTCAGGCCACGGCTGTGGAAGACAGCAGCGATATCAACTATAGCGGGGAGGGCCCGCCCGAACGGCTGCAAGGTTCCAGAGTGTCCCGGGATTGGTTCGATGTCTTTGGCGCAAAGCCGATCTTAGGCCGCGGGTTCACGGCCGACGAGGATACCCCCAACCAGAATCATGTGGCGGTACTGGCGTATGCCACCTGGAGCCGGCTCTTCGGACGAGATCCCGGCGTGATCGGGCGCACGATCACGTTGAACCAGCTTCCGTACCGGGTGGTGGGCGTGATGGGTCCGGCGTTTCGCTGGCCGGCGGGAGTCGAGCTGTGGGTGCCGATGGGCCTTGCACCCGACGCTTTCCTGGAGAAGGGCCGGTTCAATGAGTCGCTGACCTGCTTCGCGCGCATCCAACCGGGTGTAGGCTTCCCTCGGGCACAGAACTTCGCCGGCATTTTAACGAAGCGCTATTTAGATAGCGGTACACCAGTTGCCGGTTTTGCGAAGAATGCCGGCTGGGGAATGTTTATCGAGCCCTTCACCGATTTCGTGGCGGGCGATATCAAGACGCCGATGCTGATCCTGCTCGGCGCGGTGGGATTCGTGCTGCTGATTGCTTGTTCCAACGTTGCAGGATTGATGCTGGCGCGGGCCTCGCGGCGCGCGCGCGAAATCGCCATCCGCTCCGCATTGGGCGCCAGCCGCTGGAACCTGATAGTCCAGACGGCTGCGGAAAGTCTGCTGTTGGCAAGCTGTGGAACTGTATTCGGTTTGGCAGTGGCGTATGCCGGGGCCGAAGGGCTTGCGCGTTTCGTTCCAGAAAACGCTCCATTCGCGCTTGCCGCACGGTTGGATGGGCGCGTGTTGGTGTTCACTGCCATTACGGCCATTCTCTCGGCCTTGCTGTTCGCCACCGCGCCGGCCTACCAGATTTCCCGCTTGAAACAGTACGAGGTCTTGAAGGAAGGCGGCCGATCGGGCACCGCCGGCCGCGGCCGCCAAAGACTGCGATCCAGCCTGGTGGTCGGTGAGGTGGCGCTCGCACTGTTATTACTCGTGGGCGCTGGTTTGTTCCTGCGGAGCCTCGGCCGCCTCGAGAACGTCAGCCCGGGCTTCGATCCGCACGGCGTGATGATCGGCATGGTGACATTGCCGGATGCGCGGTATCACGAACCTGAAAAGCAAGGCGTCTTCTTAAGGACCGTCATCGACCAGATGGCGCATCAGCCCGGAGTGGTTTCCGTGGCCGCCGCCATGCCGCTGCCATTCTACGGCGAGGATTGGACCGCCTCCTTCGCCATTGAAGGCCGGGTACCCCAGGCTGGCGATCCAGGGCCTCACGGGCAAAACCGCTATGTCTCACCGGGCTACTTCGAGACGTTCAAAATCCCACTCCGCAAGGGCCGATTCTTTACGGAGCAGGATCGGATGGGGACCGAGCCAGTTGCCATCATCGATGAAAACCTGGCGCGGCAGTATTGGCCGAACGAAGATCCCATCGGCAAACGGATCGAGTTACCGCAGGGCAATGGCACGCCGCCGTGGGCGACCATCGTGGGTGTCGTTGGGCACGTCCAACATACGAGTTTGGCCGGCGATACAGGGAAGGGAACGTACTACGGTTCGATTTATCAGCATCCTTTACCGTTAGCCGTATTCCTCATGCGAACGCAATCGAATCCGATGGGCCTGGCTGCCGGCATGCGGCAGGCCGTGCTGGCCGCGGATCCCGCTCAACCCATGCACCATGTCCAGCCCATGGAATCTCTAGTGGCTGCGTCCCTTTCCCAGCGGCGTTTTGTGGTGGTGCTCCTGGGCTTCTTCGCCGTCATGGCGCTCTTGCTGGCCGCGCTTGGATTATACGGGGTAATCAGCTATGCGACGGCGCAGCGTACCTCGGAGATCGGCGTTCGCATGGCGTTAGGCGCGCAAAGAGGCGAGGTCTTGTCGCTGGTGGTGGGCCAGGGCATGCGTCTGGCAGCCGGCGGGGCCGTAGCCGGCTTGGCTGCCTCCATAGTGTTCAGCCGCCTGTTGCAAAACCAGCTTTTCGCCGTGAGTCCGTTTGATCCGTTTACGTTCGCCGCGGCAGCCTTGGTGTTGCTGTGCGCCGCTATAATTGCCAGCCTGATTCCGGCGATGCGCGCCACGCGCATCGACCCGGTAGAGGCTCTGCGGTACGAATGATATTCTGTCTTCCATGCGATCGGACAAGCTGCTTCTGTTTCTGCTCCCCGCGCTGTGCGCGGCGCAAACCGCCAAGGTCCTAGCGCCCGAGGATCTGTTCCGCCGCAACGTGGGCACGCGCGAGCAGCAGTACGGGCAGTTTCCGCCGCACAAGATCATTGGCAATCTCTACTACGTTGGCACTGAGGCGCTCGGCTCTTTCCTGATCAGCACTCCCGACGGATTGATCCTGATCAACAGCGACTACGAAGGCGTGGTGCCGGTAATTCGAAAGTCGGTGGAGCAGCTTGGGTACAAATTCACCGACATCAAGATCCTGCTGGGCAGCCATGCGCATGCGGACCATATGGAGGGCGACGCTTTAGTGAAGGAACTGACCGGCGCACGCGTCATGGCGATGGCTGAAGATGTGCCTGCGCTGGAAAAGATGCGCCCCGGCGGCAAACCGCATCCCATGGACCAGGTGCTGCACGATGGCGACCAGGTCACCCTCGGCGGGACAACGCTGGTAGCCCATCTGACGCCCGGACATACCCGCGGCTGCACGAGCTGGAGTATGAAAATGCACGACGGCGGCAAATCGTACGACGTGGTGATCATCGGCAGCATGGGCGTCAACCCCGGATATAAGCTGGTGAACAATCCGGAAGTTCCGCAAATCGCAGACGAGTATCAGCGCGGCTTCAAACTACTGCGATCGCTGCCGTGCGATATACCGCTCGGCTCGCACCCGGCCATGTTCCGTTTGGCCGAGAAATACGCCAAATTGGGGAAGGGGCCGAACCCGTATATCGACCCGCAGGGTTACCTGACCGAGCTCGACATCGAGCAAGGAGCTTTCAACTTGC
>Ga0335079_10011344_pt1 | contig 10149 bp, 9 predicted proteins | sample Lox_Sample_33_FD_206719 | JGI IMG/M metagenome (GOLD analysis project Ga0335079, IMG submission 206719) | Soil microbial communities from Loxahatchee National Wildlife Refuge, Florida, United States - Lox_Sample_3.3 | ecosystem: Environmental > Terrestrial > Soil > Wetlands | place: USA: Florida...
TCAGCGATCGCGTTGTGACTGGCGAGGGAGTTTCATTCCAGTTCCCATTGCCGGCCCCGCAGTTGCGAGGCCGCCGCAGGTCCGCTGCCGAATGATTGTCATTAATGGCATGGTGACTGGTAAGCGATCCATGGAGGCACCCGGCGCTAGGGAAACTGCCACCCACGGGCAAGAACTCTCCAGCTTTTTCGCGGCGATCGCACTTTGGCTGTCACTTGAAGCGTCGCCCCGTTGTCCCCGCACTTAACCGGGCCATCGTGCTTTTCGTCACGCGTATCTCGCCGAGTCTTTTTACACCGATCGCATGTTCACTGGTCAGCATCAGTTCGGGTTTGAAGCGTGCCAGGACGCTGAAGCCGTCGCCTTTCCGTCATATGGAACAAGCCAATCTTTCATCACCGATCACATAGTGACTGGGCATCGACTTTTTCGTGGTGGGAGCGGTGTGAGGCTTGGACTTACGGGTACAACTTCAGGTAGGGCACGGCGAGTTTTGACGTAGGGGAAACTGCGCACTACAAGTTCTCGTTGTGAACCCTGATCTCTTTCTGCTCAGCGACCTGTTAGCCGAACTTGCCTTACGGCAACTCCCCTGTGGAGGCTGGGCTGCTCTTGCCTCGTCCTCCCAACCGGCACTTGAAGCGACGTGCTACTCCACACTAGCGGTTGGCCTGGCTGCGCTTCCAAGCTACGTCGCTCATGCACAAGAATTCTTGCTGCGCACGCAAAACCCAAACGGCAGCTGGCCAGCATTCCAGGGTGATGAGCAAGACGGAGCTTGGGTCACTGCGCTCGCTGTGACCGCACTTCGAGATCTCGTCCCTGCGATACCCGCTAGACTGAAGGCTTTTCACTGGCTGCTGGAGTGTGTTGGTAGGGAAGGTGATTGGTTCTGGAAATGGAAGTTTCGAACCGCAGATCGCCACGTTCGGTTTGATCCGGACAAGTTCGGGTGGCCATGGATTCCCGATACTCTCAGTTGGGTTGTCCCCACGGCATTCTCAATTCTGGCTCTTAACCAACTACCGTGCGCGTGCGGCGGTTTTGAGAAAACGCCGTCCCGCGTCGAGCGCGGCATCGAAATGCTGCTGGATCGTGCTTGTCCTGGCGGTGGATGGAACGCGGGTAACGGCGTTGTTTATGGAGTAGTGGTTGCGCCACATCCCGATGACACCGCGATTGCGCTCTTGGCTTTAACAGGCCGAAAACAGGACCCGCTGGTACAAAGCGCGCTGCAATACCTGGTGAAGACTGCACCAACTGTTACAGCGCCTTGGAGCCTTGCCTGGGCAATTCTTGCGCTCGCAGCTTATGGCCAAGGGATCGATTCTCTTTACAAGTCCCTCATTGCGCTGCCTCATCTCACCAAGACCGAAGACACCGGCACACTTGCGCTGGCTTGTCTTGCGCTTGATTACCAGCGCACGCTGTCCGCTCTCGGAGTGGCGGCGTGAATCCGACGCGACGAGACTTTCTCATCAGGAGCGCGGGTCTGGCGGCCGGCGCTTGTGTTTCCGCCCCTTTCCTTCTGCCGAAGTACCATGTCGATCGGCGGCCAAAGCGGTCACGAGTTGCGGTTCTGCATGCCGAGCGGTACTCACAGAAGCTGGACCAGATCCTTGCTGCCGGTCTGCGGCTTTTTCCTATCGATGTCCGCGGTAAGCGGGTGATTCTCAAACCCAATCTGGTGGACTACGCGCCTGGCGACGCAATCAACACACATCCGCTCTTGGTACTCGCGGCAGCAGAGTCGTTCCGGCGCATGGGCGCCGACTCCGTGCTTGTGGCCGAGGGACCGGGAAATCAGCGGGACACGCAACTTGTGCTCTCGCAGAGCGGTTATCAAGAATCTTTAAACGACGAAAAGATTCGATTCGTCGATCTCAACCGCGATCAGTTGATACACACTCGCCTTCGCGCAAGCTACACGGGAATGACGCACCTATGGCTGCCCCGTACCGTGCTGGAAGCTGATTTCCTGGTTTCCATGCCAAAGATCAAGACGCATCACTGGTCGGGCGTCACCTTGAGCATGAAAAACATGTTTGGCATTGTGCCAGGGGCACGGTACGGGTGGCCGAAAAATATTCTCCATTGGAAGGGCATTCAGGAGAGCATTCTGGACATCTGCGCCACTGTTCCGATCCATTTCGTCATCGCTGACGGCGTCGTCGCTATGGAAGGCAATGGCCCTCTCAATGGAACTCCTCGCCACCTGGGAAAGATCGTTCTTGCAGATGATCAGGTTGCAGCCGACGCCACCTGCGGACGGCTCATGGGATTCGATCCCGGCAGCATTGTGCACATCGCGGTGGGCGCTAAATTTCTAGGTAACGCTTCGCCGGAACGGATCGAGCAGGTTGCGGAGAACGTCCTTACTTCCCGTAATCCTTTTCAGGTGGTACCTGAGTTTCGTCAGCTCTACACGGGCTTTTAACGTGGCCTCGGAGCCACAATCGTGATGTTGTATGGGTTGACAGTTAGTTCAGCTCTTGGTCTTCAGTTGTGCTACGGCCGTCGAGCACTGAAGAAATTGTTTCACCAATTGCGCTTTGACTGGAGTCTATACAGCAGGAAGGATCACACGGATGTGGAAGGAAGCTGGACCTGCCGTTAGATTGTGATTTCGCCGTTTATATACGCACGCAATGCTATCTCGGGGTAGCGCACCAAGCGTCCGATTTTTCGGAAAGGGGGCCCCTGCCGCTGCCCTTCGTGCTGCTTCATGCGCCACTTGCGCAGTTGGGAAAGTGATACTTGTAACATCTCTGCCACTTGGTCTTCGGTATACATCCGTAGCGATTGTTCCGTGTGGTGGCCGTTGCCGCCCTGTCCCGGCCCCACCAGCCGTGGCTCCGCGCGGTTTGGAGCTGGTCCTGAGTCTAGGGCAGTTGGCAGGCTTTGTTCGTGTGCGGAATGAGGCGTTGGCCGCGTGACTTGAAGTGCGTTGCTTGACGTTCTCATCGTAAACTCCAGTCTCTGAGATCTTCCTTGTAACTCCGAATGCGTAGATGGTCAAAACAGTAGGCGCCAGAGCCGGGACGGGCTGTGGCGCCGGACTAACTCCTACTACTGTTCTGAGCCTGCTGCCAATTGTGGCCGCGCGGGAGGGCTCTGCCTTGAAATCCGCGTTGCCGAAATGACCTGCATGCGCTGGCCCCGCATGGACGCGGCGTGCTTTGCCCGAACGCCTTCGGTTTTGGCGGCGCGGCTGCAAACCCTCGCCTTCCGGCCCTCCGCCGTCGCCAGAATTTCTTTCTGCTCGGACTCGATCAACTCCTGGGCACGTTCCAAGGCACGCTGCTGGATATGTACGTACTCCAGGGAGGTGTCCCGATCCATGTGCCCGAGCTGCGCCATCATCACCTCCAGCGGTACCCCCGCTTCGGCGCCCCAGGTGCGGAACGTATGCCGAAGGTCATGAAAGCGGAATCCCGGCATCTCGCACTCCGCCACCAGCTTTCGCCAAGATCGTGTCCAGGAGAACATCGGCCGATTCACGTCCCACTTCGCGTCCCGGTGTTTGTGGTAGTAACGGGATTGCATCCGTTGCAGGGGCAGCAAGTAGTGCTGCAGCTCAGTTGCGCCCAAGGCGTGGGCGCGTTCCAGGAGGTGCCGCAGACCCCATTGCGCCAGGGCCATCAAGCGCGGCTCGCGCTGCCCGCGGTTCTTCGCGATCTCACGTCGAATTACCAGTCTCCCATTTTCCAAGTCGATGTCGCCGAGTTGCAACCGTCGGATCTCACCGCCTCGGCAACCGGTGCCGATCGCTACTGCGGCGCACCACATGGCTACCTGCCAGTACTCATTCGCTTTTGCCGTCTCGATAATTTTCATTACTTGCTCTTTGGCGGCGCACTTGCCGACACGCGATTTCACCTGCCGCAGTGGCTTGTAGCCGGCGGCCAGGTCGCCTGTCCAACAGTGAGCGAACTTCAGCATGTTGCGCAGCAGTTGCATTTCGTAGTTCACGCTGCGCGCAGTCACCGGCTGCTTCATGGTCTTGCTCACATGCTGACGTCGCTGCTGCTGATACTGCTGAATCATGGGCAGCTTGATCGCCTTTACCGGCAGCTGCGAGCCGAAGAACTTCCGCACCAAATTGAACATGCGCCGTTCACGTTCGATGGTGATGGCAGCGCTACTGGCGGCCTTCCACTCAAAGTAGAGGTCGGCGACGCGGCTCAGGGGCAGCTTGCCCATGTCTTCGGATTGAGTTTTGATTTGCTCGACTTCTTGTTGTGCATGGGCGAAAAAATCGAGCTTGATGCCGAGCGCTTTCGCCGGGTCAGCGGTCTCAGTGTTCTTCTGATGTTGTTTGCCGCGGGCATCGCGCCAGCTGAACCAGATGTACGGAGAGTCACTTTTCCAGCGCAGGCCGCGCGGCAACTTGGGGCGTTTGCCGTTCTTCATGGGGCATGTTTTCCTACGGGTCGCCCGTTTCGTCAAACGCCGCCGAAAGTTGGCGCGCTACAAAAGAATGCGCTTGCCAGTGGGAGCGATTGTCACCGAGATGCAGCAGTGTTCCCCGGTGTACGCGAACCAAATGTTACCGGTTTTTGTTACCGGTCGGTCTCTTTCGGGGGTGTTTCAGGAAATCCGGAGAAGTAAGTCCTTTAGAATGATTGGCTGCCCCCCAGGGATTCGAACCCCGATATGCTGATCCAGAGTCAGCTGTCCTGCCGTTGAACGAGGGGGCAGCGAGATGAGCGGTATGGTGGCGCAGGATCGCACCGCGCCACTTCGATTGTATGGTCAGCATGAATGCAGCGTCAATGAAAGTTCGCGCTTGGGTCTGTCCTGATTTGATTAAGACATTACCCGCGCTTTTGCCGTCTCCACCAAACCTCGCGGGTTACAATCGCCATACAGGAGAGCATTATGTCGTCGATGCTGGGTAGCATTGCTATCGCACCTGATGCCGCAGAGGTTGCGCGGCGCCCGCTGGAAGCCGCACAGTGCGCGCTGATTGTGGTCGACATCCAGGAGAAACTGCTGCCGCCAATTTTCAACAAAGACGCGCTGGTGAAGAACTCGCAACTACTGATTCGGCTGGCGAGGATTCTGTCCATCCCGGTAATGGTGACCACACAGTACAGCAAAGGTCTGGGGCCGACGGTCGCCGAGATTACATCACTACTGATTGACGTGCCCAGCACCGACAAAATGGAGTTCGGCTGCTTTGGCAGCGAGCAGTTCCGCGCGCGCCTGCGGTCGCTGCCCGGTGAGCGCAACACCGTGCTGCTGTGCGGCATGGAGTCGCACATCTGCGTCATGCAAACCGCATTGGGCGCGCTGAATGAAGGTTACCTGGTGCATGTGGCATCGGATGCCGTCGGCTCGCGGGCGGAATGGAACTGGAAGATTGGTCTGGATCGGATGAAGGCGGCAGGGGCGGTGATTTCGTCGACCGAGATGATGATGTACGAGCTGCTGCGCTGCTCGGGCACGCCGGCGTTTAAGGAGTTGCTGCCGTATTTGCGGTGACCGAGCTAATTCGCAGATGAAAGCCCAAGTCGGGCTCGCGTCGGGCATTGGCGACTTAGACCAGAACGGGACAGCCATCCCTAACCGACCCGCTGGTCGGTGACGAAAGTCCTCGAACCGAGGGCCGTGCGGGTGTATGCTTTGCGTTTGCGCGGAACCCGCCGCTTGCTCATGCGGCCTTTTTCGTGCATCCAAAGTCACGCGAGCTTGTTTAATCTGCATTCCTAGCTCCCAATTGCAAGCCGCGTTACGGAGACAACCATGGCATCCAGGGTGCAAACCGCAGAATCGCCGGTTACACATACTCCCACTGCGAATTTCGAGACCGATCTGGCGCTGGAGTTTTTGCGGGTCACTGAAGAATCCGCCATAGCGGCCGGCAAGACCATGGGGCAGGGCAATCGCAAGCACGCCGACCAGGTAGCGACGGAAGCCATGCGCACGGTTATGGATTCGGTGCCCATGGACGGGACCATCGTCATTGGCGAAGGCGAGCGCGACGAAGCGCCCATGCTGTACATCGGCGAAAAGGTGGGCAAGCACGACGGCGGCAGCTACCCGGCGGTGGACATTGCCGTCGATCCGCTCGAGGGCACTAACCTGTGCGCCACGGGATCGCCGGGCGCCATCACCGTGCTGGCGGCCTCGGAAGGCGGGGGATTGCTGCACGCGCCCGACTGCTATATGGAGAAGATCGTGGTGGGGCCGTCGTGCCGCGGGGTGGTCGATCTCGAAGCGCCGGTAGCCCACAACCTCAACGTGATTGCCAAGGTGCTCGGCCGGCGCGTGGAAGACCTGGTCATCATCATTCTGGACCGGCCGCGCCACGAGAAGCTGATCGGAGAAATTCGCAAGGCGGGTGCACGCATCCGGCTGATCTCCGATGGCGATCTGTCGCCGGGAGTTGCGGCCGCCATGCTGGGCTCGGGGGTGCACGCCGTCATGGGTACCGGCGGCGCTCCGGAAGGCGTGATTACGGCGGCGGCGGTACGCTGCCTCAACGGCTATATGGTTGGCCGCCTGGTGGGCTATACGCCGGAGCAGGGCGAGCGCATGAAGGACATGGGAATCTCCGATCCAAACCGCATCTACACGGCCGATGAACTTGCCCCCGGCAAGAGCATTATTTTTTCCGCGACCGGCGTTACCGACGGGCCGCTGCTCAAAGGCGTTCGCTTCTTCGGCGACGGCGTGCGTACGACCTCGCTGGTGATGAAGCTGAGCAAGGGCAAGGTGCGCTTTATCGAGTCGATCCACCTCGACAAGCGTCCGGACGCGAAGGTCAGGATTCCGGAACGCTAAGAGCAACGACCCCGCCCAGACAAAAGAAAGCATGGCCCTTGACTCCGTCCGGCGCAGCCGATCCCGCTCGGGTTGACACACGAGGCATCCGGTTTGCTGTGCCGGGGGTAGCACCTGCGACAGCCGCGCTACTCGTGTTCCGATGTGGCTCCCGGCCCAAAGCAACTCATCATTTTCTGCTTGCTTCTTTATAAAGAAGAGTAAAATCCGAGTTAGAGGCGGACGGTACCTGCGGTTGGGGGAGGCTCCATCCGGAGAGGCTTGGCATGAACGTCCATATCAGTTACAAGATTTCCAAAACACCCGACCTCGAAAAACTAATCAAACAAGAAGTGGAAAAGCTGGGGCGGTACTTGCAAGTGTTCCGTCCTGACTTGGTGCACCTCAAGGGGATCGTCTCGGAAAACTCGGTCCGGCAGGGCATCGGAGTCTCGCTGAACCTGCGGCTGCCGTCCGGGCAGATGGCAGCGCAGGAGACCAGTGCAACGGCGAGCGCCGCGATCAAAGTCGCTTTCGACGACATCACCGAGCAGGTGAAAAAGCACAAGCAACTGCTGCGTAACCAGCATAGCTGGCCGCGCCGGGACGGTCCGCGGCGGGCGGTAATCGGGACTGTCCCCTTCGAGGAGACGGTGGCGGCGGTGAAGCCGGAGCAAGTCTCCGCCGAGGACATTTCCAAATACATCGATGTCAACTTGCCGCGCTGGAAGCGTTTCATCGAACGCGAGCTGCGCTATCGCGAGGACCAAGGCCAGTTGCAGCCCGATCAGGTTGCGGTCGAGGACGTGGTCAATGAGACCATTGCGAATGCGCTGGGCGAGCATGACAAACCGGAGCGGATGAAGCTGGAACCCTGGATGCATCGCCTGGCGATTGAGGCAATCACCCATCTGGCAGCGGACAGTCAAAGCCCATATGGCCAAGAGAACGCTCAGACATCCGGTGACGCGGTGCTGCAGTTCCAGAAGCCGGAGCCATACGCGCCCGAGGAAAATGTCATTGCCGATCCCGCGGCCAACGATCCCGAAGAGCTGGCAGCGCGGCGCGAGCTGATCAGCCTGGTATCGTCGGCTTTGCGGGACGCGGGACGCAGCGAGCGGGAAGCGTTCATCTTCTACACCATCGAAGGCTTCACCCTCGACGAGATCGCCGATATCACAAGTCACACCGTGGAGGAGGTGCGAGCGGCCATTCGCCGGGCACACGAGCATCTGCAGCGCGCCTTGCCCATCAAAGACCCTCTAAAAGACAAACTGGTGGAGTACTCAAAAAGCGCCTGAGCACATCGTAACCAAACCTGTAAACAGGAGAACCGGAATGATCACACGCGATGACATCCGTGAACTGGCTAATTTTCGGTCGCCGGAGGGCTGCGCGGTCTCGTTTTACTATCAGCCCTCGACACCGCTCAACAAGTCTCATCGGGAGGAAATCATCCAGGTAAAGGACATGATCCGTCATGCCCTGCAGGAAGCATCGAAGAACGGTAAGAACGGGTCCACACGCGGCGATCTGGAGCGTATCGCCACCCTGATCGATCCGCTGCATGGCAGCGGCAAAGCCAAGGCGATCTTCGCCTGCAGTAAAGAAGGCTTTTGGCGTGAGTTCGACATACCCGCGCAATTGTTGCGATCCAGAATTGGGGTGAGCCAGCGCTTCCGCCTGAAACCATTGGCCGCGGTACTGGATGGCGAGCAACGGGCCTGCGTCGTGCTTGCCGACCGCACCAAAGCTCGCGTGTTTCAGTTAGTGAACGACGAGATCAGCGAGAAGCAGGACTTCGTCAACGAGCTGACCCGGCGCGGCAAAAGCGACGGTTGGGGGGGCTATGACGCGGGGCACGCCGAGCGCAAGCAGATGAATGAAGCCCTGCAGCACTTCAAAACGGTAGCCGATTATGTGGAGCGTTATTTTGAGCGCGAAACCCAGGCTCGCCTGCTGATCGGCTGCCGCGACGACGTCTGGTCGGAGATCGAGCCGCAATTGCAATCGCAAGCCAGGCAGCGTCTGGTCGGGCGTTTCCGCATCGACGCCAAGGTAGCGACGCCCGAGCAGGTGAAGCAAATGTCGCGCCAGCTACTGGCGGAGTATTCCGCCAACATGAAGCAGAGTCTGATTCGCGAAGTGATCGGGGAAGCGCATCGCAACGGCCGCGGGGCGATTGGCCTGCGACGTGTACTGCGCTCGATGGAGCAAGGCGAGGCGCTCACTCTGCTGCTCGGATCCAACTTCAGCGCGCCCGGGGTGAAATGTTATAACTGCGGGCACATGGATATGCACGCCAGTCCCAACTGCGCGGTTTGCGGGAAAGAGAACACCCAGCTTGACGACATCGGCGATGCGATTGTGGGCCACGCGATCCGCACCGGTGTCGAGCTGGTCTACATCCCGGATGACGAGGAGTTCGATCGCATTGGCCGGATCGCTGCTTTATTGCGCTTCCGGGCCGATCAGAACGCGCCATCGAAGGCCGCCAGCTAAATCTCGCAATCCGGAAAAGGAGGCACAGCGAAAGCTGTGCCCCCTTTTTGTTGTGATTCACCGGTCGCGTTGACCGAGCAGAGCGCCGCCGGAATTGCGGCCTGAGGAAAGTGCTACGTTGCGGCGTCACATTCTTGCCATCCCAATCGTCAGTCGCGAACCGTCCAAGCTGAACTGAACAGGTTTTCGTGCATCAGAATGCAAAACGAAGCTCCCTTAAGAGAGCCGGGCCAACCCTCACTTTCAAAGCCCCATCCGAGATAGCAGTCTGAGATCGCGGCTAAAGTCCAATCCGCGGTTGCCGAACAGATATCTGTGAGAGACGCGAACAGTGCAGCGGAGAAGTTCCCCTGCAGATAGCTCAGAAACGGTAAGGTCTGCCCCACATGACGATCCCGCATGACATACTTTTGACAATGGCGTTGGGCATCCCTGCGATGCTGCTTCACGAACTTGGACATATTGCGGTCGCGTTGCTCTGCGGGGTGAAAGTGAAGAAAGTCGGTCTGTCGCGAGTCGGCCTGTACACCGTCCGCGAGGCGGGGCCAAGATGGGCGAACCTTGGCATCTCCCTGGCGGGTCCGCTGTTCAATCTGTTGCTCGCGGTCGCACTGAGAGATCTGCTGCCCACGTTCGCGTTCGTGAATCTCATCGCCTTCCTTTTCAATTTGCTGCCCATCCCGCACTCGGACGGCCGGCGCATCGTCGCGCTTCTCGGGGAGCACGGCGCCATCACCGGGGCAGGCACACGCCCCGAACACTTGCCGGGGACACCGGTTTAGGGCGTGTTAACACTAAACAGAGACCTGAGTGCTTCCACGATTAAGGCGAAATAAATAAAGCCTAGGAAGATCACATCCAGCTTTTCAAAGCGCGAGA
>Ga0335079_10011345_pt1 | contig 10148 bp, 8 predicted proteins | sample Lox_Sample_33_FD_206719 | JGI IMG/M metagenome (GOLD analysis project Ga0335079, IMG submission 206719) | Soil microbial communities from Loxahatchee National Wildlife Refuge, Florida, United States - Lox_Sample_3.3 | ecosystem: Environmental > Terrestrial > Soil > Wetlands | place: USA: Florida...
ACCACGTGTTGCGCCTTGGCCGCGCGTCCCACAACTTTCGCGCGACGATGCTCCGCAATCAGCATCTCGCAATGCGCACGCGTCTCCGTCAGCTTCTGCTCCAGCTTGTGTAGCGCCTGCCGCAGACTGTCGGCCTCGTGCTTCTGGTCTTCAGCCTGCGTGTTGAATCCCACCGCGAGCTGCTCCTGGCTCAAGGCGCGTTCCAACGCCGCGCGGGCGAGGTCGTCCTGGTTCTTCTGCACGGCAAGCTCCGCCTTGCGATGCCACTCCGCCGCCTGCTGTTCGTGCTCGGCCTTCTTCTTCTCCAGCAGATGCTGATCCGCAATTGCGATCGCTACCTGTGTCTTCACCTGCATAAGTTGGTTCTCCATATCCAGGACAACCTGTTTCAACATCCGCTCCGGATCTTCGGCCTTCTCCACAAGCTCATTCAAATTCGCTTTCAACAGCGTGCTTACTCTATCCAGCAATGACATATTCCCTCCTCCTCGTTTCCGAATCTCGATCCCCACACCTTCCCGCTAGCCGACCGCTCATTGTGCCGGCGGCTTCGTTGTTTCAGTCTTCCCAGCCGGCTTCTCTGCACTCGGTTTGGTCGCCGGCGCAATCTCCGCCATCTCCTTCATCATTTCCCTTGTCATCGCTTGGCTCCTCTGCGTCACCTTGGCCATCACGATCGGCATGAACTCCTGCGCGATCGTCGGCTGTGCATCCAGCAGATGCTGGCCCGCCGGAGAGCTGTAGAACGCAATCAAGGCATCAACATCGTCCTTGCTTAGATGCTTTTGATAAATCCCGCTCATATCGGTCATCATCTCGTCCGCAGGATACAGATCCATAGCCTTCCCGACGTACTTGCTGATCACCGCTTGTATTTGTTGACGCTGCTCCGGCGTTAGCTTCGTTCCTGTCGGCAGACTCTGTTCCGTCTGCTTCACTGCCGATTGAATCTGCTGCTGCACCATCGATGGCACGATCTGCCGCATCGACTGCACCTGCTGCTTGATTCGCATCACCTCGAACAGCTTGGTCAACTGCTCTTGCGATGGTTGTTGATCAGCCGCAATGGCAGGTGTTGAAGCTGCCTGCCTTGACGCCTGTTCCGCCAACTGCTGCGCGCTCTGCCCAGAAACTCCGGCCGAAAAAAGCATCCCCGCCACGCCGACCAGTACCACATTCAAAACTCTGCAAATCATCCCTTCCTCAACTTTCTTCAACATCCAGTCCTCACCTGTGACTCCTGGGTGCCCCAGGTCTCGATTTTGAGACCTGGGATACCCACCTGTACTGACCTCAGGAAGCCGGCGTCTGGCCTTTTCCCGCTTCACCGTTCGTTGCCGGCTTCGTTTTGATCCCCTGCACATTGGACATCAACTGCTTGATATCCATGCCGCTCAGCGCCTCAAACAGCGCCGGCACCTGCGCCGCAATCTTCGTCATATCGCCGGTAATCTTGTTCGCTCCGGCAGCGCCGTTCTCGCCCGTGGACACAATGGTGATCTTGTCCACCTTCGACAGCGGCTCCGACATCGCGCGCACTACATCAGCCATGTTGGTCAGCAGCTTGTCCACAACCGCGGCCTGGTTCCACTCCTGGTACGCCTCAGCCTTCACGTTCATCGCCTTCGCTTCAGCCTCGCCCTTCTGGAAGATGATCGAAGCTTCCGCTTCACCCTGCGTCCTGATCGCAGCAGCGCGGCCCTCGGCTTCGGCGGCCAGCCGGTTCTTTTCGGCAATCGCGAGCGTTTCGATGCGCTGACGATTGACTTCGGCTTCCTTCAAGATCGTCGCAATCAGTTCCTTCTCATGCCGCGTGATCTCGGCCTCCTGGACCTTGATCTGGCCTTCTTTCTCTACTTGCTGCACCTTCACCTGCTCCGCCGTCACCTGCTGCTGCATGACGTTGGTCTGGATCTCGTACGCCTTATCGGCCTGCGCCTGCTGCTTGCGGCTCTGCTCGGCAAACTGCGCCTTGGAGATATCGAGGTCGCGCTGCGCCTGTGCTTGCCGCGACTGCGAAGCCGTCTCCGCAATCACCCGCTCCTGGTCGGCCTGCGCCTTCGCCACCGCAGCTTCGCGCAGAGCAGTCGCGCGCTTGATCGCCGTGTCGCGCTCCGCATCGGCCTGCGCCATCTCGGCGTCTCTCTTGATGCGCGCAACGTCGGGTTTGCCCATGTTGGCGATGTACTCGTTCTTGTCGCGCACTTCCTTGATGGTGAATGAAATCACCTCGAGCCCCATCTTGCTCATGTCTTCCGCGCAGGTCGCGCGCATGCGCTCGCCCACCATCTCCGGCTCTTTCACAATCTGCTCAACCGTGAGCTGGCCGATGATGCCGCGCAGATGGCCTTCCATCACCAGGCGGATCAACCCTTCGCGCTGCGGCGGAGTCTTCGTCAAAAACTGTTCGGCGGCCGTCAGAATCGATGCCTGGTCGCTGCGCACCTTGATCTGCGCAACGGCTTCCACCGTCACCGCCACGCCTTGCTTGGTGTAGAGATCCTGCTGCGGAGCCACATCGAAGCTCATCAGTTCGAGACTCAATTCGCGGCAATTCTCCACCATGGGAAAGATCACCGTTCCGTGTCCCTTGATCACCCGAGGCCCGCGAAAGCCGTACACAATCAGTGCCTCGTTCGGGCCTGCCTTGCGGTACATCCTGGCCAGTATGCCCATCAGGAAGATCAGCGCCAATACTCCCAGACCGACAAAGAGAATCATTTCATTCGTCATTCGATCCCTGTCCTTTCAACAGGGGTTGAATTCGGTTGATGGTTAAACGCAGCCGTCAGTGATCAGTGCTCAGTTGTCAGCAGCGTGCGCTGCCAACTTCTTCGGCTGTTCACTGCACTGTTCATTCCTTCGCTCTACGTCTGTTCTTTGGAAAAAGCTTGGCCAGCAATCCCAGCAGAAAAATCCCCACCAGGACGCCCATTTCCGTAATCAACGCAGTTGAGTTGCTCATACATCCCGGTCCTTCGGCCGGGCACAGCTTATTGGGTTTGCTTGCCTTCTCTAGAAAACCGGAACTTAGCTCTTGGTAGTCTGTTCCCTGTTCCCTAATCCCTGGTCCCTGTACTCCAGATCGTCCCACCGCTTTACGTACGCAATCCCTTTCTCATACCGGATCACGTAAACCTCTGCCTCTTTCTCGAGCGCTTCGCCATCTTCAGAACGCGCAATCGCCGATCGCGTCGAGCCCAGTTGTTCGTAAACGATCTCTCCGGTACCGCCCGTACGAATAGGTGACGAAATGCGCCCCACCACCCCGACCACATCCGTTTCGAACGCCGTCAACTCGCGCTCATGCGGCATCAACACCTTGGTCAGGAACATGAAAATGATGGCCCCGCCCGCAATGCCGCAGATCGCCGCCAGCGCCACCACCACGCCCGCCACAAAACTGCCGTACTTCGTCAGCAGATAGCCCGCCGCGCCGAACCAGCAGAGAAAGATCATGATCGAGAACGCATTCCACCACGGAACCTCCGGCCCCGCTTCCACTCCCGTGCCGACCCCGTTTGTACCCGCCGCGTGCACCGCGCCCGCTCCATGCGGAATATGCACGTGCGGAACGTGCCCCGCATGGGGTACATGAACGTGCGGAAGATGCGTATGCCCGCCAAAGTGCCCCATGCCACCCAGCAGAGAAACAAAGCTCAGCATCAGCCCCGCAAGAAAACAGACCAGATAAAATGTCTCCCAGTTCATACGCTTGCCCCCAAATGCCTCAGTCCCTGGTTCCTGTCTTTTCTGATCCCTGTTCCCTAATCCCTGATCCCTGCTTCTTCAGCACTTCCATCAGCCTTGGCATCAGCCCCGGCGTATCCAGAATCGCTTCCAGCAGCAGCAGGCACTCCCGCGACCGCTCATGCTGTGCCAGTGTCAGCAGCGCGCTCTTCAACTCCGGATCGCGCCGGAACCGCTCCGCTCCCGAGACCAGCCACATATCGAGCTTGTCTTCCTGCACATTGCGCAGCTCGCTGATCAGCTCCGGGTGGTAGCCCTCCGGATCATCCACCAGGTACCCCGGATGCACTTTGAAAAACTGCGCCAGGATCTGCCGCGTCGTGTTCGTCAGGTGCGGCCTCGTTCCGCTCTCAATCTGCGAAAGGTAGCTCTGGCTGATCTTCGATCCCGTCTCCGCCTCGATAGACCGCGTCAGTTCCAGCTGGTTCATCGCGCGGTTCAGGCCCCGTAAGCTGCCTTCCACCTCGCGCAGATACCTGATTTTTTCTCCCAGTTTCATCGATTTCCGTATGCCATCACTCTCGAGTTCAATTGCAAATCGCAATAACAGTATCGCGATTTGCAATATAAGTCAACAAAAACCGACTGCTCATCACACGGTACCGGTAACTCTATTTCCATCATTTAGTTACGAGAACTGGGCTTACACTTCATTCAAAGTGCCTGCCCCAGATCAGCGCCCTCTTCACGGTCTTCACGAGGTTCACCAAAAGCCCGGTCAACCTCCGTCATCCAAAAACTTCCTTCAACTCCCGCGCATTCAGTAGCTTCCCATTTGCAGCCGTTTGCAGATAATTTCTATCGTCCGGCGCACAATGCGGTGGAATGCGTGCTGAACTTGAATGACACCAGTCGAGTAAAGCGTTTGTTTCCAAATATTTGAATGCTAAACCATTTAGATACAAATATTTGAAGAAGGTCATTCTATGTAAGCCGCTGAAAATATTAGGCCTTCGTCCAAATACCCTGGGGGGAGGGATAGGCAAGGGCGCAAAAAAGGAAGACCCTCCGGCCAATAGCTGGAGGGTCTACAAGCGCGATTCAAGACGTATACGCGATTATGCCGTGCGGGTTGGCTTGTGCCCCCACCACCCGTAGTACGCGATGAACAGATAGCAGATCAAAGGAATGAAGAACGCATGCTGAATCCCAATCTTGTCAGCAGCCGCACCCAGCGCCAGAGGCACGATCGCTCCGCCAACGACGGCAGTCATGATCAATCCCGACCCCTTGCTTGTCATCGGCCCGAGACCGGCGATGCCCAGCGCAAAAATATTCGGGAACATGATCGAGTTGAAGAAGCCGCAAAGCACCATGCTCCAGATCGCCACCTGCCCGCTCGTCATCATCGAAACGATGATCAGAACAGAAGCCGCGAATCCGAAGAAGCCCAGCAGCTTGCCCGATTTGATCTTGGTCAGCATCCACGATCCCAGCAGGCGGCCTACAAGTGCGCCGCCCCAATAGAGGGAAACCAGGAACGATGCCGTCTTCGCGCTGTCGATGCCCTGCGTTTTGAAGTAATTCACGGCGATCGAAGCCAGCCCTACTTCAACGCCAACGTACAGGAAGATACCGATTGCCCCAAGCACTGTGTGCCGATAGCTCCAGATACTGCGGCTCAGGATCGCATCACCCTCCTTGGCCGGGCGAAATTCCTGCGTCTGCGCTATGTGCGGCAAGTGCATGAACGCGACCGCCACACCGAGGATCAGCAGTCCGGCGGCAATCGCAATATAGGGTCCGCGTACCGTGTTCGCTACCGCCGCCTGCGAAGCATCCTCACCAAGGTCGGTGAGGATGTACGCCCCGGCAACCAGCGGGGCAATCGTGCCCCCCAGCGAGTTCAAAGCCTGCGCCAGTGTCAGGCGCACTGGCGCGCTGTGCTCCGGTCCCAGAATCGCAACGTATGGATTCGCCGCTGTCTGCAGTGCCGTCACGCCTGCACCAACAATGAACACCGCAGTCAGGAAGAGAGGAAAGCTGACCATCTTGGCGGCGGGAACAAACAGAATGCACCCCACCACTTGGATAAACAGTGAAACCACCATCGTCCGCTTGTAGCCGATCGTTTCAATCAGCTTTGAAGTGGGCGACGAGAACACGAAGTAGGCAAGAAAGAATGCCGACTCCGCCAGCATCGCCCACGCATACGGAAGCGTGAAGATATGCCGCAGGTGCGGCACCAGCGCCATGTTCAAATTCGTGATGAACCCGAAGATAAAGAACAGTACAGCGACCGTGATGAATGGCCCGGTATAGTTCGGCGTAGTTGCAGCCGTTGCCGGTGTCGATCGAGTTGCCATAGAGTGTTGCCTCCCCCGCTTCCTCAATTAGCCCGGTTAGGGCATGTGCTTGCGCCTGTGCGTTCGTCGCGCTTCTTTTTGCCTGCCAGTTTTCGCTGGAAACCGCTGAATCAGACCGGAAATTCTGGTCAAAATTGCTGCACACAACACTATACGTAAAACCCCGGATTGGGGAAGTGACGCGCCCAACAGTCTAAAAATCAACTTAGCCTGGCTCTTCTGTTCGAAATTGCGTCACATCTGATTTAGACGCAAATGTCTTATCCTCGAAAAAGGACCAAGGAGAAGCGCGTGGCGACCACCACATTGAGCAGCGCCAAGTTAAAGAAAGTTCTTGCCGCCCTCGAGGCAAACTGGCAGGCCGAAATGGAGGGATACCACACCTACCTGACCCTCGCCGATCGCGATACCGATCCCATTCGCGCCCAGGTCCTTCGCCACCTCGCCTCCGCTGAGTGGGAGCACGCCGCCCTCTGGAAAGGCCGCATCATCGAACTGGGAGGGTCCGAACCCGCCTACAACGGCAGCCCCGGCGGCGAGGCCGACTCCCTCGCCAACCGCGCCGGCGGCATCCGCATGGCCCTCCGCCGACTTGAAATCGACGAAAGCCGCCACATCGCAAACTACGGCCGCCAGCTTAAGGAACTGGGAGACGAAGGCTCGATCGCCATCCTCGACCACGTCATTGAAGACGAGAAGGATCACCATCGCGAGCTCGGCTCTCTATTGCGCGGACACTACCAGGCTCCCGCCGGCGCCCCCAAAGTCGACGCCAAGGCCGTCCTGGATGAACTCCTCGCCAAGCGAAACCAGGGCCGCAAACAGGCCGGCGCCTGGATCGGCGACGCCATCTACGGCGTCAACGACGGCCTCGGCGCCATCTTCGGCATCGTCTCCGGCGTCTCCGGCGCCACAGCTGGCGACAGCAAATACGTCCTCCTCGCAGGCCTCTCCGGCATGATCGCCTCAGCGCTTTCCATGGGCTCGGGCGCCTACCTTGCCGCCAAGAGCGAAGCCGAAATCTACCACGCTGAAATCGCCCGCGAGCGAGAAGCCATCCTGTTGAACGGGCCTGAGGCTCGCGAGCTCCTCTCGCTCTACTACCAGGTGAAGGGTCTCCCTGAAGCCGATGCCGACCACATGGTCAACCACATCGCTAGCGATCCCGAGCAGATGCTGCGCGCCCTGGCGAGTGAGCGCCTCGGCACGTCGGAAGAGGCACTGTCGAATCCCATGATCTCGGCGACCTCCGGCGCCATCTCGACTGCCGTCGGCGCACTCATCCCGATCATTCCGTTCTTTTTCCTGACCGGAGTGCCGGCCGTGATCGCCGCTGCTATCGTTTCGCTTATCGCGCACTTTGCCGTCGGTGCCGCGAAAAGCCTTATCACCATTCGTTCTTGGTGGTCGTCCGGCCTCGAAATGACCATCGTTGGCGCTATCGAAGGCGCCGTCACCTACGGCATCGGTATTCTCCTCGGCAAGGGCGGAATAGGCTAGTGGGAGGCTTCATCCCTCTCGGCGATGCGACGCGGCCGCGCCGCCGCTTCGCCGTTGCAACCGTGCTGATCATCGTCCTCAACGCCTGGGTTTTCTTGAAAGAACTGGCCTACGGGGATCGCTTCGTATGGGCCTGGTCCGTGATTCCCGTCCGCATCACGCACGGCCACGGCTGGATCACGATCATGACCTCGATGTTCATGCACGCCAGCTGGATGCACATCATCGGCAACATGATCTATCTCTGGGCCTTCGGTCGTGAGATGGAAGACGCGATGGGCAGTGTTAAATTCACCTTCTTCTATCTGGCCGGCGGCATCGTCGCCATGATGTCCCAAGTCCTCGGTGATCCCTTCGCACGCGTGCCGTGTCTCGGGGCCAGTGGCGCCATCGCTGCGGTAATGGGTGCGTTCCTCGTCACCTATCCGCGCGACCGCATCCGCACCATCGTCTTCTTTCTCATCTTTTTCCGCGTCACCTTCATTCCCGCCGCGCTCCTGATCGGCTTCTGGTTCCTGATGCAGATCCTGAATTTCGGCTCGGTTGCCACCGTGCGGACCGGGGGAATCGCTTATCTCGCGCACATCGGCGGCTTCCTCTTCGGCGTGATCACTGCCCGCCTCCTGGTCACGCCCCGCCAAACCGACTACATCCGGATATAGACGTCTCATCGGCGGAGATAAAGGCATTCACGCCGCTGAATATCGGCATATTCTGTGTGAGAAATCAGTCCCGAAGAAGCGCAACCAGTGCGTTGCGCAAACGGACACACGCAAACTGCAGGACTACAGCTCAGTGTGAGAGGTCAAAGCTGGCAGTTAGGAACCAGCAGCTAGAAGCTGCTTTTCCGCCACGAGCTCCTTCGCCGCGTTCTTCCCCGTGCGAATGCAGTCCGGAATCCCGATCCCGTCATACGCATTCCCCGCCAGCCGTAGACCCGGCAGCTCAGTCACTCGCTCCTTAACGCGTTTCATCCGCTCCTGGTGACCCACCGCGTACTGCGCCATCGCCCGTCGCCAGCGCGAAACCTGCGTCGCCTCCACCGGAACGTGCGGCCCCACGATCCTTGTGCCGAGAATCTCGCTCAACTCGCGCCGCACCGTTGCGATCAGCACCTCGTCGCTCTGATCGAGCAGCGCTTCGTTCTTTGCGCCACCCAGGAAAGCTCGCAGCACTGCCTTGCCTGTCGGCGTACGCCCCACAAACTTGCGGTGGACAAACGTGCACGCCAGCGTCGCCCGTCCCTCCACCGCAGGCACCAGGAACCCAAACCCTTCTGGCAATTGCCCCAACTGTGCCTCGTCAAACACCAGGTTCACTGTGATCGATGAAGAGTAGGGGATTGCCCTTAGTTCATCGCCCAATGCAGCATCTGTCGCCGCCAGCAGACTTCCCGCAGCCCACGCCGGCGACGCCAGGATCACGGCGTCATAAGACTCGACAACTCCATCGGCCTGCAGTCGCCATCCATTCCCATCCCGTTCCAGCCCTCTCACAGCCGCCGACTTCCTCACCCACTGCGGATCGAGTCGCGCCTCGAGCGAATCCACAAGCTGCTGCAACCCACCCTTCAACGTAGTGAAGATCGATCGCGGTCCTCCGGGTCTTGACCCTCCCGGACCCTGCGCTCCGGACGCTCCAGCCGCGCTCAACGCGGCCATCCTCTCCCGCATTTGCTTGTGTGCGGCCAGCATGCCTCGTGTCAGCGATCCATATTGCGCTTCCATCTCAACAAGCTTCGGCAGAACCGTTCGCGCGCTAAGCTGTGTGGCATCGCCGCCATAGATCCCAGAAAGCAACGGATCCGCCAATCGGTCAACCGCTTCTCTGCCAAAGTGCCTCTCCACCAGCGCTGCTACCGACTCATCCTCCCCGCTCGGCCGCGGCGGATGCAGCAACTCCAGCGCCATCTTGACCTTTGTGGCCGGACTGAAGAGGCTCGTTAGCGCCGTTGGCACCAGCTTCGTCGGAATCAGAAACATCAGCCCATCCGGCAAAGGCACCAGCCGGTTCTTCACCACGATGTACGTCTTGCGATTGGCGTCATTCGATGGCGTCAGTTGATCGCCGAGTCCGAGTTCGCGGCACAGCTCCGCTCCCGCCGGCTTCTCGCTCAGAAACGAATCCGGCCCGCGCTCCAGAACGATCCCGTTCACGGTCTCCGATGCGAGCGACCCTCCGAGCCGCTCCCGCGACTCAAACAGCGTGTACTCAACCTCCGCACCCGCCGTGCGTGCCTTTTCCAATTCATAGGCGGCAGCAAGCCCCGCAATTCCGCCTCCGACAATCGCTACCCGCATTCCGACCTCAATCTTTTGATAACACAGGACCCGCGCTTCTGGCCGAACCAAACGGTTCGCAGTCAGGTCGACTGGTCTCCCAATCAGGATCAAGCCCGCGAAATACCCGGCATGTGATTTAGGTCACATGAGCAATGCCCCTCATTTTGCATAATGCGATTGTTGATGCTTTCTGCTGGCGAATGTTGTACATATCGCCAGTGGTATCGAGGAAGAGAAACCGTCGCCTCCTTTCCCACTCCGCTCGTAGCCAGGAGCCCAAATGACACCAGAGCTGATTCATCGCCTCCAC
>Ga0335079_10011349_pt1 | contig 10146 bp, 6 predicted proteins | sample Lox_Sample_33_FD_206719 | JGI IMG/M metagenome (GOLD analysis project Ga0335079, IMG submission 206719) | Soil microbial communities from Loxahatchee National Wildlife Refuge, Florida, United States - Lox_Sample_3.3 | ecosystem: Environmental > Terrestrial > Soil > Wetlands | place: USA: Florida...
GGCGGCGCAACGGCGGCGGCAAGTTCATCGCACGCGGCGAGCTGATAATGGTGCTGCAGGTCCTCATTCCGATGACCATTTTCGTCATTCTTTCGATCTACATCGGCATTTACATCTCAACGTTCCTGTTCATCGGCTTCTTTATGACCTGGCACGGCCGCTATCCGATCTATAAGACAATTCCGCTGGCGCTCCTGGTGCCGGTCGTCTTGTTCATTATTTTCGAAATCTGGTTTCTGGTACCGCTGCCGAAGGGGCCATTCGAGGCTTGGCTCGGCTACTAACGGGGGGTTAGTTGGGGCGTGTTACCAAAAACATGCAAACGACAAGAATCATAATGGCGGGTGGGTGAGCAATCAATCCGCTCGGTTATGTAAGGAGAGGCCATAGTTGGACGCTTTCTTTTTGTTGCTGCACGGCTTCGACGTGCTGTTGACGCCCGCCAATCTGGGCTACATGGTCGTAGGCATTCTGTTCGGCGTCCTGCTTGGCTTCCTGCCCGGGGTCGGCGGCGCTAACGGTATCGCTATCCTGCTGCCGCTGACATTCTCGATGTCCAACACCACGGCTATTATTATGTTGGCGGCGATCTACTGGGGCGCGCTGTTTGGCGGCTGTATCAGCGCCATCCTGTTCAACATCCCCGGCGAACCATGGTCGGTGGCCACCACTTTCGACGGTTATCCGCTCGCCCAGCAGGGCCGCGCCGGCGAGGCACTGACGGCCTCGCTTAGTTCGTCATTCATCGGCGCGCTGATCGCCACTATTGTGCTCACCTTCCTGGCGCCAATTGTCGCCAATTTCGCGCTCGATTTTGGTCCACCCGAATACTTCTCGGTCTATTTGCTGACGTTCTGCAGTTTCGTGGGCCTGGGTCGGCAATCGCCGTCTAAGGTCATCTCGAGCATGATGCTCGGCTTCGCCTTTGCCAGCGTCGGCACCGATGAAATCACTGGGGGTATACGTCTGACTTTCGGTACCGAGACGCTGCTGACCGGTTTTCACTTCCTGATCGCGGTCATCGGCCTGTTCGGCATCGGCGAGATCCTGGTGACGATCGAGAAGGGATTACATTTCGAGGGCCGCAGCGCCAAGATCAGCCCGTTCGTCGTGTGGCAGACCTGGAAAAAGCTGCCGAAATACTGGATCACCATCATCCGCGGCACGGCAGTTGGTATCTGGCTCGGTGTCACGCCGGGCGGCGCGACACCGGCGTCGTTCATGAGCTATGGCTTGGCCAAGCGCTTTTCGCCTGACGGCGACAAATTCGGCACCGGGGTCCTGGAAGGCGTGGTGGCACCCGAGACCGCGGCACATTCTGCCGGCACTAGCGCGCTGCTGCCGATGCTTACGCTCGGCATTCCCGGATCGCCGACCGCTGCGGTGCTGCTCGGCGGCCTGCTGATCTGGGGCCTGCAGCCGGGGCCGCTGCTGTTCGTCGAGCATAAGGACTTCGTCTGGGGCTTGATCGCCTCGATATATCTCGGCAACCTAGTGGGTTTGGCGATCGTGTTATCGACGGTTCCGCTGTGGGCGTCGATCATGCGCGTGCCGTTCTCGATCATCGCGCCTATCATCATCGTGGTCTGCGCCATCGGCTCGTATACGCTGTCGAACGCGCAGGCCGACCTTATCTTCATGGTGATGTTCGGCATTATCGGCTACTTGTTCAAGAAGCTGGACTATCCGCTGGCGCCCATGGTACTGGCGATCGTACTGGGCGGCCATGCCGAGAGATCGTTCCGCCAAGCGATGATCGGGTCGCAAGGTGACCTTTCGATCTTCTGGTCGAACGGGCTGGTCGGGACCATCACTGCGCTCAGCATGCTCATGCTGTTCTGGCCTCTCATTTCGATGATGTGGCGCAAAATACAAGCTGCGGCGAGATCCGGCGCATTTTCGTAGCGTGGGATCAACTGATAGTCTAAGGAAGCCGATTTCCACGGCACCGGGCGGTGGATAACTTCCCCTTTCTTCGTTCCAAGTGTTTACCGCTTTTTCTTGAACGCTCGGGTTTTCCGGAGGAAAAGCAGTTGCGCTCTCAGTGCGTTTTTTGTCTTCGCTGCGGGCGCAAAGCTCAATATAACTCACGACTCGGCTTGATTGCAGATTTTCTGTTTTAGTGTTTGATTCTATTAAGCTTTATCGTTATCCGATTTATTCCACGGTGTCGATAACTGTTTCAAAAATTGGTAAATCTATTCCTCTTTGCCTGCTCGTCCTCGGGCCTGATGATAAAAAAACGTATACTTTACAAATGAATATCATAAAATGTGCAAAATAAAATTTAGAAGTTCACTTACAAAAAATAAGACTATAGTCCAGGGATGAAAAAAAGCGCATTCTGGAAAGCCGATTGGTTCCTCGTGCTGATCGTTGCCATCGTGTTATTTTTGATGGGCGGCGGCGATTTGATTCAAAGCCTGGAGCGCAAGGCTTATGATCTCGGGGTCCAGGCAACGTCACGCATTCCGAGCTCAAAGGTCGCGGTAATCGCTATCGATGACCGCAGCATAGAAAATATCGGACGCTGGCCGTGGTCGCGCGAGGTACACGCCAAGATGATAGACCTGCTTGCGGGTGCCAAGGCCAAAGTCATCGGCTACACCGTTTTTTTTTCTGAGCCCCAAGTTGATCCTGGGCTCAATTACATCAACAAGCTCACGCAGCTATACGCAAATTCGGGTCTAAAGAATCTCGAGGATCCGACAGCGCGACAGGCGGTTTCCCAGATTGGGGATGTACTCAAGGAAGCAGAACAGAATCTCAACACCGATCGCAAGCTTGAAGAAAGCATACAACAGGCGAACAATGTGCTGCTTGCCATGCTGTTTCAGATTGGCGAGCCGATGGGCAAACCCGACCATCCGCTGCCCGAGTTTATTGCCAACAATCAGCTTTCGAATATCGAGGGAAACGTCGCCGAAGCATCTGATGACCTGCTTCCTTTGCCTACTACGAATATACTGATCGCCCCTCTCGCCGAGTTCGGCAAGAATGCCGTAGGCATAGGGCATCTAAATGCAAGTCCCGATGTTGACGGCGGTATTCGCACTGAACCGTTAGTGCTGAGCTATTACGACAAGTATTTTCCGTCCCTGTCCTTGATGCTGGCAGCGAAAAGCCTTAACCTCCAGCCGAGCGACATCGAGGTACGCTTGGGAGAGGGGGTCAAACTTGGCAACCTGAAAATTGCTACCGACCCAAATTTGCAGATGTACATCTACTTTTACAAAGATCGGGACAACCGACCCGCATTTCCGGTGGATTCGTTTTATGATGTTTATGCCGGCAAGATTCCGGCTGACAAGTACCGCGACAAAATCGTGCTGATCGGTGCTACCGCTGCCGGCGTCGGAGCTATGCAAGTAACTCCAATCTCGCCGGCCATGGCGCCAGTGCTGACCCTTGCGCACTCGGTATCGAGCATTCTCCAGGAAGACTTTTTTGTCGTGCCGCGTTGGGGCCCCTGGGCGGAGCGGACTGCATACCTGTTGATCGCGCTTTACCTCGTTTTGCTGCTCCCGAGACTGAAGGCCGGAACCGCGGCATTCGTCACCTTTTCTTTGCTAGCCGCCCTGCTCGGCACGCAGTTCGGGCTTATGGTAGGCAAGACGATCTGGGTAAAGCTTATGCTGCCGGCGACTTTGCTTTTGGTTGGCCATTTAGTGCTCACGACCAAGCGCTTCCTACTGACTGAAAGGGGCAAGGAGAGGTCCGAAGCCGAGTCTGCGGAGTCGAACCGCATGCTAGGGCTCGCATTTCAGGGCCAGGGCCAACTCGACATTGCTTTCGACAAATTCCGCAAACTTCGGCTCGACGACGGCGTCATGGACCTTTTATATAACCTGGGGCTCGATTTCGAGCGCAAACGCCAATTCAACAAGGCGGAATCGGTATATCGACACATGAGCGAATACAAACCGAGTTACAAAGATCTGGAACACAAACTTGCGCGTGCTAAGCAGATGTCGGAAACGGTGATTTTTGGTGGCGCAGGCGCCAGCCATCCCGGCGGTGCGCTGATTGTTGAAGGCGGACGGGTGGAAAAACCGATGCTGGGCCGGTATCAGGTGGAAAAAGAGTTGGGCAAGGGGGCGATGGGTGTCGTATATTTGGGCAAGGATCCGAAAATCAGCCGGGTTGTCGCGATCAAGACCTTAGCATTGTCGCAGGAGTTCGGCGCCGACGAACTGCAAGAGGTAAAAGCACGTTTTTTCCGCGAGGCGGAAACAGCGGGACGCCTCAACCATCCGAATATTGTCACCATATTCGATGCCGGGGAGGAACACGACCTGGCGTATATCGCAATGGAGTTCTTGCAAGGCACGGACCTGGTGTCTCACACCAAGGCGGATAACCTGCTGCCGCTTTCCAAGGTGTTGAGCATCGTAGCCCGGGTAGCCGATGCTTTATCTTATGCGCACGCGCATAACGTTGTTCACCGCGACGTTAAGCCGGCGAATATGATGTATGAGCCTGAAACCGACACGTTAAAGGTGACCGACTTCGGCATCGCCCGCATAACCGATTCCAGCAAGACAAAAACCGGCATGGTTCTCGGGACCCCCTCTTACATGTCGCCGGAGCAATTGGCAGGGAAAAAAATAGATGGCCGCTCTGATTTGTTCTCGTTAGGGGTGAGTCTATATCAGTTGACCTGCGGACGATTACCATTCGAGGGGGATTCCATGGCGCAGCTCATGTTTAAGATTGCCAACGAGCCGCCTGCCGATATCCGTGGCATTAATCCCGATTTGCCTGAATGTCTGATCGCCATCATCAACAAGGCACTTGCAAAGCAAGTGGAAGAACGCTATCAAACGGGTGCGGAAATGGCGCAAGCGCTTAAGCAGTGCATGGCAAATCAGGAAATCGTGAATGTCGGCGTTTGAAAGGGCGTTCGTGGACCTGAGCAAGGCTCTGGAAATTGCTACCGCGACCGACCCGGGGATGGTGCGGTCGCACAATGAGGACAGTCTCGCGGTGGACGCCACAAGCGGATATGTTATCCTCGCCGACGGCATGGGCGGGTATAATGCCGGTGAAGTGGCAAGCGGCATCGCCACTGCCATGCTCGGCACCAGCTTGAAGCAAATTCTGGAAAGTGCCGAGCCCGGCAGGATTGAGCCAGAGAGCGGCGAGACGCTGGCAGTAAAAATATTGAGAGAGCAGATTGCGGGGGCCAACGCGTCGATATATCAGGCGGCGAAGAGTCAGCCGCAATATGCCGGAATGGGGACTACCCTCGTGATCGGATTGTTTTATGATAAACATCTAAGCGTGGCGCATCTCGGCGATTCGCGTCTGTACCGTTTGCGCCGGGATGAATTTAAACAGATTACCCGGGATCACTCGCTGTTGCAGGAACAAATTGACTCCGGCATGATTACCGAGGAAATGGCAAAGTTCTCGCTGAACAAAAATCTAGTGACGCGCGCCTTGGGAATTGACCCCGAAGTCGAGCCCGAGATTCATACGTACGAAGTGGAAGTGGGCGATCTGTACCTGGTTTGCTCTGACGGATTGAGTGATATGGTGGAAGACGACGAAATTCAACTTACGCTTTCAAGCCTGCAAGCCAATTTGCCGCTTGCATCCAGCCAATTGGTGCAAATGGCCAACGATAATGGCGGGCGCGACAACGTATCGGTAATTTTGGTGCGTGTATTACGCCATCTTCCCGCTGGTGCGGACTGGATAAGCCGGATATCATCATGGTTCAGGTTAGCTACGGTGTGAGAATATTATGGCTAAGTTAATTCTGAGCATGGACAACTTGGTTTTGAGGGAGATTACCCTCAGCAAGGAGCGGACTACTATTGGCCGCAAACCTAGCAATGATATCCAGATTGACAATCTAGCAGTGAGCGGCGAGCACGCAGTCATCGTCACCATACTCAATGATTCGTTCCTGGAAGACCTGGGCAGCACGAACGGTACCCTAGTGAACGGCAACATGGTGAAAAAGCATTTCCTGCAAAACAATGACATCATTGAGCTTGGCAAGTATAAGCTCAAATTCATTAGTGAACAGCCAAGCCAGGTGGCTGGGGGCAATTATGAAAAAACTGTGGTGATACACCCCAAACCCGGCCTAAAGACAGCCGAAGGGTTGCCGCAAAATTTGCAGCCTGCGGAGCAGTTGCAACCGCAACCGCAACCGCAGTCGCAGTCGCAAACGCAAACACAACCGCAACTGCCACCGCAACCGCAATTACAGCCACAACCACCTGACACCATTCCTAACGCTGCATTTGCCGTGAAACATGCTGCTGAGACGAAGCCGGTTGAGCGCAGACAGACGGCGAATCAGCTGGAGCCATCGGTTGAGGCGAAATCGGCAACCGAAAGCAAGGCCCCGACCGAAGTGAAACTGGCTGCCGGCACAAGATTGGCAGCCGAGGCAAAACCAGCTACCGAGGTGAAACCGGCGGCCGGCACAAGTTTGGCAAACGAGCTAAGACCAGCAACCGAGATGAAACCGCTCGTCGAAGCAAGACCGGCCGCGGAAATGAAATCAGCCACCGAGATGAGACCGGCGACTGAGGCGAAACAGGTAACTGAGTCGAGACCGGGCGCTGAACTGAGAATCAAGCCATCTGAGCTGAAACCCGCTGTAGATGTAAAACCGGTGCCGGAAGCCAAACCGGCAGAAGCTAAGCCCGTCGAAGCCAAACTCAAGCCGTCTGCGCCTAAACCGGCTGTGGCGACAGCAGAGCGAAAACCTTCAACGCCAGCAGATGTTAAATCGGCTCGCCTTGGAGCGATCCAGATACTAACGGGTCCCAGCGCCGGCAAGGAACTGGATTTGACCAAAAGTCTGACCACCTTGGGCAAACCGGGCGTGCAGGTCGCAGTAATCACGCGCCGGCCGCAAGGCTACTTCATTACCCATGTAGAAGGTGCGACGTTTCCACTGCTTAACGGAAAAGCTCTCGATGCCCAAGCACACCCCTTGAACGATCACGACATCATCGAGCTCGGTGGAATCAAAATGGAGTTCTTTCTAAAATAGCCTGAGCCGTTACAGGTCAAACAAAAGGGGGCAGATGAGTGCAACGCAGCGGAATGCCGCCGCGTTAAGTAACGACGCAGCATTTGGAACCCGCTCACGGCGGACAGTGGGCATTTGGGCGTCAAGGGCTCAGCCGTACCGCCTTCCATTTGATTGCTGTTTCTTTGATTCTTTCACCTCGCGTCACTCAGGCCTTCCTTTTCTTGGCCGCTAACAAGGGTGGGTCGCTTGTTGGACTTTAAAAAAAATCCGGTTCGCATTGTCTTAGGCTTGGTAATCACGCTGGTTTTCATAGGTCATGCGGCAAAGATTTACCAGTTCACATTCTTGGAGCAGCTCGATTCAATCATTTACGACGCCCGCCTGCGGTTCACCATGCCCGGTACCGTTGACAACCGCATCGTCATCGTGGACATCGATGAAAAGAGCTTGGCAGAAGAAGGACGCTGGCCGTGGAGCCGCAACCGCCTCGCACTCCTTGTGGACAAGCTGTTTGACCGTTATAGCGCTGCGATTGCAGGTTTTGACATGGTGTTCGCGGACAAAGACGAAAGCTCCGGACTGTTGGTTTTGGAGGACTTGTCGCAAAAGCAGTTTAAGGACGATCCTCAGTTTCAGGCCGCGCTCGCACGGGTGCGGCCGCAACTCGAATACGACCAGATATTTGCCGCAAGCCTGAAAAAGCACCCAGTACTGTTAGGCTACTACTTTACGAATGAAGAAGTCGCGGGCAAGTACGTAGCAGTCAACACGCTCCCGTCCCCTGTGCTACCCGCAGGATCCTTTCCAGGCAAAGGGATTCAATTTGTCACATGGGATGGCTATGGGGCAAACCTCAGCGAGCTGCAACAAGCCGCAAGTGGTGCTGGCCATATCAACCCGATTTACGATGCAGCTGACGGGGTCAACAGACGTGTACCGATGCTTGCCAAGTACAAAGACGCCTATTATGAACCGCTATCACTTGCTATGGTACGTGCTTTGCTGGGGTTTCCCAAGGTCGAACCGGGTTATGCAACTGATCCGCTTCTACGAATGGGTCTTGGGGCAAAAGACTTTTCCAGGCTTGAATTCTTGAAGGTGGGGCCGCTCCGAATTCCGGTGGATGAGAATGTTGCGGCTCTGGTGCCATACCGCGGAAGGCAGGGCAGTTTCAAGTATGTATCGGCTACGGACGTGCTAAATGACAGGCTGGATCCCGCCGAACTCAAGGATAAGATAGTGCTGATCGGCACCACTGCGCCCGGGCTCAAGGATTTGCGATCGACACCGGTCGGTAGAGCCTTTCCCGGAGTTGAAATCCATGCCAACTTGATCGCTGGAATGCTGGATGGAAATATCAAGGAAAAACCACCTTATGTGCGCGGCGCCGAAGTGGTTTTGCTGGTTTTCGCAGGGATAGGGTTGACGTTGTTGATGCCTTTACTCAGTCCAATAAGATGGGGACTTTTCACTCTGATTGTTCTGCTGTTTGTGCTCACCACCAACATCGTGGCCTGGCATTACGGCAACCTCGTGTTGCCGATGGCAAGCGTGTTGTTGCTGATTCTTGGGCTGTTCGCGCTCAACATGTCCTACGGCTATTTTAAGGAATCACGGATCAAGCGGCAGTTCGCGGATCTGTTCGGACAATATGTTCCACCGGAACTGGTGGATAAAATGAGCGAGGATCCGAAGCGTTACAGCATGGAGGGCAAAAGCCAGGAGTTGTCCGTGCTATTTTCGGACGTGCGCGACTTCACCTCGATTTCCGAGGGTCTTGAGCCTAAAGAACTAGCTGCGTTCGTCAATGAGTATCTAACCACGATGACGCATATTATCCGTGCGCACCGCGGCACGCTGGACAAATATATCGGCGACGCCATTATGGCGTTTTGGGGTGCGCCGGTAAACGACCCGGATCACCCTCGCAATGCAGTGATCAGCGCCCTGGAAATGCAAGCTACCGCGCGGCAGTTGCGCGAGCAGTTCAAGGCCCGCGGTTGGCCGGAAATCAGGCTCGGCGTGGGCATCAACACCGGCGTCATGGTAGTGGGCGACATGGGTTCAGCGGTACGCAAAGCCTACACCGTTATGGGCGATTCCGTGAACCTGGCTTCGAGGCTGGAGGGGCTCTGCAAGGAATATGGTGCAGACATTATCGTGAGTGAAATGACCAAGGACGTGGTCTCCGGCATTGTGTACCGTGAACTCGATCAAGTGAGAGTAAAGGGCAAGGACGAACCGGTACTCATTTACGAGCCGCTAGGGTATGAGGGACAAGTGGACGAGGTGGTGCTGGATGAACTGACGCTGTTTCAGAGGGTGTTGAAACTTTATCGCGCGCAGAACTGGGACCTGGCGGAACTGCAACTGATTAATCTGCGGAAAATGGCACCCACTGCCCACCTGTATCAGCTGTTTCTGGAGCGCATCAAGAAACTTCGCACGAATCCGCCCAAGCCAGGGTGGACAGGCGTTTGGGTGTATGAAACCAAATGAGCTTTCTAGTGTATCAATCATGTGGTTCAGCATTTGCGCTAGAGCCAAATCAGTGGGAATGAATCTTGCGTGCAGCTGCAGCAATCGCACGACTCATGAAAGGCAAGATATTGGTATGCGCATTCACAATCGGCAGCCACTTGCGTTACGCCTCAATGCTCCAGGATAATGATATCCTGATTGATGTAGACACTGATGCGGGCGGACTCGGTTTCCAGGAGCTCACCTGGATCAATCAAGTCTGCGTTAGTCGATGGCGTCTTCACATTGTCGGCGGCAACACTTTATTGATGGATATGGCTGGATGGACGCACAGCAGTGCGATATCCGTGCACGCCAAACTGACGGCGCAAGAGATCTCGAATTACTGCCAGAAAATGCTGCGACACAACCGGATATTTGTGTTTTAATCCGGTATATTTCACCTTGTAGAAATGAGGTTTTGGCCATGAGTACGGTGTTTCAGGCACAACCGGCAACTAAGGATGTCCTTACCGAGAAGCTGAATTTCACAAAAAAATTACAGGCGGTCACCAACAAGATTCATGCTGCCTACAACATTGATGAAATCATGCTCGAGGTAAGCCAGGACATCTGCTCTCTGTTCAATGCAGACCGTCTCACCATCTATACCGTGGCCGATGATA
>Ga0335079_10011350_pt1 | contig 10146 bp, 9 predicted proteins | sample Lox_Sample_33_FD_206719 | JGI IMG/M metagenome (GOLD analysis project Ga0335079, IMG submission 206719) | Soil microbial communities from Loxahatchee National Wildlife Refuge, Florida, United States - Lox_Sample_3.3 | ecosystem: Environmental > Terrestrial > Soil > Wetlands | place: USA: Florida...
TTCCCTTTCGATTTCTCCCACTTCCGGCGAAAAGAACTCCACGGAGGCGCCGCACTCCGTACAAACCATGTGGTGATGGCTGCGGCGGTTGTACTGGTGTTCATAGCGGGCAATGCCGTCGTGGAAAGCGACTTCGCTCGCCAGACCGCATTCGGCGAACAGTTTGAGCGTCCGATAGACGGTGGTGAAACCGATGTGCGCGTCTTTTTTCTTCACCAGGCGGTGCAGTTCGTCGGTGGAAAGATGTTCCCGGGTTTCGAGAAACGTCCGCAGAATGGTGCTGCGCTGGCCGGTCTGCTTCAAACCCACGCGGCGAAGGTGCTGCAGCAATATCCCTTCTGCCTCGCGGATGTTCTCGGGCGAGATGGCCGGCTGATCGTCAATGCGTTTCCGGAGCATATCGGACGGGCGCGGACGGCGCTCCTCCACTCGATCCGCGGACAAAACCATGATACTGGGGGAGATGGGATTACGCCAAACTTTAGAGCTGCGGGAGAAGTGAACAGCCGGGATGCGCCGGTCGACGGCCTGTGTTCGTCAGGTTCGATTCGCCGGTTGTCATAGAGCCGCAGCCCACCTAAAATCTGTCACCAATGCCGTTTTCAGCATCCTTACCGCAAGTCCGGTCGAGAAGCGCACTGCCGAGGCTTATCTCCATCGTTGTTCTGGTCGTGGTGCTGGCAGTTGCCAGCCTCGCTGCGTGGGCGTGGTGGATTGCGCATTCCGCGCTCCCACAGGTAGATGGAGTCGTCGTGATTCCGGGACTGACCGCCAAAGTCAGCGTCATTCGCAACGAACAAGGCGTGCCGGCGATTGAGGCGGACACTCTCGAGGACCTGTTCTTTGCCCAGGGGTACGTGACCGCGCAGGACCGGCTATGGCAGATGGACATTCTTCGGCGCGTCGCCGCCGGCGAGCTTTCCGAAATCATGGGCGACGCTACGCTGAAGATCGACCGCGAACAACGGGTTCTTGGACTGCGGGTAGCCGCCGACGCCGCCGAGCGGGCCATGCTCCCCCGTGATCACGCTTATCTGGACGCCTATGCACGGGGCGTAAACGCGTTCGTCGAGTCCCACCGCGATCGCCTACCCATCGAGTTCCGGGTGCTGTGCGCGCAATCCAAGCCTCTTTATCTGCTGCACTGCCCGCTCGAGGAAGCGGCGAGGTACCGGCCGCGCCCCTGGACGACAACCGATTCCCTGCTGATCGGCGCCAACCTGGCAAAATACCTGAACCACTACAGCTATGCGAAGGCGCTAGTCCGGGAAAAAATCCTGGCGAAACTTGGTCCGGAACTCACCGCCGACCTGTATGTGAACTCTTCCTGGCACGATCGTCCCCCGACTGACCTGCGGCACGCCATGGACCAGGAACCTCCCAGCTCCACTGGAGGCGAAGATGACGATGAAGAAGAAGTGGAACCCGATGGCGCGGCTAAGACGGTGACATCCATCCAGCCGCCGCACGGTTCAGTTACATGGTGGCCGTTTGCTTACCAGAGGCAAGCTGCCGAGCAGGTCCGGCCGGGCTCGAACGACTGGGTTGTCTCCGGGGCACATACAACAACCGGAAAGCCGCTTCTGTCGAATGACATGCACCTCAGCCATCAAATGCCCAACCTCTGGTATGAGGCGCATCTCAAAAGCGGCAACTTCGACGTCGCAGGGGTGACATTGCCGGGCGTCCCCTTTGTGATTGTGGGACACAACCAACGAATTGGCTGGGGGTTCACCAATGTGGGGCCAACGGTGGAAGATGATTTCATAGAAGAGTTCAACGCGCAGGGCCAATACAAGACACCGAAGGGATGGGCGGACCCGCGGCACCGGCAGGAAGTCATCCACGTCAGAGGCAAGACCGACGTGATGCTGGACGTTGTGACCACGCGGCACGGCCCGATCATCACCGACCTGATTCCGGGTGAGACGCGCCGGATCGCGCTGCGCTGGACGCTCTATGACGGCATGGGGCTTGCGTTCTTCGATGTTGATTCCGCGCAGAATTGGGATGAGTTCCGCAAAGCCTTTTCGTCGTTTGCTGCACCTGGACAAAACACGGTGTACGCCGATGTCGACGGGCACATTGGATACCAGGCAACGGGCCGAATTCCCATCCGCGCCGCGGGCGAAGGCAATCTGCCGGTGAGCGGCAGCGACGATGCGCATGAATGGACGGGCTACATTCCATTCGACGACATGCCGCACATTTACGATCCGCCCACGGGAATACTGGCCACAGCCAATGGCCGCATCGCGCCTGACGGGTACAAGTATTCGATCAGCACGGAGTGGGATGCGCCCTGGCGCACCGATCGCATCTATCGCGTGCTCGAATCGGGAAAGAAGTTTGCGCCTGCCGATATGCTGGCACTGCAGATGGATGTGTCTTCGACGTTCGACCACTTCTGCGCCGACAAGTTCGTGTATGCCCTCGATCATGCGGCAAACATCTCCCTGCAAGCCAAGCGGGCCGCCGATATACTGCGCGACTGGGACGGGCGCATGTCGGCCGAATCGGCCGCCCCGACTCTTGAAACCAAAGCGCGCCAAGAACTCATGCGACTGTTGCTCGAGCCGAAACTCGGCGCGGCGGATGAAAGTCCGGCAGCCGGCGGTGCGGGAGCCAATCGGCCGGCGGCGAAAGAGTCGGGCGCACTGAGTTGGAAGAGCTACCGGTGGGGCATGTCGACGGTGTGGCTGGAAAATGTGCTGAGCAAACAACCGGCGCGCTGGCTGCCACCCGGCTATTCCGACTACGGCGCGGTGCTGACCGCGGCCATGGAAAACATTTTGAAGCAGCCGGGCGTTCCCGCGGATCTTGGGAAATGGAAGTGGGGCGGGGATTATGAGGTAGAGATCGAACATCCGATATTAAGCCGCCTACCCCTTCTCGGGCGCTTCACGGGCCCCGGACGGCATCCGCTCAGCGGTGGGCATTCGACTGTCAAACAAGTGGATCGAAACTTCGGCCCATCCGAACGGGCAACCTGGAATTTCGCCGATTTCGACGCCAGCACGTTGAATGTCGTTACTGGAGAGAGCGGGGTGTTCCTCAGCCCGCACTATCTGGATCAGTGGCGGGCGTGGAACATGGGTTCGACGTTCTTGATTCCCTTCTCAACTGAAGCCGTTGAAAAGCATCGCGTGCATGAGTTGACGCTGTCGCCCAAATAGGCCGGGCGAGGCACTGGTTGAGTTTCTAGAAATCGACACCCTTCACGTCGTAGAAGTTGCCGTTCATCAGGGGAGCATAGGTTGGCTCGTTGATGGGAGCGGTTTGTATTGCGTCAGCGACGGGGCAATTGGCATCGACGTCGGTGGTCGCGCAATAGATGTAGAGGGATCCGCCCGGCACAATGTAGCCCTGAACAACATAGACAACGCTCCGCGCGGCGATGGGCTGAATGCCGGTAACGTCTCCATTCACGGGAGGAATGGTCACACCGCCGGGGGGGACGTTTCCCGCAGATGTAGTCAACGTGTTGTAGATCGAAAGGCACCCGCGAACCTCCCCTGCCTGCTGCGAAGGAGCGGGCGGAGCTATTTCCGAGCAGGTTCTTGCGCCGATGAAGAGCTGCCCGTTGGCGCCCATCGAGATCCGGTTGTGATAGCCATCCGTGATAATGACCGGACATTGCTGACCCGTCGGGCAATTTGGGGGTTGAATGGGCTGCATGGTGTTGAGGTTGAGAATCGTCAATACTCCGCAGGTCGGCGCCGCCGTCGTCTGGCCGGTGCAGGGCTGCGAGGGGCTGCCGTCCGAGTAAGGAGTACCGGCCAAATAAACGGTCGAGCCGTCAACCAGAGCCTCGCTGGCCGCCGGCACAGGCGCCGGCGTTCCCGGAGTATTGGTCGTCATGTCGAAAGGCTGCAGGCTGGCTTGCGTGCCGCCGCATTCGGCCCCGCAGTTCACCACAAAGGCCATCGTATCGTCACTGCTGAAGAAGGCCGCCACGGGATGGTCGAGGCTATTGTTCGTGGCGACGGACGGGATCGGGGTGACGACACTATTGCCGGTTCCAATATTGCTGGGTGTGACTACAAAAAGAAAGCAGGGCGTTGTGGTGGAGCATGGCGCATCAGTCGTATCGGCGTTACTGCTGAAGGCAAGAATCCGGTCGCCACCGTTGTTCACCGCCAGATACCGGACGGAAGGAATGTTAACCTGCCCCTGCGGCAGACCCACGTTGGCGCCAAACACTCCGAGGAGCAGAATGGCCCCCTGGGACTCCCCAACCACGGGCGCATTGGGCACGGCAATGTAGGCAACCGAGCTATCGGGCGAGACGACAAAGCTCTCCGTTGGTCCGGGCAAGGTAACGTGCGCGGCATTGGTTTCGGAGATGTTGTTGATGATGCTGAACTGATAATCGGGATTTTCGGTATTGTAACCGCTGAAAACCAGTGTTTGCGCGCGGTTGGGCGTCACCACCATCATGCCCGGGCTTCTCCCGGCTGAAATTGGGTTCAGGCCGTTGGGGTGCACATCATGTTGGGCGTCAACAATATAGACTCCGGGCGTTCCCACGGTGTTCGTGAGAAAGGCCCGGTAGGTAATGCCGCTGGTCTTGGTGCCGCTCTGGGAACCGCTGCCGCCGCACGTCACGAGCAGCGCACTCGAAATCAGCCAAAATGCAGAAATCCGGAGTTTTCTCAAGCCACCAGCTCCAAACGAATACAGATCAATCAATTTCGCGAGAATAGGGATTATAACGGAAAAATGTGAATGGCTTTCCTGGCCGCCCTCCGGCGGCCTTCCCTGGCGGCGCGCAGGATGCCAGAGCAATCTCCGTTCCTGTATTCTCTTGAAGATGGCGCAGACATTTCGCGAACGCTTGCAGAAAGGCCCTGTGCTCTGCGATGGAGCCATGGGCACCCTTCTCTACGCCAAGGGGATCTTCATCAACCGTTGCTATGACGAGCTCAATGTCTCCCAGCCGGACTTGATTCGGGGCGTGCACCATGAGTATCTACAGGCCGGGGCAGAGATTATTGAAACCAACACCTTTGGCGCCAACAGCTTTCGACTGGCGCGCCACAGCCTGGCAGGGCACGTGCGCGACATCAATATCGCGGGAGCCCATGTGGCTCGGGAGGCGGCCAAGAGCTTCGGAGGCTGGGTCGCCGGTTCGGTCGGACCGCTGGGAGTTCGCATTGAGCCGCTAGGCAAGATTGCCTTCGAGGAAGCGCGGAGCGCGTTTCGAGAGCAGATTACGGCTCTGGTGGAAGGCGGAGTCGATCTGCTGATGCTCGAGACCTTCGGGTACGTAGAAGAATTGCACCAGGCGGTGATGGCCGCGCGCGAGGTCGAACCGAACGTCCCGATTGTTGCCCAAGTCACCATCGATGAGGACGGAAACTGTCTCGACGGTTCCGATCCCGAGCAGTTTGCCAGGCGCCTGGCGGAATGGAAGGTGGATGTTCTGGGCATCAATTGCAGCGTGGGGCCGGTCGCCATGCTGGATGCCATCGAGCACGTGCGCGACGCGACCTCCCTGCCGCTCTCCGCTCAGCCCAACGCCGGGATGCCGCGGTCGGTTGAGGGCCGGAACATCTATCTCTGCTCGCCGGAGTACATGGCGAGCTACACCCGAAAATTTGTGGCGGCGGGCGTTCAACTCGTGGGCGGATGCTGCGGAACGACCCCCGATCACATCCGAGCCATGAAGTCCGCACTTCGGGTTGGGGCGGCGCGCGGACATACGCCGAATGTCGAGGTGGCACATCGCGCCGTGGCTGCGGTTCCGGGCACTCCACTCGAGAAACGCTCCCGGCTGGGGGCCAAGATCGCAGCCGGGGAATTTGTCACCATGGTCGAGATCGTTCCTCCCAAGGGAATCGACATCTGCAAGGAGGTCGAGGGCGCGAGATTCGTCAAGTCCGTGGGCGTGGATGCAGTCAATATCCCGGACAGCCCTCGCGCTTCGGCACGCATGAGCAATCAGGCATTGTCGCTTCTGATGCAGCAAACGGTCGGGATCGAAGCAATCCTCCATTACACTTGCCGCGACCGCAACGTGCTCGGCATTCAGTCGGACCTTCTGGGCGCAGCCGCGACGGGCATTAATAACCTGATCTGTATTACCGGCGATCCACCGAAAATGGGCAACTACCCGGACGCCACCGCCGTTTTCGACGTCGATGCCATAGGATTGGTGAACATCGTCCACAATCTGAACAGAGGCCTCGACTTAGGCGGGAACCCGATTGGAAGCGGGACAACCTTTGTGATCGGGGTGGGGGCCAATCCAGGGCTGCCCAATCTCGACGAGGAGATCAAGCGCTTCGAATACAAGGTGCAGGCGGGCGCCGAATATGTCGTTACACAACCGGTGTTTGACGTCCGTTTATTAGAGAACTTCTTGAAGTCTATCGCGCATTGCCGAATTCCGGTTGTGGCCGGAATCTGGCCGCTGGTCAGTGCCCGCAACGCTGAATTCATGAAAAACGAGCTTCGGGTGTCGGTGCCCGATGACATTCTGAACCGCATGGCCAAGGCATCGACGCCGGATTCGGCGCGGGCGGAGGGGGTGGCCATCGCTCGTGAAATGCTGCGGGCAGTTCGAGATCTCGTTCAGGGCGCCCAGATCAGCGCGCCGCTCGCACGCTATGCCTCCGCAGTCGATGTGCTGGAGGCCCTGGGCTAGAGCGGGAACCGGGCCTGATCTCACAACACTATTGTCCAGTGTAATTTCGGAACTGCTGATAAAAATAATTTTTGCCCTCGATCAAATTTTAATGGACTTTTTCTGCGCGAAACCGCATTACAATATAGGGCAGGAGCAAATGGATTGGTGATGTTTGAAGAGTGCCTCGAGCGACTGGAGAAGATAGTCCTGGAACTGGAGAAAGGGGAGGTTCCGCTGGAAAAATCTCTGACGCTCTTTGAAGAAGGCATGCAACTTTCCGCTGCTTGCAGGAAACAACTGGAAGAAGCGGAAGGAAAAGTAGAGATTCTGTCGAAACAGAACGGAAAGCTCCAAACTGAACCGTTCGAGCCCCCGGCCGAAAAAGCGTTGCGGAAGTGACGCTGTTCACGCTCGGATCTACAACGCCTGAGGTAGCGCCCGCTGGCGGCGACCGAAGGCCACTGCAAACTGCGGTGAAGATTAGGGGGATGTATGAAACCAGTCAATCTGGTCGTTTATCAGAGTGACCCCGGAACTGCTCAAGCCCTGGTCGTGAGTCTGTCTCAGCACTTCAATTCGGTTGAGTTAGCCTACCGATACGAAGAGGTGCGCGCAGCCATTGCCCGAAATCGCGCTCACGTGCTGGTGCTTGATATGGAAAAATCCCGGCCGGACGAGATCGGGCGCTTGCACCGCGAGTTCCCGTCTTTGTGCATCGTAGGCACGCACCGGCTTGCGGACGAACAGATTTGGGCGGAAGCCCTGAACCAGGGAGCCGCCGACGTGTGCGAACCGCGCAACGACGTCGTCGTGCGCTCGGTGCTCCACGAATGCGGTCAAAACGTGGCCGCCTGAGAACCTTCAGCGAGTGACGGAGGACGCCTGCGGGCGTCCTTTGTTATTTCGCCCGTTCTCCGGATACTGAACCGGGGTTTCCCTAATTGTTATACTGCGATGCCATGCTAAGACAGGTTCTCGACGAGGGACGGGCCGCAGCCGACGCCGCTCTCGAGTTACTTTTGCCTCCCGCTGCACAGCATCCCACTTCTATCCATCAGGCCATGCGGCATAGCGTGTTCGCGGGCGGGAAGCGCCTGCGCCCCATACTGTGTATGGAAGCCGGCCGAATGACGACGGCCCAACCATGCGCAAGCTTGCCGGCCGGCATCGAGCGGCTGGGCGCGGCCCTCGAAATGCTCCACACCTACTCGCTCATCCACGATGACCTGCCAGCCCTCGACAATGACGACCTGCGCCGGGGCCGTCCCACATGCCACAAGGTGTTTGGAGAAGCGGTAGCCATCCTTGCCGGGGATGCCTTGCAGACCCAGGCTTACGAGGTCCTGGCACAGATTCAGTGTCCGAGCGATGCCCGAGTCTCGATCATCCGGGAAATCGCGCACGCCACCGGCACGATCGACGGCATGATCGGGGGGCAGGTCGTCGATCTCGAAGCCGAACATAAAAGGCCCGATCTCGCCACCCTCGAATACATTCACCGCTCGAAAACGGCGGCGCTGCTTACCGCCAGCGTTGTCAGCGGAGGCATCTACTCGGGCGCGAGCGGTGAGGCGATCGAGAACTTGCGAGTGTACGGTCAGTCCATTGGCCTGGCGTTTCAGATTGTCGATGACGTCCTGGACGTGACCCAATCATCGGAGCAACTCGGCAAGACTGCCGGGAAGGACACGGCGGCGGAGAAAGCGACTTACCCTGCCTTATTTGGAGTGGAGGAATCTCTGCGCCGGGCCGACGCACTGATTGTAAAGGCCTGTGCCCAACTCGATTCCTTTGGGGAACGCGCCGACACATTGAAGGAGCTGGCGCGCTTTCTGGTCGCGAGAAAGAGCTAGAGCGCATTGGTTACCAAAGGAATGGCCACGTGCAACCCTGGTTAAGTGGGCCTCACACTCAAGGACTTAGCGCGCTTTCGGCCCAAGAAATCAACATAGAACCCAGACTGCCGTTCATGCGGATAGGAAGATAGGACTCTCCTTGAGGTAACTTCGGTCACTTGGACCCGAGCCCTTCGGGTGCGATAGTAAAAAGGGGCTGGCCATCTCCCTGATAACGCTAGCCACAGACGAGGTTTATAGCAATGCGGAAACAAACGGGCTTCTCGCTCATCGAGCTGCTCATCGTGGTAGCCATCATTCTTATCATCGCGGCAATCGCCATCCCGAACCTTCTGCGCGCGCGCATCTCGGCGAATGAAGCGTCCGCGGTTGGTTCCGTGCGGGACTTGAACACCGCACAGATTTCGTACAACTCCAGTTATCCAACAATAGGGTATGCGACTACGCTTACGGCCCTGGCTGGAACCAGTTGCACGCCTCCGGGATCGACGGGAGCTTGCATCATCGACCAGACGTTGGCCTCCGGAACCAAGAGCGGCTATTCATTCGCAATGACCAACGGCGGGAGCACGACGACGCCGCAGGGGTCCTACGAGGTGGATGCGAAACCGCTGACGGTGAACCAGACGGGCGTCCGCTACTTCTGCTCGGTTGCCGATGCCGTAGTGCGTTCCGGATCCGCCGCTTTCAGCTCGAACTGCGGAACGACAGGCGCTCCCCTTCAATAATCTTCGGCTGGCAGGATGTCCGAAGAGACGGAGTTTTGGGGGATACTTGGGTGGGCGCGCGCCTATCGTTTCGGGCAGACGCAGCACCTACGGTAATTCGTCGGCTGTACCTCGACTTCAGTAACTTGAAGACGTGCCGATTGGGAAAATAGCATTGTTCTGCGCGGGTCTCCCCAAAACCATCCCGCAACGGGGGAATTGCTCAGATGGCAAGACAGAAGGGGTTTTCACTGATCGAACTCTTAATCGTGGTCGCGATCATTCTGATTATTGCCGCCATTGCCATCCCGAACCTCTTGCGGGCGCGTATTGCTGCGAACGAGTCGTCGGCCGTAGGCTCGACACGAACGGTTAACACCGCTCAAGTTGCGTACAACTCAGCGTTTCCGACCGTTGGATTCGCGGTCGCACTGAACAACTTGGCGGGAACCTGTACGGGCTCTACCGTGCCGACTTCGACATCTGCTTGCCTGATTGATAACGTGTTGGGTGCGAGCAATACGACGACGAAAAGCGGCTACTCCTTCTCACTCAGCAATGGCGGGAGCACGACAACACCGCAAGGCGCCTACGAACTGGATGCCAAACCGCTGACGGTGAACCAGACCGGCGTTCGCTATTTCTGCTCGTCCGCTGATGGCGTGGTGCGCTACGGCGCAGCCGCCTTCAACAACAACTGTCAAACAACCGGTACGCCGCTCCAGTAGCGTTCCTCTATTCACAAATATTGCCTCCGTTGACGGTGGGGTAGCAGATCCTGTGCGTTACAACTTCCCGTGGACGCGGTTGGCGCAATCCGGTCAGCAGCGCAAGCGCCGCCACCAATGCGACTGCCAGTGTTCTCCTGGTTGGTTTCAACATAGATCCTCCTGTAGTCGCGTTGTCGTTCTATCTTCTGTTGAGTAGCGCGACATTCAGAGAAAACCGGGGT
>Ga0335079_10011351_pt1 | contig 10145 bp, 9 predicted proteins | sample Lox_Sample_33_FD_206719 | JGI IMG/M metagenome (GOLD analysis project Ga0335079, IMG submission 206719) | Soil microbial communities from Loxahatchee National Wildlife Refuge, Florida, United States - Lox_Sample_3.3 | ecosystem: Environmental > Terrestrial > Soil > Wetlands | place: USA: Florida...
TCTGTCAGCCTCGACGGCGCCACACCAACAACCCATGACCGGCTTAGGGGAATTCCAGGAACTTGGGTTGCTACGGTATCTGCACTTCAAGCTGCATCAAAAGCTGGATTGAAAGCCCAAGTCAACACAACCGTAATGAGAAGCAACATCGACGAACTACCCGACATATTCCATATCGCGAAACAGAGTGGCTCTGTTGCCTGGGAAGTATTCTTCTTAATTCGAACAGGACGAGGAGCCTCACTAGAAAGCCTCGAACCATACGAATGCGAAGAAGTGATGCATTTCCTATACGACGCCGCACACTACGGCGTACCAGTAAGAACCGCTGAAGGACCGAACTTCCGAAGAGTACGCGCCCAACGCTCAAGCGGACTCAAAGCACCTGAAGGCCAGATTTACCGAATGCTTTCGGAAAAATTGAGGAACCTAGAAGGAGAACCAACAAATCCCCCCGCCTTGAAGATGACACCCACTAGGGATGGGAAGGGCATACTTTTCGTCTCCCATGACGGAGACGTCTACCCAAGCGGTTTTCTCCCAATCGTCACAGGCAAGGTACCGAAGCAGAACCTGAGCACAATCTACAGACTCAGCCCGACATTCGTCGCGTTGAGAGATCCAGCTAACTTGAAGGGACGCTGCGGCAGGTGCGAGTACAGGGGAGTCTGCGGGGGCTCACGCTCCAGGGCGTTCGCCGAGTATGGCGACGCATTCCAAGAGGACCCAGCATGTCCCTACGTTCCTCCGACAGCTATGGCTGAATTGACCATTCCAGAAACTGCTCGATTGAGTTGATGAATGAAGGTTGTCGGCGACATCGCAAGAGCAGCGGATTCTAGATGTCGCAAAAGATCTCTTCACGCGCCGCGGGTTTGCGAACGTTGCAATCCGCGACATTTGTAGGGCCGCGGATGTAACTCCACCCACCGTCTACTACTACTTCAAGAACAAAGAAGCCCTATTCGATGCCGTAGTCCGCAAAGGCGTGAGCATGAAAGAATTCATCGCTAAACTAAGCGATGATTCCGAGAAAGCAGAAGGACCGGAAGACAAGCTACGGGCGTTTACCAGCACATATCTAACGTATTTTCCTATGGACCGCTTAAACGTCGGATTCTATGTGCGAGATTCCACCAAGCTAGATCCTGTAGGACGAAACTCCCTGATGGTCGAACTCAGTAGAATTCTCTCTATCCTAACGGCAATTGTGCGAATAGGCATCACGACTAGTGTGTTCCGTGATACGGATCCTTCCATGGCGGCGGAATGTCTACTTGGTATGATGAACCGTTTCGTCTTCCAACAAATTCACTTTAAGCGCAGTTACAAACCTCCGGAGGCTGCGTCCTACCTATCCGACTTCTTCCTTCGAGCCATGAGGCCAGACTAACCCAACAAGGAAGGGGAAGAGAACTGTGAGAAATGTCCTCATAGGCAGCCGGAGCAGTGCACTCGCCCTAGCCCAAACTAAACTAGTGGTTGACTCACTGAAGAAACATGTCCCCACGTTACGTTACCGAATCATACCGATAAAGACAAGCGGAGACGCTTTACACGAAAAGCCCCAAGCGGTCATTGATAACAAGAGCCTCTTCACGAAAGAGATCGAAGTTTCCCTTCTGAAAGAAGAAGTCGACATAGCAGTGCATAGCATGAAGGACCTAACCACCGACTTACCGTCAGGGTTGACTATAGCTGCCGTTCCACCACGCGGCAACCACCGAGATGCGTTAGTGTCCCGCAGCAAAGAAAAATTCCAGCACTTACCGGGCGGTGCACGAATTGGAACAAGCAGTCCTCGACGCAAATCACAGCTACTGGCTGCTAGAGCCGACTTGCAGGTCGTAGATATGCATGGCAATGTTGACTCTCGATTACGTAAGTTAAGGAGTGGAGTATGTGACGCAATTATCCTCGCCGCTGCAGGTCTAGACAGGCTCGGCTTGGAACGACATGTGACTGAGTTTCTCTCTACCGAGATCTTGCTGCCTGCGGTTGGACAAGGAGCACTTGCTGTTCAAAGTAGAGAGAACGACAACGAAGTCATAGAATTACTCTCGCACATTGATCATGGACCTACTCGAAGAGCAATTGAAGCCGAACGAGCATTTGCGCGAAAGCTCGGAGCAAATTGCAAAACACCCATCGCAGCTTACGCTAGAACAACTGGCTCAAAGATAGAAATCGATGGGTTAGTCGGTTCGTCTGATGGACGGAAAGTGATGAGGAGTCGGTTAGCGTCGGACAATGTAGACGCTGGCAAGGTGGGAGAGGAGTTGGCGGATTACCTACTCAAACAGGGAGCACAACTTGTGTTGGAGGCTTAGTAATGCAGGCATCATCACTCAAACCTCTTACGGGAATGAAAGTTCTGATCACTCGTCCTGAAAATGACGTCGCACCATTATCCACCAAACTTCAAGCACTGGGAGCTACTACGCTGGAGCTCCCAACCATCGCAATAGTACCCCCGGAGAGGACCGAAGCTCTGGATCGGGCGATCAGAGGAGTGGAGGGGTATGATTGGATTATATTCACGAGTGTAAATGGCGTGCGTTTCTTTCGCGAACGCGCAGATGTACTCAATGTTCATTTAGATAATTTGAAACGAGTCAAAGTCGCTGCGATTGGACCGGCAACCGCCAATGCACTAGAACAGCTCGGATGGAGTCCTGATTATGTGCCAGAAGAATACCTTTCAGAGAAAATCGCAGTCGGCTTGGGGGACGTAAATGGGAAACGAGTCTTGCTTCCACGAGCAGACATAGCTTCCAAGAAACTACCCTCGCTATTGGTTGAGCGTGGGGCGCTAGTGGATGAAGTTGTTGCATATCGGACCGTAATTCCTGCCGATCTAACTCCAAAACGGTTGAAGTCGGTACTCAAGGAAGGAGTAGACTTGATCACCTTTACGAGTCCTTCCACCGTACGAAACTTCGCTCAAGCCCTAGGCTCAAAGGAACTAGCGCATTTGCTGGAGACCGCTAAGATAGCATGCATAGGTCCCGTAACTGTGGAAACGGCGACGGAGTCTGGTTTGCGTGTTAGCATAATCGCGATGAATCATACGATTGATGGTTTAGTTGAGGCGATAGAGAATGAAATCAGAACTATATGAATTGTCAGAAAACGTTCAACCCTTCGCGCGGCTGCGTAGGCTTAGGCAACTCGAATCACTCCGCTCTCTGCTGCGGGAGACGCGTCTTTCGAGTTTGGACTTCATGTACCCAATCTTCGTAGACCACAGACTTTCGAAACCCGAGCCACTAAGCTCGATGCCAGGTATAAGCCGACTTTCGCTAGGGGATTTGAAACAGGAGGTGGCTGAGATTGTTCGCTTGAGTATTCCCGCGGTGCTAGTGTTCGGCCTTCCCAAACGCAAGGACGCTTTGGGGAGTGAAGCATACGCGACCGACACAGTCGTGCAACAAGCTGTTCGCAATATCAAGAAGGCTGCTCCGCATCTTGTCGTTGCCACAGACATCTGCCTATGCGGCTATACAGACCACGGTCACTGTGGAGTTGTCCGCGAAGGCAAGGTCGACAACGATGAAACCTTACAGTTGCTTGCAAGAATGGCTGTTTCGCATGCTGAAGCCGGCGCGGATATTGTTGCGCCAAGCGCTATGATGGATGGGCAAGTCGGAGCGATTCGGCAGGCTTTGGATAGGAGAGGCCTGAAAGAAACTCTGATCATGGGCTACTCAGCCAAATTTGCTTCCGGCTTCTATGGACCATTCCGTGAGGCTGCGGAGTCAACTCCGCTCTGGGGTGACCGGCGCAGTTACCAAATGGATTCACCGAACCGACGAGAGGCGATGCGCGAGATTGAGTCAGATATTGAGGAAGGTGCGGACATAGTTATGGTGAAGCCAGCGCTCAGTTATCTAGACTTAATTCGCGAAGCTCGAGACCAATTCAAACTACCTCTAGCGGCCTACAATGTGAGCGGCGAGTACTCGATGATTAAGGCAGCTGGAGAGAAGGGATGGCTCGATGACAAAAGAATCGCAATGGAGGTACTCACCGCTATCAAGAGAGCAGGAGCGAACATCATAATCACCTACTTCGCAAAGGACGCGGCTAAATGGTTAGAGGAAACTAAGTGATGGAAACCGAACTATCACAAAAGCAACCACCAGCAACCGTGACGGATAGAGAGTTTCTGAAGTACACTTTCTTCAAGATGGATCCCGAATGGCGCCGATTAGCTGAGCAGGAAAGGGAGAACGGCAAGAAGGAGTTCCCTCTAATCTACAAACGAGCGTCAGAACGGATATTGGTGGCAAGTTACTCACTTATTGGAATCCGTGGCGACGCGGATTTCATGCTGTGGTCCATAAGCAAAAACCTTGAAGATCACCAGAATTTCGTTTCCAGCTTACTCTCGACAACGTTAGGAAAATACTGCACCGTTCCATACTCATATCTAGCCTTAACCCGGAAATCAGAATACCTCACAGGGCATCACCACGAAGGACAAGAGGGTGTTTCACTGGGCCGCCGGCCTGGTGACGCGAAATACTTGTTCCTCTACCCATTCACCAAGAAAAGAGAATGGTACTTTCTTCCGCACGAGGAAAGACGGATAATGATGGCACAACACTTCAAGCTTGGCCACAAATACCCCTCCGTAAAGATCAACACCGGTTACTCATTCGGCTTAGACGACCAAGAATTCATGCTCGCTTTCGAAACCGACAACCCCGTTGATTTCTCCGAGCTCGTGATGGAAATGCGGAGCAGCGAAGCCAGCCGTTACACCGCGCTCGAAACTCCGCTCTTCACTTGCATATCCATGGAAATCGATGGCATACTCAAACAACTCTGAGACTCTTCCGGTTTTCTAGCGCAATGAACCTTGTAATGCAAATACTGAGATAAGGTTGAAATCAAGTTGAATGATCGTTTCCTCAAGGCTTGTCGCCGTCAACCCGTAGACGCGACCCCGGTATGGTTCATGCGACAGGCAGGTCGATACCTTCCTGAGTACCGGAAAATCCGTGAGAAGCACGATATCATTTCAATCTGCAAAGACCCTGAGTTATGCTCTCAGGTTACAACACAACCGGTGGAGAGCCTTGGCGTCGACGCCGCGATCATGTTCGCGGACATTATGCTTCCGCTTGAGGGAATGGGCGTAGAGTTCGAGATCAAAGAAGGAGTTGGCCCTATCATTAAACAACCCGTAACAAGCTTCAGTTCTGTAAATTCCCTGAAAATCCTAGATCCCGAAGACGATGTAGTTTTCGTTCTAGATGCGGTTAGGGCAACGAAGAAGCGGTTGGCTGAGAGAGTGCCATTGATAGGATTTTGCGGAGCCCCTTTCACTCTGGCTAGTTACATTATCGAGGGGCACCCAACGAGGGACTTCGTCAACGTCAAAGCCCTCATGTACCGGGACCCGAAAACGTGGCATCTGCTTATGAACAAACTTGCCCAATCGATGTCCAACTACCTTCATGCCCAGGTCAATGCTGGCGTAGACGCAGTACAATTGTTCGACAGTTGGGTTGGATTCCTCAATCCACAAGATTACAGAGAATACGTGCTCCCATACTCGCGCCAAATCCTTGAAAACTTGAAAGATTGTGGAGTGCCTCGCATACACTTCGGAACAGGCACCTCACATTTGCTTGAAGAAATGAAAGATGCCGGCGGAGACGTTTTCGGCGTAGATTGGAGGATCCCAATCAATATTGCTTGGGATCGGCTGGGGGCAGATGTTGGGATCCAAGGCAACCTCGATCCCTCAGTGCTACTGGGCGACATGGAACTCATCAAATCTAGGGCATCCGATGTTCTCAAGAGAACCGCTGGTAGAAGGGGACACATATTCAATCTGGGGCACGGCATGTTACCCGACGCCTCTCCCGAGAACACTGCTAAATTAGTTGAATTCGTTCACGAATCGACTAGGAATTTCAGGTAGGCGTTCAGGTTGTCTGAAACCGCAGTCCTTCTGATGGCTTACGGCACACCAAGCACGCCTGACGAGATCGAACCGTATCTTGCAGATATTCGGAGAGGACGTACACCTTCTCCTGAGGCTGTTCAAGAACTCAAGAGTCGTTACGCGAAAATCGGTGGTCGTTCTCCCCTTCTAGAAATCACGAAAGCCCAAGCCTCAGCCTTGGAACGCCAGTTGTGGTCGAATGGACTGGACGTCAACGTCTATTTCGGGATGAAACATTGGCACCCATACATACGAGAAGTAATTCCACAAATCATCGATAGTGGTTCGAGCCGAGTCATTTGCGTGGCACTTGCTCCTCATTTCTCCGAGATTAGTATCGGTGGGTATAGGAAGGCGTTTGATGAAGCAAACGAAGGGCGATTGAAGGCTGATTTTGTTGAGAGCTGGTACAATAATCCGCTTTTTCACGTCGCAGTCGCCGAGAAGGTCAAAGAGGCTTTCAAAAAATTCGCTAATCCTGACACTGTAGAGTTAGTATTCACAGCTCACAGCCTCCCAGAACGCATTCTTGAACAAAACGACCCTTACCCTACTCAACTTCAAAGCTCTTGCAAATCAGTGGCAGAGTTATTGAAGCGTGACCGTTGGTCGTTTGCTTACCAAAGCGCGGGAATGACGCAGGAAAAATGGCTTGGGCCAGACCTTCTTGAATTTCTCGACAAGCTAAGTAAGTGCAACGATTTGGAAGGAGTTCTCGTAGTGCCCATAGGATTCGTAGCCGACCACCTCGAGATATTGTACGACATCGACGTTGAAGCCCAAGAATACGCCAGAAAGCATAGCCTGCATCTCGAAAGGACTGACTCCCTTAACGCAACCCCAGCCTTCATCTCAGCCCTAGACGACATTGTCCAGAAGCAAATGAAGCAGAATGCGCTTTCCTAGTCAAACGATTTCGGCACTCAGGTTCTAGTTATATGGTTTCCAGAAATCCAGCAAGTACTCGAACGTAGTACCCATGGTTATGTAGTTAGATGGCCAACCAAAGATACCAACTCGGTTGACGAGGTTCATTCGGTCCCAAATGAGCGTATTACGTAACTCGTAGCCAGCGTCAACCATCGCATGATATACGTAAATGTGAATCGGTATTCGTTTTCCTCCGTCGCCATTACTCCACCACATGTCAGGGACATTGATGACGCTATGTCCGTTTGGCCTTAGAAGGGGAAGCATCTTTCCGTAGATTTCGCCTAGCTGCTTGGCATATGTTTCGATTGTCAACGTGCCCAAGTCTCTTGAGTCTTGACTGTACTGTTCGACCTTAAGGAATTGTTCGTTCTTCCGATCGTTGCCCCTGCGGCTCTTATTCAAGCGGGGTCTATTCAGAAGATTCGCGTATGGTGGTGAAGTTACTATCAACGCTAAGGATTCTGGGTTAAGATAGTTCATTATGTTTCTTGCGTCATCATTTACTACTAATTGCTGGGTTTGGCCTTTAGCTTTCTGTTGAGTCAAGCGTTTTTCTGCGAACGAGCAATACTTCTTGTTGATGTCGAAACCCATTGCGTTGCGTTCTAGATCTTGGCAGGCTAGGAGCGTAGTCCCAATTCCATTGAATGGATCTAGAACGAGCTCACCCTTGTGCGTGAAGAGTTCCACTATCTTCTTCGCTAAAGCAATCGGCATTACTGCTGGATGGATTTCTTTGTCTCTAACGTCTCTACCTTCATAGTAGACTCGCCACACTCCCATCTGTGCCTTAATCCACTCTTTCGCACTCATGCAGTTCAGATGTTTAGGGGGACACGTGCACAACCGTTTGTTTTGGAGGAGATGTCTCCCGGCAGCTTGCAAATCCCACTTTCACAGCTCCTAGAAGCGGTCTAACGAGTAGTATTATGATTTACCATGTCGATGTTCACATATGCGTCTGTTAGATAGAGCTAATCACCTTCAAGGAATACGGAAGCCTCTTAGTCGAGAAGGAATTCAAAGAGAATGTAGCGTTATGGCCCAGAAACCAAGTTGATGCCTACACGATCGAATGCTCGTCAATGTAAAGAACGGTTGCGTTGTCGCTGAAAACTTCAGTATCCTTTGAGGTTGCTTTGCCCTCGAGTGAGGCGAATGCATTCTTCATTGCGCTTACGTCATCAAACGATAACTCCACTACGCCATGGTAATCTGGCTCACGGTTTGGCGGCCGCCTAACGATATTTACTACGTACCTCCTAATCCCCGGCATCTTCTTCGCTAGAGGAGCATGCGTTTCCAGCAAGTATTTCGCAAAATCCGCATCACTAAGTGTCGATTTCTTCTTCAACAAGATTACGAGTTTGAACATCCAGCAACACCTAACGAAAGCGATCATGCGTGGGCACAATATGACAAAGATATTGCTTTGTCCGTGATCGTAGTTCCTATTTTCGCCAGGCAGCAACCGCATAGACTATGCGTTATTGGTTCTGGACTCATTTGACGACAATTAATCCTGTACTCGGCCTTTCCGGTTGAAATAGCTCGATTTTTCGAGATATATTCACGCCATGTCGCGTCGTGCAAGCCTTAGGAACTCATTCTGGCCTTTTGTATTATTCTGCCAAGTGTGTCTTGTAGAAGTCGGTTATTTTGTTGTAGCAGGTGACTTGATTTTTGAATTTGATTACGTCGTGGCCCTCGTCTTCGAACACTAAGTATTCTACTGAGAGTCCTCTCGATCGTAATCTTTCAACAACGTCAGCCGTTTCTCGTTCGACGACCCGTGGGTCATTGCGTCCTTGAATCATGAGCATTGGGCATTTCACGTTGTCGATGTGTGTTGAAGGTGAACGTTCGAGGAGGAAATCTTTGTCCTTCTCAGGGTCTCCTATGGACAGGCGGAAGTGAGTGCGCCACGCTGGGGGTATGCGATTAATGAAGGACACGAGATTGTACGGGCCAAACATGTCAACGCCTGCTTTCCAAAGATCAGGAAACTTGGAGACTAGTGTCAGGGTCATGTATCCGCCGTAAGATCTTCCGATAACTCCGCGCTTGGACGAGTCTATGCGTTCGTCTTTCTCGAGCACTTTCAATCCTTCCACGAGGTCTAGTGAATCTTTGCCTCCCCAATCGCGGTCAATCATTCTCATGAACTTCAACCCGTAGCCACTGCTGCCGCGTGCATTTGGAACGAATACAGCGAATCCGTTGAGTGTCAGATACTGTATAAGGGGCATTGAGAACCAAGTGAAGTCCGGGCGCTCCTGCCCCTGCGGCCCACCGTGAACATAGAGAACCAAGGGGAAGGGAGTTTTGAAGCCAAGTAGTTTTGATGGTGTATAGAGGCGTGCGCTGATGCGTAGGCCATCAAATGTCTTGTAAGTAGCATCCTCACCTGGCGACATGTACTTCTTATCTATACCGATTACGCGTTCAAATGTGAGCTGGGTGTACTGTTTTGAACTCGTTGCTTTCTTTTTGAAAAGGTAAAGTTGGGATGGCTTCATAGCAGTAGCGAACGAAAAGGCATAACTGCCCACGCTTCTCTTCTTCGCGGAATCGTACCAAGGCTCAATTCCAAGAACCACTCCATCAGACGTCAATCCTTTGCCGACAATAGGATCATGAACGGTGAAACTTGGCTTGGGGCCTTCGTTGAAATTGCCTGGGTATATCCAGGAACAACCGTCAATGTTGTAGGAGAGAAGGTGTTGTTCGCCTTCGATTCGTTTGATGTCAACCAGTTCGCCTACGCCGTGATGCCTAACACCCTTCACTGGTACCTTGGTGAGTTTCGACGGTGTACTTAGCGCTAAGTGGCCTAGGGATCCTTCATCGTCGAAGAGGGTTGTGCGAAAGATGATGCCTCTTCCATTTTCGGTGAAGCTACAGGTGAATATTCCCGAGGCAGGATATTCTTTGCCGGGGTCACGGTTTTCGATTGATGTGCCAAATAGTAATTCTCGTTTTCCTGATCGTTTCTTCCACAGATAGAGCACATGATCAGAAGTTGTGTACGCGTCCGCTAGAATTGCCTGTGAGTGATCTTTGCTGACGCCTAGGCAGTAGTTGCCGTAGATGCTTGTGCCCAGAGATGTCTCTTCTGAACTCTGCAGATCGACTTTGATGCATTCCTTCTCCTCATTTTTCCTATCATCATGATAGAAATAGACAACGTCAGCCTTACGGTCGTATGTCATGCAGCAGAGCTGGTGTCCCTTGTACCTGTCGCCAAGAATTG
>Ga0335079_10011357_pt1 | contig 10142 bp, 8 predicted proteins | sample Lox_Sample_33_FD_206719 | JGI IMG/M metagenome (GOLD analysis project Ga0335079, IMG submission 206719) | Soil microbial communities from Loxahatchee National Wildlife Refuge, Florida, United States - Lox_Sample_3.3 | ecosystem: Environmental > Terrestrial > Soil > Wetlands | place: USA: Florida...
ACTGGACCGTCATCGCGCAAGATTCCGCAAGAGCCAAGCATTCAATATGGTAGCCTCACGAAAGGTCGCGATCACAGAAACGGGGTCAGTCGCCGCAATGAGTGAACCGAATACTAGCGCACTCGGCCATTCCCAGCGAGCAAGGTAATGCATTCCCACGGCAGTGAGGACTCCGGACGGAACCACGCCGACGCTTGCCAATGTCAGGATCACGGGGAGTTCACGTCGCAGTTGGTTCCAACGAAGGTAGAATGCCGCCTCGAAGAGGAGCGGCGGCAACAGCAAGTCAAAAATGAGCTCTTTGGTGAAGCTGATCTTCGGAGCCCACGGCAACAGCGCCAATGCCACGCCGGCCGCGACCAAGCCGACGCTGTAGGGGAGTCTCAGGCGGCGGGTCTCGTCTTTCGATTGGAGGACGCGAAGCACCTCTTCGGATTTCATAGTCCCTCATTGGGCTCCCCAGCAGACGCATGACTACGCGGAGATGATCGACTTGCGCACCGCATACAAGACGATTTCAGCCGTGTTGTGTAATCCGAGCTTCTGCATGAGATTCTGTCTGTGAGTTTCGATGGTGTACGGGCTCAGGTCTAGGATTGTCGCCGCCTCTTTGTTCGATTTCCCCTCCGCCAGGAGTTGCAGAACCTCGCGTTCACGTTCGGTCAACAAGTCGTAAGAGTCCTGGATGTGGCGCTCCCTCATCAGCCGTACGTAGTCCTCCAGCAACGCCTGCGCGATCGAAGGGGAGAAAAACGGTCTCCCGAGTGCGACCGAGCGGATCGCGCGCTCGATATCGTCATCGGCGTTGTCCTTGAGGAGATAACCACGGGCGCTGGCGTCCAGAGCGCGCACGATGTAGCTCTCGTCTGCCCCCGGAAGTCTGCGGATTCGACCGCTGGTGCAGCGGAGGAGCAGCGGAGGAACCGTCCCTGTATTGGCAACTTCTTCGGGGTGTCGAAATCTTTAGTTTTTGACAGGCGAAGACCTTAAATGTCACCCCGGGTCTCCTCCGCTGGTTCTCCGCTGCACCAGCGGTCGCGGCGCACCCCCAGCGGAATCCGCGAGGCGTGGAACCTGAACATCATCGCGTGGGACAGCGTGTTCGACCTGCGGCGCCCGATGTGCGACCAGTGGCTGGATACCGTTTGCCTCGTATCCAGTGAACTTCATCATTCCAATCCACCAGATTACGAGCGCCAAAGCACAACGAATCACTCATTCCCCGGCGCCAGCAACTTTCAATGCGATCTCTCCCCTGGGATCAACCATGGTCCGTGTTGCATACGTCATTGATCTGTCCCTCCTCTTCAGTTCGTCTCCTTGTCGTGCCGACCGCCTGAGCGAAGCGTATTCTCGCGGCAGCGGCTCCGTTCGCCATGCATCCCGTTCGCCCAACCTACTTTTGGAGAAATTCGAGCAGTTCCTGATTGATGGTGTCCGCGTGCGTCGTGCACAGCCCATGGGGGGCGCCCGCGATCACTTTCAGAGTCGCATTCTTAACGAGCTTTGCGCTGAGTCTCCCGGAGTTGTCGATGGGCACGATCTGATCGGCGTCCCCTTGAATCACAAGAGTCGGGACGTCGATCATTTTCAGATCCTCAGTTTGATCCGTCTCGGAGAATGCCTTGATGCAGTCGTATGCGCCGGCGATGGAGACCATCATCCCCTGCAACCAGAAGGACTCGCGAACCCCATCGGAGACTTTCGCTCCCGATTGGTTATAGCCATAAAAAGGAAGAGTCAGATCTTTGAAGAACTGCGAGCGGTCGTTGACGACGTGAGCGCGAATATCGTCAAAAACCGAGAGCGGCAGGCCGCCCGGATTCTTCTCCGTCTTGAGCATCAGCGGCGGCACCGCGGCGATGAGAACGCACTTGACCACTCGCTTCTGCCCATGCCGCGCGATGTAGCGGACTACCTCGCCACCACCAGTGGAATGGCCGACCATCGTTGCATCTTCCACATCCAGATGGTTCATTAGCTCGGCGAGGTCGTCGGCGTATTGATCCATGTTGTTGCCTTGCCAACTCTGGCCCGAACGTCCATGGCCACGCCGGTCGTGGGCAATCACGCGATATCCTCGCTGCGCCAGAAACAACATTTGCGGGTCCCAGGCATCGGCGCTCAAAGGCCACCCATGCGAGAAGGTGACGACCGGTCCAGAGCCCCAGTCCTTGTAGTAGATGGTGGTTCCATCTTTGGTGGTGAACGTGTTCATTTCTCTTTTCTCCTTTAACTGTGGCTTCTAAGTGTGTCTTCCGCGCGAGCGCCCGCAGGTGGTCTCACGCGAACACGGCCCCTATCGCTGCTGAAGAACCAGGGCTCCGCCTTTCTCTTCGAGTCGAACCTCCAATTTCATCGCTTGCTCCACCTGCGGCGGCGCCAGAGCGCGCTTCAACGGTCCGAGGGCTTGCGCGATGGCGGCCCCCCCGATCCCAGCCGTGAACGTGACAAGCTCCTGCGGTGCCGCGCCGCCTGCCAGCATCACCCGGTATTTCTTGCCGGGCTCCAGGCCGGTCGCAGCGATCTGGAGGTTATCGATTGGCCCCAATGAGTTGATCGCAACGCTGGCATGCGCGGCCGAAGTTAATCCCGGCGGCGGGGTCAACTCCAGATGCAGCGCCGGCGCCGGCAGGCCGAGAGGCCTTAGGTTCGCCGTGCCCTTGTCTGAGGCGACTGCATTCGGCACATACACCAGCGCCTGTGGCGCTCGCCCTACGGGAATTGTGGCAACAACTTGATTCGTGGCCGTATCGACCGCCTGTACGCTGTCGCCGTTTTCCAGACCCGCATAAACGCGGCTGCCATCGCCGGAGCCCCAGATGCCATGCGGCAGATCGCCGGTCTTGATTCTCGCGACCAGCTTCGGCGATGAGCCGGGCTCGCGCCGGTAGGCCAGCACTTCGTTCCTGCCGCCGACCGTCACGTACGCAAACCGTCCCGCCGCATTCGCTACCAGGGTGACGTGATTCGTTATCGGTCCGGTTTCGAGCACGGCGAGCGTGCGAAATGGCGGCTTGGCGCTGACCACCTGTGTCTTGCCCGAGTCCTTCAAAGTGAACCAGACCTCATCCTGATCGACAGCAAGATTCGGCGAAAATGGACTCGCTTGCGGCACTCGCGCGATGACTTTGTAAGTGGCTGTCTCGATCACATCCAACTCTGGAGTAAAACTGGATGGCACAAACGCGAACTTACCGTCCGGACGAAATAGAACCATGCCCGGGCCATTTGCGGTTTCGATCCGCCGCAGCTCCTTTTTCCGTACCGGGTCGATCACGCTGACATAGTTCTCGCCGCGGACGGCCACCCACAGTTCGCGGCCATCCGGACGGAAGAACGCCTCGTGAGGAGAACGGCCCACGTAGATCTTACCCTTCACCGTGTTCGTCTCGGTGTCGATCAACGTCACGCAGTTCGAGCCTATCGAAACAACCGCAAGCGTCCGGTGATCCGGCGAAAAGCCGAGACCGTGGACCAGCAGTTCGCCACGATACAGCGGGCTCAGCGCCGCAGGAATCTCTTCGCCCAGATGAATCGAACCGAGGAGCTTGTTCGTAGCAGGATCGATCACCGAAACTGTATTCGAGATCTGGTCGGCGGTGTACACTCGGTCTCCCGCTGCCGTGGCGATCATCGCACCCGCGAGTGAAAATGCAATTACGCAGAGCTTCATACGAGTCACTTCTCCTCTTGGGGATTGCCCGCGGCAGGTTTTCCGAGCCATCGCCGCATGGCATCGATCTCGGATTGTTGATCGATGAGGATCTCCTGAGCCAACCGGCGCATCACTGGGTCCTTTCCGAAGGTCAGTTCGGCTTTCGCCATATCGATTGCACCTTGATGATGCGGGATCATCATGGATGCGAAATCATGATCGACATTTCCGTTCATCGACGCCTTGGCCATCCGACGATCCATGCGCTCCATGCTTCCGTTCATCTCTTGCATGAATTGTGAGCTCACAGGCCGTATTTGGGCCACAGCTATTAGTGCCGCCACAAAACATAGGACCAATCTGATACCCCTCACTGGCATATTTCCCTCCTCACGATGAATTGACCTTGATTCATTCGGGAACGTATTCCCACGGTTTGTACGGTTACGACAAGACCCTCCGCGCTACGGTTAGCCAGCCGCCATTTCCATCACATGTAGACTATCGCCGGCGTCTTCTCCGGGACCGGGTGAGACGCCTTCAGAAACTCCCACGACTCCTCGCGTTGATTGCGCCGAGCGATCTTTGACAGCTCCGATCGATATTCCCAGTCTTTGCATTTTCCCCATGAGCGTCGTCCTCGGGACGCCAAGTTGAGCGGCGGCGCCACGCGGTCCCCCGATAATCCCATTTGTTTCGTGCAGGATCGTAGTGATATGCGCGCGCTCGGCATCGGCCAGCGTCCGGATACGTGCAGTCTTCAAGACGATTGGACCGGAGATGCTCGATGCACGATGCGGCTGCGCGCCCTCGAACTCCAGACACTTTGTGGTGTGCCGGCTTAGAACGCGACCCGCTGTCATGACGACCCCGCGCTCAATGACGTTTTGGAGTTCCCGGACGTTCCCCGGCCAGTCATGACGCGTCAGAGCCGTCAGGACCTCCTCCGGGATCGTATCAATGGTTTTGCCTTGCTGTCTTGCAAACGTTTCGACAAAATGTTCCACAAGCAGTGGAATATCGTCACGCCGCTCCCGCAGCGGCGGAAGGGTGATGGGAAAGACGTTCAGTCTGTAGTAGAGATCAGGCCGGAACTTTCGTTCATAGACCATACACCGCAAATCCTGATTGGTCGCGGCAATGAACCGTACATTGACCTGAAGAGTACGATTGCCGCCCAGCCGCTCGAATTGCTTCTCCTGAAGAGCGCGCAGAAGCTTCGGCTGAAGTTCGAGCGGCAGTTCTCCGATTTCGTCGAGGAACAATGTTCCACCATCTGCGGCCTGCAGGCGCCCGATCGTCTGAGTCACAGCGCCCGAGAAGGCGCCTCTTTCGGAACCGAAAAGTTCGTTCTCGAGCAGGGTTGCGGGAATCGCGGCGCAATTAAGCGCGACAAGACGATTCCCGCGGCGAGCGCTGGCTTCGTGAATCGCGCGCGCGACCAATTCCTTGCCCGTGCCGGTCTCGCCCTGAAGAAGCACGGTAGAGTCAACCGGTGCAACCAGATTGACGTCATCAAGCAGCGCGCGGAATTTCGCACTGGCTCCGATCAATTCTTTGATGTCCATCGTCATCCTCCTGCCTGACCGATTCGAAAGCGATCCACCAGCAGCGGGTTGTCCTCCGTACCCACTTGGCATATCGATAACTAATCGTAGGTTGAAACGGAATACCGCGAAACACCATAAGGAGGAGCGCTGGCCCTATATTTTTCTAGAGGTGGAAAACTATCGTGGCAGGACTCGCCGCATTCTACGGAATCGCGGGCGATTCCCGGAATCTGGCTGGTGAAAGGCAATCCGGCCTGGAACCACAAGCTGCACCTGCGTGCCCCCGCCCGGCGAACCTGAAACCGTGAGGCGGGCGTCCAACCGGGCGGCGCGCTCGTACATCCCTGCCAGGCCAAAATGGCCGCCCTTTCCTTTTTCGGCCAAATCCGGGTCGATCCCTTTGCCGTTGTCTGAAACGTGCAGGACTAGGTCGACGAGATAGCTGAGTTCTACAGTGACCCGGCTGCCCGCGGAATGGGCGCAGGCGTTTCGTATGGCCTCATACCCAATCCGGTACACCTCATCGCGCACAATTGGATGCATCTCGCGGCTTCCGCCTTCGACCGAAAGCAAAAACTCAATAGGGTGTTGGAACTGGCATTCTTCGCCTGCGCGCCGGAGCGCTTCAGCCAGGTCGTTTCGTTCCACGGTTGAGCTGCGGAGGGAACTCAGCGCCGCCCGTCCTTCTCCAATCGCCTGTCCGAGCCATTCCGACATCCGTTCCATCGCGTGATGCATCCGGGCGGCATCGGAATTGTGCCTCAATGCATCGTCGGCGACCAGCTTGCTTCCTTGAAGCGTCTGAAGCAAGGTGTCGTGTAGATCGCGGGCGAGCCGGGTTCGCTCTTCCAGGCGCTCGTCGAAACGCGCGTTCAGGGAAGCGGCAACCTGACGAATGCGCAGCCGATACACCGCGAACAGCAGAACCGACACCGCTCCCGCCACGGCCAGATGGAACCAGACGGTCTGATACCAGGCGGCGGCGACGCTGAATTCGAGGGTGGCGCCTTCTGTATTCCAGAGGCCGTCGTTGTTGCACGCGATCACCCGAAACCGGTATTCTCTGGGACGAAGATCGGTGTAAAACGCCTGACGGCGCGTTCCGCCATCCTGCCAGTCCGCGTCGCGGCCTTCCAGTTTGTAGCGGAAGCGTACGCGCTGCGGGACGACGAAGCTGAGTGCCGTATAGTCGATCTCCAGGTCCCGCGTGTGGGCCGGCAGATAAAGGTTCTCGCGCGGCGCATAGTGCCTTTGATCCGCAGTCACCTGTTCCACATGTACCGGGGGCGGGAGGGGATTGGAGGACGGGTGATCCGGATCGACCATCTGCAAGGCAACCGAGTTCACAAACCATAGTTTTCCGTCGGCCCCTGCCGCGGCGTTTTGAAAATACCCGGTCCGCGGCCAGGCGCCGTCTAACCCGGTGAATGCCGCTGGATGCACGGCAGCACCCGGATCCTCCCACCATGCCTGTAAGTCCGCGCTCGAAACCTGGAGCAGGCCACAACTCGAATACAGCCAGAGATCGCCCCTACGGTCAAAGACCAAACCAAAGGTTTCGCTGCACGGAAGACGATTTCGCGTGTCGAGGACCTGCTGCTTTCCATTACGCCAACCGATCACCCCATAGTCCGTCGCTCCATAAACCGTGCCGTCGCCGGTGACTCTCAATGTGCGAACACCGAATATGCTCACTTGCGAGCTCGTGTGCGGATAATGAAAAACGTCGATGTGCCCCTGACGATATCTGGCCAGATCTCCCGTCACCAGGCCCAGCCAGATGCCGCCATGGGGATCGGCTGCGATTCTGCGCGCCGCAGGCATCGACGGCGCCGGGAATGATTCCCGCACCCTGCCTTCTCGAATCCGAAATAGGGTTCGCACCGGGCCGGAGGTTTCCGCCCAAAGGTTGTGATCTGTATCCTCAATGAGATCCTGGACGAAGCCAAGGGGAGAGCCGTCCGGCCTTGCAATCGGGCTGAACCTCCCATTCTCGTAGAGGTACAGGGCGTTATCGATGCCAAACCATAAGTGACGCGCCGAATCCTCGAAGAGTGACGTGACCTGGTGTCCCGGCAATCCGTTTCCGGGCACGATCGAAGAGAAGCGGCCGTCGCGAAGAGCGCACAATGCCTCCGCGCCTCCCACCCAGATTGTGCCGTCCCGCGCTGCCAGAACTGAATCCGGTTCCTCCGTGCACAGGCCGTTACGGCTCGAAACGCTGGTTACCGGAATTCCCCGGAAACTGTCCAATCCGCCCGTAGTCCCGACCCACTCGTTGCCCTCGTCGTCCTCATACAGCGCGAGCACGTAGTTCCCTGTCAGACCGTCCGCCACCGTGAAATGATCCACTCTGTCGTCGTGAATCCGGTAGATTCCCTGATCGAGCGTCCCGACCCAGAGAGAGTTCTCGCGATCCAGCCGCAAAACCGTGACTTTCAGAGCGCTGCCGTCGAAATCATGCACCCTGACCGGCTCCCATCTCCCGTTCACGATCCGTTCCAGTCCCAAACCCGCTCCGGCCAAGCCGAATCCGACGTAAACCGAGCCATCTGGTGCCGCGACCAGGGAGGTCACTCCATAGCCGGGATTTGCCTTGAGTCCTTCTGGCCGGTAGATTTGCGACGACCCTGGCTTCCAACGAATTAATAGGTTCGATCCGCCCAGCCAAAAGAAGCCTTCTGTGTCTTCGACGATCGCGCTGGCGGAACTGATCGGAATTCCGTCTTGCATTCCGTAGCACCGGGTCTTGTCGTCGAACACGCGGCAGAACGAACCGGGCTCATCCCGGCTGCGGCCTAGCATGTACCAGATTGCTCCCTGGGCATCTTCGGCCATGGGCCATATAAACGTCGCCCCCTCGTAGTAGGTGGCCAACCGGCCCTTGGACCAGCGGTGGAGATAGTCTTGAGCGACAGCGGCGGCGTCGGAATCCGCGATCCACAAGCTTCCATCCCCGGCCGTCAGCAGTTGGTGAATTGATGAGGAAGATAGCTGTTTACCACTCGAATCGGTCCACGGAGAAAACCGCACGCCGTCGAAACGGAACAGCCCCCCGACCGTTCCAATCAACAAGTAGCCGTCCGGGGTCTGGGTGATCGACGTCGTCACTTCAGGCAGGAATCCTTCCTGGAGCGTCCAGGCGCCATGGGCGTACTGAAAGATTTGCCGGCTTGGATCGAGAGCCCAGGTGGCCGTTGAGGTAAGGAAGAATAACGAAATGAGACCGAACCGCCGCCGGCGGGGTAATCCAGTGAGCCTGGCCCTTGCCAGCCCGCCGTTCCTCAACCTCAGGGGACCCGTTCTCATTGCCGGTGCCACCTCGTCACACTTCCAGCATTCCGCGCCGGATTGCGATCATCACCGCGTGCGTTCGATCGTTTGCCTGCAGTTTGCTAACGAGGTTCTTGATGTGGAAATTCACCGTTGCTTCGGAGATCTCCAGCCGGGCGGCAATTTCCTTATTCTTCGACCCATCGCGAATCAGTCGCAGAACATCCAACTCGCGGGCGGTCAGTTCGTCGTCCCCCACATGTTCGGCAAGACGCGTTGCCACCTCCGCCGGGACACAGCGTTTGCCAGCATGCACGGATCGAATCACCGTCAGCAGTTCCTCTTGGGGGCTGCTCTTCAGAATGTAACCGGCGGCGCCGGCACGCAGCGCTCGTTGTACCTCTGCGTCGCCGTCGGAAGTAGTCAGAACCACCACGCGCGCTTGCGGAAACTCGCCGCGGATCGCGATCAGAGCATCGGTGCCGTTGGCGCCCGGCAGGCGAAGATCCATGAGAGTGACGTCGGGCCGATGGAGCCGGAATTCCTTCATTGCCTCCGTCGCCGTGCCGGCCTCCGCCACCAGCACCATATCCGCCTGGGAGCCGATAATGGTCGCGAGTCCCTGGCGGAACACGGGGTGATCCTCTACGCTGAGAACGCGAATTAGCGCGTCCGGTTTCATTGCCTGTCCCCTCGCCGGCTGGCCTCGTATCCCTTGATTTAATCAAATCCGACTCATTTCGGGTAGTCGGTTGTCATGCCGGTGGCATCGTGTTCCGCGCGGCCTTCAGTCACCTCCTCGCTCGCGCCGCGTTCTTCTCGAGGAATTGTCGCATTGCCGCGGCGATTTCATCGACGTGCGTTTCCAAGGCAAAGTGGCCCGCATCCAGCAGCAGGTCCGCTGCGTTCGAATTGTCCCGTGCAAAGGCCCGCGCGCCGGCGGGAAGGAAGAACGGGTCGTTCCTACCCCAGATTGCGAGCAGAGGGGGCTTACTCTTCCGGAAATATTCCTGGAAGGCCGGGTACAGCTTCACGTTGTTGGCATAATCGAGCAACAGGTCCAACTGAATGTCCATATTGCCGGGCCTCGCCATCATCGCGGCGTCAAGAGTATAGCCCTCGGGCGCGATGGCATCGGGATCGGGCGCTCCCACCACATATCGCCAGCGAAGTCCATTGGGGTTGAGGGCATGACGCAGAGTCTCACGATTCTCGGCGGAAGGATTCACCCAGTAGTGACGGGTGGGCGCCCACCCATCCCCCAGGCCTTCTTCGTAGGCGTTGCCGTTCTGCGAAACGATGGCCGTTACCCGATCCGGCCGCGCCATCGCCAGGCGGAAGCCGACCGGCGCCCCGTAGTCAAAGACGTAGAGTGCGTAGCGCTTGAGGTCTAAGGCATCGGTAAAGGCCAGGATCGTGCCCGCCAGGGCATCGAAGGTATACCGATAATGCCGGCCTTCGGCAACTTCGGTGAATCCGAAACCAGGCAGATCGGGCGCGATGACACGATATCGGTCGGCAAGACGCGGGATTAGTTCGCGGTATTGAAAAGATGATGTGGGGAATCCGTGAAGCAAAAGCACGATCGGTGCATCCTGCGGGCCGGACTCCCGATAAAACACTTTCACGCCCTCCGCCTCGATGCGGTGAATCGTGGTTCG